>Ga0114918_10001592_pt1 | contig 20289 bp, 26 predicted proteins | sample LantaG_FD_87015 | JGI IMG/M metagenome (GOLD analysis project Ga0114918, IMG submission 87015) | Deep subsurface microbial communities from Baltic Sea to uncover new lineages of life (NeLLi) - Landsort_02402 metaG | ecosystem: Environmental > Aquatic > Marine > Oceanic > Sediment | place... | reverse complement strand
CCCCCCCCCCCCCCCCCCGCCCGCGCGCGGGGGGGGGGGGGGGGCGGGGGGGGGGGAAAGACCCCCCTTTTTTTTTTTTTTTTTTTTTGATTGAATGGCTGTGTGGCGAACTTGTCGAAAAAAAACTGGAAAAAAACTCGCCCCTCTCTCTCGCTCTCTCTCTCTTCACTTCACTTCTTCTTCCGCTCTCTCTCGGTCTTCTGCTCTAGCTCTCCTTTTTTGCTCTCCGGAACAGTATGCAGCGCATCCTCCGAGCTTCATGCCTGGCGGCTCCCTCCTCGGGAGGTTGCAGGCCGACGACGAGCCCCGCTCGCCCCTCCCTCGCCCGAGCCGTCAAACCAATGCCTCTTTCCTCTTCCTCTTCCTCTTCGTCGTCGTCCTCTCCTCGAATGATCCTCCTCGCTCGCGCCGCCATGAAGGACGTCGCCTCTGCCGCCGCCGACGCCTCGGGGCTGACCGTCAAGGAGGCGGAGGCGGCGGTGCGCGCTGCCTTTGATTTCATCGCCGCGGAGGTGGGTAGGAGAAAAGGAAAAGAGAAAAAAAGACGAATGCTTTTTTCGATCGTTGGTCCTGATCGATTGAATAAAAAACTCGACCTCCTCTCTGTCCTTTGTTCGCCCCCCTCCGCCTTTCTCTCGCTTCACCAACTCTCTCGCACAACCAAAAACGCCCGCCATCCTGTGAAAAAAACACACACGTAAAAAACGATCAATTCAGATCTCCAGGGGCGAGAAAGTCACCGTCGCGGGATTCGGCACCTTTGAGCGCCGCGAGCGGCCCGAGCGCGCCGGGCGCAACCCGAGGACGGGGGAGCCGCTGACGATCGCCGCGAGGTCGGCGCCGGCCTTTGTGGCCGCGAAGGCGCTGAAGGACCAGGTGGACGGCGGGGGCAAGAAGTAAAGAAGGAAAAAAGGAGGGGAGGGGGGAAAGTGGGTGTCGAAAGAATTCAAAAAACTCAGTCAGTAAATAAAAGGGGAAAAACCCAAAACCCCGTCTCTCTGATAATTACAAAAAAAAAAGAAAGGAAGAGAAGGATTCGCAAGGCCCAGCTTTGTTTAAAAAAAAAAACTCGTGCTCACCTCCTCCTCTGTGGCCGCTGCCTCGGCTTGCCGCCACCCCCCTGCGGCTTCCTCCCTCCGCCTCCTCCGCTTCCACCTCCACCTCCGCTGCCGCTCCCGGGAGCGAGCCTCACGATCCCGTCGGGGCCCAGAACGCCGTCCCCGAGGTCCAATTCCTCTTCTTCGTCGAAGCTCCTGTTGCTCGCAGCAGTTATCCTTTGAATTCCGAGCACTCCCGGGACGTCGCCCCCGGGCCAGAACCCCTCGAGCGGCGGCGGCTCGAAGCCGAAGAAGGAGTCGTTCTGCTGCGAAGAGGAGGAAGAGGCTGCATTTGCTGCTGCTGCTGCTGCTGCTGCTGCTGCTGAAGCAACTCGCGCTCGAGATGGTTCTGGTGATGCGGAAGAAGAGGCGCTGAGGTCGAGGAAGCCATCGTCGTCCTCATCGTCATCGTCGTAGTCGTCGTCGTCGCTCTCTTCCCCTTCCTCTTCCTCTTCTTCCTCGTCGTCGTCCTCCCCAACTCCTCCTCCCAGGACCCCGCCCTCGAAGGCGGCCCCGACGTCCGGGAAGCTCGACCGGGGCCTCCATTCGTCCTCTTCGGCTCCTCTCAAAGCAGCGCCTCCTCCCCCTGCTCCGTACCTCGTCGAAGGGACGATGGGAGGCGGCTCGGCGAGTCCCGCGGCGCGAAGCCTTGCGAGCTCCAAGGCCGCCTCGACCTGCTCTCCCGCCTCCACGGAGTCGTCGGCCAGGAAGCGGATCTCTGGGACCGAGCGCAGTCTCATGGCCGAGGCGACTCTGAGGAGAGGGTTGGTTTTTTGACGGAGAGAGAGAGAGAGAGAGATAAAATGGAGAGTTTGAAAATTCAAAAAAAGAAAAAGGAAAAAAACCCGACTCATGAAAAAAAAGTTCAAAATAAGAAAAAAAATCGTCTCTCTCTTTACCTCCGCCTGACGTAGGGCTGCAACCTCTCCAGCGCCCTCATGGCGGGTGCCCTGTTCTCCGCGTCGGCGTACACCGACACGTAGACGCGCGCGAGCTGCAGGTTGGACGTCAGCTCGACCTCAGAGACCGAGGCGATCCCCGTCAGCGACCCGGACCGCTCGCGCTCGCGCGAGGGAGGGGAGACCGCCGCCCGCAAGGCCGGGTCAGTCAGCAGCAGCATGCCGATCTCGCGCTCGAGCTGCTTGGCGACGCGGGCGACGCGGCGCGGGTGGGCCTGAGAGGGGGGGGGGGGGGTTCGATTTGGGTTGGGTTGGGTTGGGTTGGGGGGAGAGGCGAGTCGTGAGAGAGGAAGAGGAGGGGAAGAGAGAGAGGTGGCGGCTCGCTCGCCGCCGCCTTCTCCAACGTCCGAGAAAGAACATCATCTTCGCTTTTTTCGGGAGGACAAAGAATCGCGAGTCTTCCACCCTTCGGAGCTTCCGTTTCACCAATGAGCGACGTCAAGGATGTCGACGCACCATGCAGACGACCCTAAGGCATTGGCGCTGGCTCGGAGAGGGGAGGGGGCGCCTGGCGGGGGGCGGGGATGCCGTCGTCTTTCGCGGCGTCGGCGTCGGCAGCCGTTGTTGCGAGTTCAATGCCGCCGCAGATGAAGAGGCGAGCGGCGCCGCTGCCGCCCGCAGCAAAGAAAATGTCATTGCTATTCGCTGAGAGAGCGTAGAGAGAGAGAGCGGCTCGTATCTCCTGCGAGATCAGAACGGCGAGAAGAGGGCTTGCGAGAGTGGAACACGCGAAGCGACTATGCGAGAGAGAAAGAAGAGAAAGCAGCAAAGTGACGAAGAAAGGGCAAGTTTTTTCCTCATTTTTTTTCTCCCCCCGTCGAACGAGAGAGGTTCCTCTCTTTTCTCTCAATCCCTCTCTCTACTTCTCTCTCGCTCGTTTTCAGGACCGACAATGCGCGCCTCATCCGCAGCTACGTAGAAGCTCTTCGTCTCTCTCTCTTCCCACTCTCCGCGGGAAGAAGCGAAGAGCTTTTCAAGGCCTTGGCTGCTGAGGAGGAAGCAAAAACAAAAAAAGCGTCGATTGCAAAAAGAAAGCAAATCAATCAACCACGATGAACGGCGCCGACGACGGCATCCTGGCGCGCCGGATGCGCCAGGCGCTGGGCCTGGGCGGTCTGAAGAAGCGGGACTCTGTGCTCGACGCGGACGAGCCCAAGGGTGGCGGCAGGAAGAGCAAGGCGAAGGAGAAGGAGGAGGCGAAGAAGAAGGCGGATGAGGCATCGAGCCCATCGTCTCCTAAAGCCATCGACGACGACGCGCCGCGCATCGTGGCCTACTCGGACTCGTCCGACGACGAGGCCGAGGTGGCGAGGAGGCAGCGCAGGGCCGCAGCGAGCGCGGAGGCGCGCGCCGAGCAACTGGAGGACGAGGAAAAGGCGAAATCTTTTTCCTCTTCGTCCTCGACCGATGTTGCTACGGCGGCGATGACGGCGACGTCAAAAAAGGACGAACCTTCTTCGGTTTCTTCGACCTCAACCAGCTCTTCGACGGCTTCACCAGCCGCCGCCTCCTCCGCATCGCGCGCTCCGAGCTCGGCAGCGATGGTAATAGCGGGCACGAACCCAGCGGGGGTGGCAGCAGCGGCGGCAGCGTCTTCGTCTTCCGTCAAGGGAAGCTCTTCCACCTCCTCTGGCGGCAGCGGCAACGGCAACGACGGCGACGCTCAGCAGCAGCCCGAGCAGCGTTCGATCTGGAAGCGCCGCCCCTGGGGGGTCCCTGCCTCGGCCAGGCGAGCAGCAGCGGCAGCCGCAGCCACGGCGGCCCAGCAGGAGCACCGGGAGAGGCAGGCAGAGGCGCGGAGGCTCTCCCGTGGCCCCCTCGCGCGGGCGTTTGACTCTGCGCTGGCCGGAGAGGGAGGGGCCGCGCTGGCCGCCGCGGCCTCGGCCTCGGCTCTGTCGACGGTCGAGTCCGGGGTCGGGGGCGCTCTGCTGGGCAAGGCCGCGCTCGTCGCCGCGGTCTCCAGTAAAGTCCCGTCTCTGCTGTCTGCCCTGGCGCTGGCGGCGTCGCTCGCGGCCCCGCTGCCAGACCTCGCCGCCTCGGCCCTCCGCCGGCGGAGACATTCAAAGCAAGGGCTGCCCCTGCTCCAACCCCCGTTCGCTTCCGTGCTGCCTTCTCCATTCGATAACATCGCGGTCGAGCTGGCCAAGTTCGCCCCGTCGTCGCTGCTGTTCGTGGCGGCGCGGGCCCTGAGCTCCTTCGTCGAGGGGCGGCGGCGCAGGAGGAGGTCGAGGCCGAAGCTGCGGAGGACGCTGTCGACGGCCGTCGCCGCCCTGAGGGCCGCCGACGCGACGACGAACGCGGGTTCTTCTTCTTCTTCGTCAGAGCAGCAGCAGCCGAAGAAGAAAATGCAGAACGGCGTTTCGGCGGAGACAGAGAAGAAGAAGAAGCTATCGGAAGTCGAGGAAACCGAAGTCGAAACCGAAGAAAGAGAGTGCGAGCCCGAACCGGAGGAGCTCGAGAACGTCTTCCCGCCGCTCCCAGACTTCGCCGCCGCCGCGCGGGGCCCGCGGTCCGCCGAGGTGAAGGAGCTCCGCGAGTCCCTGCAGGAGGCCTTCCGGGTCCCCTCTTTGCCCACCACGAGGTTCGACGCCGCCGGCGCCGAGCTGATGCGCTTCGCGGCCGCCGCAGGGGTGAGCCTCGAGAGGAAGAAAAAAATCGGCGGCGGCGGCGGCGAAGAGCAGCAGCAGCAGCAGCAGCAGCTGCAGCAGCAAGAGCTCTCGAGGGAAGATTTTTCTTCTTCCTCTTCCGCGACGACGCCCAAGACGCCTACCACGCCGGCGGGGGAGTCCCACGAGGCCGTCGCCGCAGCGCTGGAGGCGGCGGCGACCGCCGTCATCGACTCCGAGGACCACGCTTCGAGGCTCCTCGGCGTCCCGACCCCTTCCTCGTTCGCGGCCTCGTCGGCGGCGGCGGTGGCCGCGGCCGCTGCTTCCGCCGCCGCCGCCGCTGCCGCTTCTTCCACTTCTTCCTCTTCCACCTCGACCACCACCCCTGCTGCCGCCAAGATCGGCGTCCTCGCCGGCGTCATCGGCGCCGGCAAGAAGCGCAGGCTCAGCTCCGGCAGGCGAGCGGCGCAGCGGGCGTTCGACCTGGGAGACGTGCGCTGGGCCGGGCGCGACCGCTCGGGAAGGCCGGTGCTCGCCGTGAGCGCCGCCGCTGCCGCCGGGGCCGACAGCGACTCGCGCGGGGCCAGGGCCGCGGACGCGGTATGGGCCGTGATGGCCTGCGTGGACGACGCCGTCAGGTGCGACAGCGTCAGCAGCAGCAAGGAGCATGGAGTTGCTTCTGCGGAGAGCAGCGGCGAGGTCGGAGGAGGAAAAGAGGAGGAAATCACTTTCCAGCCGCCGCCGGCGCCGGCGTGCGCTCCCGCGGCCGACGGCGGCCTCGTCTGCGTGCTCGACTGCCGCGGCGCTTCCCCCCTCGCGGCGACGCGCCGCATCAGGCTGATCAAAGACGCGGCGCAGGCCCTTTCGGAGCGCTACCCGGGCAGGCTCTTTGCGTGCCACGTCGTGGGACTTCCCGCGGCGCTGCGGTGGATGGTGCCAGCGGTGGCCTCGACCTCGACGGCGGCGCTTTCGCCGTCGTCAAACTCGGGTTCTTCATCGTCGGCGGCGACGCTCATCCCCTCGCGCGTGCGGCTGTGCTCCCCGGGCGACGCTGGCTTGCCAGTCTGCGCCAGATTCTCCCCTCCGAGGGTCAAGAAGGCTGCTGTCGTCGTTTCTGCTGCCGCTGATCCTGCTGCTTCTCCTTCGACGAGAGCTCCTCCTCCTGCGGCGGTGCCTTCGGCCTTTGCCGCCGCTTCCGCCGCCGGCGCCGCCGCGACGAAAGAGCAAGCTTCTTCTTCGCCGGCGCCGAAAACGCCCGCCGCCGCCGCCGAAGAAGAAGGCGCAACTGACGACGAAGAGGGAGAGGAAGAGGAGCTCTCCGGCGGCGTGCGGCGAGCCGCCTCCGCCCCGCCGCGCTTCGACAAGGCCAGCCTGAGCGCGGCCACGGCCCCGCCGGCCCTTCCCCGGCTCGCACTGTCCCCGCTGAACCCCCTCGGGCTGTCGGCTGCCGCTTCCTCCTCGAGGGGCGGCGGCGGCGGCGGCGGCGACGTCGAAGACGACGAGAACGACGACGACGACGATGAATGCAAAACCACAACGACGACAACAGCCAGAGCGCCCTCGGGCCCCCTCGCGGCCGCTTCCCCTTTCGTCTCCTACGCCGAGGCCGTCATCCGCTACATGCCTGCGGAAGGCGCCGAGGAGGAGCAGCAGCATCAGCAGCATCAGCATCAGCAGAAGAAGCGCGTGACGATCCCGGAGGCGGAGGGGAAGGGGAAGAAGAAGAGGGGCGCCGGCGGCGACGGAGGAGAGGGCGCCGACGCCGACGGCGACGACAACGACTCGAAAGCCGCTGCCTCTTCCTCTTCTTCCTTGCCTCACAAGAAGCACGCCCCTTCCCCGCGAGGCACGGCCCCGTCTCGCTCTGCCCTGCGGCGCAGGTCGAGGTTCGGGCCCACGCCCGAGGAGGCGGAGGAAGAAGAAGAAGAAGACGGAGGAGGAGGAGAAGCGGCAACGACGACAGTGGCGACGATCAAGCGCGCCGGCAGCAGCGGCGGCGGCGGCGGCCTCGGCCACCTTCACTACCGCTCTGCCCCCAACCTCAACCGGATCAGCTCGTCTTCTTCCCGCGGCGACCTCGGGGCTGATGACGACAACGAGGAAGACGAAGGAAGCCCTCGAAGTGGAAGAGGCAGAGAAGGAGGAGAAAACAGCAACAGCAACGCCGACGACGAGGAGGAAGAAGAGTTTGCGCTTTTGCGAGCCCGCATGAGGAAGAGCAGGCGAAGGCGGAGGAGCAGCAGCGTGGGCAGCGGGCGAGCAGACAGCGCGGATCTCACCGACGCCTTCGCTCTGCGCCGCGTCGCGAGCGGCTCCCGCTCCCCTCGGAGGCCGCGAAACGAAATCGAAGAAAGCGACGACGAAAGCGACGACGACGCTTCCCCGCCGCCGACTCTGCGCAGCCGCGGCCGCCTCGCCGCCGCCGCTGCCGCTATGGTCATGGCCGCGGCCGCTCTCGGAGGCATGGGCCGGACGGAGAGCGGCCGTGGGGCGCGATCCGTGCTGGGCGCGGCGGCTCGCGCCGTGCGGAGAGGGCAGAAGGAGGGAGCGAGCGGAGGAGGAAACGGTATAAAAGAGAAGAAGAAAAAGTAAAAAGAGAGAGAGAGAGAGAGAGAGAGAGAGAGAGCTTTATCCCCCTTCGCTCTCGCTCTCTCTCTTTCCTCTTTCTATCGCTCTTCCAATCGAACGGCAAATTCACTTTATTTCGTATCAAAAAAGAACCCCCTCTTGTGTTATAAAACAAAACAAATCAGTAGTCAGCCCCATCAAGTGAAAGAGAGAGATTTTTTTTCTTTTCGTTTTTCTCTTCACACTCTTTTTTTGTTTTGTTTTTTGGACTCACACACACATTTTTAAATCCTCTAAGGGATATGAAAACACACACTCTGATGAATTGTTGTCAAGTTCTGATAGTTTAGTGACCGAGCGGGGGGGAGACACAGAGAAGAAGAAGAACGACAACGCGAAAAAAAGAGAAACTCAGCAGCAGGAGCTCAGCGACGAAGACAGCCGCGCCCTCGCCGCGCCGCCGAGCGCGAGGACCCCCCCTCCTCCTCCTCCCATTCCGCCACCGCCGCCGCCTCCACCGGCCCCTCCTCCCCCTGTCAAATGCATTCTACCGCTCGCGCCCGTCTCCAGCAGCGCCGGGGTGTCCAGAACTTTAAGCATCAGCTCCTCGAACGCGTCGGAAACGGCCTGCCCCAGTTTTGCCGAAGTCTCTGCAAAGAGACAGCCGTGCCTCCTCGCAAACGCCTCCCCTTCCGCCCGAGAGACCTCCCGTTCCCCACTGTTTTCTCCGCTTCCGTCCCCGGCTCTGTCCACTTTGTTCCCCACCACCATCCGGGCCGCGGCGTCCACGGTGGAGTAGAGCTGCACCTCGCGCATCCAGACATCTTCGAGAGCGTCGAAGGTCTCTCGGCGCGTGACGTCGTAGGCAAACACCACAGCGTGGGCTCCCCTGTAATAAGAGCTCGTCAGAGTGCGGAAGCGCTCCTGGCCCGCTGTGTCCCAGACGGTCAGCTTGAGGCGCTTGCCCTGGAGGTCGAGGAACTTGAGGCGGAAGTCGACGCCTATTGTTGTTTTTTGTGGTTTGGAAGGATATATAGTCGGGGATATATAGTCGGGGTTGAGAGAGAGAAGCGTTTGTGGGGGCGCGGATTGTTTTTTTTTTTTGACGTCGAATTTCTTTCCTGCAATGGCCTTTTTTTCTTCCATCGCGAAGCCCGCTGCTGCTCCGCCGGTGCGCGCGTTCGCAACCACGCTGCTGAGCGGCACGATCTCGACAGCTTCTGTGTCAAGGCAGAGAGGGCGCGCGAGCTCCCAGGAAGAGGCGGAGAACTTTCGACGACGATGAATCGGATGTCATCATCGGTGCCTCGGCGAGCAGCGCTCGCGTGCCGGCTCGCTCGCCCGGGTTTTCCTCCACACCCCTTTCTCTCTTACCTATCGTCGGCACGCTCGCCGCGTCAAAGTCCCCCTCGGCGAAGCGAAGGAGGAGGCTGCTCTTCCCGACGCCGCTGTCCCCGACGAGGAGGAGCTTGAAGAGGTAGTCGAACGGGGGCCCCGCGGAGGCGTTGGCAGAGGCCATATCGGCGTGAAAAGAGAAAAAAAGAAAAAAGTTTCGCTCAAAAAAGGAAAGAAAAAGTGTTGCACTCTTTCTTCCATTCTTGTTTTTTTTTTTTTAAAGAAAATAAAACAAAAATGATCCTCGCCAGGACCCCACCGCGCTCGCCAACGGCGGCAACGGCGGCGGCATCAGCCTCCCCGGTCACTCCCAGAGCAGCAGGAGGAGATTTCGCGTCGAGCAAGGCTTCCCCGCTCCTCGCGGCCTGCGGGGGGGCCTCTGCCACCGCCGTTTCGCGCGCCGCCGCCCGAATCTCTGCCCTCCTCTTGACCTCGACCTCGACCTCCTCTTCTCCTTCCTCTTCCTCCCCTCTCGCCCTCCAGCGCTGGTCCTGCTCCGACGTCTCCACCTGGCTCACCGTCGCGCACTCGCTCGGAGGGGTCGGCTTCAGGGCGCTGTCGACGACGAAGGCCGCCTTCGCCGCGGAGAAGATCGACGGAGCTGTCTTGGTCTTGTTGCTCTCTTCTTCTTCCGCCGCCGAAAATAGCAACATCTCTTCGTCGTCTTTGTCTTCTTCTTCTTCCTCTTCTCTGCTCTCCTCCCTCGTCAAGGAAGCGGGCCCGCGCCTCAAGCTGGCAGAGGAGCTGCGCAAGCTCGTGGCGCTCTTCGATGACTCGCAGGAGGCGAGGGAGAGGCGCGCCGCCGCCGCTCGGGACCTCTCGGCGGCCGCGGAGGCGCTCTCCTCTTCGTCGCTGCTCGTTTCACCTTTTTCGTCGTCGTCGCCCTCCTCTTCTCCCTCTCCTCTCCCTCTCTTGTCCAAGTCCCCTTCCGCGCTACCTCCCCTGCTGGCCTCCTCCCCTTCCTCCACGACAGCGCAGATGCGCCTCCTGGCGGAGAAGAGGCTGGCGAGAGCGAAGGTCGTTGCTGCCTCCCTCGAGGCCGCGGCGGAGAGGGCTGCCTCCGCCGCAGAAAAGGCCAAGGCCAAGGCCGCCGCCGCGGCCGCGGCGCTCAAAGCGAAAGAGCGAGAGAGCGAGAGAGAAGGAAAAGAGAGCAAAAAAGCTTCTTCCTCTTCCTCTTTTTCTCCTTCTCCTCCTCAGCTTCTGAGCCCGCAGGCCTCTGCGCTCGGCGGCGCCTGGCTCCCAACGGGCAGCAGGCGGATGTCGACGCTCTCGACGGCGTCGCTCGACGGCGGGCGGTTCCTCGGAGGAGGAGCAGGGAAGGCGCAGCTCCTTCGACGAGGACGAGGAGGAGCCGGCAACGCTTTGTCGTCGTCGCCTTCGCGCCGCGCGTCCGTCGCGGGACTCAACGGCGCTTCCTCTTCTTCCTCTTCTACTACTGCTTCCGCCCGCAGGGCCGCGTTCGAGGCGCGCCTCGCCGCCGACGTCGAGGCAAGGAGGCTCCGCAACGAGGCGTCGCTGGCTCTCTCCTACACTTCCTCTCCCTCTTCTTCTCCTCTCGGGAAGGGAGGCAAGGCGCTCAAGAAGCAGCAGAAGAGCGGGACCTTTTCCGCTTCTTCTTCTTCGTCTTTTGCTGCTGCCTCCGCTGCTGCTGCAGACTGGAGGGCCCTCGCCAAGGCCCTCGAGCCCCACGATGCCGCTGCCGCCGTGTCCCTGGTGGCCGCGGCGGAGGAGGCGGAAGCGTCGGTGGAGGAGAAGGGCGAAGAAGAAGAAACCTCCTCCTCAACTTCTCCTTCTTCTCCCTCTTCTTCGCCTTCTTCGCCTTCCTCCTTCGCCAGCGCCGACGCCGCGGCCTCCTCCGCGCTCGATGCCGCGGCCTGGTGCCTCAAGGAGGCGCTGGGCCTCTCGGACGCGCAGCTCTTGGCGTGCAGCTTTGAACCCCAGGCCCCTTCCAACGACGACGGAGACGACGAAACTGCTGCTGCTGCTGCTGCCGCCGAAGAAAGAGGAGAAAAAGTTCCCTCCGCCGCCGCCGCCGCCGCTCCTCCTCCTGCTCCTCCCTCTCCCCTCCGCGGAGCGTCCGCTGCGAAAACAGCTCGCTCCCTGCTCGCCGCGGCGCGCACTGCGGCCTTCCTAGCCCGCCTCCGGGCCTCCGACGAGCTCCGCAGGCAGCGCAGGCGGAGGCTCGCCGAGGAGCTGTCGTTCGGCGGCGGGGCCGCCAAGAGGACGGCGGCCGCCGTGGAGGCGTTCGATGCTTTCTTCACCCCCTTGGGGTGGTCAGCGATGGCACCGAAGAAGGCGGAGAACGAGGAAGAAGAAGAAGCAGCAGAAGAGGGCAGCGAAGGAAGCAGTGAAGAAAACAAGTGGAAGGAGGCCGGGCAGAGGGCCGCGGCGCTGCTGGCGAGGGCGAAATCTTCCCTGGAGGCGGCGGCGGCGGGCAAGCCTGCTGCTGCAGCTGCAGCTCCTCCTTCGTCTTCGGCTGCCTCCGCCGAACCCTTCGAAGCAGCAGCAGCAACTGCTGTTGCTGTTCCTCCTGCTACTCCTCCTCCGATCTCTCAAGAGGACGAGCTGGAGAAACTCCAGAGCGCTGTTCTGGCCTCTTCGAAGAGGGAGAACGTGACACCGAAGCCCCTGCAGGAAGCTGTTGCGGCGCTCGCTGCCGCCGCCCCGCCGGAGCTGGCGCGCCTCACTGCCCTCGCCGCCGAAGCAGCCTCTTCCGCTTCCTCTTCTTCTTCTTCCTCTTCCTCTTCCAAATCTCTCTGCCTCGCGGTCCACGCCGCCATCCGCTCCTCCCTCTTCCTGAAAAGCACCAGGCTCAAGGCGGCGGCCAGGGCTGCCGCCCTTGAGGCCGCTGCCGAGGCCGAGAAGCTGGCAGCCGAAGAAGCTGTCCCCAAGAGCAAAAACCCGGCGGCGGTGAAGAATTTCCTCGAAAGGCTCGCCGCCGACGCCGCCAAGAGGGCGGCGGCTGCAGAGGCTAGGAAAGCCGAGCTGGAGGCGCAGGGGGTCGCTGCCAAGGCGGCGAAGCCGCAGCTGCAGCTGAGGAGAGGGGGAGGAGGAGGAGGAAGCGGGGGAGGGAGGGAAAAGAAAGAACAGCGGCAGGGAGAGAAGGAGGAGATGAAGGAGGAGGAGGTCAATGTCGAAGAAGCGGAGTCTCCTGTTGCTGCTGTTGAAGCAGCAGCAGCACCAGAAGCAGCAACTGCTCCTTCTGCTCCAGTGGAGCAAGATACTATTGGGACACGTGGAGAGTGAACAAGGAAAGAGAGAGAGAGAGAAAACCACGGGAGAGAAAGAGAGAGAAAAAATAATAAAAAATACGATGGCATCTCCGGCACACGAAGCTGATTGAAGGTGCCTCCAGCTTTTCGGGCTTCGAGGCCGTTGATCGCCGAATCGACTTTGCAAACAGAAAAGAACGATCAAATGACTAATAATTGCACGGAGAGAGAGAGAGAGAGACAGAAAGAAGAAAAGAGCCGGAACGGAGAAAGCGTGACGGGGTGGCGAGATTGATTTATTTAAGTTTTTTCGAAAGCGGGGGTCTTAAGCCGCTGTCGAGGTCGAACAAAAAGTTCGAAAAAAAAAAATCTTCAGCTGTCTCACTCCTCCGCTCGACCTCTCAGCACACCGACAGCTCATTTCCCTTTCGTCTTCATTTTAATAGACGCACAGGCGCCGATTTCGATCACAACTCTCAATTTTTTTCTCTTCTCAAAGCCTTCAATAGCCTCAAAACAACTCAAAATGACTTCATCTTCTTCTTCCTCCTCCTCCTCCCTCCGCCGCCTCTCACTCTCTTCCTTTTTCCTTCTTGCTCTCCTGGCTTCCTCGGCTTCCGCCGCCCGCGACCTCCGCGCCCCGCTCTTCGACGACGGGCCCTCGCTGCTCCTCGCGGCCAGAGACAACGGCGAAGACATCCTCCCGATCCGCTACGCGGCAGTCTTCAACGCCAGGGGAGGCAACTCGGCTGCGGCGGCGGTTGTGGCGGTGGCGCCCGCGACGGCCGTTTCGGCGACGACGGCGACGCCGACGGCGTCGACAACTTCTTCTCCTTCTCTTTCTTCTGCTTCTCTCACCTCCCCGAGCCCCAACGGCCGCAAGCTCCGCATCCTGGGCCTGCTCGCGGGAGCTGCCATTGGAAAGCACGTCGAGGCGGTCAAGCTGGGCGCAGAGCCCTGCCTGTTCCCGGGGACGCCGCTGTGCGACATCGCCAAGGGGGAGGGCCTGCTCGGCGGCATAGCAAACGTCTTTGGGGGAGGAGGCGGCGGGGGCCCCCCTCCTCCGCAGCCCGCTGCAGCTTCTTCCTCCTCGTCCTCTTCGTCTTCTTCGACCGTGATCGTCAACAACCAGCCCGCGCCTCCTCATGAGGGATCGCTCTCCCCCTACAGCAGCAACAACGGCGACAGCGCGGGGGAGGCGGAGGTGCACTCGCAGGCGGCGTCCAACGACAATAACAACAACAACAACAACAACAATGGCCCCTCCTCTCCGCCCTTCTTCGCCGCCGTGAACGAGGAAGAGGGGGGACACGGGAAGCACGGGGGCAAGCACGGCGGCGGAGGAGGAAAGAGGCACTTCAAGCACCTGGGAGACGAGATCGCTCCGGGCCCCGTCTTCGTCGGCGGAGGCGGAGGCCCGCTGCCGCCGCCGCTGCCTTCTTCTTCTTCCTCTGCTTCCTCCTCCTCTTCGAGCAGCAACGGCGGCGGCTCTTCCAGCTCGACGACCAACACGGCCGTGCAGGGCAACGGTCAGGCAAACGCCGCGGGGACCTCTTCTTCTTCGGGCTGAACGCGGCACGAAACAATTATTGCCCTTTGTCTCTTTCGCCCTTTTTTTCCCTTTTTTCAAAACTTCAAAACCAACAAAACTTAAAAACTCGCGCCCCTCTTCACTTGCCCCGAAAACCGCAAAAAACCGCACTACAAACTTGCCCGCTGCCGCACTTCTCTATGTAAAAACTCTCAACGAAAAAATCAATTTGAATCATCATTTTTTGCAATTAGAAAAGAAGGAAAGAAATGAATTTTAAAACGGAAAAAAAGAAAAGAATTTCTCTCCAACTCTCTCTCTCACTCTTTCTCTTTCTCTAACTCCTCACTCCTCCACCGCGACGAGCTCCGCCGCCTCCGCCGCGGCAACATCGAGCTTCCCGCCGTCGGCGACTCGGAGAGGGGCGAGCGAGGCCGGAGGGGGCAGAATCGCGGCGGCGGCAGCGGCGGGGACCGGAGCCCCTCCTCCTCCTCCTCGAGCCCCCCACGCGACGACGGCGGCCGAGGCGCCCGCCGCGAGCAGCGAGCCCAGGCCCGCGAGGAGCCTCGCCGCGCCCGCCAGGGAGGATCCCGTCGCCGCGAAGACTGCCAGGGCGCCTCCGAGCCAGGAGAGGAGCGCCAGGAGCAGAGGAGACGAGGAAGAAGAAAGAGCGGAAGAAGAAGAAGACGAAGACAAAGCTTTCACGTTGGCTCCGTTGTTCCCTCCAACGTTTCCCCCTTTCTCCGTTTCTCCTTCCTCTTCGACTTTCGTGAACGCGACCTGGTAGTTCAAAATGTACCTCGCATCGAAGCCCGCCTCGCAGTACGCGAAGTAGAAGCGGTACTTCCTCCAGAAAGACGCCGGGTACCCCAGCTGCGAGATGAGTTCTTTCTTGACGGGCAGCTTCTCCCAGGCGGAGCGCCACTCTCGGAGCGTGCACGCGTAGTCCGGGCCAACGTCGGTAGCGGCGGTGACGGCGAGGCCGAAGGGTCTCGCGGCGCTCGCCATCGAACCCATGGAAACTAAATGGCCCCCGGGGAAGATGTGCTCTCGGATGAAGTCGGAGGAGTTTCTGTAGGCGTCGTACCTCGCGTCTGGCACGGAAATGGCTTGAAGGACGGCGCGGCCACCTAGAGAGAAAAGGAGGAAAGAGAAAGAGAGGGAGGTGGAGGTTAGTTTCGTTTCTTTTTCTCGACCTCGACGAAAGAAGAAAAAAGTTTGAAAAAAAAAGTTTGAAAAACAAAAGTTTGAAAAAACTAAACTCACCCGTGCGCAGCCTCTTTGCGATCGATCCAAAGTAATCCGGCAGGTGCTCATGCCCCACGGCCTCTACCATCTCGCACGACAGCACGGCGTCGTAGAGCGGTTTAGAAGAGGAGGAGAAGGGGTTCGGGGGAGAACCAGGGCAGTCGCGGTAGTCGCAGAGCAGCAGCCTGATTTTGTTGCCGTTTCCCTCGATCTTCCCTCCGCTCTCGCCCACTCTCTTCCCGGCCTCCTCGAGCTGCTGCTTCGACAGCGTCAGCCCCGTCCACGAGTTCAGCAGGGGAAAACGCTCCAGGGCGCGCAGGGCCAGCGAGCCCCAGCCGCAGCCGATCTCCAAGACATCGTCTCCCGGTCTCAACCCCGACGCGTCGAGCAGCGCGTCGAGTTTGGCCAGCTGAGCTTCTTTCAAGCTCCTTCCCGGCGCGTGTAACGCGGAGGAGTAGGTCATTGTCTCGTCCAAGAAGAGGCGGTACATGTCGTTTCCTGCGTCGTAGTGGGCCTCGATGTTCTTGCGGGAACCTAGTTTTTTTTTTTTTTTGAAAGAAGAAGAGAAAAAGAAAAAATGTGAGTGAGAGTCGGGTTTTTTTTCTTTCGCGACGCGTGACGGCGAAGAAGAATAATAAGGAAATGAAAGGAGAAGCCGACGCCCCTTTTTGGCCGCTTCTTTAAAAGAAGACAACAGAGAAGACGACGAAGAAGAAGAAGAACAAAACCATCTTACCTGCGCGGGTGTTGGCCCTCGCGGCGTGCGCAGCCGCCAGCAGCCTGTCACCCAGGGCGTTCAGGGGGCCCAACGCTCCTCTGCGCTCCTCGACCTGGCCCGCGTTCCCAGCCAGGATCGCCATCAGGGCCCCCAGGTCGTCGACCTCGAAGTCGCCGCTCATGTAGGCCTCCTGCATTGAGGGGAGGAGTTTTGATTGGGGTTTTGGTTTTTTTTCGGGTGAGTTTTTTCTTCGGTTTTTTTTGTTGTTGTCTTTTCTCGCTCGAGAAAAAAAGGGGGGAAAAACTTTTTAAAAAACCCACCCCGAGCCCGGTGTCGTGCCGCAGGATGACCTTCCTGAAGAACGCCGCGTCGACCACGCGTAAGGTGGCCTTCCTGACGGGGGCCCCGCGCCACTCCTCCCCGGGGCGGGTCAACGGGGCCGTGAGAGGGTTCGTCGAAGAAATCGAGGTCGAAGAAATCGAGGTCGAAGAAGCGCTCGAGCTCGAGGAGGTTTCTCCTTTCTTTTCCTCGCCATAGTCGAGCTGCTCGCCGTTGGGGAGGACCACCGTCAGCCGCCCGCTGGTCACGGCCGAGCGCGCGAACTTGTCGAAGGTCGCGATGGCGAGGCGGTCGAGCAGCGAGAGCTTGGGCGAGGGCACGCGCGGCGGGAAGACGAGGGGAGAAGAGGAAGGTGAAGAAGAGGAGGAGGTCGAGGTCGAAGAAGTCGAAGTCGCCGTTGTCGGCGCTGTCGCTGTCGCCGCCGCCGCCGTCGAAACCTTCTCGCCTCCCTTCCCGGTCCTGAACTCGTCCCACGGCAGGTCCCCGCCCATAGCCCTGACGACGCTCACGCCCGAGGCCATCCCGTCCTCGTGAAAGCCGTAACCGCACCACGCCCCGGCGAAGAAGACCCCGCCTTCGCCCTGCGATTTCTGTAAAAGCTGCTGCGCCGCAGGGGTGTCGGGGCCGAAGACGGGGTGGTCGAGCTCCAAAACTCGCAAAGTTTTCGTCTGGCAGGGCGGTCTCGGCGGGTTGAGCGTCACGAAGGTGTCCGGAGCGTCGTGGGGAAGGCTCTGGAGCCTGTTGAGCCAGTAGGTGACGCAGACAGGGGACGAGTCGAAGTTGTCGCTGCTGTTGCTTCCGGCGGCGGCAGAGGCGTCGTTTGCTGTCGTCGTCGTCGTCGTCGTCGTCGTCGTCGTCGTTGAAGAAGAAGAAGAAGAAGAAGAAGAAGAAGAGGTCGTCGAAGAAGACTGCAGGCAGTTCCAAGAAGCCCACGCGTCCCTGTTCTTGGGCATCAGGCTCGCGTCCGTGTGCAGGTACACCGCGTTGGAGGCGTAGGGGATCGCCGCGAGCGCCCCCATCGCCGAGGAGCAGGGGTTGTCGTCGTTTCGGTCGCAGGAAGCGGCAGAGGACCTTCCGTTGTCGTTTCGGTCGCAGGAAGCGGCAGAGGACCTTTCGGCTCTTTCCAGCCCGCGCTGCAGCAGCTTGAGGGAGATGTCGCTGTGCGTGGCGAGCACGACGGCGTCGAAGGAGCACTCGCCATCGGCGGCGACGACCGTGGGGCGGGAACGGGAGGAAGAAGAAGAAGAAGAGGAAGAAGAAGTCGACTTTTTCAGTGTCGTCGGTGTCGGCGCGTTTGAACCCAAACCCGCTTCCGTCATCGCAGCAGGAACGACTTCGGTCACGGGCGTCCCCAGCCTCACGTCCCTTAGCTCACCCAAAACCTTATCCACGTACTTCTTCGACCTCCCGGACACGACACGCCACACGGGCCTCTGGAACACATCGAGCAAATGATGGTTGGCCCAGAAGCGGACCAGCATGCGAGCGGGAAAGGAGAGGACCTGCTGCTGAGGCACCGACCACACCGCTGCACACATGGGAAGCACATAGCTCCTGATGAAGAAGGCGGAATAGCCTTTCGCCTTGAGGTAATCGCCAAAGGCGGCGTCGCCGAAGGGGGAGCTGGGCGAAAGGACCTCTGGCGCCTCTCTTCCAAAGCGAACCACCTCCCTGATCATGTTGAGGAATTTCGGAGAGAGAGCGTTTGATTTTTGGACAAACAGCCCCGGAAGGCCGTGCGATGCCCACTCCAGCCCTTCACCACCGTCCAACGACAGAGAAAAACTCATGTCCGAGGGCTCGGTCTCGATTTTGAGGTGCTCGAACAAGGAGACGAGGTGAGGGTAGGTCGTCATGTTGAAGACCTGGAATCCCAGGTCGACCGGATAGCCCGCGGAGGTGTCGGTGAGCGAGTGGCCTCCGGCGGTGGGCTCAGACTCGTAGAGGGTGACGCGCCAGCCGTTTCTGTCGGGTGGTGGTTTTGTGGGGGTGGTGGAGAGAGAAGAGGAGGGGAGGTGAGAAGACGACGAAAAGAAGAAGCGGCGAGCGACGACGGCGGGTGCCTTGGTTTTTGGCCAGCTTTGTTCTCGTCATCGATCACCTTGAAAATTTATGCTTTCTGCACCAGAGTCTCACGCTTTCTTTTCGATGCGATTTCAATGCTGGCACGCAGATCATAAAAGAGCCTCTCTTTCTATCAATTGAAAGGGGACAGATTTGTGGAACACGAAGCGAGAAAGAGAGCATCAACGGAAAGCCATTCGAAAAAGAAAAGAAAAAAAGGGCGACTGACAGGCGTCGTGGTCGCCCATGCCCTTTCGCACCGAAAAAGAGTTCGCCCCCGCGTTTCGAGAGCTCATTGCTCCTTTTCCTTCAATCCCTCCAATCGATAAATGACACCTAGATCGTCGCATAGGATCGATCAAAGTAAAATAAAACTCACTGCTGCAACAACCAGGCTGTGGCGAGGCCGGAGACACCAGAGCCGACGACGGCGGCGGTTCTGCCCATGCCGCTGCTGCCCTTGATGGCATCCGCGTTTGCGTTGGCGTTCGCGTCATTCGATCGTGCTGCTCCGATTTCGGGCCCTGCGGCTGCAGCAGTCGCAGAGGGCCCGACGCTCGGGCTCTTCGACTTGGAGCGGAGGAATGACATCTTTTGAAATTGGAGAGAGAAAGTGGAAAAGAAGAAAACACTTGAAGAGAGAGAGAAAAAGAATAGTGGGAAGCTTTGGCTTTGCTGCTCCTGGCCTTTTTTTTTTTTCTTTTTTTCTTCTTTTCGATTTTCAGGTTCTCTTTCTCTCTCTCGTTTTACAAAGGCGGCGAGCCTCGAGAGGTTGATTGGTGTGGTTGGTGATGGCAAGTGTTGTTATTTCCATTGCTGATCGGATGGTGTTGGTTCAAAAAACGGTAAAAGCTGACTCTTTTTTTTTATACAAAAAAAGGAGAGGAAGAAGAAGAGTTCTTCTTCTTCTTCTTCTTCTTCTCCCCCCTCTCTCTCTCTCTCTTTCTCTCTCTCTCTCTCTCTTTCACCGTCTCTCCGCAAACTCAAATCATGTCGCAGCAGCAGGTGCAGGAGGTCGCGTTCGCCAAGAGGACAGCCGAAGCGAGCACGCCCCTGAAGCCCGAGAGGGAAGAGAGCGGGGAAGAAGAGGAGGCGTGGGGGTGGGAGTGAGGCTGAGGAGGCGACGGCGACGGCGACGGCGACGGCGACGCCGAAAGCGGCGACGAGGAGCTCTCGAGGCCGGAGCGCAGCACAGTGCTCCTCCCTCCTCTCTCTCCCTTCCTCCCCCCCGCACTCGAGGACAGGCCGCCCCAGGGGGACAGGAGGAAGCCGGAGAGAATCTCGAGCAGGCTGAAGGGGTTGCTGCTGCTCGAAGACGACGAGGGAGAAGAAGACAAAGAGGTCGTCGTCGTCGTCGTCGTCGTCGTTGGCTAGGTTGGGTTTTGGGTTGTTTTTTTATTTTCGTTCGGGGTTTCGAAAAAAATAAGTGAGTTGAAAAACGTTACGCCTCCGCGCCCGAGGCTCCGAAAATCACATCTTTTCCCGCACACGACTCACCCTGCTCCTGAGACCGCTCTTTGCCGCCGAGAAGAACACGGGCCTCTTGGTGGGCGCGCCGCTGAAGACGAGCTCTTCGGAATTGAAAGAGACGCGGCGGCGCTGCTGCTGCTGCTGCTGCTGCTGCTTCCTCGGCGAGCTCCGCCGAATCGTTTTCGAATTCGAGTTCGAAGATGTCTTGAGGATGCCGCGCGGCATCGTCCGCAGCGGTTTCAAGGCCTTTGATCGTTTGACCATATCGTGGGAGTTTCGGAAAGGAGAAGAAAGACAAGTAACGAGGGGCGTGGGCCGCGAGAAGGTGCGAAATGAGGTTTTGGAAAATTTGTAAAATTGCCTTCGAGGATTCCGAGTTTTTTTGTTCTTTTTTTTCAGCACAAAAAAAAAAAGAAAAAAACTATCTCTTCCCACCTCGACCTCGACCCCCTCTTCCTCCTCTCCCCCCTCCTCCGCCCCTTCCTCTCCCTCGCCCGCCGCCGCCGCCGCCCCTCCCTCCTCCTCCGCGTCCGCCGCCACTCTTCGGAGCCTGCACCCCCCGCAGCTGCAAGACGCCGCCCTTCCAAAAGCCCGGCTCCTCGTCGAGACCCCTCCTCCTCTCCCCTTCCTCCCGCGCCATCTTCCTCCTCTTGTTCTTGCCCGCCGAGAATTCGTCCTCGAGCTCTTGCTCCTTCTTGCGCTTCTTGGACAGCCCTTTCCGCTGCACGAGCCCCTCGTCCAAGGATGCCTCCAGCTGCGCCGCGGCGTGCCTCCTCCGGGCAGCTGCCTGCCCGAACCCAATGCTCGCGGGTACCCTCGGCCGCTTCTCCAAGGGAGAAAAACCCAGCGCGGCGAGACGCCGCTCCTCGAGCTTCTTCCGGGAGCGCTTGTCGAGGCCTATCGCGCCGAGCTCCTCGACGTCGCGACGCATGCGCGAGAACTTCTCGCGGGTCGGGAGGCGGGACTCTTCGTCTTCTTGTTCTCCGAGGAGACTCCGACTCCCCTTGTTCTTCTTTCCACCTCCTCCGTTTCCACCTCCTCCTCCTCCTCCTCCTCCTCCTCCTCCTCCTCCTCCTCCACCT
>Ga0114918_10001591_pt1 | contig 20300 bp, 16 predicted proteins | sample LantaG_FD_87015 | JGI IMG/M metagenome (GOLD analysis project Ga0114918, IMG submission 87015) | Deep subsurface microbial communities from Baltic Sea to uncover new lineages of life (NeLLi) - Landsort_02402 metaG | ecosystem: Environmental > Aquatic > Marine > Oceanic > Sediment | place... | reverse complement strand
CGTCTCCAGAGCCCACGCCTCCGTGCTGCCCTCCTTTCCGAAGAAAGGCCCGCTCACCGCCCTGGTCATGGCCGCAACCGCGCTCCTCGCCCTCGCCTCAACCCTCGCTAAAGAACTGATCGGGGGTGGTTTTTCGGGAGCTTCGGTGTCCCAAAACGAGAAGCGGCGGCGCGTCCGCCGTCAGTCTGGGACAGGTCCCAAGGAAGGCTTTCCGCCGGCCTCCGAGCCGCCGGACCGGCGGGTCGTCTAACCGCGAAATTGCGCCGGATTCTCCCGGATTCCTAAGGGAGCCACCCCCGTTTAACTGAATCCACTCACGCACTCCCGCAGGGCACGTCGCTTGCACCTAACCCATTTGTGTTTGGTGTAATTCGCCCGCCTCCCTAGCGGCCGGGCCTTTGCGCGGTGCAATGACTATGACCTCGACAATTCAAGCCGCATCCCTCGGGAGAGAGGCCTCTCGATATGTGCCATTGCTGTTCGGCAGGGCTCTCAGGATGCTCTGGCCGATAGCCGATGCCGCCGTGGTGGTCGGCTTTGCCGTGTTGGCGGGGCTAGCCTATCACTGGATTGCCTATGGCCAGCCAGGACCGATCCTGGGCTACGCCAAGATTGGCCTTGTGGTCGCCTTGTTCCGCTGGGCCCTGCAGAACCCGCTTTCGGTGACCTCCAACCGGCCGCGGGGATCCCTCCGCTATCAGTTCTATCTTTGGAACGGCGCTTTCCTCTGCCTGCTCGCGCTGGGTTTTGTCAGCAAGGTCTCCGATGAGTACTCGCGCGGGACCATTCTGCTCTTCTATCTCTGCGGTTTGCCTGGCCTCATTGTGTGGCAGGAGGCGTGGAAGCGCTTCGTTCGGCAAGGTTTTAAGGCCGGCCGTATCGCTGTCCGTAAGGGTCTCTTGTTAGGGACGCTGGTGAAGATCGATGAGTTCCGCCGAAAGTACAGCCCTGCTCATGCCGGCATGATTGTCAGCGACATCATCGTGCTGCCGGAGGGAGCACTCCGGGGTACGCCGTCGAGCAATGTCATCCTCAATGAGGGGCTTAGCCGCGCCATCGAGCTGGTCCGCATCTCCGGTGTCGATGATGTGGTGGTGTTGCTGCCGTGGTCCGCGACCGACGCGATAAACCTCTGCGCGGATCGTCTCATGACCGTCCCGGCAGCGGTGCAATTGGGCCCGGAGTCCATCTTCGATCGGTTCTCGCAAGTTCATTTGTCACGCCTGGGCCCGGCGACTATGCTCAACCTCATTCGGCCGCCGCTCACGCGGCTTGAGGTTTTCACCAAACGCGCATTCGACTTCTTCGCGGCGCTCGCCCTGCTTATCGCGGTCTCTCCGCTGCTGCTGATCGTCGCCATCCTTATCAAGCTGGACTCCCCTGGGCCGATATTCTTCCGGCAACGGCGACATGGCTTCAATCAGAGGCCGTTCAGGATCTTCAAGTTCCGCACCATGACGGTCGCCGAAGACGGCGATGTCGTTGCTCAAGCCGTCAAGAACGACCCGCGCGTCACAAGGCTGGGCCGCTATTTGAGGCGCTGGAATCTCGACGAGCTCCCGCAGCTCGCAAACGTGCTCCTCGGCCACATGTCCCTGGTTGGGCCGCGCCCCCACGCGCTAACCCATGACCGCGACTTCGAGAAACAGATCGCCTTCTATGCGCGGCGCCACAACATCAGGCCCGGCATTACGGGATGGGCGCAGGTCAATGGCTGGAGAGGCGCAACGGATACCGAGGAGAAAGTCCAGGCCAGGGTCGAGCACGACCTCTACTACATCGACAACTGGTCCTTGACGCTGGATCTCTACATCCTGGCGCTCACCGCGCTGTCGCCGAAGTCGTTCCGGAACGCGTGCTGACTAAGCCCGCTCAGTGGCGCCTGCTAGCACCTAGAACTGCTCGGCCCCGGCCATGGTCAAGACCGCGGCGCAGCGCCGGCCATTGGCCATCTGCAGCAGGTCCGAAGCGGCAAACGACGCAGCCTCCTGAGATGTCACCGATGCTCTCGAGAGAAACAGGATCGCCTGCGATGAGGCAATGAGAGCCGCCGCATTCCGCTCGCAATACAGCAGGCCACCATCGATGAGCGTGAGCTCGTAGCCCTTCGTCAGGTCGCTCAACTGTTCCGTGAGGGTATGGCGGCTCGACCAGCCGGCAGGCTCAGAATCCAGGTTGGCAAGTGACAGGAATGAAAGGCCGAGTGCCTGATCGGTGATCACCTGATTGGCGAGCTCCGGGGCGTCATCCGATTTGCCAATGACCTTCGTAAGAGCCGGATCGGTAGCGCTTGCGTCGACCAGCAGCGTGCGAATGCCGGCGGAGGAGGCTGCGACCGCTAGACTCAAGGCCAGCGCGCTCTTGCCTTCCCCCGACAGGGAAGACGTCAGCAGCACCACGCGCGGCTTTCCGGCCGCATCGAAATCCAAGAGGTAGGACAGCAGGCGCAGCACAGCGGCTCGGAATCCGGATCGCGGGTTTCCCTCGAGCGTCTCGAGCACTAAGTCGTAGAAGCTGGCCGACTGCTTCTGCTGGCCGGCGAACCTGCCCAGGAGGCCCTGTTTGCCATTGAGTCTTGGGATCGAAACGAGCGGCTTAAGGCCGGTAGATGTCAGCAGCTCGGTTCCAGAATGGATGCGGGGATCCAGGTGTTCCCGCAATAGAGCGAACGTGCAGCCCAATACGCCGCCGAAGACCAAGGCCAGGGCGAGCACCAAGAACTTTTTCGGCCAGACCGGCTTCTCCGGTATCGCCGCCGGCGAGATAATGCGCGCATCGGGTGCGTAGACACTCTGCGTTTCATTCAAGGTTTTCACGCGGGACACAAAACTCTGATAGACGGCTCGCGTGGTCTCGGCGTCTCTTTGAAGCTCGCTGAGCTTGATGTAGGCGCTGTCATTGGTATCAGCGGCGTGGCGTGAAGTGGCCAACGCGGCCTCGGTGGAGGCAAGCCGCTGTTTGGCGGTCTCGTAGTCGAGATCGATGCCGTGTGAAATGCGCTGGACCTCAGCCCCGATGAGCGCGCGCAATCTTGCCACGTCCGACCGAGCCTGCTGCATTTGCGGGTGCGACGGCAGCAGACTGGCGCCAAGGATGGCCTCGCGGCGGGCTGCATTCGCATATTGATCACGGAGCTTCGAGATCGTCTCGGACTTGATCACGTCGCCGACCGCTTCCGGATCGACGCCTTCCTTGAGCAAACGTTGGATCTGTTGGCTCTTTGCCTGCTTCTCGGCCACCTCGGCCCTCGCGCGCGTCAGCTGTTCGTTGAGGAGGCCCAACTGGCGCGTGTCGATTAACTCGCCCGCGGCCTGCTGCAGATTGTGCTTGGCCCGAAACTGCTGGACTTTGGTCTCGGCCTCGAGGAGCCGGTCACGCAGCGCCGCAAGCTGACCGTCCATCTGGGAACTCACTTGCTGGGTCGTCTCGATCTTGGTTTCCGACTGGTCCTCCAGATAGGACTCCGCAATCGCTTGGGCGAGGCGCGCCGACTTGACGGCGCCCATCGTCCTGACGGCGATCTTGATGACGTAGGTTTGGCTGTCGCGCGTCACCTCGAGTTCCTGTCTGAGCGTCCACAAGGCACGCTCTTCGGGACTGAAGGGAACGCCCGTTGACGCGCCAAAGAGGTCGGAAATCAACGCCCCCATGCTGGATAGGAAGCCCGGCATTTGGCCGTTGAACTCGGGATCGTTGGCGAGGTGCTGTGACCGCACCACCGGGCGCAGGACTGCATCCGAGAGGATAACCTTCACCTGACTATCAACCAGCGCAAAATTATCGCCCGCAGTCGTGCCAAGGCCGGAAGGCACAACTTCGTTCTGGACCGTATTCTTCTTGCGCGGATCGATCAGGATTTCCGCGGTGGAAGCATAGTACGGCGTTGCGATGAGCAAATAGCCGACAGCGCTGGCCATCACGATTGCGATCGTCATGCCGATCAAAGGAAGCCTGCGGCGAAGGATCCGGAGGAGATCCGCCAAGGTAGGCAAAGGCGCGTAAATTGGCTCAGCGTCCATGGTTAACGTTCCTTGCTTGATGCACAGTCGGCTCTCTCCAAAGTTCCAGTCAGTGAGGATGCAAAATGTGTGCTCCGGCGAAGGCCCAGACCGTTCGGGCCGAGATGACGGCTTCTCCCCGCCGGCAAGGGAGCTGCTGCGGATATTTATTAGAGAAAACAGCTAGTTGAACGGCTTGCGGGGCGAGGCGGCTGCCCACAGCGGGTGACATCCTTGGCCGCAGCCGGGGAGGCCGTCCGCTGGATGTGTTTCACATTGAGCCCCGCGTGCCAGATTGAGCGTTCAATGCTCCTGTTCGCCGAGCGCCCCTAAGGTGAGAAACACTTATCGCCGCGGGTTAGTTTCTTTCTTCCGACGACGGGGATAGGGAAGCGGCGCACATGCGTTGTCGCAAGTCTTCCTCGATGCGCTCATACGGCAGAAAGTTGCAATCCTTTTTGGAGATGACCGAAACGGGCAACGGCCACGTCAAACCAAGAACTGGATCGTCGTGCCGCAATCCCCCTTCTGCGGCGGGCGTGTAGAACTCGCTGGCGGAATAGATCGTCACGGTCTTGTCTTCGAGAGACTGATACCCATGCGCGAAGCGCTCCGGCACGTAGAGTGCCCGCCAATTGTCCTCGCTAAGCTCCACTGAGACGTGCTGTAGGAAGCTTGGGCTCTCCGGCCGCAGGTCGACGATAATATCGAGAATCGCGCCACGCACGCAGCGGATGAGTTTAGCCTCGGCGGCCGACGAATACTGGAAGTGCATGCCACGCACCGTCCCGGCCTTTGCGGTGAAAGTGAGATTAGCTTGGGCAATTATCGGCTTCAGTCCCCGCGCCCTCAACTCCTCCTGACAGAATTCCCGCGCGAAGAAGCCGCGCTCATCTTCCAGAGGCTCAAGATCGATCACGAAGGCCCCGAGTAGGTCAGTCTCTGAGAAGAGCATTGTTAACTCCTCCGCCTCGCTCACCAAGCTTGCGGCGGCTGTTGAGTGGCTCCGCGATTAACCATGCACTCCAACGAGGTTAATCCGCTGAGACCGTGTTTCTAGCAGTCCAAGCTGCACATGGCGGGCCAAATGCATCTGGGTCGCGCATGTCCGCGCTTTCCTCTTGTACCGTCTCGGGATGGAACACAGCCGCATTGTTCATCTGTACCGGTAAGGGAATTGGCCGTGCTCCGCGGAGCCGCTTCCGAAGGCGCCATAACCAACCTTGAGCTTGGCATCAATTGTGCACCCGTCGGACCAGAAGCGCTGACGAACCAGTCGGAGTTTGGGATGAAAGTTGTTCTGTTTTGCGGCGGCCTCGGGATTCGAATCCGTGAATATTCGGAGGCGATCCCTAAGCCGATGATTCCTGTGGGTGGCCAACCGATCCTTTGGCACATCATGCAGTACTACAGCTCTTTCGGGCATAGAGATTTCACGCTGTGCCTTGGACACAAGGCGAGCGCCGTTAAGGAGTTCTTCCTTGACTATCGGCACGAGGTCTTCAGCGATTGCGCCGTTTCAAATAACGGCGCCAGCGTCGAACTGCTCGGAAGGCCGATGGACGACTGGCGTGTGTCGATGATCGACACCGGCATCTGGCGCAATATCGGAGAGCGCCTCTTGGCGGTGCGCCATCAGGTTCAGGACGAGGAGATGTTCCTGGCCAACTACAGCGATGGGCTTTCGGACGTCGACCTCGACGCCATGGTCGCCGACTTCAAAGCGAGTGGAAAGATCGCTTGCTTCCTCGCCGTGCAGCCGCCGTTGACTTTCCATCTGGCCGACATCGAGGACGACAAGAAGGTGTCCAAGATGACTCCCGTGGCGCGTTCGGACCTTTGGATGAACGGCGGGTTCTTCATTTTTCGCCGCGAGATCTTCGACTATATGCGGCCGGGAGAGGAATTGGTGATCGAGCCATTCGCGCGGCTGATCGAGGAAGGCCAGCTTCTTGCCTATAAGCATCGGAGTTTCTGGCGGGCCATGGACACGTTGCGTGATCGGCAGATGCTTGAAGAGATGGTCGAGCAGGGCCGCATGCCCTGGAATCGGCGCGAGACTCTCGCCTGCCGCGTGGCTGCGGAGTAGGACCGGACATGCAGCCACTCATGATCGCCAAGCCAGGCCAGACGCTGAAAGTACTGTGCCTGGGGGCCCACTCGGATGACATCGAGATTGGCGTTGGCGGAACCCTGCTCGGCTGGATAGCCGCAGGCGCGCAACTCGACGTTCATTGGTGTGTGCTGAGCGCGCGTGGCGCGCGTCACGCGGAGGCAATGGCAGGCGCCAATGCCGTCCTGGTGGGTGCGTCGGCGCGTAGGGTTGAGTGCGCGGATTTCCGCGATGGCTATTTCCCCTATCAGGGCGCTGACATCAAGGCGTGGATCGAAGACCTCAAGACACGGGTCGAGCCGGATGTTGTGTTCACCCATCGCGGTGACGACGCGCACCAAGATCACCGCGAAGTCAGCCAGCTGACATGGAACGCGTTCCGCGACCACCTGGTGCTTGAGTACGAGATCCCCAAATGGGATGGCGATCTGGGAAAGCCGAATTTCTATGTGGCGATGTCAGAGGATGTCATGGCGCGCAAGATCGCGTTGTTGCAAACATGCTTCGGCACGCAACGCTCAAAAGACTGGTTCGACGCCGAGACCTTCCGAGGACTCGCGCGCCTGAGAGGCATGGAGTGTCGCGCGCCCGATCGCTTCGCTGAGGCGTTCGTTGCCCGCAAGTTGCGGATCGATTGCATCCCAGCAGCTCTGCCGGTTGCCGCAACCGACGATGTTGCGCGGGAAAAATCGTCAAAAGAGCTTTTGAGCGCCGGCGCGTAGGCCCGGTTGTCCCATCAGCGCCCAGAGAGCGGCATGCAAGACCTTAAGGTAATGGCACTTCGCGGAGGCCTGGCCAAGCTTTTTGGTCAGGGCGGAATTTTTGCCGCTCGTCTGGCGTTCATGGTGATCGTTGCACGGATACTGGCGCCAGAGGACTTTGGTCTCGTGGCTATGGTGACAGCCGTGACGGCGGTGCTCGAGATCTTCGCTACCGCCGGCTTGTCGGTCGCGAGTGTGCAGCGCGCGACGATCACCGACGCTCAAATCTCGACGCTCTTCTGGGTCAACCTTCTTGTAGGAGCGCTGCTCAGCCTCTTGTGCCTTGCGATTGCTCCGCTCGTGGTGGCTTTCTATCAAGAGCCGCGGCTGTTCTGGGTCACGGCGGCCATGGGCGTTGGGTTCTTCTTCAATGCAGCGGGCGTGCAACACCTTGCGCTTTTGCAGAGGCAGCTGCGTTACACCACCATGGCCACCATCGAATTCTTGTCTCACTTGGCAAGTCTCAGCCTCGGTGTTGGTGTGGCGCTGGCGGGCTATGGATATTGGGCCTTGGTCTGCGCAGTGGTCGCTACGCCCACGATTGTCACCATCAGCGTATGGGCGGTGACAGCCTGGGTTCCTGGATTTCCGAGCCGCATGGCCCAGGTGCGTTCGCTGCTCCACTTCGGTGGGACGGTGACCTCCAGCGGTCTCGTCGCTTATCTTACCTTCAATTTTGACAAGTTTATCCTTGGCCGCGTTTGGGGTGCTTCGGCGCTCGGCCACTATGCCGTGTCCTCGCAGCTCCTGAATACGCCAACCGCCAACATCAACATGGCGATCGGTAGCGTGATGTTCGCCGTTCTTTCGCGTCTCCAGGATGATCAGGCGCGGTTCAAGACCTATTTTTTGAATGCGTATGCTCTCATCGTCTCTCTGATGCTTCCGATTACCATCTTCGCAGGGGTATTTCCTGAGGAGATCATCACGGTCGTTCTCGGGCCGCAGTGGACGGAGTCTGTTCCGATCTTTCGTCTCTTGGTGCCCGCGGTCCTGGTCCTCGGGCTTATCTACCCCTTGGCGTGGTTCCTCTGGTCGCGGGGACATCACGTGCGTGCGTTGAAGATGTCATTGGTTATCGCCGCTCTCGTCATCACAGGATGTCTTGTCGGATTGCCCTACGGCCCCGAGGGTGTGGCCGTAGGCTTCTCGGCGGCCATGGTCTTGTGGCTCCTTCCGCACGTCACGTGGACGCTGCGGGGCTCGCCCGTCACGCCGCTTGAGCTCTTTGGTGCCGCGGGACGTCCGGCCCTGTCGGCTTGTGTCGCCGCCGGCGTTGCCCTTCTCGTGCAATCCTATTTGAGCCCGCTCGAACCAGAGTTTCTTCGGCTTGCACTTGCTGGCGGCGTCATGGCGGCAGTCTATCCGTGCATGCTTCTATTCGTCCTGGGGCAGAAGGATCTCTACGTGGACCTGCTCAAGACGATCAGAACCAGTTCCGCGACGCCCATGGCGGCAAATGCAGCAGCCTCACCCTCCTCTCTGTGATTACAGGACCAGGAAAAGACATGACCGAAACGTCTGAGCTGAACCCATTGATCACGATCGCGATCCCGACCTTCAATCGGGCCTCGTTCGTAAAGACCTGTGTGACCAGCGCGCTGGCCCAGACATATCCAAATATCGAAGTTCTGGTGTCGGACAACGCCTCGATCGACAACACAATCGAGACACTACGCACGATTGACGACGGTAGGCTGCGGGTGCTGACCAGCCAAGAGAATCACGGGCCTGTCGCGAACTTCAACAAGTGCGTCCGCGAAGCGCGCGGCGATTACGTGGTCCTGGCCGCGGACGACAACACCTTCGACCCGCGCTTCATCGAGAAGTGTGTTCGTCTGATCCGCGAGCAACTTGGCATTCCTATTGTATTGGCCGCCTACGAGGTTTTGCTCCTCAACGAGTTTTCTGATGGCGACGAGCGCGTCATCCCTGCGAGGCTCAGTAAGAAGCTCTCGACCGGCGTATGGGAAGGGACGGCCATCCTGGAGGAGTATCTCCAAGGGCGACTCTCGTCACAGCTCCTCAGCAGTCTCCTCCGAACGGACATTCTTCGCCGCAACGGGGGCTATTCCAGCCATCCTTGCGCGTCAGACGAAGCAACTTGGATTCCCTTCCTGCTCGAGGGACGCGCGGGGCTCGTGAACGAGCCATGCGCCACTTATATGGCGCACGGCGAAAGTTTGAGCAAACGCTTTAGCGCGGACGAACGCGTGAGCGACCTGTGCGAAGTCATGGACGAGATACATGCTCTTGCGGAGGCGAAGATCTCGGATCAAACCGTCCGGCGACGAATTCAGAGATTGACGATGCGCTACGTGGCGTATCTTGCGATCATAAATCTCCTCATTTACCGACGTGCGGGTGCGAGTCTGACCGATGTCGGACGTAAATTGTGGAGCTGGCGCGGGCTTCTCGGACGATGCACGGTCATGGACTTTGCGGTCACCACTCGGCTGCGATCCTTGGGCCGGATTCTGCTGCCGACGCCACTCGTACGGTGGTCCATCATGCTAAAGCTGGACCGCGTGCTCTAAGCCATTTCAACATTGCGGCGTGTGGTTCGACTCCAAGAATTGCGTCAGCACCTTCAGCTGAGGACGGTCCTCGCCGTTTGCGGGCTCGATAGAGAACATGTAATCGCCCCACCACGGACCGGCCGCCCAATAGGTCCAGCCGAGCCAGACGTCTCGATTGCTGGCCATGGCGCACAGCAGGGCGCGGCCTTCCTTGTGCGCGGCGGCATTGTCCGCCCAGCCGAACTCGCCGAGAAACCCGCGGACGCCATGCTTGCGCGCCCATTCGGTAAATGCGGTCAACCGCTTCGACCCGGATCCAGTGACGACTTGTGCGTGCGTGCCGGAACTGTTTCCATCGAGGTATTGATGAACCTCGAAGGCGAAGTTGTCAGCGGGATCCTGGAAGCCGAGCATGACCTTCTTGTTGTCCGTCGTGGTCCAGGTGCGCGCGGTATCCCAATGTGACCCGGGAACGAGGACAAGCTGCCTTGCGCCGGCGCGGCGTATGGCGGCCACGGCTGCATTCGCACCTTCTAGCCATTCCGCAGCCGTTTGCTCGTTGGGCTCGTTCATCAGACCGAACATCAGGGTTTGCCGCCCCGCGAGGAGGGCGGCGATGGTCTCCCAGGATTCTGCAAATTCCTCGACAGAGCCAGGGTCCCGTCCGATCAACTTGCCAGTGGCGGTCCGGCCGTAGTCGTGCATATCGAGAATCACCATGGCATCCTTGGATGCGGCATGATCGATCAGCTTGGTGAGTATGGAGAAGTCGACCGTCGGCTTGGGGTGCCCATCGGCGTCGGATCTAAGCACGCGCTTGGCCAGGAACGGAATCCTGAAAACCTTGAAGCCCTTTTCCGTAAAATAGTCGATCTCCTCTGTGGTGGGATAGGTGTAGTCGGTCCCGAGCCTCGTGCCCGAAGGACCGAAGCTCCCAGCATCGAGGTTGACGCCGGGAAGCCAGGGTGGCGGCTGCGTGGCATCACGTGCGCCAGCCGCCCCGACGCCGGCCAACAGCGCCAGAGCCAGCACGGCGATTTTGTTTATTCGGAAAAGACTCATCTCGCAGCCGAACCTTAAGACTCAAGCGCAGACTCGCCGCAGGCACAGGCTAGTGAGCTATCAGCCATCGGCTCCAATTGTGAAGATTAACCGTGAGCCAAGACTATTTTCTCGGGACAGTGTTAAGCGGCAAAGTTAATGGCACGATTCTCGCTCTGATTCGGTGAGGGTGGTGTCCCGAGGAACGCCTTAACCATTCTGCGGCATACAAACCAGGGAACGACAGACCACTGCTAATGAAGAATCTCTCGGAGGCCAGAAGCATCCCAAACATCGCCAACAATTTTCCGACGTTTGAGTTTGCGTGCGTACGCGCACCTGCCGGGGCGGAGGCGAAGAGATGAAGCGCGTTCTTGTGACCGGTGCTACCGGGTTTATCGGCCGGCACTGCTTGGCGCCGCTTGCCGCGAGAGGTTACGACGTTCATGCGGTCACCTCGCACCAACCCGTGGGAGTCGATCCATCCGTGACCTGGCATCGCGCAGACCTCCTGGAGAGTGGACAACTTGCGCCACTGATCGAGGAGGTTAGGCCCACTCATCTGCTCCACCTCGCATGGGTTGTCGACCCCCGGACCGCATACACGTCTCTCGATAACTATCGCTGGCTACAGGCGACTATCGGTCTGACGACCGAGTTTGCTCGCCGAGGGGGCAAGCGGCTCGTGATTACAGGGAGCTGCTACGAGTACGACCAGAGCTACGGCGTGTGTTCCGAACAGCGTACGCCAACGCAACCAAATACGACCTATGGCACTTGCAAGAATGCGCTGCGAGAACTGCTAACGAGCTATTGTCAATCGCTGAAGATCTCGTTGGCTTGGCCACGCCTGTTCTTTCTCTATGGTCCAGGGGAGCATCCCCTCCGCTTGGTGCCCTCTGTCGCCAATGCCGTTCTCCGGGGCGAGGTCGCCAAATGCTCGCATGGAAAGCAGCTACGTGACTTCCTATACGTCGAAGATGCCGGCGAAGGGCTCGCGGCGCTTCTGAGCGCCGACGTGCAAGGCGCGATCAACATCGGGAGTGGCTCTGCAGTCGCGTTGAGCGAGATTGTTACCAAGCTCGGCGAACTCGCGGGCCGTCCCGATCTCATCGAACTTGGCGCGATCCCTGCTCGTGACACCGACGTCCCGTTAGTGATGGCCGACACCACACTCATGAAGCAGCAGCTAGACTGGTCTCCGAGGATAGGCTTGAAGGTTGGGCTCGGGCGGACGTTGAATTGGTGGAGACAGCAGATCGACCGCGGCCAAGCAAGCGACGCGGCGTAGAGCCGGCAAGAGTTTGGAGAGCGAAAACGATGCCAAGATTTGCGATCCTCGGAAGCGGAATGGCCGGATTCGGCGCGGCGCATAAGCTGCACCGTGAAGGCTTGCGCCCCACGATCTACGAGATGAAGGGGCACTACGGGGGCCACACGGCCTCGCACCGCTTCAAAGAAGGATTCGTCCTAGACGAGGGCCCACATATCTCGTTCACGAAGAACGAACGCATCAAGGAGCTGTTCGCGGAGAGCGTCGACCAGGAGTACGAAGAGTCGCAAGCTCGGGTGAATAACTATTGGCGCGGACATTGGATCAATCATCCTGCGCAGTGCAACTTGTTCTCGGTACCCGCGGACCTGAAGGTACAGATCATTTGCGAGCTCGCGAACCAACTTACACAAGAGACGGTCAAGCCAGAAAATTACGAACAATGGCTGCGGGCGAGTTTCGGCGACACCTTTGCCGAAACGTTCCCCATGGAATACACGAAAAAGTATCACACCACAGAAGCCCGTAATCTCAGCACCGATTGGGTGGGGCCGCGGATCTATCAGCCGACGCTCGAAGAGGTGGTGCGGGGGGCGGTGACTCCGGATGTCGAGAACGTGCATTACATCACCCAGTTCCGCTATCCTAAGCAGGGTGGGTTTGTTTCCTACTTGAAGGCCTTCCTGGAGCAGGCCGACTTGAGGCTGAAGCATCGGCTAGTGCGCCTGGATCCACGAGCGAAGATGCTGACCTTTGCCAATGGTGTGATCGAGCCATACGAGCATGTCATCTCGTCGATTCCACTACCTGAACTGATTCCCCTCATCGAGGGCGCTCCCCGTGAAGTGCTTGAGGCGGCAAGGAGACTTGCCTGTAGCGAAGTCGTTGTCGTCAGCGTCGGCATCGATCGGCCCGACCCTATCGAAGCTCATTGGTCCTATTTCTACGACGCCGATATCTGTTTCGCACGGCTCAGTACACCTCACCTACAGTCGCGGCAGAACGTGCCACCGGGACATTCTTGCCTGATGGCGGAGTGCTACTACTCGGACAAGTACCGGCCCCTAGATCGCAAGCCCGAAGAATGCATCGAGCCGGTGATCAACGATCTTCGGCGAGCCGGGATCATTCGAGACGACGACAACGTCACATTCAGCACAGCGATGCACTTGAAATACGCGAACATTATTTTCGACTTGGAGCGAAGCCGGGCGCTCGACATCGTTCATGGCTACCTCAACGACATCGGTGTTGCCTGCTGCGGGCGCTACGGCCTGTGGGCCTATATCTGGACCGATCAGTCATTCGTCAGTGGCGAAAAAGCCGCGGATCGTATCCTGAGCGGCTATCGCGTGGCCGTATAGCTAGGGAGTTGCTGCATGAGCATCGATAGTAGGCGCGCGAGCCCCGTGGAAGGCTTGGGATTGAACCCCGCATTCTGGCGCGACCGTCGCGTCTTCGTCACCGGTCACACGGGCTTCAAAGGTGCCTGGCTGTGCATGGTCCTCCAGAGGCTGGGAGCCAGTGTGCACGGCTACTCGCTTGCGCCTCCGTCGGAGCCAAATCTGTTCGATGAAGCGCGGATCGCAGAACTGTGCGACCGTCACGTCCACGCTGACATCCGCGACCTTGAAACGTTGCAGGAAGAGATGCGCGTCAGCGCGCCAGACGTGGTAATCCATCTTGCGGCGCAGACGCTCGTCGGCGTGAGCTATAGTGACCCTATCAGTACGGTGCATGACAATGTTGTTGGCACGGCAAATGTGCTTCAGGCATTGCGCAATGTCTGCGGCGTGCGTGCCGCCGTTATTGTGACGACCGACAAATGCTATCAAAACAACGAGCAGGTCTTCCCCTACCGCGAGGGTGACGCCCTGGGCGGCAACGACATCTACAGCGCGAGCAAGGCGTGCGCCGAGATTCTGGCCCATGCTTATCGCCGCAGCTTCTTCTCCGGATCCGATTCCGACTGCAGAATAGCTACGGCACGAGCCGGCAACGTCATTGGCGGCGACGACTGGGCGCTTGATCGCCTAATCCCGGATTGCATCCGTGCCTTGGTCAGAGGCGAGGCGGTCAGTCTCAGGTATCCGCACGCCGTTCGGCCATGGCAACACGTGCTCGATCCGCTTTATGGGTATCTTCTGCTCGCCGAGACGCTCTGTGGCCCGGAGCCTGACGAATACTGTGAGGGTTGGAACTTCGGACCGGATCCCGCTGGCGAGGCGACGGTGCTGGAGTTGACCAGGGCGATTGCGGAGGCATGGGGCGCAGAGCAATCTGTGGAATGGGATCCTCATGCATCGCGACTGGCGGAGAGTCAGGTGCTCCGACTCGATTCCACCAAAGCGCGCGTCAAACTGGGTTGGCGCCCCCAGTGGGATTTTGAAACTGGAATTTCGCGAACTGCGGATTGGTATCGGGCCTGGCATGACGGCGAGGATGTCAGGGCCTATTCGCTCACGCAGATCGCCGACTATTTCGGCCCATTTTCGACGTTAGACTTAGCCCCCTCGCCATTCTTGGTAGAACAGCAGATGGTCAGTTGAGGCGGTCGAAGCGGCGCGTTACGTGTCTCTAAGTTCTATGGAAGAGAGTTCATTGCGAGTCCTACACGTAGTTCGACAGTTTCATCCTTCCGTCGGAGGCCTGGAGGACTTTGTCCTGTCGCTTGCGAGGCAGCAGCGCTGTGAGGGGCTTTCGCCTACAGTCGCGACTCTCGACAGACCCACAAGGGGTGCGCGCACAAAATGGCCGCGCGCCGAGACCGTCGAAGGCGTTCCTGTACGGCGGATCGGATATTTCGGATCAGCGCGGTATCCGATCGCGCCCGGCATTCTGAATCTGGTGCCCGACTTCGATCTCATTCATGTGCACGGGGTCGACTTCTTCTGCGATTATCTGGCACTGACGCGGTTCATACACCGCAAGCCGCTCCTGCTCTCCACACATGGTGGATTCTTCCATACGCCTTTCGCGCATGCCTTCAAGAAGATGTTCTTTTCCACGATCACGCGCTTATCGCTGACCCAGTATCAAGCCATCGTGGCCAACAGCATCAATGACTGGGATCTGTTCAGGCGTATTGCGAAGAAGCGCTTGGTGATGATTGAGAATGGCGTGAACACGGAGAAGTTTGCGGATTGTGGGTCCGCGATCTTCACGCCTAACCTACTGTATATCGGGCGCTTCTCCGTGAACAAAGGCCTTAACGCCATGGTCGAAGCCTTTGACGTCATCGCAGAAGCCTTCCCGGAAGCGCGATTGCACGTCGTCGGCAATGATTTCGATGGCCTCTATCCATGCTTGCAGCAACGCGTCGCGAGCCTGCGCAATGGGCAAAAGATCCACTTCCACATGGGGCTTTCCGACGAGGGCATCAGGGACGTGATTAAGGATTGCAGCTTCTTTGTCAGCGCCTCCGAGTATGAGGGGTTCGGGCAGACCGTGGTGGAAGCCATGTCGGCCGGCCTTCTGCCGATCGTCAATCGTATCAAGAGTTTCGAGACAATCATCGGGACGACGTCGGTTGGTCTGGTCACGGATTTCTCGAATCCTGCTGACGCGGCTAAAGACGCAGTCGCATACATGTCGCAGGCAGCGCGGCGTTATGGCGAGGCGCGGGCTGAAGCGCTCGCCGCAAGCCAGCGGTATAGTTGGGCTCGCACGGCCCGACGCTTCACCGAAGTCTATGAGACGGCGTCCTCGGCACAGGAGTTGGGGAAGGAACAATCGACTATTCGGGCCCGCTGATTGCGTCGCCTCGAGGCTAACCCCCAACTGCGATCAGACGCGCCACGCCCCAAGTGCCGGCTGCGCCGTGAGACGCTGCCGGCCCCGAGTGGGGCCCCGCGGCGCCGCCACTCTTCCTGCGGCATCCATTTGTAGGGATCCGAATATGAACCAGAGCAGTGCTGCCATCTTGATGCTGAACAACGAGCTGCTCACGAGCATGGTCATGGCGAAGTAGACGCAAAGACCGTGCAGATATCTGATTTGCTCCGGTGTCCGCTCTTTGGCACCGAACACCAGAAAGATCCAAAACGCCATGAGGCCGACGACCGATTGCGTGGTAATCGCGTAGGCTAGTCCGCTATCCGCAGCGGGGACCAGGTAGGTATCCGAGTTGCCAAGCCAGTCAGCGACCTCGAAACGCGACAGCAACTCAATACCGTATGCAATTCGTCCGGGGAAGTTGTCCTCAAGCTGATTCGGGTGCAATACGATCACGAGCAGGACGGCGCCGATGAGAACGCCGGGAAGATAGAGCAAGGTGGAGCGTTGCGGCAACCGCGGCGCCGCCCAGGCGGCGAGTACAATTATGGCGGAAGACACTGCGGCCAGCCGCCCGTCGCAAGCGACGAGTGCGACGAAGTTCCCCACCATAAGAAAGGCAATCGTCTTGAAGCTCATGTTGCGATAGTTGGCGCAAAGGAAAGCGGTGATGATTACCACGTAGTTTCCAAGCGACACGGGCTCGAGAAAAACCGATGAGACGCGATGGAGCTCCACCAACTCGAGGAACCGATTGCCGGGGCGCGTGGCGCTGACGAATAGATCTGAAGCGCTGTTCCAGAAGTCGCTGGCATCGAAGGCGCGCGTGGCGATGTAATAGCCCCGCACATCGAATAGTGCGGAGAAGGACTCGGTGAACAGTGCCTCGTAGAGCACGCCTCCAAGAACGATGACGTGAAGGGTCACGACGAGCGTCACAAGGCGATTCTTGGGTGTCGTCATTCTCAACAAAGCGAATGTCGCAATCAACATCACGTCGCGCAGAAATTTAGGCTCGAAAGTTCCGAGCACGAGGCCGCGTTCGACCGCAAAGAGCATGGCGACGGCGATCACTGCATACCAAGCGAGCATCTGCGGCCGGTAGTGCCACAACACAACCGCATGGGCCGCCGCGACGATCAACACTTCTACGGCGATGACGGAGCTTGCCGTAAGCGGCGTCACATGCGCATTGACGATGGCCAAGCCAGCGTTGAAGAGGACGGCGAACAGCACGATCGCGATTGGCAAGATTCCCGGGCCGACGCGTGTTGCGCCTCTGCGCGACGATACCGCTAAGTTCGCCGGAAGCGGTCCCCAGCGCTGATCGGCGATGGCATGAATTGGGCTGACGCCGTGCATCCGTGAATCCTACATAGTCAGACTGGGCGAGGGCGGGCCGCGCTATCTGGCCTTTCGCATCCGGTTTGCCGGCGCGCCCCACAATGCGCACCACGCCTCCTGAGTCAGGAGCTGAACAAGGAGTCCGCCGCAACGAAGATAACGAGGCCCAAGCTGAAGAGGGCTGTTTGCCAAGCGCCATACCCACTCAAGTCCCCATCTTTGCAGTAAGAGGGGTGCCCTCTTTTGCCGCCCAACCAAGAAATCGGCCGCAGCGCCCACACAGATAAATCCGCATTGAATCCCTCGCTCGAGCGCGCGCGTCGCAAAGATCTCTTGTTTTGGAGCTCCAAGCATGACGAAGCAGATGCGCGCGTTGGAACAGCGAATGCGCTCGATGGTTTCGTCGGCTTCACGGCCCGTCGGGTCAAAGCCTTGAGGCGGCGCTTCGAGCCCGGCCACGATCACACGGCCGCTCGTCCGCTGCTTCATCTCGCGCGCTGTGCCGACCAGAACACTCTCATCCGTACCGAAGAGGTAGATAGGCAGTCCTCGTTTGGCTGCCGCCTCGCAAATGGGGATGAATAGATCTGCGCCCGTGGTTCGCTCGACCTCACGCCACTGGTGTCTTGCAAGCGCCGCGACAGGCGCGCCGTCGGCCGTGACAAACCTGGCCGCACGGTATGCTCGCTGGAAGACGCTATTCCTCCGGAGCTTGACGAGATGATCCAGATTGAGGGTGAAACAGCTGAAGGCATCTCCGCTCTGGGCAGCGGCAATGATCGATTCCACGGCCTTTGCTTGGGACGGCACGTTGATGATCTGGCCACAAACCGACGCATGCCGAATGGTTTCAACTTGCTCGGAGTTCAGATTCATTGAAGGGATACCCAGCTTTGCGAGAAAAAGTACGGTTGGGGCGCGCCTACTTTAGAATGCCAAATTCATGCCAGGAGGGACGACGACAACGTTAGCGTCATCCTCTCTAAGATGTTGAAGTTCATCACGAATTTAGGCTTCTCTTTCTCGGCCCAAGCTTAGCTGTTGGAGAAAGCGGGCCTGAGTATCCCATTTCGACCCATGGCCGAAGGAACTAACCCCCAGGCGGTTCACGGAGACCGGCCTCGCCCCGCCAAGAGCACGGCCTTTCTGATCTCCCTGGGATGTGTCTGGAGCCGGGCCAGGACTCTTTGTCTCGCGGCGATACAGTCAACCGTCCCAAAAGCGTCGCGCGGGCCACTTTGTGACACCCTTATCGGCTCTTCTCGCGTCCTTTTTCGGGATTGCACAGCCCCGCGAGGCGTTGAAGCGCTGATCAGCGCAACCCGGCAAGGCGTTTCACAGACACGTGGTCTCGGCCTATAGTCCGCCAAGATGTCGGCGAAGCCGAATTGGTGTTTGTTGCTATCCGTCCCGGGACCTATGAGTTTGGCGTCCAGAACATGAAAGTGCGGGGGATGGTGGGCAAGATCATCGTTGAGGCTAGCGACGACCGCTAGGTCAGTCGAAAGTGTCTTGAAGACAAGACCCGTAAAGGGCGGTGCGGCTCGGTAGTCTTGCGTCCAAGGCAGGACGCTTCAGGGGGAGGGCAAATGTCGTGGATGAAGTCGAGAAGATCATCTCACGATTAAATGGGATCGATCCCGCGCGACCATATTTCGATCCTCTTGCGGCGGAGGAGGCCATGCGCCGCCACGCCAGGCTTATCGGCTTTCGCGACGTGTCCTTCACGTGGGCAATGGGGCCTCAGCTGGTGAGCGACGAATTGGAGGGTGTCGATTTCGAGACCTCTGACGCGTGCCGCTGGCATTTGACGATTGAGGCACTTCACGACCAAGCCGCCGCTGAACTCCAGCGCGACCCGACGGTCTGGAAGGCCTATCTCCAGGCGCGGGAAGAGGCGGAGACGCGGATCGCGGGCGCCCTGCATCTGGAGCTGTTCCGATTGACTCTCATCAATCTTCTGGTGGGAGAGGCCGGCGAGAAAAGTCACAACGTGGCGTATCTCGCCTCGACGGCGCTGCGGGATGTCATTGCCAGTTCGAGCGTCGACAGCGAGTCTCTCGCGGACCTGAACGATGTGTACCTTCCCTTCACGGACGCCATCATGGCAGGGCTCGGCTCCTTTTGGGTCGTCGGCGAAAAATTCGTGTGCTTGCCGCTACCGCGGCTTGCACTGGAGGACGGACAGCTGATCAGCGACGGGCGTCCGGCTGCGGTCTGGCCCAACGGTGAAGCCTACGCCAATGGGGACGAAGGGCTCGTTCCCGTTCTACAATCGGTGGAGTGGTGATGCCCGGCCGCGCCCGGATCTAAACAGCGCGTGGCCGGCCAAGAGAGGCGAGACAAGGGAGGCGAGAGATGCGCGACGGCGGTACACAGCACTTAGCCCTTAGTCTTCTCGGCGGCCTCTTGGTGTGCGTCTTGGCGTCTGCGCCTGCCGCCGCGAAAATCAAGTGCAAAGGGATTTTTCAGATCACCAAGCAGGGACCCATCTCCACGCCCTATTGCCAGGAGGAGGAGATCGCGCGGGTGGCACGGAGCTATGGCTGGAAAGTCACCGCAGCGCAGATCCACAACGATCCTTTGAAAAAGGTCTATGTTTGCCAGTCGCTTGGCGGCGATGTGCGGCTGAAGGGCGCCTGCGGCGCCTACGTGCCGGGACTGTACCGCTAATCCGCCCGTAGTAGCGGCTATAGTAGGACGGTGGCGCCCATCTGCTCGAGGACGCGGTCCACATCCTCTCGGAGACAGAGTTCCGTAGCCGGCGTGATCATCGTCGCCGCCGCGGTGGCGACGGCAAGGCGAAGTGCGTCGTGCGGCCGTTTCCCTTTGGCGAGCCCGAGACAAAGTCCTGCCATGAAGCTATCGCCTGCGCCGACCGCACTCCTGATCGGAACGCGGGGCGGCGTGAGACGTACGCGCTCATGCTCGGTGACGAGCAGCGCCCCGTCGGCGCCGCTGGTTACGACCACGACCTCGCAAGCGCCGCGCCTGATCTGTTCGCGTGACCATTCGGCAGCCTCGTCGGGCCAGGTGATGCTCCGGCCGCAGACGTTGCAAAGCTCGTCGAGATTCTGTCGCAGAAGAAACAAGCCGGTGTCGAGGGCGCCGCTCACGCCATGGGCGGAGTCCAGCAGAAACCGGCACTCCAACGCTTTCGCGAGCTTGGCCGCGCGGGCCCAAAAATCCTCGCCGAGACCTGGGGGCAGGCTGCCGCTGCCCACGATCAAACTGCCAGGCGGCGCACACTGGCGCAGCCGCTCAATCAAGGCGTTTCCTTCTGCCTCGCTCAGCGTCGGCCCTGCCATGACGAAGCGGTAGAGTTCGCCGCTTTCCTCCTCCAGAACGTGGAGGCACTCGCGCGTCTTGCCGACGATCGGGATCCGGACCACGGGCACGCCTTCGGCATTGAGCATGGCGCCCAGCTCGGCACCGACGGTATGGCCGGCGGTGAATAGCGCATGGGTGCGCCCGCCG
>Ga0114918_10001589_pt1 | contig 20305 bp, 20 predicted proteins | sample LantaG_FD_87015 | JGI IMG/M metagenome (GOLD analysis project Ga0114918, IMG submission 87015) | Deep subsurface microbial communities from Baltic Sea to uncover new lineages of life (NeLLi) - Landsort_02402 metaG | ecosystem: Environmental > Aquatic > Marine > Oceanic > Sediment | place... | reverse complement strand
TTGTGCCCTGACAGCCGTTTGCTTCTGCTTTTTCTTCTTACAGCCGTTTCAACTTCTGTATGGCAATTTCTGTAAGAAAATCCACCAGCTCGTATGAAATCCCAACATCTTGTCTGCAGCGCAAAACGCCCAAACACGCCCAAAAAAACAATTTTCTCAGCAGAAGGAGGGCAAATACCATCGGCCAATCTTTTGTGCCAGAGTCTGGCACAATTATTGCTCTATTTTAGGAAAGGCTACTGATTCCCACTTTGCAGTTTATCGCAAAATGGAGTACCTGGGAAATGCGCTCTCATAGTCCTTCACAACAGGCAGCTCTGCGTTGAGAGCGAAGTTGAAAGCTATGGCAACAAAAAATCGACAAATTGCGATTGAGGAGAAAACGTCCGAACTGCCATCGGACAATAAGTTATTTGCAGATGAGGGCAGCGAACAACCTTCGGAGCGCGAAGTATTCGCTGGAGACGAAGATTTCCTCAACCAACTGGCAAATTCGGGCCAGCCTGCCGTAGGCCAACAACCTACCGGCACAAGCCGCTTTCTACCAGCACTGGTTAGCCATAAGCGCTTTTCAACGGTCCAAAAAGCCCTCATTGCCGGTATTGTTGTGATTGGAGCAATCTTATCATACGGTCTGTTGAAATCCCCATCAAAGTCTGTTACCAGCCGGTCACCAGCACCTGCGGACCAGATAGCACCCGACACCCGGCAAACACTTCCTGCGAAACTGCCGGCCGAGAGTTCCCCCCTGATAATAGAGCAGCAAGTCCAAAAACCGGAACCGGTACCTCCACCAGCACAACCGCTGTCTTTGAAAGTCGCCGAAACACTCTATCGGGAAAAGAATTACAACGAGGCTTTTGATACCTATGGCCAGCTTCGTAAAGGCCTTCCAACTACCCCCCAGGAGGAATTGGTCGAGGATTTTCTTCAGCTAAGAATGGCTTTATGTATGAAGAAAACCGCTGATTTTGCTGAAGCCGACCGTTTACTTGCGACGGTTTTAAAAAGCCGCTCCCCCATCGTAAAAGCGGTCGCCAATTACCATCGCAGCCTGCTTGAAATCCAGAAAAAGAAATACCTGAAAGCACAAAGCAGAGCCTACCAGACGATCGCGCTGCTCGGCGCGATTGATTTCCACAGAGAGCGCACTCTCGCACTCAACCGTGACTGCCATTTCTTAGTTGCTGAATCGATAACCAGAAATGTCCTTTCGCTTTGTGATGCCGACAAAGACCTTCCCCCAAAGTTATGGAGCGGGAGGGTGGAGGTTGACCCCTTCGCCAACATAAGTGACGCTGAGCCGCGACCCTTCCTGAATTCTGGCTTAGAGCAGCTAAGTAAAGGGCTGCTCGGCCCTCAAGTTCAAAAGCTCATCAACCCCGACAAGAAAGGACCGCCTCGCTGGTCTGTTACTTGTCGCGGGGCACCAATTGAAGAACTCCTCACAAGATTTGCTGCCAATGCTGACCTTGATATTAACTGGGCATCTAATCTCAATCTGGCAGGGATTCGAAGAAGGCCAGTGAATCTGTATCTGCCGGCGACGACAACCCAGCAATTTGCAAAAGTCGCGGCCGGTTGCGCCGGCCTGCTGGCACGTCTCGATGAAAACGGCGTGGTAAATATCTCCAACCCGGCAGAGTATTCATCTTTGTCGGAACACGTATCTTTACTTACTGAGGAAGCTATCTCACTTTGGCAAAGATTCGTGCTCACGTTTTACGATGACAAATGTATCCCCAACGCTCATTTTGCCCTGGGACTTCTACAAGCTCAAAAAGGCCAGGTTACCGACGCCATCGCAGAGTACAAACTGGTTGCTAATCGTTTTTCACACACATCATTGGCACCGTCCGCCTTGTTACACTCGAGCAAACTCAAAACTAATCTGTGTGACTATCCCGGCGCCCGGGACGACCTGGAGCAGCTCATCGAGCAAGACCCTGATACAGAAATTGCCGACCAGGCCTGTTTGTATCTTGCCGATGTCACAATGAAAGCAGGGCTCAACACAGAAGCTACCCGACTCTACCGCAAAGTTTACAATCTTGGCTTCTCCTCGGAATCACAAACCGACTCTGCTCTCGGAGCCGGTATATGCTTCTATCAGATGAAAGACTTTCAATCTGCAGCAAAATGGCTGACTCGATACGTCAGCCTTGCCAGGAACAACGCAAGCAAAGAGTTGTATTCAGCCTATTTCCTTTTGGGCAAAAGCAACCTCGCTTTAGGAAAAACGCAGCAGGCCCGTGATGCGTTTCAATATGCATTGGCGGGGCAGCTCTCCAAAGAGGAATATGTAGAGACCATCCCAGCCCTGGTTAAAGTGCATTTAGAGCTGGGGAATTTCATCCAGGCCCTTGATATATTAGAGAACATAAAGTCCTGGCAGTTATCACAAGAGGAATCTATCGAGATATTACTGCTCAAGAGCGAAACCCTTCGGACGATGGGTCTCGTTGATAAAGCCATTACGGCGCTTCGTAACAGGGCTGAATATATCGCCGACGGACAATTAAAGTCTAAAGTGTCTTTTGAGCTTGCTAAATGCCACATCGCTCAAGGAAATCTCGAACTTGCGCGCACGAGCTTAACCGAGATTCTTATCAACGTTGACCCTGGGCCTTTGGCACACGAAGCCGCAGTAACATTGGCGGACGTCTGTTTGAAACTCGGGCAAAACTCCCAGGCAGTCTCTGTTTGCTTACAACTCTTGAATTTAGACCCATCGGCACAAATAAGGCAGGAAGCCTTGAACATCCTCGCAACGGCTTGTAACCGACAGAAAAAATATGATAAGGCGGCATTAGCACTTTCCGGCCAATGGAATGGGGCAGAAACCCCAGGTAAAAAAAGAATGCTTGATAATACAGCCCCCGCAGACAAATCACCCACAAAAGCCAGGTAAGACAGGACACTCGACAAATGAGAACAAACAATAATAACTTGACACAAAACTATGATTCAAAACTCAAAACTTCTTCAAGTTCAAGATTTATAGTCCGCGTTTGCGTTTTTTGCTTTTTGGCTTTTTGTCTTTTCTCTTCTCTGGCCACAGCGAAAATCCCCCCGGAACAATCTTATCCGACCAACCTTCTTACGTCACATTTGGCTGAATTATTACAAGATGCGAACATACTGAATGTTCCCTCGCAGGTCACCGAGCTTCAGCCATTCTGGCTAACACCAAAAATCGACACTTCCCTGTGGGATTTAAGCGACATTGCATCAGTGAACTTTGCCGCCCAGCTTGGCCAAAATTTGCCCCAGAATAGCCTCAGTATGGCAAAAGACCCAAACGGTCACCAGGAACCAAACCACAGTAAGGAGCGTTTGGGACCGGTCTCATCATACGGGCCAATACAAACTACGGACCGAACACACATCGAGCGCCAACTGTGGCAGGCCCGGATTAGTCCGCCGGAAAGCGAAGACAATAAGAAAGACGAAGACGAGCTTCGGCAGCTAATTAAGCAAATTTGCTCTATTGAATTCAAACCGCACAGCGAAACGACAAAACCTATCATTGTCGTTGAGCCGGCACCAAAACCTGAACCCAATCAAGCTTCGTTTGACGCGGGGACACTCGAAGAACCTGGAGAAGAAGTCACGCCCAAACTGCCATACGAGCCGGTAAGCGCCCAGACCCTGCAAATGCTCAGAAATCTATTACAGCATCCGAAGCAACTAAACAATCCTTCTGAGTTGGGAGAGGTTCTGTTTTTCAGCGGCCATCTAAAAGAAGCAGCCATTGCCTACAAGGAAGCCCTTAACCGCAAGAGTCCGGATGAGCCCGGCTCGGCTGAGGATAGGGCCTGGATTTTACTTCAAATAGGAAACTGTCTGCGAAATGACGATTTGACGACTGCAGCAAAGACGTACAGCCAACTGATTACAGAGCACCCCGATTCGCCCTGGTCGGATTTGGCAAAAGCCCGGTACAAACTGATTGATTGGTACCTGAACGACAAGCCCCGAATCCTGATTAGCGAAAACATTGCTTCAGGTTCCTTAACCGAAAAAGGAGTATCTCGGAAGTGATTAAAACGCAAGCATACAACGTAAAGCAACTCTACCGAAGACCGGATACGGCAAGTGTCTTAATAATTGATAACGACACTGAATTCGCTCGACTAACACTTAAGATTTTAGCTCGCAAGGGGATTCGCGGAACCATTGCTAATAATAAGAGGACTGCCCTTGACCTTCTCAACAAGGACAATTACGACCTTGTCTTCACCAGTGACAAGATAAGGCCGCAGACCGACCTGCGTAGCCACCAACAGGACGGCCTCGAGCTGCTTAAGAAAATCAGGACAAATTCGCCGGAGCTGCCGGTGATTATAATAGCTGAAGCTGACCAGCAGAGCACAGAAAACCAGCAGCAAATTATTGAGACAGTTGTCAAAGCCATCCGTCAAGGCTGTTGTGACTTCCTAATCAAGCCCGTCAGCCAGGAAAGATTGGAAGTCCTCCTGGATACGCTCCTGCCCAACCATAGCGTTTCAACCATAGCTTCGGCCAAGGACCACAGTTCACCGGGACGTAACCTTTACCAGATAGTGGGCAGGAGTCCGAAATTACTTCAAACCGTTGAGCTGGCTAAGAAAATAGCTCCCACCTCGGTACCTATCTTGATAACCGGTGAAAGCGGAACAGGCAAGGAGCTTATTTCTTATCTGATACATCACGAAAGCAGAAGGGTCCAGGGGCCGTACATCCGAGTCAATTGTGCGGCATTGAGTGACTCGCTTCTTGAAAGCGAGCTGTTCGGTCATGAAAGGGGTGCCTTCACCGGTGCCTACACTCAACGCAAAGGCCGATTCGAAATGGCACATGGCGGAACCTTGCTGTTGGATGAAATCGCCGAAACCCCTATTAGATTTCAGGCCAAACTATTGCGGGTGCTCGAACAACAGGATTTCGAACGTGTCGGCGGAGAGAAACAAGTCAGAGTCGATGTTCGAATAATAAGTACTACCAATAAGGATTTGCTACAAGAAGTTCAGCAGCGCGCATTCCGTCAGGACCTTTACTATCGGTTGAGTGGGGTAAGATTAGTTATTCCGCCTCTGAGCAAACGCAGCGAGGACCTGCCCGAACTCGTATGGCATTTTGTCAACCTTTACGCGCGCGAAGCGCAACGTCGTATCACTAAACTTGACCCCGCGATGATGGATATTTTCGCCAGGTACGGCTGGCCCGGCAACGTCCGGCAACTGCGAAATGTTGTGCTGACATCGCTGATTTTTGGCGTCGGCCAAACCCTGTCGTTAGCTGATGTCTCCTGGCTTTTTGATGAACTCCAGCCACTCCCGCAAGAAAATGACTGCGACCTTGGCAAACAAACACAAAATGCCGAGCCAAATAGCACTCAATTGTCGGAACTGGGGGGAATACCACTCGTGCAAATAGAGAGGCGGGCGATTTTAGACACTTTACGTCGGACCGCAGGTAACCAGACCAAAGCTGCAAAGGTATTAGGCATCAGCGACCGGACATTGCGAGATAAGGTACGCCGATATCGGCAGCAAGGGTGTTTGGAGTTAGCTTGAGAAGAACGTTCTTATAACAAAAATTTGAGGCAGAGGAAAAAAATGGCAGATGTAGATGAAACAAAAAAGCAGGAAGATTCAGAGGCAGCAAAGAGCGATAAAAAGGCCTCAGGCGGTATGTTGCAGTGGATAATAATGGCTGTTGTAGTGATTGTTTTTGCCGGTGCCGGCTTCGCACTCGCCCGATTATTTGCCGGTACCGGCACGCACGAAACAGCCGAACCTCCTCAACAAGACCAGCCGACTCAGACAGAGAACCTAAAAGCGGATGATTCGACAACGAGCTCTCAAGAAGGCTGGTATTATGAGTTAGAGCCCGTTGTGGCTTGTCTTGATGAACCTGGTATAACGCGATATATTCGGGCAACTCTAACGCTGAAAATCAGCTCCACGCTGAGCCAAAAGCAAGGTGCTGTCCTTATTGAGGAGAAAAAGCCTGTCTTGATAAACTGGCTTTCCATTTACCTGGCAAGTCTAAAACTTGATGACCTCAGAGGCGAGAGGAATCAGAGACATATTCAGTTGCAAATACTCGACGCTTTCAACGAAAAACTTTTCCCTAACACCAAGCCTCAAATCAAGAAAATTCTTTTTAAGGAATTTGTTGTACAATGAGTAACGCCCCCACTAACAACTTAAGCAGGAAAAAGATACAACAGCTCCTTGCCGCTGTCGGCTCCAGGCCAACAGAAGACACCACACAAATAGAATCGACTGAATACGATTGGAATCGGCCTCACTGCTTTAGCAATGAACAACACGACCTGCTTAATGATTTCACGAAAAAAATGGCGCAGGCAATAGCCGAAAAATTTGCTGATTTGTGCAAGGGTGATTTTAATGTAACAATTAGTTCGACCTCCGAACACTTTGCCGACGAAATTACTAAGGAGCTGTCGGAGAACGAACAAAAGGCTCATTATCTGGCTTTCGGCAGCGACCAGAGCCATCCGTGCGGGTGCATTATCATACCTCTCAAAACAGCGATCACCTGGACAACACAATTGCTTGGAGATACCGAATCACAGGAAAATTCAGACAGAGAGTTATCTCAATTGGAAATATCGCTCTTATTGGACATCGCTTCGCCCATTGTCCAGGTGCTTTCGGACTCTCATGATAATTTCGATTTTCACCCGGGCCAAAGCATAGTTAAAGAACAGCTGCCTCTTGAATTACAAGGCACAGAAGAACTCTGCAAGATTACTTTCGACGTCAAGAAAGCCGATTCAGAAGACAACTCCGAAGTCCAACTTTTAATGTTATGCGACGCCCTGGACCCTATTGTAGGAAAAGCTTCACAAGCCGTTAGCGAATTCTCCGCTGAAGATATTTCAAAAGCAATCCTTGACCGTTTGCAAGAGATGCCCATTTGTGTCACTGCCCAACTGGGCTCCGCTATGCTTACTCTTGAAGAAGTAATGAGCCTTCACCCCTGTGACATATTGTTGCTCGATAAAGAAACTGATGAGCCGGTCGAGCTAACTGCCGAAGGCCGCGCATTGTTTCGCGGCCAGGCAGCAAAATCAGCCGGCAAGTACGCCGTTGTTATTACGGAACTGTGTGATACCGAATAAAACATAAATCAAACTGCAAGTACTTAATAGCTAAGAGGAAACAAAACATGGCAAAAACAGCGGAAGCCGTAGAAGAAAAGGCACAAGAAAAGCAGGAGCAGCAAAACGATGCTGCACAAGCAGACTCAAAAACACAGGTACAGTCGGTTGAATTTTCCGAAGCTACGGGCGCAGAGGCCGCAGGTGCCCGCGGAAGCATTGACATCCTACTGGATATGAACATCCCTGTCACGGTCGCTATCGGCAAAAAAGAGGTGCCGGTCAGGCGGCTCTTACAGCTTGGTCCGAACTCGGTGCTAAAGCTTGACAAGCCCATTGACGCACCGGCAGACCTGTATCTGAAAGACACTAAGTTTGCGACAGGTAATGTAGTCGTGGTAGACGGCCGGTTCGCCGTAAAGATAAAAGAAATTATCGGCCTCGGTGATTCGACTGCGAACTCGACTGAGGAATAAAATACAACCACAGCAGATTCTGCTTTGGAGAGAAAAGCATAATGGCGGTTGCTGATAAATCAAGTTCACCAGAAATGCTCAATACGCCTTTGGCAGTCCACAGCAACATTATTTTGGCTGCTGGTCTGGTAACCGTTCTCGCAACGCTTTTGATACCACTGCCAACGCCATTGCTGGATATGCTTTTGGCCTGCAGCATATCATTGGCCGTGGCCGTGTTAATAATAACATTATCCTCAACAGAAGCGCTCGAATTATCTGCATTCCCTTCGCTGCTTCTTTTCGTAACCCTGTTTCGCCTCTCCCTTAACGTCGCCTCAACCAGATTAATACTGCTGCAGGCCAATGCAGGCAAAATCATCCAGACATTCGGCCACTTTGTCGCCGGCGGCAGCATCGTCGTCGGGCTGGTAATTTTCTTAATCCTTGTTGTTATCCAATTCATAGTAATCACAAAAGGCGCTGAGCGAATAAGCGAAGTGTCCGCTCGTTTTACACTCGATGCTATGCCCGGCAAGCAAATGGCAATTGACGCAGACCTTAACGCAGGAACCATAACTGATGAGCAGGCCAATAAACGCAGAGCAAAGATTGTCAAGGAAAGCGAATTCTATGGTGCAATGGACGGCGCCAGCAAATTCATCCGAGGCGATGCAAAGGCCGGGTTGATAATCACTGCTGTCAACATCATTGGCGGAATAGCTATGGGCCTTTCACACGGTGATACCGTCGCAGACGCAGTTAGAACCTATTCCATCCTTTCCATCGGCGATGGCCTTGTCACCCAAATACCATCAATGATAATCGCCATAAGCTCAGGTTTTCTTGTAACCAAAATTTCTTCAAAGTACAGCGTAGGCCAGGACCTTAGCCGACAGTTTCTCAAGACCAGCCAGCCACTGATCATAGCATCTTTCATTATCGCTGCGATGGCACTGGTGCCGGGCCTGCCCAAAATACCATTTCTATTGTTGGCCACCGGCACCATCCTGATTGGACGAGTCGCAGCTAAATCCGAAAAGGCCCGGGAGAAAAAACCGGAAACAATATCACAGCAAGCAAAAGCAGAGAAACAACCGGTCGAAGACTTGTTAGATATCGACAGAGTTTCTGTAAACGTCGGCGTGCGACTGATTAGTATGGTCGACCCCCGTAAAGACAGCACTATCTTCGAGCGTATCGGAGCACTGCGGAGAAGATTTGCCCAGCAGCTCGGCGTCATCATCCCCCTGGTTCGGCTCCGAGACAATATCAATCTCGAACCCACCACTTACCAGATTCGCATCTTCGACCATACAGTAGCGAAGGGAAGATTAGAGCCTGATATGTTCCTCGCTATGGACTCCGGTAACGTCCAGACCAAGGTCAAGGGCATCGAAACCACCGAACCCGTTTACGGACTACCGGCCTTATGGGTAACACCAGCCGATAAGGAAAAAGCTGAATTAAACGGATACACTGTTATCGACCCTGAATCGGTCTTTATTACGCATCTGTCCGAAACGCTGAAAAAACACGCTTATGAATTGCTGACCCGTGAAGATGTCCAGCTCCTTGTTGACCGACTTCGCAAAGCTCAGCCGTCATTGGTCGGAGAGGTTGTCGGCGAGCTCGTACCTATGGGACTGCTTCAAACCGTGCTTAAAAACCTTCTGACAAATGGAATACCGATTCGTGAACTAACTACAATACTCGAATCGCTGGGAGAAAACGCTTCAAAAACCAAAAACACTGACGCTTTAACAGAGATGGTTCGAAAACGCCTAAGCAGAACCATTACCGAACAATATAAGGACGAGGCCGGTAAAATTTCGGCCATAACACTGGAACCCGTACTCGAGCATCAGATGACCTCAACCCTGCGACAGGAAGCAGATGGAATAAACCTGACCTTACCGACCGAGATGGCAATGGATATAAGCAGAAAAGTCGCAGAAGCCTGGAAAACAGCAATGGGCAAAGACAAAGAAAATGTGGTCTTACTGTGCGATTCGAGACTGCGAGCGCCTCTGGCTGCGATGTTATCGCGAACAGTACCGCCATTGCCCGTGGTTGCTTATGACGAAATCGTGCTTGGAACCGAAGTGGAACCGATAGAAGTCATATCCGTCCAGCAGGCTGACTCGACAGCCGCCAAAGAACAGGAACTTGTCGGGGTTTCGAATTGAAAATTGTAAATTGTAAATCGTAAATTGATTATGCCATTAAATACTCGAACATTCGCGGTTAGCGCTGCCGTTATTTGTTTTTTCGGCTTGAGCTTTATCGGCTGGATTAGTGAGCTTTCGTCGTTTACCTGCTGGAAGAGAGCTCTCACAGGGGCAGCGCTTACGTATATAGCGGCAGCGTACGCTGTAAAAGCAATTAATACCATCCTGATAAACGCTATGATTACAAAGCAAATGAACCAACAAAAGGAAAAGAACAGTGGCAGTACAGACTCAAAAGATTCCTGAACGTCCGCTTGTCAAAAGTGGCCAAAAGAATGCAAATGCCGTCACCATGCGGGCATACTCCAGCCAAAAAAGACTGTCCGCCGAAAACGAGTGTATAGGTCAGTTTCTGCCTATGGTTCATAAAATAGTTCAGCGGGTGATAACATATCTAAAGCCCCCCTTATCACTCGAGGATTTGGTCTCAGCAGGGATTGTTGGGCTCATTAAGGCCGCCCGTGATTTCGACTCCTCTCACCGCGCCGAGTTCAAAACCTATGCCTATATTAGAATCAAAGGAGCCGTTCTTGATGAACTGAGAGGTTGGTCTTTTGTACCTGCAACTCTTAGTAAGCAGATTCGCAACGCCCTTCAACTCAGCCAGAAAATCACCGAGCAGACCGGCACCGTACCCACTGATGCCGAGTTAGCTGAAAAACTCGGAATAACTGTTCATAAACTTTACGAAACATTCGAAAATGCCCGTGCGCAGCATTTTATCTCAATCGATGGGCTTGGAGAGAATACGCGTGCACCGGGCTTTTATTTGGCATCGGCCAACACAACGACCCCCGATAAGCAGGTCGAACAAACCGAGCTTATAGATAACCTTACTGAGGCAATACAGCAGTTGCCCGAGAGGAAGCGGCAAATTATTCTACTTTATTATCAGCAGCACTTAACAATGAAGCAGATTGCCAAAGTTTTCAAAATTACCGAGTCGCGTGTTAGCCAACTGCATGCAAGTGCTCTGTTTAACCTGTCTGTAAAATTGAGGCAATGGAAAGATGGCAGATAATGATTCCAATATAATAAAGCCGGTAGAAGGTTTGCATAATACCGCAGGTTTAACTCCCACAAAGCGCCGTGAACAGAGAAAACGCCGGCAGAACTTGCAAAAGGAAGAAGGGCAAGAACCCGAATCCGCCGAAGCCGGACTAAACGAGCCGGTTGACGAGCAAAACCTCAGCGAACTTAACAAAAAAGAAAATAACCAGAATACCATTGATTATTGTGCTTGACCCGAAACTGCTACCATACAAAAAAGAGCGAAAGGTTAGAATAATAAATGGAAAAAACATCGGGACGCATTCTAAAGGGCAATAACGTTAGACTCGAAGGCCAATTCCACCTCGACCTGGTCCGGGCCGGCCCCAGCCTGCCAAAAGCGAAAAATGCGGGCTCGACCACACCAACCGCCCATATCGTGGAAAGCCAGCCCGAATTTGCTGTTGTGGAAGTAACCTGTCCCTGCGGTACAAAAACGTATTTGAAATGTGAATATGCCGGTGCCGAGGCATCCACCGACCAGGCACCCAACCAAACAAAATAATTTGGAGAAAAGTACAATGAAAGCTAATAAAATTATCCTTTCTGCTATTCCGTTTTCGATGTTATCTGTATGGGTATTGTTACTGTCAGGCTGCTCAAATCCTCAGGAACCTGTGATGGCTGTTCTACCGCCTGACTCTGCCAAAACGCAGCAAAACGACTCTGCCGAAAAAAGATTCCGAGAATCCGCTCCGCAAAGCCCAACTGCGGTGGAATCCGCGATAGAACTGTCGAAAAAATATGCCAAACTCTCCGAGGAGGCGGCTGTGCTAAAGCAAAAAAATCAGAATTTTATCGCGGAGAACCGCCAGCTTAGAAACCAGGTCACGGCTATTGACGCTCAATTGCAGCAGACCCAAAAAGAATTGACCGAGGCAAATGACCTCCTGATTGAGATGCGCATTGAGTTGAATAACTGGAAAGCCGACATCCTTGGTTTCCGGGGCGAGATACGGGAAGCCGAAAAAGCTCAATTGCAAGCATTGCTTAAGATACTCAAAGTTCTCGGTGGAGAGGTCGGAGCAGAATCGACCCAAAATAAGAATATTGGCTCAACTAAAGTATCACAAACCGAGTCCACCCGGCCGGTGTCGGCTGAAAATCCAATTTTAGGAGAAACGGATGAATAGTGTAAGAAAAATGTTATTGGTGTTGCTGCCGGTTCTCTTATCAGGCTGTCAGGTTTATACCACCATCGCACCTGCACAGGATCACTATTATCTAAATCCGGAAAAAGACCTGGCTTCCCTCGGCAGGGTTGCTATTGTTGAGTTGGATAACGACTCGAGCTATCCGGCAATTCGCGCCGATGTAACCGAGGCGCTTTTCCAGGCTTTGCAAAAGAAACAGGTTTTCGGTCTGGCCTTTGTCCACCAAAGCAATCCCGCGTGGCGCAGCTTGCAGCTGGGTATGAACTCAACATACACCCTCGACCAATTAGCCGCAATCCGCAAGGCGTTAAAGTGTGATGCCGTATTGACCGGCACTATTACCGAATATCATCCCTATCCTCATATGGCCGTTGGGCTTCGCTTAAAGCTCGCAGACCTGACAGATGGACAATTAGTATGGGCTCTTGAGCAAGTCTGGGACACTGCCGATAAAACAACTGAATATCGCATAAAAGACTATTTTCACAGCCAGCTGCGTTCGGGTTTTGCGCCTTTGCATGAAGAGTTGGTGGCTGTTAGCTCGCTTAAGTTTATCAAGTTCGTGGCTTATGAGGTGGCTGAAACGCTAAGGCCTAATAAAAGGCAGGTTCGAAAACATACTGTTCTCGTCCTGAAAGGCCGTTAACTCTAAAAAAAATGACAATTCACCAAAAAAAATTAAAGTTTTGTAAAAAAGTTACGAAAAAGATTGCGGATTGAGAATTTTGAAAGACTAACAATACAATGATAGAGAAGATAGATACCAGCCAAATCCAGGAACCTTTGGAAAAGTCGTCGCCCAGACGGCCCAACGCCGCCGCAGACCCTCCAAATAATGATGCGGATGTATCCTTACAGCTCGATTATGCTTCTTTCATTGACGAGGCAGTTCGGACTCCACAAACAGACACCGAAGCCGTCCAACAGGCACAAGAGCTCTTAATGGCCGGCCAACTTGAAAGCCCGGAGAACATACGAGCAGCGGCGGAAAACATCTTAAAATTTGATATATAACTTAAAAACAGAAAAGTGTTAAAACGCAAGGTCGGCCACGGAGGGTCGAAACAGTACGCCTTAATGGATTATTCACGACTCGGCGAGGTTGTTTGGTTTATTGGTCACCCCCAAAATCCATCACCTCGCCATTTTTTGCTTTCAAACCAGGCCAGGTGTGAAAAATTGTGCCGGAGCCTTTAAATATGCAATTGGAAACCACAATTGAGACCAAATTTAAAAAGCTTTGGAAATATTACATCCTGCAAAGCTCATTAGCAGCTTGCGTCCTGCTTATCCTCGTTCTCCTCCTGGGTAAGGACAGAATGGTCGTAATCAGCTCAATGGGTGCCACCGCTTTTATCGTATTTACAATGCCCAAAACCGCTTCCGCACAAACGAGAAACGTCGTTGGCGGACACCTGGTCGGTCTGGCCTCCGGAACAATATTTTACTTCACAGGTCTGCACCATTTCATTGAATACCCCCTTGCAGTCGGAATTGCTATCTGCATTATGGTGGCCCTTAATGTTGAACATCCGCCTGCAGCAGGCACAGCTTTGGCCGTCGTAATAAATGAGGTATCACCTGACGTCTTTGTCACTATAATGGCAAGCGCATTAGTGCTGTCTCAATGCCGCTATTACCTCAGAAACCATTTGAAGGATTTGGTATAAGTTACTCTGATTTGCTTCAAGGCCTCCTGCCCGTAAATCACAAAGCCGAGCCTCAGGCGTAACAATCAAGAATTTGTCCAATCAAACTATCGTCGGCAAATTTTCTTGTTATACCCAACCGACCTGTATAGACAACCGAATTGCCGGGGCCGCTGGCATTTGCAGTAATAGCATCGCCACTCTTGCGCCCTTTATCATCTGACCGACTTGTACGCCGCAATGCGATGCTGTTCCTGCTAAGAGGAACAGAGTCAACAACCCGACATGAAATTCTCTTTATCATTTCATCACACCCCTATAAACGCTATGTTACCAAATTCAAACGAATAATTCAAGGCAAACCTCGCCGGCTTGAGCCGCAAACCTGAAACCTCTTTCGTTTGATGCGATACTGTCTGCGATAAAGCAATATTATAGGAACAGCAGGAGAAAATTTATGATGGATACCCGGTGAGTTTGCGGCTAAAATATCTTGCGTTCGGGTCGATTTCGAATTTGAGCATTCGCTTATTGAGAAAGGTACCTGCCGATGCAGATTATTGCCCAATGCCCGGGATGTGGTAACAACTGGCTGCTAAACGCCAGCTCCGCCGACAAAAGAATAAGGTGCCGCAAGTGCCACAAGCTATTTAGAGTTCCCAAACTGGAAGAGGTACCGAAGGCAATTAAGGTAATAAAGCGGGCAAAGACTGTTGTTTATGTGGACGAAGCCGGCAAAACCTATGGCTAAAACCTGCTGATTATCCCGGATTAGGCGAATGACGATTGCAATCAGCCCTTACCGGGTTGTGAAGATTTCTTGTGAGCTTTTTCACCAGCGGGCTTAAGCTGGGAGAGGGTCTTCGCTGTTGGTTTTGGTTGTTCGATGCCGAGGGCCTTTTCGATTCTCGCCATTCTTTCGGAAAGTTCTGTTAATTTACCATCGATGGAATCCAGCCCCTTAGCAAAGCCTTGAACGTCCACCCCAATTCTGATTACGTTCATTTCCATCAGGTCCATATAGCGTTCCATCAGCCGTTCGTAGGCATCTATGGCCCGGGCCGCATCGGTCCTGTACTCGGGTAGTGTAATTTGCGGATGGACCTCATAGGTTTTCTGACCGCCCTGAATTGACCCGGAAAACCAAACCACAACCACGCAGCATACCAAAGCCGCGCCAACTGCCAATAAATTCTTTCTTGTTCTCATCGGGCCATCTCCTTTTTCGCCTTTTTTGGGTTTCAGACCATATTTATTTATCGGCAGAAAGCACGCCCGGAATATCAAAGATTCGAAAAAATCTGCATTTGTAATAAAAAGCATTTGAGCTTCAATCAAATCTACTTTAACGTATTGGGCACATAAGCTAAATTCATTCTTAGCAGAAGCGGGGGCGGTTCCTCGCAGGCAGTTAAACGCTGCTTTCCGGACACTCGTCAGCCGGGATACGAACAACGAAATGTTAAAAAAACTAAAGTACCGGGAAAATTTCCCGAAAATAAAAAGAGTCAGTATATGGAAGATGAATATATTGTTGAGCTCTCGTTATTATACGGATAGAGTCCCAAAAAGCTTTCAACCAAAGTGACAAAATAATCAGGCCTCATAAATGGCAACATCCCGAATACAAATCGAATCACAAGTCATAGAATTATCAAAGGAATCGTTTGACACCTTTTGCGAGGAGATTGCCGGTATCTTCGGAGTGGATACCGAATGCAACCAGCAGGCAGTTGCTGCCGAAACCGTGCAGGGTCTCAGAAAACGCTTCAAAAAGCTGGTGGCCGTCTGCTCTGTAAAAGCTGAAGGTACCTTAGACGGGACTTTTCAATTAGTATTCGACCAGGATGGTCTGTTCACCCTGGCTGGTCTTATGCTTACGCACCCAGAGCAGATGATTCTGGAAAACATCAAACTGGGCTCACTCGAAAAAGCCAGACAGATAAGCGACGCATTAACAGAAGCAGGCCATACACTCGTCGGGGCGTGGGATAGGGTCTTCCGTAAGGGATTAGTCGGCCATAATCGCTTCGTGCAAACAAATGTCTTCATCGGCGACCCGTGGGAGAAACCTGAAGATAAGATGGGCCTGGCTGACGATGAAGAATTTGTGTTTGTCCCTTACGAAATAAAAATTAGTTCCTACCCTCCTTTCAATTGCGCTGTTATCTTCCCCAAAACAATCTTTGACGGAACATCCGAATCCAACACTGACCAGCCTGCTCCTGTCGAAGAAAAAACTCAAGGCCAAAAAGCCGCCATCGATAAATCCGATTCTGAACAAGCCGACCCAGCGCAAAAAAGTGATGCTCAAAAAGTCAAACCGCAAAAGCCCCCTATCGAGAAGGACGCTGCCGAGAAAGCCGCTGCCGAAGAGAATACTAAAGAGGCACCCTTAGCTGAGCGGAAACTCGACGCTGACGAGGAACTAAAGGCCGCAAAGAAAAAAACTACGGCTAAAAAAGTCAATAGGTCAAATAAAAATGCCAAAAAAAAGAAGCCCAAAGTAGTTGCTGAGCAAAAGAACAAAGATGTTCATGCAGACGCCTCTGATGATGTTATTGAAGAAAAAGCAGCGGACAAAAGCAAAGAGTCCGCGGCGGGCGGAATTTCCGAAACCATTCGAAAAATGACCCAGTCTCCCGCCGTTCTTCCGGGCGAGACCATCTCGTCCGCAATGGCTGAAAACCCTTCATTTGATAGTATCGGTGCAGTCCTGGCGATATGCGCGACAGATATTATGCAAAAAGACCTTCTCTGGGCCCGTCCGGATGACAGTGTTCAGCAGACACTTACAAAGATGCAGCAGCACGACGCCGGCTATGTGACGATAGGCCAGAATGGGGTACTGGAAGGCATCGTATCAAAGTCTGACCTGACAGGAGCAATCAGTCCCTACCTGCGACCTGAATTTGCTAAATGGTGCCGACCGTTGGACAACGCTACGCTTCAAATCAAGATAAAATGGATAATGAGCAAAACCGTTCATACCATAGCGCCGGAGACTTCGCTTGCTGCAATTATTGAAAATATGCGCCGATTGGGCGTGCGATGTTTGCCTGTCGTGGACCCGCAGAGCAAAACGCTGGGCTTAGTAACAGTATTTGACATATTCAAAGCGCTACTAAGGCACAATTCGAATGTTCCTAACACATCCGGCGATACACAATAGACCAACAGATACCAGTGTGTCTCTATTGGCTCGAAATGCCGGAGCCGGATGCAGGTTGTGGGCTTTCAGTTGATTCACTCAGCCAGGCCATCAGACTTCGGATTTGTTTGTCAAGCCTATCTACTGCTTGAGCATTGCGGTGCTGGATACTTCTGAGGTTTTGCCTGGCTTCAACGAGTTTATTTTGAACGGTTTTTACCTCCGCCCTGGAATTGTCCAACTCGTTTTGCATACGACTGATTTCCGCCCTGGAGTTATCCAGCTCGTTTTGGAGAGCTTTGACTTGTTGGTCAGCTTTTATGAAATTGCTGTATACCATTTGAATATTTGCGTATGCCAGGTTGAGCTTGTCAAGCTGGGTTTGCCTGTCCATATAAAACCAGATATTGGCAAGGAGTGTTGCAAAAAGAAATACTATCGAAAAAAGCGCGACAACCTGCCAGATGCGCTCGTTCTCGACTTGTGCAGCCGGGCCCATATCTTGCGACCTTTCGTAAAATGGGCTCCCGGTCAAAGGGTCAGACTGAACCCCGCCCCTCGGAGAGGCGGGGTAAACCCCATTATCCTGGATGATTTGAGTTGATTCGGCCTTTTCCTCGCTTCTTCTGATTTTATCACTGTTCGTCTTTATCGGCTTGGTAATTATTTCGCAGGCTCTACGAAACATTTGGCTAACTAATTGAGATATTTTTCTTGCTTTGACCGAAAAATTCCCCGACCGGGCAAATTTAGCGATGGCCTCGAACGCAGCCGAATGAACGACCTGAACTGGGTCAGGTACTTTTTTAACCTGGCCTTTTTCGTCATCGAGCATCTTTATCGGCTTGTCTGTAATTTCGGAGGCTTTGCGAAACATCTTTTCAACTAAAGCAGATATCGCTCCAGCCTTGATAAACTCACCGTTTGATTTTATACGCTCCTCAGCAGTTTCACGTATATCAGGGACCCCATTTTGCGCTCTTTCTGCAAAACGGAAACCCTTATCCACAGGTTTCGTTGCCCCTTCGCCGGCTTCCGATGGATAACGGTATGGACTCAGAGGCACATCGACAACGAACATTCTGCCCTTGCACCTTCTTATCTGGACAATGCCCAGCTTTCCACATTCCTCAACGATGCTTTTGGATACTCCCTCGCGGGCTGCATATTCATCGATTGGCAACAGCGACCTGTTAAGTTGCAATGTCGCCTCTGCTTGCCCCGTTAGAGCTCTTTCCTTCCGGGTCTCTAACGGGGCTTGCTCCGAGCTTAGTTGCTTCGGGGTTGTTTCCATCTTCAATCCCTGTTACGAATTACGTTTATGACCGCATATATTATCGGCCTGCCATAACAGTTTTCTTAAAATTATATTAGTACGGCGTGATGGGTATTGCGTATTTTGACGTATTTTGCCCCCCCCGAAGCCAATCATTGATATTCGATTGCTTCAGGGGCCAACCCAGTGAGCCGTCAGCTCTTGCGTGGCGGTATATGTGCCCGCATCAGCTACGTCATCGGCGTAATTACTCGCCCTGACATGAAGCGTTACTACTACATCGTTATCATCTGGTACATACGTCACAACTGCTGCAGTATCCAGAAACGTATTGTAATCCGTCCAGTCTACTGTGGAGCTGCCTGTGTAGCCGTCCCCTCCGGTATGGTCGAACGTCAGCTTGTATTCTGTAACGAGAGTATCACTCCCATTCGTAAGCTGAGCATTACTCTTGTTAGAGGTAATACTAACGTCCCCATTCATATTGAGCGTAGCCACAGAACTGCCGGAGACCACACTATTCTGTGCGGTGATATGCTCAACGATGTCGATATCAGCAAAATTGCTCTCCCAATACATAAAATCTTCGCTCATAAGCACCGAAGAGCAAACAAAAGTCAGGCAAACACACACAATAATACAGGTTACCGTCAACTTCATTTGGCCACGTTACTCTCTGTGTAAAGACTCACGTAAACAATTGACTATTTACTATTGACTATTGATGATTGTTTGACATCTCGGTAATTTGAATTTGTTTTGTCCCCTCGCCGGGATCAATATTCGGATTTCGAATTTAACGCCCCGTCCTCTGTCTCCTGTCCCACATTGAGCAGAGCGACTACCCCCCGCAGGGTCTTAAGCTCCTCCTCCACGCTGAGTCGAAGCCTGTCGTGATGGCGGTCGGAAACGGCAATTTTTCCTTCATCGTCTATGTCGAGCATATTGACCGCATTGCGCAGGCCTTTAATTACTTCTCTGGCCCTGAGTTGCTGTGTGCCTGAATGGTCACTTGGATTTCGCACATCGAGCAAATCAACTATTTCCTGTAAGCTCTTAAGCTCTTCTTCCACATTGAGCATATTGTGGCGGTCGGAAAGCGGATTTTCTCCTTCCTCCATCAGCCGCGGTGTAATGAAGATTACCACTTCCTTTTTCACTGTTTTGGTAGCTTTCGACTTGAAGATACCACCCACCAGTGGAATTGAACTAAGAACGGGTACCCTTTTGTCCTCGGTTTGTTCCTGGGTTTCGACAAGACCTCCTATAACAATTGCGTCACCATCCTTGACGCGGACACATGTATCCGCCTTACGCCGGCGAATTATCGGCAGGTCACCTGAAGCGTTCCCTGCTATCTGATTCTGACGAGAAACTACATCGCTGACTTCCGTTAGGACGTCAACCGTGATGTCACCATTATCACCTATGTGTGGTGTTATTTCCAGGGTCACGCCGGATTTAATCACCTCAAGCTCTGTCCGCAGCCTGCCTGTGGTACCGTAGAGGTCAGTAGCAATGGTGAAGTATTCATCGAGCGATATATCTATAGTAGCTTTTTCCCCGTTGAGGGTCGCTACCCGGGGACGAGACCTTATGCTGGCTTTCTCTTCGCCGACCAGCGCCCGAAGAGTAAAAAGCAGACTTGTCAGTTGACTTTTGGGTACGCTCGTGTAACGTGCTATACCAGTAAAGGCTCCGAGCCCCTCGGTCATACTGGCAGAGTTGTGGCGGTCGGAGTATTCCCAGTTTATACCGAATTCCTCGCTGGCTTCTTCCTGAAGCTCTACGACAAGCACTTCCAGCACCACCTGTTGGCGTGGAACATCCAGCTTGCCAACGATTTCCATAATACGTTCCATAATTTCAGGCACTGTATAAACCAGCACTTCATTCGGCCTTTCCCCGCTGGTTACGTACTCGCGGACAGCCCGGGGAAGAGAGGAGATCAGATGCTTTGCGCTTATATACTTCAGGTAGAGCCATTTCGAGTTTGCGATTTCCATAAAACTCGGACACACAGGACTTCCGCAGCTAATAAGGTAAAACCGCTTATTTTTTCTATGAATAAAAAGCCCGCGACCGGCCACAAGCTCCTGCAGACATTCTTCCAGGGGCTTGCCCAGACCCGCATCCAATGAAATAAGTGGGTCAGGCACATGAGGGCACAAGGCTATAACCACACCTGTCTCTACCGATATGTCACGGAAAACCTGTGCCAGGGG
>Ga0114918_10001588_pt1 | contig 20306 bp, 18 predicted proteins | sample LantaG_FD_87015 | JGI IMG/M metagenome (GOLD analysis project Ga0114918, IMG submission 87015) | Deep subsurface microbial communities from Baltic Sea to uncover new lineages of life (NeLLi) - Landsort_02402 metaG | ecosystem: Environmental > Aquatic > Marine > Oceanic > Sediment | place... | reverse complement strand
TAAGCCTGGGCTATGGCGGCTAAAACGCTTTTTTGAGACCCGCCCACATCCAGGTCAAGGCGCAGAAGTTTGTCGGCGCCTTCGACAGGCTCAGCTTTAACAACCTTGGCGATTCGCAGGTCAATCTTTTCAAAATCCTCGATTGTGCATTCCTGCTTGACAGGCTCGGCCAGACATGCCGCGACAGGTTCAGCGCTTTGGGTTTCCTTACTTTCTTCCATCATCGCATTAACCTCACTCTTATCAATCCTTTCAACCAATCTCTTGAATTCGCTTATTTTGTGATTCTCCAAAACTGTTTCGACGTCGGCAAATTTTAGTTCATCTACATTAAGAAATTCTTCAACTTTTTGAGCATATTTGGGCAGGACAGGTTTTAGGTAGATTGTCAAAATCCGTACGGCATTTATTACAGCGGTCAGGGTAGTCCGGGTTTTTTCCAAATCGGTCTTTACTGTCACCCAGGGTTGATTCTGTTCGACATATCGATTTGCATCGTCGGCCAGGGCCGTGATTGTTCGGGCCGCAGCGGCAAAATTGAGGCTCTCATAGCTCTGGATAACTTGCTCTTTCGCAGCGGTGAGCTTATCGACCAATTCCCTGCTGCGCCCATCCAGCCGACCAAGCTGCCCTGCCAGGTTCTTTGTCAGCATTGGTCCGGAGCGAGAGGCCAGGTTTGCGAGCTTTCCGACCAGGTCGGAGTTGATTTTGTTTATAAAATCGCTTGTGTTCAACTCTATATCTTCTATGCCGGCTGTCAATTTGCTTGCGTAGTAGTATCTCAGGTATTCGGGGTTGAGGTTTCTCAGGTAGGCGCTTGCCTCAATAAAAGTTCCGCGGGATTTGCTCATTTTTTTGCCGTTTACAGTCAAAAAGCCGTGGACAAAAATTTTGTTGGCAGGCTTGAAGCCGGCGCCCATCAACATCGCCGGAAAAAACAGGGCGTGGAAATACATAATGTCCTTGCCGATGAAGTGATAAAGCTCATATTCGTCGCTGTTCCAGAGTTTATCGAAGTCCAGGCCGTTCCTGTCGCAGTAGTTTTTTGCCGAGGCCATATATCCGATAGGGGCATCCAGCCAAACGTAGAAGAATTTGTTTTCTTCGCCGGGTATTTTGAAGCCGAAATAGGGTCCGTCGCGGGATATGTCCCAGTCTTTTAAGCCGATTTTGAACCATTCATTTAGCTTGTTTGCCACTGACTTTTGGGTGTATCCTCCGGTGATAAGGTTCCTGAGTTTTTGTTCATAATCAGTAAGTTTGAAAAAATAGTGTTCGGAAGTTTGCAGAGTCGGCCTGGTTCGGCAGGTTGCACAATATGGGTCAATCAGTTCAGTGGGGCGATAGGTTCCGCCGCAGACTTCGCACGAATCGCCGTATTGGTCTTCGGCGCCGCATCTGGGACAGGTGCCGTGAATGTATCTGTCGGGCAGTGACATTTTGCAATTTTCGCAGTAGGCCTGTTCGACGTTTCGTTTGACGATTGAGCCGGCTTTATTTAGCGAATTGAAAATCTGTTCACTGAACCGTCTGTTCTCGTCTGAATGCGTTGTGTAATAATTATCGAATTCGACGTAAAAGCCATTGAAGTCTGCTCTGTGCTCTTTGTGCATTTGCTCAATCAGCGTTTCGGGGCTTATGCCGGCAGCACGTGCGCTTATCATAACTGGGGTGCCGTGAGTGTCATCGGCGCAAAAGTAAAGACACTGGTTTCCGCACATTTTCTGGAAGCGGACCCAGATATCGGTTTGGAGATATTCGACCAGGTGCCCTATGTGTATCGGGCAGTTTGCGTAAGGCAGCGCCGATGTCACCACAATTTTGCGAGGCATAGTTTCCCTTCAAAATAATCACTGCTTTTGGTTTTTCTCGTTGTCCCGGCTCTTATCTTCCGCAGCGCCGTCTTGTTCCTCTTCTATGCTTTCGGCTGTGGAAATTACCTCGATCTCTTCAATGGGGACGGCGACCCTTGCTCCTTCGCCGTGCTCTACCACGACAAGCTGAGTCAATATGTGGCTGTCAACAACTTTGCCCTCGCCATGTGAGGTTTTTACGATGGTGTTCTTTTTCGGGAGTCGCTCCTTAAGTTCGATGTAAGTTTTATCCTCATATCGCAGGCAGCACTTTAATCTGCCGCAGTAGCCGGATATCTTTGCAGGGTCGAGGGTCGCCTTTTGCATCTTTGCCATTCGCATATTGACCGGCTTTAACGCTTTAAGGAATCTCTTGCAGCAGCATTCCTGTCCGCAGCTCTCCACATCGGAGAGGAGTTTGGCTTCGTCGCGCGCCCCTATCTGGCGCATTTCGATTCTCGTCTGGTATTCGTGTGCAAGTTTTTTAACGAGCTGGCGAAAATCCACCCGGCCGTCAGACATAAAGTAAAAGATGATACGCTCGCCGCCAAATACGTGTTCTGCGTCAACTATTTTCATCGGCAGCCCCAGTTCTTTGACGAACCGCCTGCAGTATTCCATCTCATCTTTTGCGATTTTTTCAAGGTGCCTTTCCTCACTTATATCCTCAGAGGTTGCATACCGGACGAATTTACCGACGACATCGCAGGAACAATCAACTTCGCTATCTTCGAAATACTTCTTAACCTGCACCTGGTTTAATCTGAATTGTCCTGCTTTGTAGGGGCAGAGCTGACCGACCAGTTGGCCCAGTTCGAGGCCTCTGTTGGTTTTTATTACCGCTCGGCGGGACAGTCTCGGTATTTGGGTCTCCTTGTGCTCGAACCAGCCGAGCGTATCCATCCGGCCATAACGAACCAACATATATTTCTTATATTTTGCCTGCTTAGGCTTTGTCTGTGTAGTTCTTGGCATTTTCAACTATATACTTTAATATGCGTGTAGGCATTGCTATTGCTAAACCTTTATTTTATCAGAATCAGCAAGGTTTAACAATAGCTGCTCGAAAATAAGTCTTTCGTTGACGCTGGACTCAATCCAACGAAGTGTTTTGTAGCAATCTGCGATTTTTTCCGCCGACTGCTCAACGTCAAAACGCTCGGTCAGCTTTCTTATTTGCTCGGCTTGGTCGAAATTGACGATTCTCTTTGTCCCTGCGAGGTTCAATGTCATCGCATCGTGCAAGGCTGATATTATTATTTGCACGAGAGTTTTTTGGGCCCTTCTATTGATATCGGTTTTGCTGGTGGCTTTGTCGAGGTCAGCCCAGGCGGCGGCGAGCTTCTTGCTTTCTCTCAGAAGCCATTCGGCCAGCTCCTCCGCGCCGGCATACTGGTAACTCGCAAGAGAGCTTATCAACTCTTTTTTGGTCTCATAAAGATTTGCATCGCCAAGCTCAAGCTCGGCCCACTGAGAGGCAGCCCCTAAACTGCCCTGAGCCAGTCGGGCCCAATACCGGGCCTGCTTTTGGTTTATACCTATTTCTTTTAATTTTTCGATTATCTTCTCTTCAGCAATGGGGCCGAAACGAATTATCCGGCATCTTGACTTGATGGTGGGCAATAGTTTCTCCAAGCGCGTGCAGAGCAGAATAATGGTGCAGTAAGCGGGCGGCTCCTCTAAGACTTTCAAGAGCGCGTTCTGGGATTCAGTGTTCAGTTTTTCCCCTTCGCTGAGAACAAAAACTTTCTGTTGCGATAAGGTCGGTCTGTTAGAGACCTTGTCGATTACAAATTCTCGAACGACATCAATTGGGAATTTGACCGGCGTTTTTTTGTCTTTACCGTCTTTAGTAAATTCGCGCAATTCTTTATAGATTAGATGAAAGTCGGCGTGCGAGCCGGCCTCGAACAATCGGCAGGATTCGCACGAGCTGCAGCTATCGGCGAAACCATTTTTTGTCACCGGATTTTTGCAAAGCAGCATTTTGGCCCATTCGCGCGCGGTTTTGAATCTGCCGACACCTTCCGGACCGGCGAAGATATATGCGTGCGGCGACTTGCCGACGGCAAACGCCCGCTGCAAAATCGAAATCGCTCTATCCTGGCAAAAAATATCTTTAATCGACATCTTACAAATTAGCCACAGATTACACAGATTTCTCAGATTTAATTTAACAAACTACAAATTAGCCACAGATTACACAGATTTCTCAGATTTAATTTAACAAGATGGAAATCAGCTACCAACCGTACATACTTCTCAGGTTTAATGTCCCTGTTATAAAACCATGCGCTTGACCTGAACAGATGGGCCGAAGTTGACAATCAGGCCTACATCTACTCCCGTGGCCTTTAAGTAATTCAGTAATTGTGCTTCGAAAGCGCTTATATATTTATCAACGGCTTTGACCTCAACTATTACTTTGTTTTCGACCAAAAGGTCTGCAAAAAACTCCCCAACAACCTGGTACAGCATTTCGTAAATCTCGCTACTATGCCAGAGCGAGATTGCTTCGTCGCTTCGCTCCTCGCAATGACATAGGGCTGCATTCATCGTCATTGCGAGCGAGGCGCAGCCGAGCGCGGCAATCCCGTAGTCGTACTATTTCTGAAATGGAGTAATAGTTGTCGTACATAACTTCAACAGCCTTTTCAAATTCTACCCGACAGCCTCTTTTCTTCAACTCTATAAACAACGAATTATGATATACCTTTTCTAAAAAACCATATCCAAGCTTATTGTGAACAGTGTGTGCAGCGTTAATAATCTCACTGGTCAGCTCTTTATGTTTATACTCACCCATTAGGCCCTATGGCAAACTGATTAAATTTAATACAGTGTAATCTGTGAAATCTGTGGCTAATATCTTTTTACAACTATCTCTATTACCTTTTTGTGAACAGTTTCAATATCGTCGGAGCCGTCCACGACGGCGAAATCCTCACGGCTTTTGGCGAGTTCGAGAAATCCTTCGCGGACCCGCTGGTGGTATTCTTTACCTTTTTGTTCCATTCTGTCCGGCTGTGCCTTTAGCCGATTGGCTCCCGTTTCCAAATCCACATCAAGAATGATTGTCAAATCCGGCCAGACTTTTTCGAGGCAGTCCGCTGCAATTTTTATAATCTTTTCCATACCGAATCCGCCGGCATAGCCCTGATAGGCGCAGGTGCTTGAGAGCCATCGGTCGAGTACAACGCATCTATTGTCCTTTAGCGCCGGAGCTATTTTTTCGGCCCAGAGCTGCGCCCTGGCTGCCATATAGAGCAGCACTTCTGTTGCTGTGCTCATCGCGATATGCTCAGAATTTAGCAGGATTTGTCGAATCTTTTCGCCGATAGCAGTACCGCCGGGGTCGCGAAACAACTCTGTCGGGACGCCCTGCTCCTGCAGCCATTGTGCCAGGAGTTTTGCCTGCGTAGTCTTCCCGCAGCCGTCCGGGCCGTCAAGGACTATGAATTTGCCGCTTAGTTTATTTTTCAAATTTGATTTCCTACTTTGAATCTGTAAGTTTCTTTGCCTGGTCGAGGAGTTGCTTAAGAAGGCCGTCCACCTGCAGTTCTTTAGCCCACTTGAGCAGGTAATCCTTATCGAGATGGTCCCACTGAACTACTGCAACCCCAAGGGCATCACGAAATTGCTGGTCAGATTCACTGTTTTTGGCCCACTCCAGTTTACTTAAAATCACATCCTCCGGCGAGACCATGCAAATGTCCAGCCCCATGAGTTTGACATTCCGCCTACGCCGAAATTCTTCTCTGCTGAAAGCCCGGTCCTTGCGTATAATAAAATCCGCCTTCCAGCTACTTTGAATATCAATCACATTGAACATCGAATTGTTCCTAAAGGCATCACGCGCAGCATCTGGATTAACGTAGTAATCATCACCAAGAGATTTTACGAAAGAAATTAGCTGTTCTTCTACAGGTGCTATAATGATATCAGCATCGTTTGTCGCTCTCGGTTGGCCATGAAAACTGCTTCCGAAAGAACCCGAAAGCATATATGGAATTGAACAATCGTTTAGGACCTTTATAAGCTTTTTCAAAAAGTCATTCTGGCTTGTCATAATTGCTTCCCAGCCTCTTTTAAGATTTGCTGGTATAACTTATCGCCTATCATAAGCCGCAAAACTTCCAACCTGACCTTCTTTTTATCGTAATCCGGATGGCGGTATTTTACTCCGGCTTCGACCGTCTGCCGAAGATTATCACTTAGTTGAAACGTCATTTCTGCCCGTGCCTCTATACCCAGTCTCCGGAGAATCTCAAACTGTTTTGCAGCGGCCTCAACGGTAGTGTCTTCGGGTATTGCATCCATTTTAGTATTCAAGCCTGATTTTTCAGCTTCGCAGGGTACTTTAAGTTGGCGATAGTTTCAATAACATATCTCTTTGCTGCTTGCTGCCGGGCAGCCGTCCGGCCCGTCAAGAACGATGAATTTTCGCGAAAAATTGTTTTGCAAAACTAATCTTCCGTTGAAGGTTGAACCAAGTTTCCCGAATTTAAAGAACTCTGCCCACCATCATACACTAAATCAAGAGAAGCTACAAATCTTACCGCAATGACGGCTATGATTAGCCAAAGAACGTAACCTATAACTGTGGGAACACTTCTTAAAATGTACTGCGAAGCTGTTTCAGGATTATAAGGTATTCGTAAAAATACCCAGAGAAAGGGCAGTACCATCCGGAGACAAAACAACGCAACTAATTCTCTTGAATCTAATAGTTTGCATTTCCTTAGGAACTTGAAACTCTCAAAGATTCCACAATCCAAGACAAGTATCAGTGCAGGGATGAATAATACAACTTTTATCAGAATTAACATCGGGGCAATAAAACATAACTGGTACAGCCAGGGGGTAACTTTCGCAGTTTCAAAAAAACCTATTTCTATGGATGTGAAATATTTTATTATCAAAAAGATGCGCCATGATAAGATGAAGTAAGCAATAGTGAATGGAAGCCCAAATCCAATCATCCGCCAGAAGAAGGATCTCCCTTTCTTTAATAAAGCCATAGGCGTTTGTCCTTTTTGGCCTTCCAAGTACACCGTTCGCAGAAACCCATAATTTAATATAGTTGAGACTACCATAAGAGTCAGTGAAAAGAGTGAAAAGGGTATACGTAGTAAGATCAAAGTTTTCGTTAAATCAGGTCTTGCGGCTCGAAATAGGTTATTTGAAAGGACAGCTAAGGCATAAAGGCCAACGATGAGAGTTACCTCTGGCCATCGGGCTTTTAGGATTGCCAATGTTCTTTTGATTTCGGTCATTTATTCTTATCTCTCAAAAGACCAGAACCTTCGCTTCGCTCAGGATGACAAACATTTGGATTCCCGCCTTCGCGGGAATGACAGCACGCTTAGTCATTTTGACAGTTGGAAGTTTTCTGGGCCGACAAGCTGTTGCATTTTTCTGCAGAAGTCGAGGTCGGGATTGACGGACAAGCTCTTGTCGGCGGTCGTATAAACTTTGCCTTTGTCGGTTTGCACCGCTACATAAACAGGGCTTCTACCCTTATGGTGCCGGCAGATGCTCTTTATCGCAGCCACCTTTTGTTCGGTAACGTCTTTGGCATCCAGCCGAATTCTAACCTTCGCAGCTAACTTTTCTCTAACTTCCTCCAGCGTTATCAGCTCAACAGCAATGATATTCGGTTCTTCCCTTCTGTAATCGAGCTTGCCCTTTACAAAAACGACCGTATCTTTGACTAACCGGTCGCCGAATGTTTTCAGCACATCGGGGAACATTACCACTTCGACAGAACCCTGCAGGTCTTCGAGTGTAAAGACAGCCATTTTTGAGCCGGCGTTTCGGCCCTTCTGCGTTATGTGGTATCTTATTTTCGCTATCATTCCGCCGATTACGATTTGCCGGTCCTGGCCGAAATCAGCCAGTCGTGAGCTATCGACGGTCGAATAAAGATTTATTGTCTCGGCGTGATGGCTTAACGGGTTGCTGGTTACATAGAAGCCGAGCACCTGTTTTTCGTAAGCCAGCATTTGCATCTCTGGCCAGGGCGGAACGTTCGGCAGTCTCTCTGCGTCCTCGGAATAGTCGTCGCCGGAGGTCTGGCCGAAGAAAGTCATCTGGCCACTCTGTTTGTCGGCCTGCAGATTTGCACCGATTTGAATCGATTTTTCGAGGCCGGCTATCATTTGCGCACGGTTTCCGCCAAGTTTGTCAAAGGCGCCGGCTTTTATAAGGGCTTCGAAGACCTGTTTGTTGACGGCTCTTAAATCGACGTTTTCACAGAAATGAATCAGGCTCTGGAACCGGCCGATTCTTTCGCGGGCTGCGATGATTTGCTCAACAGCCTTTTCGCCTACGCCCTTAACCGCAGCCAGCCCGAAACGTATGACACCTTTTTTCTCCTCGTTGTCACTGTCTCTGTAAAGAGGCGTAAAATCGACGCCGCTTTCGTTGATGTCCGGCGGGAGGACTTCGATATCCATCTTCCCGCACTCGGCAATGTAATCAACGACCTTGTCGGTGTTGTCCATTTCGTATGTCAAAAGAGCGGCCATATACTCGATGGGCCAGTATGCCTTCATATAGGCCGTCTGGTACGCGATGATGGCATAGCGTGTTGAGTGACTCTTGTTGAAGCCGTAGCCGGCGAACCGTTCGATAAGCTCGAAAATCTGCTGGGCCTGAAGCCGGCTCAAGCCCTTATCGACGCAGCCTGCTACAAATCTTTCACGCTCCTTGGCAATGGTTCGGGCCTTCTTTTTGCTTATGGCTTTGATTAAGGTATAGGCCTCTCGCAGCGGGATGTCACCGAGGCGGTTACAGATACGCATCACCTGTTCCTGATAGACCATAATGCCGTAGGTCTCATCCAGGATTTCTTTCATAATCGGGTGCGGCAGGTCCCATTTTGCACCGTGCTTGCGGTCGATATAATCGGGAATCAGTATCATAGGGCCCGGCCGATAAAGTGCATTGGCAGCGATGAGGTCTTCTATTCTGTCCGGCTTCATTTTCATAAGTAAGTCCTGCATCCCGCCGGACTCAAACTGGAAAATCCCTTTTGTCTTACCGTTTGCGAACAGCTCAAATACCTTAGGGTCGTCGAGGTCGATTTTTTCCAGGTCGATGTCCTGGCCGTGAATGTCTTTTACCAATTCCCGGGCCCGCTCTAATACGCTCAGCGTCTTTAGCCCCAGAAAGTCCATCTTCAGCAGACCGACCTTTTCAACCATAGGTCCTTCGTAGGCGGTTATTATGTCGTTGGAGTCGGACGCTTTATATAGAGGTATGAAATTGGTTAACGGCTCGTCGGCAATGACGACACCGGCGGCGTGGGTCGATGCATGGCGGGCAAGACCTTCGAGCCTTTTGCAGATATCGATTACTTTCCTTGTCTGCTCGCTTTGTTCGTAGGCCTGTTTCAACTGCGGCTCAGTCTTTAAGGCCTTATCGAGTGTCATATCGAGCGAAGTGGGTACAAGCTTGGCCAATCTGTCCGCCTCTGGTAATGGGACACCGAGCACCCTGCAGACATCACGGATAACTGCCCTGGCCTTCATCGTTCCGAAAGTTATGATTTGCGCGACGTGCCCGTATTTCTGACGGACATAATCGATGACTTTCGCTCGATTAGCCTGGCAGATATCGATGTCAATATCAGGCATTTCATTTCGCTGCGGGTCCATAAATCGCTCGAAGAGCAAATCGTATCGAACGGGGTCGACATCGCACAGCCCAAGGCAGTATCCAACGAGTGTGCCTACTGCGCTGCCTCTGGCGCCTGCGGCAATATTGTTTTTGTGGGCGTAATTGCAGAAGTCCCAGACGATAAGAAAATAGCTGGCGAAACCCTTCGATTTGATTACTTCCAGCTCCCTGTCGAGTCTCACCTTTATTTGCTCGGTGATTTTGCCATATCGCTGTTCTGCCCCTTCGAGCACAAGTTTCGTTAGAAACTCCTCGGCACTTGAACCGTCGGCGGGTTTGAAACCGGGGGCGCGACGGTGCTTTAAGTCGAGCTCCACATTGCATCGCTCTGCAACGGCCAGAGTATTATCGCATGCCCGGTCCCAGTCGGCTTCGAACTTCGAATTTCGAGCTTCGAGCTTTGGAAGCTGGCGCATCTCGTCGGCGCCTTTTAGAAAGACGTCTTTCGGATAAACAAGTCGCGTAGGGTCGTCGGCGTTTTTGCCGGTGCTTATACAGCACAGACAATTGTGGGCCTCGTAATCATCAGCCTCTAAAAAGTGCACATCGTTGCTCGCCAACAGACCCAATCCCATTTTATTGGCAAGGTCAATTAGTGCCTCGCTGACCTCATACTCATCATTTTCGTGGATTTGAATCTCGATGAAGAATCGGTCCGGGCCGAATATCTTTACGTAGCTTTCCACCGCGGCAGCGGCTGCCTTCTCGTTGCCGCCGGAAAGTTGCGCGGGAATCTCACCTTTCAGACACGCTGAGGTTGCAAACAAACCTTCGCTACAATCGGCCAGGATTTCCTTATCAATCCTTGGGCGGTAGTAGAATCCTTCGGTAAAACCGGCGCTGGCCAGTTTCAGAAGGTTCTGGTAGCCGGTATTGTTTTCTGCCAGAAGTATCAGGTGATATGCCGCATCGCTGATACTGCTTTTTGTCCTATCGAACCTGCTGCGTGGAGCAACATAAGCTTCGATGCCTATTATCGGCTTTATGTGTGCGGCCTTGGCTTTTGTATAAAACTCCACGGCACCGAACATATTGCCGTGGTCGGTAACAGCTATCGTGTCCATCTCCAGTTCTTTGCAGCGCTTCAGCAATTTCTCAAAGGCTATTGCGCCATCGAGCAGAGAATATTGACTGTGCAGATGAAGATGTGTAAATCCTTTATTTGGCATAAGTTGTGCCATCCGTTGATTATTGATTATCGTTTATTGCTCATTTGTAATTATCAACTATCAATTATCAATTATCAATAAGAAACTGACTGATGAGCATATTTGTTGACAGATACGGCTAAAAAAATCCTTGTGGCGGTTGGCACAACATATTAGAATAAATTTTGGATAAAATTTGGTTTTGCCGGGGGAGCTGAAAGTCGAGTGAAGAACCGGCTGAGGCTGAGAAATCCCAATGTATCCGGGGTGACCCTTGAACCTGATCAGGTTAGGACCTGCGAAGGAAGGCAGTTAAAAGTGTAAAACGGAAAACGCAAAGTGCAAAATTATGGTAAAAACATAGAAAATTTTGACTTTTGAATTATAGTTTTTCGTTTTAAGTTTTAAGTTTTTAGCTTTTGTGCACTCCTTTTGCGGAGTGTATTTTTTTTGGTGAAAGAAATCAACGCCGAGAACGCAGAGGTCGCAGCCCCCTTGGGGGTCCCTTACGGGAGAAAAAATAATGATAAAAAAGAAAAAGGAAGGAAAGAAAAAAATGAAGGAAACTGATATTTCCAGGGTAATTATAGAAGAATACAACAAAAAATTGTTGGAGCACCTTGAAAACGATGTCGTTATAGTTGGTGCAGGCCCTGCGGGTTTGGCGGCCGCATATTATCTTGCCAAATCAGGAAGGAAAACTGCCGTACTTGAAAAAAGGCTTTCCACAGGCGGAGGAATCTGGGGAGGTGCCGCGGGGTATAACGTAATTGCCGTTGAAGACAACGATATTTTAGAGGAGATTGGTGTCTCTACGAAGAAAAAGGGTGATTTATACGTGGCGGATGCAATAGAGTTCGCAACGGCTCTTGCATACAAAGCAAAAAAGGCAGGAGCAGCGATATTCAATTTGACCGAAGCTGAAGATATTATCCTAAAGAAAGATAAAGTTGAAGGGGTGGTGGTCAACAACACCGCCATAAAAATGGCCGCCCTCCACGTCGACCCGTTTTGCATTTCCTCAAAGTATCTTATTGATGCGACAGGCCATCCGGCTGAAATAGTTGCTATGCTGAAAAAAAGAAAGCCGGAGCTTTACCCGAAAGAATTGGGGGAAAGTTTTATGGACGTGGAGACATCTGAAGCCGGCGTAGTAGAAAAAACAGGCGAGGTTTATCCCGGGCTTTACGTTACCGGTATGTCTGTGTGTGCTGTTTTCAATTTGCCGAGAATGGGGCCGATTTTTGGCGGAATGCTGAAATCCGGCAAAAAAGTTGCCGAGCTAATAAATGAAAAGATTTAATCTCCCAACCCGCCGGCAATGTTTCGACATAATAAAGGAATATCGTGTACCATCACATATCTTAAAACATAGTTTGGCTGTGGCTAAGTTAGCTGTCTTTCTGGCGGAAAGATTAAAAGAAAAAGGCGCGGCAGTAGATGTTGATTTGGTAGATAGGGCTTGCTTGCTGCACGATATTGTTAGGGTTTGCGATTTCAAAGAATTGGACTATCGCGATTTTAACCAGACCGTTACCGAGCAAGATAAGGCGAAATGGCAGCAGATAAGAGCAAGGTATAAAGGGATTGGTCACGAAGATGCTGCTTACGAGATTTTAAGAGAAAAGTTTCCCCTGCTTGCTTTAACTATAAAAAAACACAAGTATATGGCTATGCTGGACGAAGAGACCCGGCCCAATACGTGGGAAGAAAAATTAGTTTATTATGCCGATATGAGAGTTATGCACGATAAGATTATGCCATTGGAAACAAGGCTAAAGGAAGCCCATAAGAGAAACGCCTTTTTGCACGGCTCGAAAGCACAAAGCAAGATTAACACAGCTAAGGTTGACCCGTTAATCTACAGATTAGAGCAAGAAATCTTTGACAAAATAGGTTTAAACCCTTGTAAAGTTACAGATGAATTCATCGACTCATACCCAAATAATACACAGAGTATCGGTTGAGCCGCGATGTTGAGAAAGGAAGCATTTGAGCGGTTGGAAAGACAGCGACAGCACATTTACCGCTTGACATATAAACCATTTTCGAATAAAATTGGTCTGAATGTTAGCATCAGCAAAATAGAAAATTACTTGAACTCCACATAACAGCGAGGGAAACGTTGGGGAGATAGCTGAAATATGCCGGAATCGGCCGAAGCAAAATCAAGAACTTGCACTATAGCGGTAGTGAGCTTAGCCCTTGGAATACTTGGCTTTTGCGCATTTTTGCTTTTTGGTAGTCAGCTTTATCTTCTCTGGATTCCCGGAGAGCTGTCAGGCTTAGTTGCTGATTTTCTGTTTGATTTGAGCTTGTTCTTTGACCGCGTTCATCCCCAGCTTGTGCTGCTAATTACTCCTTTTCTTGCTATCAGCGCCGTCGTTTTTGGACATATCGCAAGGCGAAGGATAAGACACTCGGGGGCCGCACTTGCTGGGAAGAAACTTGCTTTGACAGGACTCATCATGGGCTACGTATGCCTGCCGTTGTATATATTCTCGTCAGTTGTGAGCTATCAAATTAGTGCGGAGTTTTGGGGGCAATTTGAAGACTTCAACAAGAATGAACAACCTTGGGTAGAGTGCGTTATCAAACTGCCGGATGGGTCAGGCCAGGTAGCATTCATGCGAAGACATGCTCACCCCTTCCTTGCTGAATATGATAGAAAAATTCGATTTGAAACAGAATGTTTTAGAAACGTAGTTCAGCCCTTGCCAACGAATACGGGAGGAAGAACAAAAATAAATGTTCACTGGTATCCTGAGTCCGATGCCAAGGGCCCCTTTTTGCGCTTAAGAGACCACTGTGGGGTATATTATCTTGACCTACAGCGCGGAGTTGTAATGTCTCTGCAAGACCAAGAATTTAGAGATGTGTTTCCTTATACTACCAGCCAATATCTTGGCTGGCTCGACGGAACAAAGGGCCCTTTGTGCTTCATTCCTGCTGATAGGGCACCGGAAGAAAGAATAAAGGCTATCTACTAAAGCAGCGATAGCGCGCGGTAGATTAGGCTGTTGCCTGTTTCCAAGATGTTCGCTGGGTAGCCTGTATTCCCGAGACTATAGTGACAGCGAGCATAACGGCAAATGTTACGATTGTGAACCAGTATCCCCAGGCGGCGGTCTGGATGTGAGCCATCTTTATTACCACCGTTCCGATAGCGAAAGATTGCACAAACATCTTTATCTTGCCCGAGAATGTGGCAGCAAAGTTAATACCGCGCGACTCCGCAATATGGCGCAGTGTTGTTACATAAGCTTCTCTGGCGATGAGTATGGCGGCTACCGTCCAATGTATTATCGCAAGTGTGGTGGCGGAGAGACTAAAAAGCTTCGGCTCGCCGATTATAGCGAAACAGATAAACGCACCGCAGACAAGGATTTTGTCGGCCAGCGGGTCTATCATTCGTCCGAATTTGCTGGTGACGCCCAATCTCCTTGCGATGGTGCCGTCGATTATGTCGGTAATACCCGCAACGACAAAGATAATAAAGGCGATATTCAGAAAGAATGGTCTGTTTTCGGCATAAGCCGGAGGTGTGTAAAGAATCATAATCAGAAAGACGATGGTTAAAACGAGCCGACCAAAAGTCAAAATGTTCGGAATAAGTTTTAACATAACCAAGAGTTTACTTTGTCAGCGACATAATTCAATGCTAAATTTGCTCGACAATCAAATCGTAGTCTTTTGTGCCGGAGACTATCGTATTGATGAACTCTCCGGGCCTGGCTAAGCAGTTCTTTATCAAACAGACGCTGTCGATATCAGGTGCCTGGCCATAAAATCGCCCCTGTCCGGTACCGTCGGCCTCGATGGAATCAACCAGACAGGTAAATTTGCTGCCGATTCGCTTTTCGTTCTTGGCAAAGGCAATTTTCTGCTGGGTGAGCATCAGCTCCTTGACCCGTTGTTTTTTCACTCGGTCAGCTATCTGGCCGGGCATCTCGGCTGCAGGCGTGCCGGATTCGGGATAGAATTTAAAACAGCCCAGGGCATCAAACTCAGCCCACTTGACAAATTCGAGCAGCTCGGCGAATTGCTCCTCGCTTTCTCCCGGGAAGCCGACTATCAACGTCGTTCGCAGCACGATATCAGGTATAGCGGAGCGCAAGTTCTCAATCAGTTGATAGATGCGTTCTTTGGTGTCGGGCCGGCGCATATCCTTTAAGATTTTATCGTTTATGTGCTGGATTGGCATATCGAGATAGGGAACGATTTTTGCACCGCCTGCGATGGTTTCGATGAGCGCGTCAGTAATCCCGACCGGGTACGCATACATCAATCGGACCCATCTCAGGTCGGTGATTTTTTCAAGTTCTTTTAGGAGCGTCGGCAGGGCGTTCTTTATTTTCAAATCGCGGCCGTAGTACGTCGTATCCTGTGCGATTATGTTTAATTCGACCACACCCGCTGAGACCAGTTCAGCGGCTTCGGCGAGAATAAGTTCCTGCGGTTTGCTTCGGAATCGGCCTCTGATTGCCGGTACGGTGCAAAAAGAGCAGCGGTGATTGCAGCCCTCGCTGATTCTAAGATATGCCCAATGGCTGGCGCCAATGAGCAATCTCGCCCTATCGTCAAGAACGCCGGCTCTGATTGTTTGCCGCGGGTGGTCCAGATAAGCTGCGATTGTGTCGGAGCTAAAGGTTTTCCTGATTATCTGGGCTATTGCATCCCGCTGCCCAAGGCCGACAATGGCGTCGATACCGTCGGCCTCGCTAAACAATTCCCCGCCTAATCTTTCCGGCAGGCAGCCTGCAACGATTACTTTTTTTACCGTGCCGCCCGCTTTACAGTCCACAGCCCATCTTATTGCTTCGAGCGCTTCGGCCTTGGCTGGTGCAATAAAACCACAGGTATTGATGACAATAACGTCGGCATTTTCCGGCTCGGTGGTTATTACATACCCCGCCTGAACGATTTCAGCTAACATCCTTTCGCTATCGACTATGTTTTTCGGACAGCCCAGAGCTATGAAGCCAACTGTTACGGACTTATGTGCTTTCCGCGCCATAACTTCAAAGCGAACTTTCGTACCTTTTCAAAGATATAGATTCGGCTGATTTACGCATTTGCACTGTATCACATATAACTGTATCACATATATTTGACAATTACCGCTATGTTCGCACCATTTACCGAGGAAGTACAGAATTCAGAATCGTATGTAAATCTTTTTACTGCAAAAAAATTGGCCATAGAAGCAGCACAATTAGCTTCTTTTGAGAAATTATTGAATAAAAACGGCACGCTTGCACGTCAAGTAAAAAAACGCGAAGCTAATGTTCAGAGATTGACACAGCGAGCGATGTTAGTTATTATATTCCGCGGTGAGTCAGCAATTTTAATGAATGAACGAGGGAAAGTACGATATAACTGGTGTAACCCGTTTTTTTGGGGTTAGGTGTGGTCTCATAATGTTCAATCTCTTTTTCAAATACCTCAATAAATTGAGGTTATCGTGGGTTTTGCCCATCCTTTCTCTGCTGTGGATTAGCGGCTGTGGAGATTTCTTCGCCCATAAGCCGACCGAGCTTCAGTCTAAAAGCATAATCCAGGATTTGAAGCAGGTTCGGGAACTGCCTGACCTAAATACCCCCCCGCCCGATATCTACCTTGCTGAGCCCAGGATAAGAGAAGGCAAAGATGGTGCAAAGCTATTCTACTTTACCAAGCATCATACCGTTGACAAATTAGCAGCTCTTATTAGGGAACAGCTTGGCTATACGGTCAGCCAGAGTCCCGCTACGAACCAGTTGATTGTCAAATGCCCGACGGTTGATGATGCTAAAGCTACTATCGAGTTTTTGAACGAGGTCGATGTTCCGCCGATTCAAATCAGGATAGATTGCCTCATATCCGAGATATATGCAGATAACACGCTGGACTGGGAAACTACTGTAGATATTTTTGATCTTTTGGGTGAGGATATTAGGCTGGGAGGTTCAGCACGAGCTTTTGGAAAGAACGTCAGCGAGCTGGTAGCGGAAGGGTCTGTCCTGCCTGCCTTTCCGGGCGCTTCCTTGAGGGATGTGGCTCGGGCCAAAATGGGTCTTAAGGTCGGGTACTTGAGCACGAGCCACCAGTTCCTGGCTATGGTCGATTTGCTCCAGTCAAGAGGTTATCTGAAAGTCCTGATGCATCCGACACTGGAAGTTATCAATGGCAGGAAAGCAAAGATATTAACCAGTGAACGTGTCCCTTTACCGATGGAAGTGATGACTACGGAGGGGGTCTACCCATATATGATGACTGAATATAAGGAGGTAATAGACTCTCTTGAGATTACGCCGCACGCCTTTGCAGACGGTTCTATCGGCCTCGAAACAAAAGTGCAGATAGGCTCAAAAAACCTCCCGGAAGGAGTAAAGCAAATTCCGATTCTCACAAGGCGAGAGATTGACATTGAGGAAAACAGGATTAAGCCGGGCGAGAGTCTGGTGATTGGCGGTATTAGGAAGAGCGAGGAACGCTCGGTTGTCCGCGGCGTGCCGCTTCTAAAAGATATACCTCTCGTTGGGGTTCTGTTCTCAAGCAAGGATTTTGAAGAACGGGCCACCGAGACTATATTCATAATAACTCCGAGCATCTCCAGCGGCGGCATTCCAAACAGGGAAATGGTCGAAAAGATACGAAGAAGACATGAGCCGCCCGTTTCCTCGGAAACCCTCCGCGAAGCTATTACGGACCCTCTCGGCTCGGAGGCCCTTAAACAAGAACTCCAGCGCAAAGCAATGCAGGCTGAACAAGAACGTATCGAGGCCGAGGCCGAAAAGGCAAAAGCAGAGGCCCAAAAAGCCAAAAAAGAAGCTGATAAAGCAAAAGTAGAGGCCGAAAAGGCCAAAGCCGAGGCTGAAAGAGCAAAGGCCGAAAGAAACAAGGCTGATACGAATAAGGTAAAGAAGGAAACACAAAAAAGCTGAAGCTGACGCCGGCGAGGACGCCACGACCAGCAAAATACAAGGCAAATGAGATATTCGGCCAAATTGTGCCGGTTTTTTTGCTTGACAATTAGCCCTTCCACGTTTAAACTAATAATAGTAGTATTGCCAAAACTAACTTTTAGTGGAGGACAGTTTTGTGGACGATGTAGATAGCAGAGATTTCGAAACCAAGGATTTTGGTAGTGAAGACCTCGACGAGATGATTGTCTATGGGGATATGAGTGCGGTTTCTCCTGATGTAGAGTCAATTCCTTTCAGCGATGACGATACGGACGATACGAAGGTTTCACATTCGCCTTTGAATCTGGGCGGTGGTACGGCAGGGGTATCGGAGGCCAAGTCAGCTGCGCAGCCGGTTAAAAAAAGGCCGGCGCAGAAAACAACTTCCTCTGAGCGAATTACAGGTGTAAAGACCTTCTTTACAAAACTACACCCCGGCGCTATTGATTTTCTCGATGAGCAGATTGCCAATTGGTTAAAGGCCAACCCCGGCATTATAATAAAACGAACCAATACAATGACAGGCGAAGTTCAGGGCAAAAAGACCGAGCCTAACATTATAATTACAGTCTGGTATTAAATTAACCCGCCGGCGGCCAAGGTAAATATATAAAACAATCCCCAGTGAAACTACCGGCTGCGCGCAAAAATCACTTGCGCCTTATCAGAGCATCTCGTCGATTGCAGCAGTGAGGTTTTTCTTGCTGGTTAACCCAACCCATTTATTCTGCACCTGCCCGTCTTTGAATAAAATAGTGGTCGGTATCGCATTTATGCCGAATTCCATAGCGCTGTCACGAGCTTCGTCGGTATTTAGCTTGCAGACCTTGGCCCTGCCGCCGTACTTATCTGCAATTTCCTCGATGATAGGAGCCATCATCTTGCAAGGTCCGCACCAGGGTGCCCAGAAGTCAACCAGCACCGGTACCTCAGAGCTGTGAACAACCTCATCAAAAGCAGCGTCAGTCAGCTCAATTACATTACCAGACATTACTCAATCCTTTCTATATTACCTGCGAACGAACAGTAGTATTCTATTGGTCGAGCACACGCCTGTCAAATATTAATTCGCTGTCTGCTATTATGGTTTTTGGGGTCCGCATTAAAGTGCGTAGAAGCTGCCTGAATGGTCTCCGGGTGGAGAAACCTTGTTTTATGCGGCAGGAAGTCGTATAATAAAGCACGTATTGCAAAACACACCCGAGAATTGCACTTATGTTTTCTGAAAGAGGAGTACTGTGTGTAAAAAACTGATGTTTGCAGTTATCATTGTTTCGCTGCTGGGGCTGGCCGGCAGTGTTTATGCACAATGCAGCGTGCCACAAGGACAAACCGAGATAGTCACAGATTCCATTTCGTGCGGCCAAGATGAATGATTAGGGAGTTAAACCTTTTCGGCCGGCGCAGCGCTCAATACTTACCTCTACCCAAAATAACACTCCGAACTACGAACTCCAGACTCCAAACTAACTATGAGCTATCAGCCGTAAGAAAAGTACGAAGAGCGAAGGATGAAGGCCGAAATGTATTCGCGCCGCTCGCCGCGCACAAGTCATTGCGCACCTTGCGGCGCCCTTTTGTCAACAAACTTCGCCGCTGCCATATCCCATGCATCGACGCGCCTGACTGTGGCCGGACCACCTTTGGCGAAAACCTTAATCAGCAGGCTGTCTTTGCGCTTGGGGAATACTTGCTGCGCGATGGCTTGACTATCGTTGGCGAAGACCTCCAGCATCGGCCCGTCCAGAAAGACGCGAAAGCGGAGCGGCTCGCCCTTTTTCAGTTCGAACGGGGCCACGACCAATTCGATTACTCCTTTGACGGCCTGGAAGTTCTTGCTGCCGGGAGTCTGCGGCCCTTCGGGGTAGGCCACATCATCGCGCATGGTAGATCGCGACATGTCCATCTTGAGCTTTTTGGCGACCGCGTCGTAAAAGAACACCGTTTCTTCTTTGCCGTCCGGCGAGCAGCGTACTTTGAGGCCGATTTGGCTGGCACTGTCCGGCTCGATCTCGACGGCCAGCTCGAGGCAGTCGCCGCGGATGCCTGGCAGCGTCGTCTCCGAATCGGCGGCCAGCTTGATGTCCGACAGCGCGCGGTGATTTCGCCTGAGCGTCTCCAGTTCCTTGACTGGCTTGATAAGGAGCGTCCCATCTTTATCGAGCGACATGACGCGGGGCAGGCTTTGTGTGCCGGAACCGGTTGCAAGTTGAGTTGTCCGGAGCCGCGGGTCAGTCACCCAGGCCCAGAAAATCCGCCGGCCTTTGTCATCGACCAGGCTCTCCGGCGCGAAGAAGTTGGCCCCGGGCCAGTTCATCCGCACGTGCTTTTCGGGAAAGAATTTTTCCTTTTCCTTGTCGAACCGACCAATGTAGCAGCGGGCACCGACGCGGTGGCTGATGCCCAAAAGTACGTGCTTGTTGCCCAGCTTGAAGAAGTCCGGGCAAGCGATGTCCTCGCCGGGAACGGTCCAGGACGGCTCGGCCACGTAGAACGGGTGCAGCGGCTTCCAGTTGACCATGTCCGACGATCGGCATAGGTAAAGGGTGTCTTTCTTGTTTTCCAGCACATTGCCTCCCAACAGGCAATAGTAGATGTCGCCTTCGAGCCACAGATATGGATCCCCGACGCGATAGACACCGTAGCCGCGCTCACCCTTTTTCGGGCGTGGGATG
>Ga0114918_10001584_pt1 | contig 20328 bp, 17 predicted proteins | sample LantaG_FD_87015 | JGI IMG/M metagenome (GOLD analysis project Ga0114918, IMG submission 87015) | Deep subsurface microbial communities from Baltic Sea to uncover new lineages of life (NeLLi) - Landsort_02402 metaG | ecosystem: Environmental > Aquatic > Marine > Oceanic > Sediment | place... | reverse complement strand
GACCTCGTGGTGCCGGGCAGCAAGAACACGGTCACGCGGGATCATGGCACACACTCCTCAGATGGTGCACCTGCAGCGTGCGGACAGAGAATTAGCAGATACGTGGAGGAGCCAATACATCGGAGGACGGACAGTGAACACGATTCAGTGGAGTTGGCGATCCCACTGCCAGAATCCTGACGGGCAATGGCATCATAGCGTTACCTCCGGCGCCTGGAGATCCTCTGCGCTGCCCGACGGCCATCTTGGTCCCCCGAGCAAGACCATTATAGTGGCACGATGCGACCACATCAAGAACACGGGGGCGCTCCAAAACGGGGGTAAGCTACCAAGCCAGCAGACGCTGCTGAATCAGCCAGTTGAATCTCGCCCATCCTGGAGTGCACCTTGGCAGTTTTGGCCCTGACGACAGTCGGCATAGTGAGCAACTAGGGGGCCAGAACTGCTTCCATGCAATCAGATTGTGCAGGTACACAACGGCATCGCTCGTGCCGGATCACAATCCGGCAGATGTGCTCAGACCGGGACACGGTGTCCCCTTCACAGGTACGCTGTCGTGTCGCCCAATACATTTCGCATTTCCCTCAACTTGACGTAGACTTAACCCAGTTGGACAACCTATCAGTCTACGATGAAAGGACACAAACCGTGACCCACTCTCCTACAGTTCCTGAGAAATGGCGCTGGTTTCCCGAGACCCGCTATGGGCTTTTCCTCCACTGGGGACCCTACGCCGCCTACGGACGCGGCGAGCAAGTGCTCTTCCGCGAACACCTCGATCCGTGCGAATATGAAGCCAACGCTTGCGCCTGGCGTCCCGATCATTACGATCCGGTGCTGTGGGCTGAGACCGCCAAGAAAGCCGGGTTCAAATACGCGGTACTCACCACACGCCACCACGATGGCTACTGCCTGTGGGACACCGCAACCACCGACTACTCGAGCGCCAAACAGGCTCCGCAGCGAGATCTCGTGCGCGAGTTTGCAGACGCTTTCCGCGCGGCGGGTCTGCGCGTCGGCCTCTACTACTCCCTGCTGGACTGGCGGATTCCAGCCTGGTTCGAGGGCCCCGAGGTGGACGCTGAAGCGTGGACCTCGATGCGCGACTACATCCATGCCCAGGTCGAGGAGCTACTCACGGACTACGGCGAGATCGATCTCATATGGTTCGACGGCGTCTGGCCCCGCACTCGCGAGGATCTTGCCGGCGACCGCTTGGTCGCGCGCATTCGGGAGCTTCAACCGAACATACTCATCAATAACCGCCTGGGCGGCAAGGATTCCGGTGACCTCGGAACCCCCGAGCACCACATAACCGCCGAGGATCGGATCTGGGAGTCCTGCCAGGTCAGTACCTGGCGTCTCTGGGGCCACACCATCGGCGAGCGCTGGCGCTCTTCGGACAAACTGCTGGATATGCTCTGCGAGTGCGCGAGCAAGGGCGGCAACTTGCTGATGAACGTCGGACCACAGGCCGACGGGCAGCTCCCCCCGGAGTTCGTCGCCCGGGCTCTCAAGATCGGAGAGTGGCTCGATACGCACGGCGAGGCTGTTTACGGCAACGATGGCGGCGACGTGACGGAGTTCATCACACGCGGGTGGCAGACGACAAAGGACAACGCGCTCTACCTGCTCATCCGCTTCTGGGACGGGCGCCCCACCCTCCGATTGGCCGACCTGGTGACGCCGGTGGAGCGCGTCGAACTGCTCACAACCGGGCAGACCCTTGCCTTCGAACAGCAGGGCGAGGAGCTCTTCATCCACGGCCTCCCGCGCACCCAGCCGACACCGCTCTTCCCCGTCATCAAGATCACGTGCGCTGGACGTCCAGCAGCCAACCAATGGGGCAGAGAACGTCTCTGGAGTGGTGACCCGACGCGCGTCGCGGAGTGGGCGCGGCGACGGGGGGAGACGGTGAAAGTCAACAGGTCAAAAGTCAAAAGTCTCAAGTCAAGGGCGTGACAAGCAGTTGACTCTTGACTTTTGACTTTTGATGCCCACGTAAGGAGTCTCAATAAACCTAAGGAGTTTCCCATGACCCGCATTCCAATCGCATTGCAGCTGTACTCCGTCCGCGAGGACTGTCAGAAGGATTTCCCTGGCACGCTGAAAGCTGTAGCCAAGATGGGCTACGAAGGCGTTGATTTCGCCGGCTACTACGGCTACGACGCCAAGACAATCCGAACGATGCTGGACGATCTAGGTCTGGGCGTCGCCGGCTGCCACACCGGCCTCAGTACGCTGATGGGGGATGAGCTGGCCACGACTGTGGAATTCAACCGGATCTTGGGCAACAAGTATCTGGTGGTGCCCGGGATGGCCGAGGAGTACCGCGATTCGGCCGACGCCTGGCTGCGGACCGCCGGCATTTTCGAGGAGATCGCCACCAAGCTGGCGCCCGAGGGAATGGTCACAGGATACCACAACCACGCCGTCGAGTTCCTGACGCACGAGACCGGACAGACCGGCTGGGACATCCTCTTCGATAACACCGGCCCTGGTGTCGTGATGCAGCTCGACCTCGGCAACGCACTCCACGGGGGCGCTGACCCGGTGGCCATACTGAAACGCTTCCCCAAACGCGCGCTCACCGTCCACCTCAAGGAGTACGCCGCGGATAAGGACCTGGTCCTCATCGGCGACGGCGATGTGGCGTGGCAGGAGGTCTTCGACATCGTCGAGAGCCAGGGTGTCACCGATTGGTACATCGTCGAGCAGGAAAACTACCCCTACCCGCCGATGGAATCGGTAAAGCGCTGTTTGCAGGCGTTGAAGGAGATGGGCAAGTAGCATTCAGAAGAAGCGAGTTCCCAGTTATCAGTTGTCGGTTGCCCGTTGGGGACCGCGCAGTGCTTTGACTCCGCACGGAACTGGAAACAGGAAACTGTCAACTGGGAACTCGCCGCGTACTGAGCGAACCCATCGCTGGCGGATCTATCGGGGCCCACATTGGGGTCTACGCCGGCTGCAATGGCGAGAGCAGGTGAACCTAGGCAGACTTCGACTGGTTTGAATAGAAGGAGATCAGCTAATGGAAAAATACCCGCCCATCAACCCCAAGGCGCCAGTCTTCCTCCACGGTGGGGATTACAACCCCGACCAGTGGACCGAGGACGTATGGGAACAGGACATGCGCCTGATGACCTTGTCGCACTGCAATGCGATGTCAGTCGGCATCTTCGCCTGGACCGCATTGGAGCCCGCAGAAGGAAAGTATGACTTCGGCTGGCTCGATCGCGTGATGGATATGCTGGCAGAGAACGACAGCTACGCCGTTCTGGCGACCCCCAGCGGGGCACGCCCTATCTGGATGGCTCAGAGATACCCTGAGGTGCTGCGCGTGCGCCCTGACCGGGGCCGCAACCTCTTCGGACGGCGCCACAACCACTGCTTCACGTCGCCGGTCTATCGCGAGAAAACCTACACGATCAATGCCAAGTTGGCTGAACGATATCACGATCATCCTGCTTTGTTGGTCTGGCACCTCTCCAACGAATACAACGGGGCCTGTCACTGTGACTTGTGCCGCACGGCCTTCCGGGACTGGGTCAAGGCCAGGTACGGGACGCTTGACGCGTTGAATCAGGCGTGGTGGACCGCGTTTTGGAGCCACACCTACACCGACTGGTCACAGATCGAGCCTCCCAGCGAGATCGGCGAGACCTCGGTGCACGGGCTGAACCTTGACTGGAAGCGGTTCACGACCGACCAGACCATCGACTTCATGGAGAACGAGATCGCGGCGCTGCGCCAGTTCTCACCGGATACGCCCATCACTACCAACTTCATGGGCACCTTCCCCGGGCTGAACTACTGGAAGATGGCCAAGCACCTCGACCTGATCTCATGGGACAGCTATCCCACGTGGCACAGGCCGGGAGCAGGTTCACGGAGCGACGACGTGGCACTGGCCTCCGACATCGCCTTCGTCCACGACATCAACCGCTGCCTCAAGGGCGGCAAGCCCTTTATGCTGATGGAAAGCGTCCCCAGTGCCACGAACTGGGTGCAGTCAGCCAAAGTCAAGCGCCCCGGAATGCATGCGCTCAGCTCCCTGCAGGCCGTTGCCCACGGATCGGACACCGTCCAGTACTTCCAATGGCGCAAGAGCCAGGGCTCTTCAGAGAAGTTCCACGGCGCCGTCGTTGACCACGTCGGCCACGAGAACACCCGTGTCTTCCGGGATGTCGCCGGCCTCGGCCAGAAACTCGAGAAGCTCCAGGATGTCATCGGCACCACAGTTCGCCCCGATGTCGCCATCATCTACGACTGGGAAAACGCCTGGGCGATGAACGACGCTCAGGGTCCCCGCCAGGGAGACAAAGGGTACCTGGATGCCTGCAAACATCACTACCGCGCCTTCTGGGCTCAGGGCATTCCCGTCGATATCATCGATATGGAGCAGGACTTCTCAAGCTACAAGCTGCTCATCGCCCCAATGCTCTACATGATCCGTCCGGGCGTCGACGAACGCATTGCCGAATTCGTGAAGAACGGCGGCACGCTCGTGATCACCTACTGGTCCGGTATCGTCAACGATAACGACCTCGTTTTCATCGGCGGCTGGCCAGGCGGGAAGCTGCGCGAGGTCCAGGGCATCTGGGCAGAGGAGATTGACGCGCTCTACGAGGGCGATACCAACGCAGTCGTGCCCATCACCGACAATGGCCTGGGTCTCAAGGGCGAATACACTGCGCGCGACTACTGTGACCTGATCCACCCCGAGACCGCACAGGTGCTCGCCACATACAAGTCAGACTTCTATGCCGGCCGCGCCGCACTGACGGTCAACACCTACGGCGAGGGCAAAGCTTACACCATTGCCTCCAACAATGACGACCGCTTCCTCGGCAACTTCTATGGCACCCTGGCCGACGAGCTAGGCCTGTTGCGCAGCCTGGACGCCCACCTACCCCACGGCGTTAGCGCACAACTGCGCACCGATGGCGAGCGCCCGTTCATCTTCCTGATGAACTACAACGACGCCGTCCGCGGCATCGACCTTGGCAACACCGTGTACACCGATCTGCTGACAGGCGAGACGAACACCGGCGTCGTGAAGCTCGGTATCTATGACGTGAAGGTGTTGACAAAGTAGCGTTCAGCACTCAGCTTTCAGCGATCAGCCACATCACAGGAGTAAGGAGTAGGAAGTAGGGAGTAAGCTCGCTCAAGCATACTGACTTCTTACTCCCTACTCCTTATTACCAGCCGTTAGCTGAAAGCTGATAGCTCTAGAGGAGACTTGCTCATGAAGAAGACCGCCCTAATCACCGGCGCCGGCCGGGGTATCGGCCTTGGCATCGCAATCGCGCTGGCCGCGGAGGAATTCGACATCGCCGTGATGGACATCCATCCGGACAACGTCGTGATGCCGGCATTGAACGAACTGCGCGCGCTGGGCGCCAGCGTGCTCTACTGCCGTGCCGACGTGACCGACCCCGCAGCGCGCGCCGGAACACTGGCCGCCATCAAGGAGAGATTCGGCCATCTCAACGTCTTGGTTAACAACGCGGGGGTCGCCCCCAGGGTCCGTGCCGATATTCTGGAGGCTACTGAGGAAAGCTACAACTGGGTGATGGGGATCAATCTGAAGGGCCCGTATTTCCTGACTCAGGCCGTGGCCAACTGGATGATCGAACAGAGAGGACAAGACGCAGGCTTCGAGGGTTGCGTCATCAACATCTCCTCCATCTCAGCCACCGTTGCTTCCCCCAGCCGTGGCGAATACTGCCTGTCCAAAGCGGGTGTGAGTATGGCCACCCAACTCTGGGCCGCACGTTTGGGTGAGTTCGACATCCCCGTCTACGAAATCCGGCCCGGCGTCATCAAGACGGATATGACCGCCACGGTCCAGGAGAAGTACGACAAGCTCATCGCCGAAGGACTGATGGTCCAGGCTCGCTGGGGCTTCCCCGAGGACATCGCCAAGGCGGCTGCGGCGCTGGCCCGCGGGGACTTCGCCTACTCCACCGGGCAGGTGATCATGGTGGATGGGGGGATGACGATTCCGCGGCTGTGACGTGGGCGTTGCTTCTCACGCTTGCGCGGGACCCTAGTCCCGCGCTCTGGGAAGTGCCTGAGCACCACGACCATCGGCCACGCAGAGGCGGACTGGGGTCCGCCTGGAGCCGGTGAACGAAGTATCCGTCGACCTCTCTTTCACGCTTGCGCGGGACCCTAGTCCCGCGCTCTGAGAAGCGCCTGAGCACCGCGACCATCGACCGCGCAGAGGCGGACTGGGTTCCGCCTGGAGCCAGTGAAGGAAGTGGACACCCCAAGCGACTGGATTGACGGTGTCCGCGGTACGGAGACCAGATATGACCAAGTACCTACACGCTCTGCCCACCTGGGCGCAACGTGTCAAGCCGGAGAAAATCCGCCGGCTCTACCAGCTTGATTCACAGGGCATCTACGATGACGAGTTGATCGTGGATGTCGGGTACAGTTTTCTCGCCCGCTGCGAGAGCTTCATCCGCGCCAACCAGGCCGTGCATGGCTATGCAAAGTGCCCACTCTGTGGCGCAGTCGTCCACCATCTCGTAAGAAAAGAGGATCTACTGCAATGCGCGTGCGGATGGTCTCTCTCCTGGGCCGATTACTTCGCGACGATTCAACACAAGCAACTGAGCGGCGTAGAACCCGTGATCACGCTCTTCCAGGACTTCGTCGACCGATTCCCCAAAGCTCAGACGCCCCAGCAGCGCATGATTCTCATCGACACGCTGCTCCACGGTTTCCACTGGTTCCTCAACACAGGCAAGCCCACGCGCCCGGTGGCTGTGAACCTGATTGCCCTGCGCCTGCGGGACGTTATCGCCTTCCTCGACGAGCTTACGTACGGGGAAAGCAGCACGCCGGGAGCGCAGGACCGCAAGGCTGAGTGGGATCGCCGCATCGTCAACGCCCGCAACTGGCAGAAACCCTGATCCTCCATTCCCGCTCGCCCGCGTTACGCTGATCACCCCCATCTTCACACTTCACCATATCAGGGTATGATAGGGTCCTGAAGATGAAACAAGCCAAACGAGGAGTCTTTCTCGATGAAAGCTGCCGTGTACGAAGCCTTCCAAGCACCACTATCCGTCCAGAACGTCCCGGATCCAGACCCCGCCCTCGACGGCGTCGTCATCCGCGTCGAAGCCACCGGCATCTGTCGCAGTGACTGGCACGGATGGATGGGCCACGATTCCGACGTCCAACTCCCCCACGTGCCGGGCCACGAGCTGGCGGGCGTGGTGGAAGCGATTGGCCCCGAGGTCAAGCGCCGGCAGGTGGGCGACCGCGTCACAGTCCCCTTCGCCGTGGGATGCGGTCACTGCCCGGAATGCCTGGCAGGCAACCAGCACATCTGCGACAACTACTTCCAGCCCGGGTTCACCGCCTGGGGTTCCTTTGCCGAGTATGTGGCGATTCCCCACGCCGACGTGAACCTGGTCGAGCTGCCGGAAGAGCTGGACTTCGTCACCGCAGCCAGCCTCGGGTGCAGGTTCATCACCTCGTTCCGCGCCGTCATCGCGCAGGGCCGCACGCAACCCGGCGACTGGGTTGTCGTGCACGGCTGCGGGGGCGTCGGCCTCTCAGCGGTTATGATTGCCCAGGCGATGGGGGCGCGGGTCATCGGCGTCGACATCAAGCAGGAGGCGCTGGCACTGGCGAGGAGTGTGGGCGCCACCCACGCGCTGAACTCAAGAGCCCTACCGAACGTCGTCGAGGCCATCCAGGAGCTCACCGGCGGCGGTGCGCACGTCTCCATCGACGCATTGGGAAGCAGTGAGACCTGCCGCAACTCCGTCCTCTCCTTGCGCAAACGCGGGCGCCACGTCCAGCTCGGCCTGATGGTGGCCGACTACAAGGATGCCCTCATCCCTATGAACCTCGTGATCGCCAAAGAGCTGGAGCTCCTTGGCAGCCACGGTATGCAAGCGCACCAGTATCCGGGGATGCTTGATATGATCATGAGCGGCAGGCTGCAGCCCAAACGGCTGATCGGCGGCACGGTATCGCTGGAAGAGAGCCTCACCGCGCTGACCTCGATGACCGACTTCGCCCTCACCGGCGTGACCGTCATCGACCGGTTCTAGGGCGCGCGACGATGGAGCTAGCCGTTAACTACTCGACCGCGGTCGCAGACTTGGTGGATCGCGGCCTCGCAACGGTCGATAGATACAAATGCCCCGCCTGGCCTGATCTCATCGAGGAGCTGACGGGCGACCGTTCCGGGGTCCCCCACCCTCTCCACATCCATTTCCCCTTGCGGGTCGGGATGGGCACCGGAATACCGGTCAACACGGAGACCGGTGAGGCACCGGACTGGGCTCAATTCGAGGAACTCCGCGCAAAGACCGGCACGCCGTGGTTCAGCGTCCATATGGGTGCGCAGCCTGAGGACCATCCCGAGCTGGCCGATCGGCCCTGGAACGACCAGGTTGCGGTCATCACAGAGGCGCTGATTCGCGACATCGGGCCCCTCGTCGAGCGTTTCGGATCAGATCACGTCGTAGGTGAGAACATCTTCGAGTACTACGGTATGCACCTGCGCGCATCCGTCATGCCCGACGTCCTCTGCACCGTCGTTGAGACCACCGGCTGCGGGCTGCTGCTCGATCTCTCCCACGCGCGCATCGCCGCGCGGGATCTGGGAATGGACCCGCGCGATTACGTCAATGCCCTGCCCGTCTCTCACCTCAGCGAGATGCACGTCACCAGCGTCCAGACCTTTGGCGACGTTTGGGTCGCCCGGCTGCGGGACGCCGGCATCGATCCGAACTACGTTGAATCGCTTCAAGGCCGGTGGCTCGACCACCTGCCGATGACCGATGACGATTGGGCCTTCTTCGACTGGGCCCTCGGGCGCATTCGGGATGGTGCCTGGCGCGAACCGGAGATCGTCGCCTTCGAATACGGCGGCGTCGGCCCCGAGTTCGGCGCACTCACAGTACCGGAGACATTGGCGGAACAGGTGCCGAGGCTGTACGAGATGGTGCACCGAACCGTCTAGCAGTTCAATCCACAGATTACCCAGATTGCACAGATTCATATCCGGCACTACTTTAGGGTATCAAACACTCTCAACGGAAAGTCAGTTGTCGTTCCCGGAACCAAGGAAACGCATCCCGGTAATGGGATGCGCTTCCTTCCTATCTGTGAAATCTGTGGATAGTCGTTGTCTACCCTCGCCGCAACTGCCGGTACTTGCCGCTGCCGGCCTGCTTGCCGAGACGCTTTCGCTGATCGGCCTCGTAGTCAGACCAGTTGCCGAGGAAGAAGCGCACCAGGCCGTCATCCTCGAAGGCCAGGATATGTGTAGCGATGCGGTCGAGGAACCAGCGGTCGTGGCTGACAACAATGGCGCAGCCGGCGAAAGACTCCAAGGCATCTTCCAGCGCACGCAGAGTGTTCACGTCCAGGTCGTTGGTGGGCTCATCGAGCATGATGACGTTGGCCCCGGCTTTGAGCGTTTTGGCCAGATGTACCCGGTTGCGCTCACCACCGGACAGTGCCTTGGTCTGTTTCTGTTGATCGGATCCGGTGAAGTTGAACGAAGCGACATAGGCCCGCGAGTTGACCTGTCGGTTGCCCAGGGTTAGGTGGTCGGCGCCCTCCGAGATCTCCTCCCACACCGTCTTCTCATCATCCAGTGTACGAAACTGGTCAGCATAGGCCAATTGGACCGTCTCACCGATCCGGATCGTACCCCCGTCCGGCACCACCTGCCCGGTGATCATCTGCAACATCGTGGATTTTCCGGCGCCGTTCGGGCCGATGACGCCGACGATGCTGCCCGGCGGGATCAGGGTGTCCATATTGTCGATCAACACGCGATCCCCGTAGCTCTTGCGCACGCCCTTGAACTCGAGCACGACGTCACCCAGTCTGGGGCCAGGCGGAATGTAGATCTCCAGATCCTGACGCTGCTGCTCAAACTCCTGGCTCAGCAGCCGTTCATAGGCTGTCACACGTGCCCTACCCTTGGCCTGCCGCGCCCTGGGCGACATATGGATCCACTCCAGCTCGCGCGCCAGCGTCTTCTGCCGTTTGGATTCAGTCCGCTCCTCCAATCGCAGCCGCTCCTCCTTCTGTTCCAGCCACGATGAGTAGTTGCCCTTCCAGGGGATACCGAAGCCACGATCCAGCTCCAGGATCCAGCCGGCTACGTTGTCGAGGAAATAGCGGTCGTGGGTTACCGCGATGACCGTGCCCTTGTAGTCACGCAAGTGTCGCTCCAACCAGGCCGTTGACTCGGCGTCCAGATGGTTGGTCGGCTCGTCCAGCAGCAGGATATCCGGTTCCTGCAGCAGCAGACGGGTCAGCGCAACACGCCGTCGCTCTCCACCTGAGATCGCCTTGATTTTCATCTCCGCCGGTGGACAGCCCAGGGCTTCCATGGCGATCTCCAGATGATTCTCCAGGTTCCATCCGTCCACCCGGTCGATCTCTTCCTGCAGCGCAGCCTGCTTGGCAATGAGCTTATCGAAATCCGCATCAGGCTCCGCGAACGCATCATTGACAGCGTCATAGCGCGCCATCAGATCCACAATGAGCTGAATCCCTTCCTTTACGACCTCCAGCACCGTCTTCTCGTCATCGAGTTGCGGCTCCTGCTCCAGAAAGCCCACTGTATAGCCCTTGGACATGGCGATCTCGCCGAGATAATCGGCATCGACGCCGGCCATGATCCGCAGCAACGTGGACTTGCCGGACCCGTTCAGGCCCAAAACACCGATCTTCGCACCATAGAAAAAGCCCAGCGAGATATCGCGTAGTACCTGCCGGTTGGGTGGGTAAATCCGCCCCACTCGGTTCATCGAATAGATAACTTGATCTTCTGCCATAGCCCTCTTTCCTCAGTAAGCTCAATACCCTCGTTTGATCTATCCCACAGGCTACCAGATGCCGCAACTTACGCAAGCTCCCGCAACACCAAACTCCGCCTCTTCCAAGAGCGAAGATTGTCTCGCGCAAACCCGCCAAGAACAATAGACACCAGATACCGGAGATCCGGTAGCTCAGAACCCTGTAGAGAGAATCAGTATTCGCTGATTCTCCATTCTCCATTCTTCTCTGCTTTGCGGCTCACCACGGCGAACATGCCCCCGACAAAGGACAGCCAGTGATCCCAGCCGCCGGGCTCAGCGTCCCCCAAGGGCCGGAAATGATAGGGCGCCTCCTGAACCTCAAGGATCGACAGGCCGGCGCCGACGAGACCGTTGAAGATGTCGCTCAGGAAATGACGGAAATCCGCGCGGTCGTCGTCCTCCAGCCGGCGGACAGCGTAGCGCACGGTAACGCGATACCCCTCGCCATCCCAGGCATCCATATCCAGAAACTGGGTGGCGGGATTCCCGAATTCCGCGCGGTAAACACCACCGGGACGCAGCACCCGGCAGACCTCGGCGAAGACCGGTTGCAGATCGGGAACATAGGAAAGCGAAGGCGCCTGCCACACCATATCAAACGTCTCATCACCCAGACAGGACAGATCACGCATGTCCGCCTGGATCGCGGTCACCGGATAACCGTAGTGGGCGGCTGCCTGCCGGTCCCCCGCCAATTGACCCTCTGTCAGGTCCACCACAGTCACGCACGAACCCAGGAGCCCGAACACAGCCGACTGTTGGCCACCGCCGGATGCCAGGCAGAGCACGTCCCGGTCGCGTACCTCTGCCAACAGGTGCTCCGGATACATCTCTTGAGGCGATTCGGGCACCGGATCTAGTTCACCGTTCGCGAGCTGCCGGACGATGTTCCGATCCAGGTCCAGCCACGGCAGCGTGAATCCGCAGCCCTCGTCCACCATACGGTCCCAAAGACGTTGGTTGACCTGTGTAACCTCATCCATCTTCATAGCGTCAGCACCTCTCCATCTTGGGGTATGAGAAGCCGTCCGGCCTCAATCCCGTGCCTTGAAGCGTAGGCTCGCAGCTCTCGGCGTGACACGGTCAGATGGTCGAGAGACTCCATATGCACCGCAACCACGATACTCTCCGGTGCTGCACGGCAGACCTCGACGGTCTGAGCAGCATCCATGATGATCAACACGTGATCACGCCACATCGCCCCGCCCGAGTGGGTGATGACAACCTCGGGCCGGTAGAACCGGAGCGTGTCGGCTACAGCCTCAGTCCAGACGGTATCACCAACCCAGTAGACCGTAGGCGCGTCCCTGGCCTGAAACACAAACCCCGACGCCTCGCCCATCTCTCTGAGAACGTCCCCCGAACCGTGCTGCCCTGCCACGCGCTGTATCGTAATGCCTTGCCACGCCCTCACGTCATCCACGGGCAACAGGTTGCTGAACCCCTGCAGCCCAAGCGCTGCTGCGTCACCCGGCTGGCACAGAACAGGAAGCTCCTTGGGCAGCAAGCACCGAGCTGCAGGATCGAAGTGATCGGAATGCAGATGCGATATGAGGACCATTTCGATCCCATCAATGACCGCTTCCGGAGCACAGGGCAGATCCACCAATGGATTGGGTGACGCCCCTGTATAGGACGGCATCGCGTGCTTGGCAGCCAGGTAGGGGTCGATGACGAAGGTCCTGCCCGCGTACTCAATGCGCAACGTCGCGCTTCGAATCAATTGTATCTGCATATCGACTCCCGAACTGCAGCCTCAAGCCGGACGTTAAGTGGCTCAGTCACCGGTATAGATCGCGACGCTGTCCCACAAACCAGGGGTTCTTCTCCCTCTGGGCCAGAGCATCTTCCGGATTGACATCCTGTATGATAATCCCCTCTTGGTCCCAAATCTCGGCGAGCAATTGTCCCGATGGTCCTGTGATGTTGCTGCCTCCACTGCACGTGTGTCCTTGTTCATCTGGCCCACAGCAGCACGACACGGCCATAATCATCGAATTGCCCGATGCAAGCTGTCTGACCTCAGCATGTCCACGACTGCTGCGGTTGTTCAACCAGAAGAGGACCGAACAGCCCAGGTTGGCATAGGAGCGAGTCATCTCCGGGAAATCGCCATCATAGCAGATCATGATCCCGCAGGTGTGACCTCTGAAGTCGAACGTGACGAGCCGATTGCCAGGCTCGTAGAACCCAGGCTCATAGCGCAAACCTTCGGCAGCCCACCACAGATGCGTCTTTCGGTAGTTGGCAATCACGCCGTTCTGCGACACCACCGGTGCAGATATGTACAAGTCGTCCCCGTCACGTTCGGTCAAGCCGTAGATGACCAGGGACTCAGTCCCTTGCAGAAGGTCTGTGAAGGCCTGGGTCGTCGGACCGTGCAGCGGCTCCGCAAGCTCCCTCAGGTTATCGACATACCCTACGAGCAACTCCTCGTGGAACAGCACGATGTCGGCGGCCTGCATCAGCGCTTCGTCAGCGTGGGATAGAGCCTTGTCTCGGTTGGCTCTGACCTGTCCAGGGTCGCCGTCTTGCTGGACAACGGCCAGTCTGATCGTCATCTTTGCTACACTCCCTGCAGAGTCTTGATCCTTGGTTCCTCTGCGCTCCTGGCTCTATGCTGAAGCATCCTGAAGGGCCGCAATCTGGCGAATCCGATCTACCGCGGCCCGGAAGATCGTAGCCGTCTCCGGGTTCTCAAACACCTGGGCACCGCCGAACATCTGTATGCCCCAACTTGGATGGGCGGCTTCTGCAGTAGCGGTCAGGCTGTCAGGAAAATCCAGCACATCCAGGATCAGCTGGACCTTGTTGGTCTGCGGGACAAAAGAGCCCATCTGATCAAGGAGCTTGCGCCCCAATGCGGACGTCCGCCCGCTCTTCTTTGCATACATCAGCGGCGTGAACACATCGATGGCGGGAGCCAATAGCGCGTAGTCCTGCGCGAAGATCCGTCTCAGCGCGCCTTGATACTCCCCCGGCGTCCACGGACACATGTAGGCGCCGATAATGCACTCCGGCAGATGTGTACGGACCAGCGCTGCATATCGAGCGGCGTACTTGGCCACGCGCTCGCACTTGTGCTGCGTCCATTGGTCAGCATAGGTGCCCAGAATCTCAGCAGGCGTCGTCGCGCCGATCCCGGTCGCCTCGCAGAATTCGGCGATGCACTCGGGGCAGAAGCAGCTCTCCTCAAGATCGGGATTGGGCGTCTCAAACCAGCCGCCATAGGTCAAGTAATCGAACCAGATGCCGGCAGGTTTGAAACTGCGGAGACCATCCAGTAGAGCCGCTTCGATCTCCTCCAGAAATGCTTGCTGAGAAAGGCAGACACCCTGCACCAGCCTCCCATAACGAATGGGCAGGCCATCAACACCAATAGGAATCAACTCAGGGTGCTTGCTGAAGTCAGCTCGGAAAGTCTTGAACTCAACGCACGCCGCGATGCGACTCGCCTCGCAGGCCTCAAAAGCCTGGGAGTTGAAGCTATGAAACCAGGCTGCATTCGCACCATAGGCGGCAAACCGATCGACATAGTCTGATGTCGGAACGCCGTACGGGCCAAAAAGAAGTGGCATCGTCATAGTCAGTCCTCTCCTAGGATCATTCAGACAGCAAGGTCATCGCCGCCTAGCTCAATCTCAACCCGCTGCCAGAACGCCTGCTGGGCAGCCAGCCTGCTCCGACCGGCGACCCGCGCCGGCTCAGTATGAAAACTCGCCACCGTCTTCTCGCGCCAATCCTGCGCAGCCATCGCCGCGGGCAGTGCGTCCACTGGACCACGCTGGACCATCACCCAGTAGCCGATGTCCTGCATCGCCGAGGACGCCCCCAACTTCGAGAGCTTGTCCGCGTCCCACAGCACTGCAGCCTCCAAGGGTTCAACCGGTTCTTCTACCCACAGACCTACATGCTTGGAGATCGCATCGACGACAGCCTCAACTTTGTCCTCGGGAAAGTCCGTCATTCGCAGGAGCTCCCCAGCCCTGATGGCTCCCGCCTGGCCGTGATCGTCATCCTTGCCCTTCTTGGCACAATCGTGAAGCCAGGCGGCCGCCTCGACCACGTCACGATCCGCGCCGGTCAACTCGGCTAGCCGGAGCGCTAGGCGAACCACAGCCTGCACGTGCGTCCAACGGTAATTCGCGGGATGATCCTCGATCTGCCAGCGCTCGCGCGCCTCGCGCAACGTCGCCTCGTGCGCCTCTCTTGCGGCAATCCGCCGCCATTCCCCGGATTTCTCACAGCCTTCTGACATACCTGTCCTCTCCTGAGTGAATCCCAATTTCAGCAACACACCGGCTATGATGCAGACGCGGTCGTGAGATTATTGGACTGAACAATGTGTCCCCACGACCAGGAACTTGATCTGTTCGAAGGAGATCATACCACATCACTCACTCGATCTGCCGGTGCCGCCAGCCCTTGTAGGCAGCCTTGCCCAGCCAGGCAGCGGATTGCCCTAGCTCCTCTTCGATCATCAGGAGTCGATTGTGACTCCCGGCCCGGACCTGACCGGCATTGAGCCCCACCGCGAAGTCGCCGATGCTGTCCTGATCACCGCGACTTCCACACGGGTGGACGTTATAGCCGTGGGACAGGGCTTCGCGGCAGGTCGCCAGCGCTTCGCTGACGGTGCCGACCTGGGAGATCTTCAGAACCATCGAATTGGCCGCGCCCATCTCAATCCCTTGTCTGAGCCTTTCGAGACTCGTCGTGAATAGATCATCTCCGACGACTTCGATGCCTAACTCCTGAGTGGCCAGAGCGTGTCCCTCAAAGTCATCTTCATGGAGCGGATCTTCGAGCGAAACGATAGGATAGGACGCTGCAAAGTCCTTCAACAGCACGATTACTTCGTCCCGCGTCTTCTCACCCGGTGAGAACAAGCCCACATAGCGATCGATATCTTGCTCATAGTAGCAGTCAGCGGCGCAGTCGAAGTAGATACCCATCTTTCCTTCATGCCCACAGCGCACAATGCTCTCCGTCATCGCCGCCAGAAGCTCACGGTCGTGGGCAAGAACACCGGCAAGGCTCCCCCCATGGTAGCCGGGGAAGTAATGGTCAGGATAGCGCGCCTTCAGCAGACGCTTCATCTCCTGAGTACACTGCCAGCTCCAATAAGTCGCATCAACATAGCTCCCAGCACCGAAGGCACAGAACTCATAGCTCGGCTTGAACCAACGGGAGTTCCCGGGGTCACGATAGCGCCCGGCGGTGCCGACGCCGATGATCGGGATCGGTACAGTGCACGCATTTGCCCCACCGATGTAGCGGTAGAGCGGCACATCGTTGCTGGCTGCGGCGGCTTTCAGCGCGGCCAATGAAACGCCCACAATAGCATTGGCTCCCAGGCGTGCCTTATTCGGCGTGCCGTCCAGTTCGATCATCAACCGGTCAATCTCACCCTGATTCGTCACGTCCATGCCCTTCAGGGCCGGGCCGATCTCCTCGTTGATACTCGCGGCTGCCTTGCGAACGCCCACGCCGTTGTACCGTTCCCCGCCATCCAACAAGAACGCAGCCTCGTGTTTTCCGGTCGAGACACCGGCCTCAGGTGTCGACACGCCCCGCGACCCGTCCTCTGCCACCACGGTCACTTCCAGTGATAGCAGCCCACGCTGGGCGAAGATCTCTCTGGCTGTAACTTGCTGAATCACTGTGCTCATAAGTCCCCCATCTCCTTGGTTGATGAATCCGCCATCACGATTGCCACTCGGAGGTCCCCTAAACAGGTGCCCGTATTCCCAGTGTAGATGGCGCTGTTGAGCGCCATCAAGGCCGGCGTCGAATTATGGTTCGCCAGCTCAGCAGCCACGTCAACACCCAATGATGCGGCTTCCTTCATCAAATAGCCGTCAGCGACGCCACCGGCCATACAGGTGACGTCGCCGGAGCCATCCATGTTTTGTGTGCCGGGGCCATCGGTACCATCCGAATCCATCGCAGCCACCACGATCCGCTTGCTGGCAAGCAGACCGGTGCCAAGCGCCTGCCCCCAGAGCAGTGCAAACTCCTGATTCCGTCCACCGATGCCCGTCGCGTTGCCAACGGCGACATCCAGATGTCCACCTGTGATCAGGGCGACCGGCGGCGCAAATGGCCTCTCGTGCAATTCGCACTCGTGCGCGATGTGGGAGAGGATGCTTACCGCGGATGCTGACTGGGCCGCCAATGCACTGGACAGGATAACGCCCTTAAGGCCCAGGGCTTCTGCTGTGGCGCAAGCCCCCTCGACCATCTGATCCATATCGATCGGCTGCCAATAGCTCGCCCGCATCCCGCGAAAATCATCCAGGTCGGGCACCTCATACGGAGACGCTGCTGTGCCGGCGCTCTCCAGGGCTGCACGCAGCGTCGGAGTGAGCTCGTGCCACCACGGACACGCCTTCAACTCGCGAACTGCATCAACCATCCGCCGCCTCGCAGGAGGCCACGAGGGTACCCAACTGCCATCTTCGGGGATCTGTCCATGCCAGCGGGGAAAGTGACCGACCTCCATAATGAGGTTGATTGTGCGTGCCGGGTGAGCTTCATAGAGAACGCGTCCGCACTTCACTGCCGAGAAGTAGGGCATAACCTGATGAATGACGAGCTGAGAGCCGTATTTGATCGCCAGGGCGTAGACCTGGCAAATGTTGTCCAGGCTCAGACCTGTCGCCGGCAGGACGAAGAGTGAGGAGGCGCCGTCAGAAAACAGCGTGATGACGAGATCCCGGGCGGTGGCGGCACGCACCAACGTCATGATCTGACGTGCGCCGACGACACTCTGCTCATCAGGAATCGGATGCGCTGCCTCGGTGACCTCGATACGCTTCAGGGTACAGGCTTCACCTTTCTTGACAGATATGGATCCCGCAGTCAGTCGATCACCGAGGATATCCTCCAAGGCCTGAGCCTGCCGCTGCACAGCTTTGCCGGCGCCAACAACGTAGATATGGTCAACCTCGGAGAGGTCAATCACTTCATCACCGTAGCCCGATACATCCATGTCAGGACAGCCGCCGACAAGAAGCTTGTCCCCCACGATGTGGATAAGCTTGCAAGTATTGGCATAGGGATCCGATGCGGCGAGCCCTCCTTCAAGGATATCCAGTGCCAGAGCACGACCTTCGCGATGACCGTGGGACGTAAGCTCAGACCTATTCTGGATGACCAAGTCGAAGCCCGTGGCAACCACTCCCAACACAGAGCACCGTTCTGGCGGTCTTCATCAGTTGTCTCTTCAGTCCTTCTTTCGCGGGAACCACATGCCAACCTCGTGCATATAGGATCGGTACTCCTCGCCGAATCGTTTGAGCAGCAGCTTCTCTTTGTAGCGCGACAGATAGTAGAGAAACGAGGTCGCAGCCAAGCCCACCACACCAGAGGCAAGTGACAGCGTGAACAAGGAGAGCGCTGCATACAGCAACACCTCACTGAGGTAGACAGGATGCCGGACCACGCCGAAGATCCCGTTGCGGATCACCGCGGGCGTCTCCCGAACCTCACCGAAGACGATCATCAAGCCCGACCAAGCGCAGTAGATCGATAGACCCAGCAGTAGGACAGCAAATGGCCCCCTCACCCACGAGGGTACCCACAGGGTCAACTGAGTCGTCAGGTGCAGGAAGAACGAATCCGCCACCCACACAGCAAAGAACAGGACTGCGAATATCGCCTGTCCGGCATCACCCGCGCCGTGTTCACCCGTGAGATCGTCACGGTCCTCCACCTTCTCTCTAGTCGTCTTTGGCTCCGTCACAGCTGTCTCCTTTCTATGCACCAGAGCGCAAGCCCGGAAAAGAAAACCGCCGGCTTGACCGGGCTCACACCAACACGCAGACTCCACACGTCATGACGTGCTCCATCGCTGTAAGTTGCTGGCCCCACAGGTACAGCATCAAGACGCATAGCAGGATTGGACGACCGCAGGTCTGGATTCGTGTAACGCTGGTCTACCCGTGTCTCCTGAGCTCCTGCCAAGACCCGCTCGCCGTTAACATGCCGAGAACAATGACCACCATGCACACAGCGTGAAGAAGCCCCACCGGCTGCCCCAGGAACAGACTGCCTGCTATGCCGCTGAACACCAGCACGAGATAGTAAGTCAGCGCTGCTTTGGACGGCCCAACAATCAGAAGCGCTTGATTCCACAGGTAAAAGGCGGCCAGCGAGGCAAACACCCCAACGTACCCCACCCCCCCAGGACGGTTGCTCTGTCCCAAACGATGGTCGGCTGTGTAGCGCGTGACCAGAGGTAGAGCGGCAGGAGCATACACAACCCCAGTGCAAAGGTGCTGAACTGAAACGCCAAGACCGGCATGCCCTCGGGCTTGCGCTTGACCAACATGCTGTAGATCGCAAACAGCGTCGCCGCAAGGAACATCCAGAGGTCGCCCGGAGCAAAGGACATATGCAGCAATCGCTCGAGTGACCCACCCGTAATCAGCACAACCACACCGATCACCGTGATCAGCGTACCCACAGCCTTGGCCGGTGACATGAGCTCACCATACAGGATCCTGGCGAGGATAATGATGACAATCGGGAACGTCATCCCGATCAGCGACAGGTTCACAGCGCTGGTTGTCCGTCCCGCAAGATAGACCAACGTATTGAATGTCGTAACCCCGATCAATGCCGTGAGTGTGAGATACGGCAGATGCCGTATGATCAGCCGGCGATGCTCGATGACACTTCGAAGTGCCATGGGGCGTGATCGCAACGACAGCAACCAACCATCGCCAGAACGACAGCTGCACCGGAGGGATGCGATCCCCCAGACCACTGGCAATCACGAAGTTGCCGGACCAGAATAGCGTAGCGCCGATCGCAGATAGATATCCCTGTGTCACCTTGCTGTTCACTCCACCAATAGGTAATACTCGCCCCTCAGCCACCAACCTTGCCACAATATCCCCTTCCCAATATTCACGATAGGTCCCGAGAAAAGCACGGACCTCGTCCAGCAGCAACTGCACCACCTCAGATGGTGACGGCTCCGGACCGTCCGCAGGCTACGAAGAGCTATCAATCATCGCCGACAAGGTTGTCCCCGTCTGATAGACGTGCTCCAAGAACGCCCGTTCATCGTCAAATCCCGAACTATGGATCGAGACCTCCATGCTCACGCACTTCTTATAAGCCGACGCTGCTATGATCCGAGCCAACCGATCCCAGTCGATCGTGCCCGAAAAGACCGGCTTGTGCTGATCACCGCTCCCATCGTTGTCGTGAAGATGGACGGAGATCAGCCGGCCCTTGAGATGCTCCAGATGCATCAGCCCTTGCCCGTCGAGGTTACCGTGGCCTGCGTCGTAGCAGAGCCCGAGGAAGTCCGCCCCATACAGAGAGAAGAGCTGGCGAAGGCGCACAAAGTCATCATACCCCATGTTCTCCAGTCCAATCCTGACGCCGCGCTCGCGCGCAAAAGGAGCCAATGCGTCCAGCAACCGGCATACCTGCATCAGCCAGGGATCGACGG
>Ga0114918_10001583_pt1 | contig 20335 bp, 16 predicted proteins | sample LantaG_FD_87015 | JGI IMG/M metagenome (GOLD analysis project Ga0114918, IMG submission 87015) | Deep subsurface microbial communities from Baltic Sea to uncover new lineages of life (NeLLi) - Landsort_02402 metaG | ecosystem: Environmental > Aquatic > Marine > Oceanic > Sediment | place... | reverse complement strand
GTTTCCAAATAGCCGAAATCTGCCTTCTGGTTCATCGTTGCAACGTCAATTTTTTGGCCGTCGGCAAGAGTAAAAGGTGTGTCCTTAGTTCTGTTTTCTTTGAATTGTCTCGCCCAGTTGCCCTTAAAGTAAATGGCATTTGTAAGAACCAGCCTGGTCATTGAATCCAGAACGCCTTCACTGATAAGATTTTTGATCTTGTCATTGGTCTTTTTTTCCACCCAGCCATTGATAGTTTTGCGTGCGGTTTCCGAAGCTTCTACAAAATCTACTTCATTTAGCCGTCCGTCATAGCTGGCTTCAATAAGCTCCAGAAATTCCTGAAGAAATCCGTAATCCTTCTGGCCCCAAAGGGCATTTGCTACATTTAATGTGTATCCCCCTTTTTGGCCTCTATTGTTCAGGTCCTTTATAATATTTCCAAATGACGAAGCGAATTGTTGTTTGTCCGGTAAAGACTTTGGCGATGAGTTCGTTCTTTGATTCTCAGATATGGGAAAATGCAGCACTCCGGCCATTTGCGATTCGGTTTCATTACAAGCTCCGGCATGAGCCATTGCCAGGGCTGTTGAGATACTATAGGGCGAAAAAAACAGGTTTCCTTTTGTGCTTTGTAATTTCGCGAAAAGCTCCAAGGCAAACTTGTTATTTCCTTCCACGATGATTTTTATGTTCATATTTTCTTTCACCATCGGATTATCCATCGCTAATAAGTTAGCCGAAACCGTTATGGCTGCCGATAAGATTAATATACGTTTAATAGCTTTCATATCGATTGCCCTCGAAAAATCCACTAAAAGTATTGTAAATAACGACTAACTGCCCTGTTTTTGGGCAAAACTATCTTTTTTGCGTATTGCAATTTTTCAATTGTTGACAAAGAAAAGATTTTATTGTATTATAGCTTATTAGAAATAAGCTGTGAAAGGTCATTTTTTAAAGAGGAAAGCTATGAGCTCTGAAAATGACAGTTTCTTACGGCGATTCAAATGGCATTTAGTGATTATTTGTGTCGCATTAGCAATTGTGGTAGTACTGACTCTTTTTACCAGCATCTTCCAGAAATCCCAAACCGATTCGCTGCGCCAGCTTGTATTCATACTCGGCGCTTTAGTGTTTATCAGCGCACTTCTGACAATGCTATCGAGAGTATTCAAGATACTCGATGCGCTTCGAGATAACAGTGTTAAACTTGAGGAACTTACAAATGCCCTGGGAAAGATCAGCTCGGGATTGACACAAATTAATCATAGCACGCGCGTAAGCGAAACAGCCAAGGCAATCGCATTCCGTGATGCGGATAGGCAGTCTTTGCGGGAGGCCGTGTTTGATAAGCTACAGCAGCAGGATTTCAGTGAAGCCGAAGAAATAATTAATGAAATTGCTAAACGGCCGGAATACAAGGAACTTACTGAGCAGCTAAGAGCACAGACTAATCGCTACCATGATGCAACCGACCATGAACGGCTAAGTCAGGTCATGGCGCATATAAATAAGCTGCTCGACGATTGTCAGTGGGGCAGGGCCAGTGCCCAGATCGAAGGGCTCATTAAAGCTAATCCTGAGAATGAGCAGGCAAAAGCGATGAGACAAAATCTGCTTGATAAGAAGCAAGAGCGTAAAAGGATATTGCTTGCCGTATGGGATGATGCTATACAAAACCAGGAGACAGATCGCAGCCTGGAGATCCTGAAAGAGCTTGACCAGTATCTTACTCCGAATGAAGGATTAGCTCTTCAGGAAGCGGCAAGAGATGTCTTCCGCACCAAACTTCACAACTTAGGTGTGCAATTTGCCATCGCTGTAACCGAAAAAAAATGGGTCGGCGCGCTCGATGTCGGGCAGCATATTATCGCTGACTTTCCAAACAGTAAAATGTCCGAAGAGATCCGCAGCAAGCTGGATGTCCTTAAACAGAACGTCCAAATGCAAAATAGTTGATAATCTGACATTTCACTTGCCGGTTTAAGTATAGAGTGGTGATACAATAGTCAAAATGCAAAGGCTTTCTTTTACCTCTCTACTCTTCTACTAACTCATAGTCCTCAAAATGGCTTTTATTTACCATACTCAAACTGACCGAATATTGTCATCGTGGGTGAAGCGAAGGATATTGAGACTACCTTATTTCCTGCTGCTTAATTCATTGGCACGAAGAAACAAGCATCCGTGATGAATGATGATCCGGGAAAAACTGCGGACAAAGCTTTAGGGTAAAGTGACGATCAAGAGAATATGAATTGATTATGGGGGACGTTTAAATTACTGAAAATCGAATAATGATTGTGTCTTAATCATTGTCACCTGGTCGGGATAAGCGGCGAAAGTGTGTATGTGCAATTCAGTTCGTCTGGCCTCGAAGTCAACATAGCAGAACGGCTGAAGCTTGCCGACTTCTAATTCCGGGAATTTTACAAACACGCCCCGGTTTCGCGCGAAGCGTTCGAGGTCGGTATGGCTCTGCTTGTACAGATTCGGACTCATTTTCTCTACTTGAAAGTCAGTCATATAACTTACTCCCCGGCTCAAGGTGCATTTATGAGTCCTCGGGCCGCGGAATTGAAAACGTTCGAGCAATCCTCGAGAAGGCAGCATCTGGCCCGGAGCGCTTACGACTTCGGTAAGGCAGATGTCACCGGCAAAAACACTTACAACGTGAGTGCATCCGGTAACCCAGATGATCGACTCGTATTTTTCGGTATTTAAGTGCCGGTTGGCATAAATCTGGAAGAGCTCCGGATGTAGAGGTCTTTGAAAAAGACTGAACATCAATTCGTCAACGGCAACATTGATTTGTGGTAATTCCATATTTAAAGCCCTAACACAAAAATTTGACTTCCAAGTTGCTTTTATTATACCAAATTTAATACACTTATTCAAGGCTGTTATTAGTATTGATAAGGTCGATATCGGCCCTTATAGGACGAATGTTATGCAAGCACAGCAAATTAAAAGAGTAACAATAGGAAAGAATTTTTGAAAAATATCAAAAAAATACGCATGCCTTATGTTTGCTGTTACTGAAAATACCGGGCGGTTATAGAGACTGCAATAATATTGTAAAAGGCATGAGTTCCAGCCGTAATTCCAAAACCACGAAATGCGAAAAGAATTGCAAAATAAATCCCTGCGATTGTCCGAAAAGCAAACTTTGTCAAATTAAAGGGGTCTATAGCATTTGGCCGTCCGCTGAGAAAATCTATGTGGTGATGCGCACTAAACAGCGCTGCCGAAATGAGAACTGAAAGCACGATAGAGTTCTTGTGATCTAATCTGAGCGCATCCTGCAAAATCAGCATCAAAATACATATCAAAATCAGGCGAAAAACAAGCTCTTCGTATATCCCCGCGCCTATTCCAGTAATTATATTTGCCAGGAGCGGCTGACCCTGCCCATCTCTGCCTGCCCTGCCTGTGACTGACGATAGACGATTGTTTGCCACTGAAGCGCAGTTCGGCGGCGCCCCGGTCTGGATTCGTATCGCACTATTTTCAAACCGGCTGACATTGTTTTCCGCTTCGGTTGAGCTGTTTAGAAAGAGCGTCAGTACAATCAACGGCACTGCGAGCAGAACGCACTCGACGGCCATCGGCAAAATATCCCCCAGATATAAACGCCACTGCTTGCCGGACGTGATTTGCATTGCTATCAAAATTACTATAACTGCCAGCGGAGGCGCTACCCACGCTAATTTACCGCCAAAACCTACCGATTCGAGCAGGTTTTGCAGCCAGACAAACGCCACCACTCGAATCTGTGACTGGTTCAGGATATCGGTATTAAAGCCAAACGTTCCCACCTCGTAGAAAATAATAAACGGAAGCAAAAAGACTGTGGCGTAAATAGGGCGAGATGTCCTCTCAAGATAGGAATTCTGTGTAAAGTTAAACAGTTGCCCCGTGTTGTACTTGTGCTGTTTTTTCGTTTTGTCAGGTTTTTTTGCTTTTCCCATTTCTAATATGCAATTACATTTCTTGGTTCACTATGTGTATTCCTTAATTTCTACTGCTGAATTTCTACAGAGTCTACTTCAAGTAAGCCGAAAATACAATAGACAAAGATAACAAATGTAAGAGGTACAGGATAAATACATGAAACCTTATTTATACTTTCTTGGCGGATGTGAATTCGAATCCCCGCAGCCGGATATTGAAAAATCGCCTGTGCTTTCAGCGTGACTATAGGATTATGATCAGCGAAACATTATCTGAAATCTATCGACGGCTTTATGATGCGTTCGGTCCGCAGCACTGGTGGCCCGGCGAAACACCTTTCGAGATTATGACCGGTGCGATATTGACCCAGAATACGAACTGGACCAACGTCGAAAAAGCGATTGCGAACCTGAAATCCGCCGGGTACCTGACGCCGGATGCGATCCATCGTATCGATTATACAGAGCTCGCCGAACTCATCCGTCCGGCAGGCTATTATAACATTAAAGCAAAACGCCTTAAAAACTTTGTCGACTGGCTATTTGACAATTATAGCGGCGAATTGGCAAACCTTCAGACCATCTACACGGGTCAGTTGAGAGAGGAGCTTTTGGCGATAAAGGGCATCGGGCGCGAAACCGCCGATTCGATTTTGCTTTACGCCCTGGACAGGCCTGTTTTTGTCGTGGATGCTTACACCGCTCGAATTACCTTGCGGCACGAACTGATCGAGCCGGGCGCCGATTATGAGCAGTTGCGGGAATTGTTTCAGTCGAATCTGCCGGAGGATGTCCCGTTTTTCAACGAGTACCATGCACTGCTGGTCAGGGCCGGCAAAGAATTCTGCAAGACGAAGGCCAGATGCTCGGGCTGTCCCCTTGAAGAGTTGCCGCACACGCTCGATATCGAGTATTTTTAGTGTATTTCCTGGCCGGGTTTTGCTCCGGTATCGGCGCTGAGCATGAAGATATCTTTTCCACCGGTGCCGGCCGCCAGGATCATTCCTTCGGAAAGGCCGAATCTCATCTGCCTGGGTTTGAGATTAGCGAAGAAAACGACTAATTTTCCGATTAAATCCTCAGGCTTGTAAGCAGTGGCGATACCGGCGAAAACGTTTTTTTCCTGTCCGCCCACGTCCAGAAGCAGCCGCAGCAGTCTATCAGCGCCTTCGACGGGTTCGGCCTTTAGAACTTTTGCGATTCGCAGGTCAATCTTCGCGAAATCATCAATTGTACACTCCGGCTTGAACGGCTCGACGGGTTCTGTCGCCGCCGGCTGAGGAGCCTGAGTTTCTTTACTCTCTTCTAACATTGCATTCACCTGTTTTTCTTCAATTCGTTCGAACAATCGTTCAAAATCATTTATCCTGCGGTTTTCCAGCACCGTATCGAGGTCTGCAAAACAAAGCGTCTCAACATCGAGGAACCGCTGCACTTTTTCAGCATATTTGGGTACGATGGGTTTTAGATAAATCGCCAGGATATGGACGGCGTTTATTACCGCGGTTAAAGTTGTGCGTGTTTTTTCCAGGTCGCTTTTTACTGTCGCCCAGGGCTGATTCTGCTCGACATACCGGTTCGCCTCATCCGCCAGGGCGGTAATGGACCGGACGGCTGCTGCAAATTTGAGGTTCTCATAATCATCAATAATCCCATTCTTTGCGGCGGTGAGCTTGTCGATAAGCTCTTTGCCCTGCTCATCAAGCCGGCCAAGCTGCGAATCGAGTTTCTTCGTCAGCATTGGGCCCGAGCGGGAGGCCAGGTTTGCGAATTTGCCGACTAAATCAGAGTTGATTTTGTTCATGAAGTCGTCAATTTTCAAATCTATATCTTCGATGCTGTCGGTTAGTTTGCTTGCGTAGTAATACCGGAGGTATTCGGGATCCAGGTGTTTGGCGTAGCTGCTTGCTTTTATAAATGTCCCGCGGGACTTGCTCATTTTCTCGCCATTGACGGTCAGGAAACCGTGGATGAACAGCTTCTCGGCGGTCTTTATGCCGGAGCCGATTAACATCGCAGGCCAGAAAAGCGCGTGAAAGTACGTAATGTCCTTACCGATAAAATGATATAATTCGTACTCGCTGCCGTCGGCTTTTTCCGAGCCTGTGCCGGGCCAGAGACTGTTGAAATCGAGATTGTTCTTGTCGCAGTAGTTCTTGGCCGAGGCCATGTACCCGATAGGTGCATCCAGCCAGACGTAGAAAAACTTGTTTTCCTCGCCCGGTATTTTGAATCCGAAATACGGCCCGTCACGGGATATGTCCCAGTCTTTCAGGCCCGATTTGAACCATTCGTCGAGTTTGTTCGCCACCGATTTTTGCGTATGTCCCCCGGCGATAAGGTCTCTGAGCTGTTGTTCGTAATTGACAAGTTTGAAAAAATAATGCTCGGAGGTTTTCAGCGATGGTCTGTTCCGGCACGTTGCACAGTAGGGGTTAATCAGATCGGTGGGTTGATACGTGGAGCTGCAAACCTCACAGGAATCGCCGTATTGATCCTCCGCTTTGCACTTCGGGCATGTGCCCCGGACAAATCTGTCCGGCAGTGACATTTTGCAGGTTTCACAGTAAGTCTGTTCCACGTCCCGTGTAACGATTGAGCCGGCCTCGTTCAAACGGTTGAAGATCATCTCGCTGAAATACTTGTTCTCAGGTGAGTGGGTCGAGTAATAGTTATCGAATTCGATATAAAACTTGTCAAAATCGGCCTTATGCTCTTTATGCACTTTCCCGATCAGCTCTTCAGGGCTGATGCCCGCCGTCCTGGCGCTAATCATAATGGGCGTGCCGTGCGTATCGTCGGCGCAGAAATAAAGGCATTGATTGCCGCACATTTTCTGAAAGCGCACCCAGATATCGGTCTGTAGATATTCAACTAAATGCCCTATATGTATCGGGCCGTTTGCATAAGGTAAGGCTGACGTTACGATGATCTTGCGAGGCATTTTTCTTCCTTGACGACTGAAATCACACACCGGGGATAACTAATTTTTATTGTTCTGTCCTTTTTTCTTCGAGTTGCTATTCTGTTTTTGATCTGTTGCTGCGGACTGGGGGAGTATCTCAAGCTCTTCGAGACTAATGGCGGTTTTCTCCCCACTTTCCAATTCAACCATAACTAACTGACTCAATATCTGGGTATCTATAACTCTGCCCTGGCCGTTTTTGGTCTTTACCCTCGTATTCTTTTTCGGCAGTCTTTTCTTGAGGTCCGTATAGGTTTCGTCCTCATATCGCAGACAACACTTCAATCTGCCGCAATAGCCGGAGATTTTGGCCGGATCGAGGGTGGCCTTTTGCATCTTGGCCATTCGCATATTGACCGGCTTGAGGTGTTTGAGGAATCGCTGGCAGCAGCATTGTTGCCCGCAGCTTTCCACGTCACCGAGAAGTTTGGCCTCATCCCGGGAGCCGATCTGCCGCATTTCGATTCTGGTCTGATATTCCTGTGCGATTCTTTTGACTAAGTCGCGAAAATCCACCCGTCCGTCGGACATAAAGTAGAAGATGATGCGTTCACCGCCGAACACGTGTTCTGCATCGACTATTTTCATCGGCAGGTTCATTTCCCTCACGAAACGCCTGCAGTATTCCATTTCTTCTCTTGCGATTTTCCGCAGGTGCCGCTCTTCGCTTATATCCGCGGCGGTTGCGTAACGGATGAATTTGCCCGCCTGGCCCTTCGAGAATTCGCTGTCGTCGTTATTGAAATACTCTTTTAATTGCTCCTGGCTTAGTCTGAATTGACCGGCCTTGTAGGAGCTGAACCGGCCTACGAGGTGACCAAGTTCAAGGCCTCTGATAGTTTTTATCACGACACGAGTGTGCACTTTGAGTATGTCGGTCTCGTGATGCTCGAATAGACCGAGTGTGCCCATCTGCCCGTATCGAACCAGGATAAACTTCTTATGCTTTGTTTGTTTGGTTCTTGCTTCCAAATTTTTTGACATCCAAACTACCTGTAATCATACTAATTTCACATTATACTACGGCTAAACCCTGATTATATCAGAATCTGCAAGACTTAACAATAGCTGTTCGAAAATAAGCTTTTCATTGACGTTGGACTCGATCCATCGCAGCACGCGATAGCAATCGGAGATTTTTTCTGCCGCCGGCTCGGCGCCGAAACGAGCAGCCAGCCTCTCTATCTGCTCTTTTTGGTCGAAATTGACAGGTTCTTTCGCTCTCGTTACGTTTAGATTCATAGCATCGTGCAGGGCGGATATGATTATTCGGACAATAATCTTCATGGCCCTTCGATTGATGTCGGCCTTACTGGTGGCCTTATCGAGGTTTGTCCACTCGGCAGCGATTTTCTTACTTTCTGCGAGAAGCTCCTGGGCCAGGACCAGAGTTTCTGCCAGTTCGTAGCTGAGTAATGAGTTTATCAACTCTTTTTTGGCTTTGTAAAGATTTGCGTCCGCCAACTCAAGTTCCGCCCACTGGCACGCTTCGCCCAGGCTGCCTTGCGACAGGCGTGCGAAGTACCGGGCCGGCTCATCTTCAAGTCCCTTTTCTTTTAATTTTTCGATTATCATGCTTTCGTCTATCGGGCCGAACCGGATTGTCTGGCACCTCGATTTGGTTGTAGGCAGGAGCTTTTCCATGCGGGTGCACAGCAGCACAATACAGCAATATTCGGGCGGCTCTTCGAGGACCTTCAACAGGCAGTTTTGCGAGGAGGTGTTTAGCCTTTCGGCTTCACTGACGACGAAGACCTTTCTCTGCGAAATCGTCGGCCTGGTCGGAACTTTTGCGATCAGGAATTCCCGGATTACATCTATGGGCAAGTCGATGGGTGCTGCTTTACCTTTGCCCTCTTCGGTAAATTCCCGCAATTCCTTGTAGATATGAGCGAAGTCGGGATTTGAGTCGGTTTCCAACAGCTTGCAGGATTGGCACGAGCCGCAACCGTCGGCAATGCCGTTTTCTATGACGGGTTTTTTGCAAAGAAGCAGCCTGGCCCATTCGCGGGCGGCTTTGAATTTGCCAATGCCTTCGGGCCCGGCGAAGATATACGCATGGGCCCATCTGTCCGAAGCGAAGGCCCGCTGCAGAATGTCGATTGCCCTGTCCTGGCAGAAAATCTCTTTGAATGACATTTATGTAAAACCCGCTTCTGAGATAAGTTGCAATATCGTCTCGTGAACTGTTTCGATCCCTGCGGCGGCATCGACTACCAGCACGTTTTCGTGCTCCCCGGCCAGTTGCAGGAACCCCTCGCGGACCTTTTGGTGGTAGCCGTCCCCCTTGGCCTCCATTCTGTCTAACTGCCGGTCCAAACGTCCGGCAGCCGTCTTTAGGTCCACATCGAGAATGATGGTCAGGTCCGGCCAGACCCTTTCGAGGCAGTCGGTCGCAATTCGAATGACCTTTTCGGTGCCGAAGCCGCCCGCGAAGCCCTGATAGGCGCACGTGCTGGACAGCCATCTATCGAGTACGACACAACGATTGCCCTGTAGTGCCGGGGCTATTTTTTCCGCCCAAAGCTGCGCCCTGGCCGCCATGTACAATAACAATTCCGTTCTCGTATCCATCGCAAGGTGCTCGGGATTGAGCAGGATTTCCCTTATTTTCTCACCGATGGATGTATCGCCGGGATCGCGAAAACGGCTTATCGGTACACCCCGGCCTTCAAGCCACTTTACCAGAAGTCCTGCCTGCGTACTCTTCCCACAGCCGTCCGGGCCGTCGAGAACTATAAATTTGCCTTGTAATCTATCTTTCAAAAGTATTCGCCTAAAGCTAAAACTATACCGGAAGACAAAATATCATACCATGCCCGGCAAAACAACCTGTTTATTGTTACGTCCGGCGTGGAGTTCTGTTCTATTGTGAGACTTCCGACAAAGCCTCATAGGTCTGAGGCATGCGGTGGCGCGGGCCTATGGAACGCCAGTTTCCTACCCAGTAAAGAGGTTCGCGTTTGTTCAGGTCGATCTCTGCCCAGAATACGCCGTCTTTGCCCTTGTTCGAGGCCAGAATCCTGCCCATCGGGTCGATAACCATGCTGTTGCCGTCATATACCGATGGGACCATATAGACGCCATTGTCCCGCGCCCGGACGCGAAAGGTCGATTCGCCGTCAACCCGGCCCTCCTCATCGGGCAGGGTGTTGCCCCAGGTTGGGGCGAAGATAATCTCCGCCCCCTGGAGGGCGAAAATTTCCGCCGGCTCGGAGAAGAACCAGTCGTAGCATATCTGGATCGCGACTTTGCCGAAGTCCGTCTCGAAAACCGGATACTCATTGCCCGGCCGGACCCCTTGCTTCCATTCCTCGCGGGGCAGGTGGACCTTGCGATACTTGCCCGCAATCTCTCCGCTGCGGTCCAGCAGCACAGCGGTATTATAAACGATATCGCCGTCAAGTTCGGTAAGACCGGCCACTACCCAGATCTTATTTCGCCTCGCGGCCTCAGCTAATACCCCACTGGCAGGCCCCGGTATCGGCTCGGCATAATCTTTGATGGTTGCTTGTGTACCGACCGAAGTCATCGCCTCGCCTAAGCAGACAATATCGAGCCCAAGCTTGCCCGCGGCGTCGATCTGCTCGCACCAGAGCTTGAGATTCTTTTCAGGCGTGCTGTTTCTCGGCCGCAGATAAACCGTGCCGACCTTGACCTTCCTCGGCTTTGGTGCCGGGGCCGGTTGCATACTTACGTTCTTCCAGAGCACCAATCCGCGCCGTGGCCACTTGACCTCCAGCGACAAACGGGCGCTATCGGCATCCTCCGGCGCAACGAGTACATCGTCGAACTTAGCAATACCATTTTCAAGAATCGGCCCTCGCACAAGCGCCCCCGCAGGGTGCAGCAATTTGCCGCCGTCCATCCAGCTTACACGTATTAACAATGAATGGTAGGGGGACTGAAAATCTCGTAACAGACAGACCGATTTGACCGCGTATGCCTGCCCGCCTTTGATTTCTTTAATATCCTGAACTACCCCGCCCACGGCGTAAGGATCGGCACCATCGACAACAAAACCACCGCCGGCACTCGCCCGCACCCGGCAAGCCGCCTTCTCCCACGCTGGCCCCCACACAGACCACCCCGTAGGCACCGTAGCAGTCTGCCCCGCCTCAAACGTAGGATTCAAAACTAATTCCTGCGCATCAGCCTTAAATGCCAAACTCACAAAACAAATAATCAACGCCGCATTAAATAATACACGTTTTTCCATCTTCGATCCCTTTTTACTTTTTACTTGTCTTTCAGTTCCTCAATCCATCCCTGTACCTCCTCTATTTCCGGCTTCATGCCGATTTTCTTGAAAAGCTCCAGCGCCTTCTCCCAGTACTCTCTGGCCTTCTTAATATCCCCTCGCTGTTTATAAACCGACCCTAAATTGGCGTACTGATTCGCTGTCACCTCCATCATCCCGCCAGGTTCGCTTATCTCCAGCGACTTTTTAAGCATCTGCTCAGCTTTGTCCAGCTCACCGTGCGTTAGATAAATCACCCCTAAATTGCCGTACTGATTTGCCATGCCCTCTAACTGCTCGAGCTTTTCGTAAATCTCCAGAGACTTTTTATGCATCTGCTCGGCCTTTTCCATGTCGCCGCGAGTTTTATAAACCACCCCTAAATTGGCATAATCACTTGCCATTCCCCCCAACCGTCCGAGCTTTTCTTCAATCTCCAGCGACTTCTTAAGCATCTGCTCGGCCTTATCCAGGTCGCCGCGAGTTTTATAAACTATCCCTAAATTGCAGTAGGTATTTGCTATGCTGTCAAGACGTCCGAGATTATTTTCAATCTCAATAACCTTATGAAACATTTCTTCGGCCTTGTCCAGGTCGCCGCGCTTTTGATAAATCAGCCCCAAATTGCCGTACTGATTTGCCATGCCCTCTAACCGCCTGAGCTTTTTGTTAATCTCCAGCGACTTGGTCAGCATCTGCTCTGCCTTGTCCAAGTCGCCGCGAGTTTTATAAATCACCCCTAAATTGCCGTAGGCATTTGCTATGCTGTCAAGACGTCCGAGCTTATTGTCAATATCGAGAACCTTATGAAACATCTCTTCGGCCTTGTCCAGGTCGCCGCGCGTTTGATAAATCAGCCCTAAATTGCCGTAATCACTTGCTATCGTTGTCTGAAGGCCGAGCTTCTCCGCGATGTGCAGTGACTTTGTAATATTGTCCTGTGCTCTATCCATGTCTCCGATGGCTCTGTAAATGTAGGTGAGTTCATTGAGCCAGATCAGTACATGTTGAACGAGCTGTGCTTTTGGCGGGTCACCAGCTTCATCTATGCGCTGTTCAAGCTCAGCGATTCTGAAGCGTTTCTGTTCGGCGTCGAGCTTACCGGCGGACATAATGTCGCCGGAATAAGCATCCAGTGTCCCGGCCGTGGCAGTTGCCTGCTCGGATATAAACTCAAAGATATGGCTTAGCCAGGAAGCAAAATCGAGGGCATCTCTTTGCATCATTGTGGCTGCATATTCCCCCATCCAGAAAACAACAGGGCAGGAAAATTTTTGCTGCCAGAGTTCTCTTGAAGCGTTAAGATTTCTTATAATTCTCGGCTGCAAGTCATCTGACGGCAGGGCGTTTTCGATTTCGGTGATAAAGATAGCGGAAGGTCTTTTGATCGTTATCTTTTTTTCAGCAAACGCCAGCATGTCGGTACAGTTTTTTTCTATCGGGATTTTCTCAATACCTGCTTTGTGCTCTGTAATTTTGCTTATTAAGTATTCTCGTAGGGCGGGGCTGTTGCAGATCGCAATGCTCAAAGAAAATGTACCTTCGGATATACTCAGCATCCTGAGAATCGCATCAAGCTCCGCCTGCTGGAGGAGTGTCTGATTTGTCGAGTCTGAGAAGAACTTTTCAGGTTCCATTGGGTTAGATGTCACGTTCCGGCAGCAAGGGATTTAGTCCATACCACTGTTCTTTATTCCGGTAGTAAAGTATAGCCCTGTTAGCCAGCAGCTCCATACATAACGAATCATTATCGGCATTTCTATCAAGACGATTATCCTGTTTTACCTGCTTAATAACCGACCAGTGCTCTTCCCGCAACTGTCGCTCGTAGGAATGCCTGATTTTTCTTGCTATATTTTCGATATATTTTTCTTTTATCGGTATAGAACCTGCAATGATTGATTCGCGAATAAGGATCATAAGCTGACGAGGTTGCCCTGCGCTGTATTTGATGATCTTATCTCTAATCCCATTACTTTCAAATATAGAAGTTTTCACTTTCGCTTTATCAAGGCGTTTTTGTATGATACTTACAAATTTATCAAAACCCTTTTTATATTTTTTGCCGTCTTTGCCGACTACTTTCGTCATTGGGACAACCGGCGGGGCATCCAGCTTATACAAACTTGCTATATCTCGTTCTCTACAGGAATAAACCAAAGGCAGCGGGAGCGTATAAACTATATGGCATTGAAATCCTGTAAGCTGAGCATGCCTGTTAAGAAATAACCGTTCAGCCACAGAAGATTGTTGTTCTGCGAATTTCTCCACAGAAACTTTGTCAAGATCATCTACGATTATCACCAAACCGTTACGATCTTTTTTGCTCAGTTCAAGAACGGCTTCACTGATAATATCATTGGCGGCCGATAACCAGTCGTTTGTTTTAGGTTCGAATATCTCCCTTATTTTTTTACGTGTATTGGGGCTGCTTTTTATCGCAGAGGAAAGATTGAATAAGCCGTTAATAAGATCCGGCAGGTCAACTTTTGATGTTAAAAGATCATTTAATTCTTCAAACCTCTGTTGAAAGTAACCCGGCTTTAGTTGAATTTTACCTCTTTCTTTAATCTGACTTACCATCTGGCGCATCATCGATAAAAGAACATCGGGAAAATCCGCATCCCTTTCATCTATATCTTCAAGAATTTGGCAGAAAACAACAAAATACCCGTCATCCTGCAATTGTTTCTGCAAAAGCCTGAGTTCTGTGCTCTTGCCGCTCCCAATATGGCCGGCGAATAACTGGGTTGTAGTACTCTCGGAAAGTTTTATTGTTTGAGCTAACTTGTTTACAGGTTCATCGCTTCCCCTGACTGCATCCAAATCAACATAAAGATCAGTTTCGTTGGCTTCCAGCGGGGATGGATCGAATGCCTGATATATTTTCTTTATTTCATCTGGCATAAACTGTCCTCACTTAAAGAATTCATCTATGTATTTGTATTTTCTGCGACCTGTTTTGTCAATATTTACTTTATATGACCAGTGCACTTTATTGCCGTATTAAGCCTTACGAATCCACCTCAATTCACATTTTGAAGGTTTCAGGATAAAATTATCGGAATTCAGCTTTTCTGCCGACGAATATCTTGTCCGCTATCATATCTCAGTTCCAATAAAACTGAATCTGTGTAACAGTCCATCCCCAAGCTTCGCTTGAGGATGCCACCTATCCGAGCATCAAATAACGAGCATCGAATCAGTCGTTTTCGAGTTTTTCCAGCGTTGTTTGGGTGACTCGCTGGACGTAATTGTCCTTGTCCTTCATGGTGGCTTTTATCTGCGGCAGGAGTGGGCGGGCTTTTTCGCCGATTTTGTTCAGGGCGATTATCGCGTGCAGTCTTGCTTTGTCCGTTTTGTCGGTCAAACCTGCTGCTAATACGGGCAGGGCTTTTTCTTCTTCGCCCCAGTCGCAGAGCGCGTGGGCCGCGGCGATGCGAACGACTGCCGCTGGGTCTTTCAGTGCTTTTTCAATCGCGGCTTTTGCACGCACTTCTCCTTTGGAGTTATTGTGTAGGCCTATGACAGCCCAGTAACGGACGGAAGCGTACTCGTCACCCAGGGCCTCGAAATATCCTGGTATCGCGTTGTCGCCCTGGCCGTCCAGTTCCTTTATCCTGCGGAGTCGGTTGAGCAGGTCTGTCCGGGCGAGTTTATTCCGCCAGTACTGCTCGTCTTTAGCCGGAGTTTCGGGCGGTTTCGCCCCTAATATCTTGTCATCGAATCTGAACCTGGCCTCTCCGCTGTCTTTGAAGCCTATTCGGCAGGCTTTGGCGTGCAGCACTTTGCCCTGCGTGAGCCATACGGATTTTGTATATAGCCTCCAGTCTGAATTGGTCTGGCCATCACCGCTGATTCTGTAAACAATTGAACTCCCGGCTGTAGGGCAGGCGATTGTTACCCGGCGCGTAGCTTCGCCCGGCTGCCATTTCGGCGCCCAGAAAACCGGCTCGTCCGTCTTTTGAAATTCGCCGCCCGGACGTTTCATCTCGTCGAATTCGGGCTCCGGAATCAGCCCGATATCGCCGGTCTCCCTGACCCATTTGGCATGGATTACGCGCATCCGCCGGAGCACATCCTTGTACTTCGGATCGCCCGCCAGGTTTTTGACCTCGTGCGGGTCAGTGGCGGTGTCGTAAAGCTCCTCGACTGGTTTGGTCTCTTCGAAATACTGTTTCTGCGGGCCTACGAGCTTGCCCTCGGCGTTGAGCCGCCGCATCTCTTGCATCGTCGGCATCTGGTTCATATAATCAATATCCTGGCCTCGGCTCAGGTGCGGCATGTAGTTGCGAATATATTTGTAGCGTTTGTCGCGCACGGCACGAATCAGATCGTATGCTTCGTCCATCCGGTCGCGAGCGGCAAAAATATATTCGCGAGGCTCGGCCTTCTGGCTGCCGAGGAACGCCTGGCCCTGTATGTGGTCGGGAATTTTGATGCCGGTTAACGAGAGCATAGTCGGGGCAAAATCTATGAAGGCAACCAGATCATCATTGACGGTGCCGGGCTTGACTGCATTGGGATTGTTCGGCATTGCGAGCTTGCGCCATTTGGCCGGCACGTGGATAATCAGTGGAACCTTCAGGCCCGAATCGTAAATCCAACGTTTGCCCCGCGGCAGCCCTCGCCCGTGATCACCCCAGAACCATACGATTGTGTTATCGGCCAGGCCATCGTCTTCAAGCTGCTTTAGGACGTCGGCGACCAGCTTGTCCGTCAGCGTGATTATATCGTAATACTGGGCCCAGTCCTGCCGAACTGCCGGCGTATCAGGATAGTAGGGGGGCAGCACCGCCTTATCCGGGTCGTGCCTTTCATCCGGCTTCAAGCTCGACAGACGCTTGAGCATTGCTTTACTTCTGTTGCGGATCTGGCTTTCGTGCGAGACTGTGAAATTGAAAATAGCAAAGAACGGCTGATCTTTGCCGCGATTGCGCCAATGGGCATTACGGCTGCTTTCGTCCCAGGCACTTGCCGGCGGATTAAACTGGTAATCGGTCTTGGAATTATTCGTACAGTAGTAACCTTCCGCCCTGATGTATTCGCTGAAGCATTTTACATAGGCCGGCGGCACACCCTGGCAGCGCATATTGTGGGTTCCGAGAGTGGTCGGATACATGCCGGTAATAATCCCCGATCGCGTCGGGGCACAAACCCCGGCGTGTGAGTACACGTTTGTATAGCGGACACCCCGGGCGGCGAGTTTGTCGATATTGGGCGTAACTGCGTAGCTGTCGCCGTAGCAGCCCAGATCGGGGCTGATATCTTCGGTGCTGATCCAGAGGATATTCGGCCGTTGCTGACCTGCTGTCTCGGCGGCGTTCAGGGGGATTTGCGGAAGTGCAATTGCCGCCGCTGAGCCGGCAACAACCTGCATGAACCGTCGCCTGCTCATATTATTTTTGGTGCTTATCATAAATATTACCTCCATATCAAATGTTCAAAGCGATTTGACGACTATTATCAATGTAAATGCTTATATACAGGCCGGACAGCTCCCCGCCCTGTATCCTTCATAAAATCCCATTATAGCCATAAGGAGTTGGCAGGCAAACCAAATCCTAACAGGTTATGGGTGGTCTGGAGGGCTGCTTCTGGTTTGACATATGAATAAATTATGTGTAGTGTATGATTTGAAAATGGAAGGTGACGAAGGCGGCAGCGGGCGGCCTGTCCGGTTATAGTCCATCTCGGGGATAAAAAATGGATATCTATAATCTTGTCAGTTTCGCAGGGATGTTTGTTCTGCTCGGCTTTGCGTGGCTTTTTTCAAACGATAGAAAAAATATGAACTTCAGGGTAATCGGCTGGGGGGTTGGATTACAGCTATTGATTGCCGTGTTTATTTTTGTTGTGCCCGGGGGGGCGGAAGTGTTTCGGTTTGTCAATGACGTGGTGGTAAATGTCCTGGACTCAGCCTCGGCCGGGGCGAAGTTCGTGTTCGGGCCTCTGGCTCTGGCGCCCGGCCAGACAAACGATGCGGGGGAGAAATCACTCGGATTTATCCTGGCCTTTCAGGCCTTTCCGACGATTATTTTCTTCTCGGCTCTTATCGCGATTTTGTACTACTTCGGCATCATGTCCCTGGTTATTCGGGGATTCGCATACGTATTCACGAAGCTGATGAGGATATCCGGCGCTGAGTCATTGGTCGCCGCAAGTAATATTTTTGTGGGGATCGAGTCTACCCTTACCGTCAAGCCGTATCTGAACCGAACGACCAATTCGGAAATGTGCACGATTCTGACCGTGGGGATGGCTACGGTGGCTTCGAACGTGTTGGCGCTCTATGTGTTTTGTTTGAAAGATCAGTTTCCCACAATCGCCGGTCATTTGGTTTCGGCATCTCTGCTGTCGGCCCCGGCGGCGCTTGTTATGTCGAAGATTATTTTTCCTGAAGGCCAGAATCCGGAAACATTAGGTGTACATGTCCGGCCGTTTTATGAAAAGGAGAATAGTCTTTTCGAAGCGATTATCAACGGAGCGAACGCCGGGGTAAAGATGATAGTCGGCATTGCGGCACTGCTTATTGCCGTTCTCGGTCTGGTTGCGCTGGTTGACCTTCTATTGTCTATGGCGGGATCAAAGATAAACTTGCTTTTCGGCTTTGAAGGTCAGTGGTCATTAAAGGCAATTTTCGGTTACATATTTTATCCATTCACACTGGCACTGGGTATTCCGCCATCCGATGCAGGTGTGATTTCCAGGATTATCGGCGAGCGTGTAATTGTTACCGAGGTTGTGGCGTATCAGGATCTGGCGGCCGCTTTAGAGCAGGGCTTGCTACAGCATCCTCGCTCGGCGGTCATAACGACGTACGCGTTGTGCGGATTCGCCCATTTAGCCTCTATGGCCATTTTCGTTGGAGGTATCTGCGCATTGGTTCCCAACAAAACCAGCAGTATTGGAAAGGTCGCGCTGCGTGCGCTGCTGGCGGCAACGTTGGCCTGTCTTTTGACCGCATGTGTTGCCGGGACATTTTTTACAAATAGATCGATTCTCCTGGGAGAATGATGATGTTCGTGAAATATTTAAAAGATTGCCGGGAATTCATCGCCGGCGATGGTTCGATTTTGCGTGAGCTTTTGCATCCTGATAAAGCGACGATACTGACTCGTTACAGTCTTGCTCACGCAAAAGTTGTGGCCGGCCAAAAGACTAAGCCGCATAAACTCAAATCCTCAGAGGTCTACTACGTGACGGCGGGGCGAGGCTTAATGCACATAGATCAGGAGAGTATCGAAGTTGGACCTGAGTGTGCCATCTATATTCCACCTGAGACTGTACAATACATCGAAAACACCGGGAATTCAGATCTGAAGTTTCTATGCATAGTTAACCCGGCATGGCGAGAGGAGGATGAGGAAGTGTTTGATCACTGACATTCCAAAGCCCGATCCCTGCCTACAAAAGGTCCGGATGATTTGCCGCCATTTAAAGGGTCATTTCGTGATATCGCAGATAATTAAATATAGATAACTGTATAGCTCACAAAACACAAGTGTTGCTATGGGCCGACTGTGGTGTTTAGAAAAATCAACATCGCTCTGAATATTAACCAATACCGCCGTTGCCCCAAACGATGAAATGCAAGCATATTTGGGCGTTTATTTTATACAACATGTAATTTTAATCCATATAACAGTTGTTTTTCGGAGTAAGGGAACAAAATTTATAGATAACACACAATTTCGCTATGGCTCGCTTTTTATCGGGCCAAGTCGTGAATATAACTAAAAAAACGGTTCTTAAGCATTCGGGTATGGAGTTTGCACTAATAATCAAGTGTGAGGCTCTATATGTGGGGGGTCTTAATATGTAAAGTGTATTCGTGAGGAGAGTGATTTGATGGACGAAACAAACCTGGAAGACAAACTTAACGAACTGGTCAAAGAATTTGGTGAGACGGCCGACCCGCAGCATATAAAATTGGCTCAACTTGCCCAACAAGCACAGGCAAACCGCAAAAAGCTTGAAAAAAGCATAAATAGTCTGCAGGAATCACTGGATTACCTGCGAGTGTGTATTAAATACCAGGTCTTCGATCTTGAAGCGACTCGCCGGGAAAATCAATACCTCAGAAAGTTGCTTGAGGATGATAACAGCTAAGGCTAAAAGTATAAGAGACCGAAGGCAACATATATACATTCCAAAGAACAATATATGCCGGACAAACTCCGTGCAAAGCTCACATTAGCGAGCGATAAACCCGGCTCTAAGCAAATAGTCACGTATTAAGTAAGCATTTCAAGAATCATTTTATTTACTCAAACTGACCGATTTTCTTCATCCTGAGCCCTTAGCTACACTATAGGGTAAACTAAACGCACAATCCCGAGGCTGGCGATTTTATAGCGATGCATCACCCCTGAGGTGTTAAGATTCTTCGCTTCACTGCATAATGGGCTTATACCGATACGCAAGGATAAGCCTATTTCGGTGCTTAAAATCTGGATTTTTGCGCGTATAATCGGAAAGTTAGCGTCTATTTTTGCCGATAAAATTGAGAATAAAGAAAATGTTGACCCATGAGTGAACATCAGCTCAGCCTGAGCTATATAAAGATATGTATTAACAGTCCTGATAAGCAAGGCAGTGAGCAGATATTGTATGTTTGACAGACGGATTGAGTGCTATATAATAAGAAAAAATAAAATATAATGTTACTTATCGCCGATTGGTATACTACGTTGGTGTTTTTCCGACGGCAGTGCCAGGAGAATCGGTATTTTTCTAAACTTTGTTTCGGGGTAAAAAATGTTTGAGCGTTTTACAGACCGTGCACGTAAGGTTATGGCGCTGGCTAACCAGGAGGCCCAGCGTTTTAACCACGAATATATAGGAACCGAACACATCCTTCTCGGGCTGGTTAAGGAAGGCAGCGGAGTGGGTGCTACGGTTCTGAAGAACCTGGATGTGGACATAAAGAAGCTTCGATTCGGAGTGGAAAAGCTGGTCAAAAGCGGGCCTGATATGGTCACAATGGGCAAGCTGCCGCAAACACCTCGAGCCAAGAAGGTTATTGAGTATGCGATCGAAGAGGCCCGGTCGCTTAATCATAACTATGTTGGGACAGAGCATATCCTGTTGGGCCTGCTGCGAGAGAGCGAAGGTATAGCAGCTCAGGTTCTTATGGATCTTGGTTTGAAACTCGAGGATGTGCGTCAGGAAGTGTTGAATCTGCTGGGAGCC
>Ga0114918_10001582_pt1 | contig 20356 bp, 16 predicted proteins | sample LantaG_FD_87015 | JGI IMG/M metagenome (GOLD analysis project Ga0114918, IMG submission 87015) | Deep subsurface microbial communities from Baltic Sea to uncover new lineages of life (NeLLi) - Landsort_02402 metaG | ecosystem: Environmental > Aquatic > Marine > Oceanic > Sediment | place... | reverse complement strand
GGCATTCGGCATTTAGCATGAGCCATTGACTGGGCCAGCCACCGTCCTGCCAATGGCACGCGCTCCCCTTTCCGCCTCCGCCGAGGCTTCGGCGGACAAGCGGGTCGCGGCTAAAAGGGCCGTTGGCCGTTCAATCCGAAATCCGAAATTCGCACTGGCCTTTGTCCCTGTTGCGTGACGTCATTTCCGCCCACAAACGTGCCTGATAACGCTATAATCTATCGTGGTGAGGCAGCAACAGCGCCGTTGGGCCCATCCGGGGATAACGGACAGGCCCGAAGGGGAGTTCCGGTTTGAGCCATCTGCGTACATTGACCCCATCCGTACGCATCGTCCGTTGGGCGGCGGCAACGGAGCCGTCCGCAGCGGGTAAGGAGTATCCGCCATGCGAACCGGGTTACGACATCTGAGACAGGAACTGCTCTCTCATCTGCCGTTTTCCATTTTCTCGACCATCGGCGGGATGGTCGTTGTTGCCGTGCTGACCTTCCTGGGAGAGCCGCTCTATAAGGAGAACCTGCCCGGCGCCTTTCGCGACCTGTTCCACATTTTCCACCCCGTGCACATGCTGTTCTCGGCCACCGCGACCACGGCCATGTTCTGGCAGTACGAGAGGCGGTGGATAAAGGCACTCGTGGTGGGTTTGGCGGGTGCGATCCTCATCTGCGGGGCCAGCGACATCCTGATCCCCTACGCCAGCGGCCTGATCCTCGGGGCCAAGATGCAGCCGCACATCTGCATCATCGAGCACCCCGGTTTGGTGCTGCCGTTCGCGCTGGTCGGCGTGGCGGCAGGGTTCCTGGCAAGCGGCCACATCGTGCGGGCGACCGTCTTCTCACACTCCGCCCACGTGCTCATCTCGAGCGCCGCGTCGCTGCTTTACCTGGTCAGTTTCGGCCTGGAGCACTGGATCGACAGAGCGGGCTGGGTATTCATCCTTGTGGTCGTCGCTGTGATGATCCCGTGCTGTTTCAGCGACATCGTCTTTCCGCTGCTGGCGGTCACGCGGAAAGGCGAAACGCCGCCCGACGGGCACCCTCATTGTTGAGGGCTGTATCAGCCCTACAGCGCCACTTCGCCATTTCGCGCGGTCCGTACGGACCGCGCTCGAAAGCCCATGCTCGCTGTTGCGCGGCGGGTCGGGAGACCCGCCGCGCAGGATCGCGGGAAGTGGCGCTATAGTATTAGTACTATTGCCGGCGCCGGCGGGCATGGGCAAAGACACACAGACCCACGACGAGGCTGAACAGGACCAGCCCGCCCGCCACGTACAGCGACATGGCCGAGCCTTGCTCGCACGTCTTGGAAACCAGGTGTTCGCGGTCGGCTACGATCTTCTCATACGACTTGTGGCCGCAATCAAAGTACGTGACCGACAGAAACCCCAACAGGACGGCCAGGACCAGCCACGCGGGCAGCGAGCGGCGAACGATGGGCGCCAGAGACGTCGCGCAGACGGCCAGCGCTTCTCGAAGCGGCTTTCTCAGAACGAGCGCGACCGCGACGGCCGCCGCCACGCCCGCGCCGGCGGCGGCGAAGTACGACACCACCAGATAGTGCTCGTTGGTCATGAGGCCGTTGTGCTGATTGCCTGCGGCATGTTCACTGCCTCGCGCGTCTCGCGTGGCGGGTCAGAGTTTGGTCTGCGGCAGGTCCTCGGGATCGCGGATCCGGCCCAGGGCCGCATACACGATCGTCAAGACGATCACGTAGGCGAGCAGGAAGATGCCCACCGACAGGCACACGTTTTCCAGGTCGTCGGCCACGTCCCAGACGGTCTCCATGAAGGCAGGCGTCTCGCGGGCGGCTTCGGCCACCGCCTTAGCGCCTTCCTCGGCCGCTTTGCCGGACGACGCGGTCGGCAGATTCATCGACTCCAGGATCGGCATCCACGCCGCCAGGAGCATGACGATGAAGAACGTCCGTCCGTAGAATGACCGTGTGGCCCTGAGGGCCGAGTTGACGCCCAGCATCCGGCGCATCGGCGGATAGACCAGCACAAAGACCACCAGCGCCGCCACAAGTGCCATCCCCAGACCCACCAGGAACACCATCAGTGCTGCGGACATAGCCATCCTCCTCAAGAAGTACCGCCGGATGCTACCGCGTCCGCGGGCGGCCACGCCAGAGAAAAGCCGTCGCGGCCGCACGAGGCAAACGCCACGTCGCGCACCGGGGACCGCCCTTGCCCGACCCACGAGCGAGGTTTAGAATGCCTCGCATGATTCACACGCGACGGATGCTGCTGCCGGCGGCCGCGATCCTCCTGGCCACAACAACGACGGCGCACGGACAAAAGGAGGCGCCCGGGCGGGAACTGGACATTCGCCCAAACCCGAAAGCCAAGTGGGACGCCGGCATGCGCGACGTCGAGAAGGTTCTCCGGTCGGCGGCGAGCGAGTTGTGGAAACACTTCCCCGAGCGGCGTCTGAAGCCGATTCTCGTCGAACCGAAAGGCGGGCCCATCGTCCTGCACCAGCGCGGGTCCAAGGGCGAGTACCGCGTCCGCCTCGATACGGGCAGCACCTACTGGTCCCAATACGCCTTCCAGTTCGCTCACGAGTTCTGCCACATCCTGTGCGGCTACACCGAGGACGAACAGTCGAACAAGTGGTTCGAGGAATCGGTCTGCGAGACGGCCTCGCTGTTCGCCCTGCACCGGATGGCCGAGACCTGGAAGACCGACCCGCCCTATCCCCACTGGAAGGATTACGCGCCGCACCTGAGAGAGTACGCGGACAATCGCCTCAAGGAGGTCAAGTTGCCGGCCGGCCGGACGCCGGCCGAATGGTACCAGGTGAACGAGGCGGCCCTCCGCAAGAAGTCCTGTGACCGCAAGAAGACCCGCGTCGTTGCCGGCGTCCTGTTGCCGATGCTTGAAGGGCGTCCCGAACACTGGGAAGCCGTCACCTGGCTGAACGCCGCCGCCTCGAAGCAGCCGCGCTCCTTTCAGCAATATCTGACCGACTGGCGCAACCGGTGCCCCGCCAAACACAAGCGGTTCGTCCGGCAAATCGCCGCGAAGTTCGGCGTTCCGCTGCCGGCGGAATGAGAGCCATGCATTGTGCGGTTCCTTGCCGCGCGGCCGCAGCATTGATAGCATTGGCTGCATGAATACCGTCAAAGACGTGCGTGCGTTCTTGCCCCTCCTGGCGGCGCTGCTCTGCGCTGTCTGCGGCTCTGCCGCGCCGCCGTCCGTGCCGCAGGCGGCGAAACCTGCCGAAACGCCGCTCGTCTGGGGTCCCCCGTCGGCCGGGTTGGTTTCGGCGCTGGCCGTCGAGGGCGACGTGCGAGTCGGCGGCTCGTTCGGCATTCGCCTGTCGCTGCGAAGCGCTGCCGGTCAGACGATCGGCCTGCCACCCGCCGGGGAGGCCTTCGGATGGGTCGTCATCGGCCAGAGCCTCGGCGACAGCAAGAGGGTCTATTACAGCGAGAAGGTTCGGATGGCCGGCGCCGCGTGGCCCGGCGAACTGGGCGGCGGGGGCATCGTCAGCTTGGGGCCCTTTGACCTCTCGGCCGCCACAGTCTTTCCGTCGAAGGCGGCGCGGAGCCTGCTGACCGCCTACCTCTCGGGCAAGGACGATGCCGACCTGCCCAAGGCCGCCGGCAAGTTGAACGCGGTGCTCGTCGCGGGCCGGGCGACGGCCAAGTTCATCCTCTGCCTGCCCCACGAGGGCGAGAAACCCATGCTCGTGACCTCCGCCGTGGTCCCTGTCACCATCGGCCCGCCCGACATGGCCTCCCTGAAACCCGATGCCCGCGAGCAGTTCCTTTCGGACCTCATGAAGCAGTTCAACCGCAACCCCTGGGCCGGGAAGCAGGCCCACGATACCTGCGTCCAACTCGGCAAGGAGGTCCTGCCGCACGTCCTGAAGGCGGCGTTTGAAACGGGGCGGCCGTCGCACGCGCGGCTGTGGCTGACGACCACGCTGGCCGACATCCGCGACCCGCGGTCCGCCCGCGCGCTCATCACACTGCTCGATGACCCCGCCGGCGGCATCCGCAACGTCGTGGCCTATCACGGCGTCAAGCAGAGAAGCGACCGGCTGGACAAGGCGCTTCTTGCGAAGGTGAAAGCGTCGGATGCAACGTCGCCTCTGGCGGCGTGGACGCTGCTCGGGTTCATGGTCCACCGCAGCACCGTGCCGGAGGAGGTTCTCAAGGCGGGTCTGGAGAGCGACGACCCCCGTGCGCGCGGAACCGCTGCGGAAGTGCTCGCCGCCCACGCAAGCGAGACCAACATCAGACGCCTCGTCGCCCTGCTGGCCGATGCCAGCGAGCGCGTCCGCGGCGTGGCTGCCAGGATGCTCGGCAAATCGAAGAACCGCTCCCCCGGGGTCCTCGGCGCACTCGTCAAGGCGCTCGACCTGCCAGGCGAAACGGCACGCCAGCGCGTCTGCGACGCACTCTCGGAACTGACCGCCAAGGACCTGCCGTACGATCCCGCCGCCGAATCCGGCCGCGCGGCAACCATCGCGGCGTGGAAAGCCTGGTGGGCAGAGAACAAACCACGCCGGTGACGCATCCGGGCGGCGGGTGACGGGCGCCCTGCGAGCCCGCCGTGCAAGCGGCGGGTCACCTTCGATCACGTTGGCGCCACAACCCGCAGAAACGAAACGCAAGGAGGCCCACCATGCGACACGTCGCACTGGTGCTCGTTGGATGCTATGTAACGCTCACGGCGTGGCCGCTGCACGGCGCGGCGCCCGGCGGCATCGCCGCGAAGTACCCCGGCGACCGCGGCATCGGCAAGGACACGAGGGTCCTGCTACATGAGACGTTTGAGGCGGGCACGTTCGATAAGCAGAAGTGGCCCAGCATCTCGAACAAGGCGGAGGCGCTGTCGTTTTCCGACGACGTGCCGCCCGCCTCGGCCGGGAAGAAGAGCCTCCTGGTGACGGCCAAACTGGGCGAGAATACGGGCGGGCATCTGTTCCGGCGGTTCAAGCCCGGCGTCGAGACGATGCATGCGCGGTTCTACGTCAAGTTCGCCCCGGACTGCGACTACATCCACCACTTCGTGCACATCGTGGCCGAGAACCCGCCGACGCCGTGGCCGACCGGCGGCGCGGGCCTGTGCCCGAAGGGCGATAAGAAGTTCTCGACCGGCCTGGAACCGGCGGGCAAGTGGAAGAAGTTCCCACCACCCGGCGCCTGGAACTTCTACTCCTACTGGCACAAGATGAAACGCTCGGGCGACGGCAAATACTGGGGCAATTCGTTCATGCCCGAAACGCCGGTCGTGCCGCAGCGCGGACGCTGGTACGCCATGGAGATGATGGTCCAGGCCAACACGGTCGGGGTGGCCGACGGGCGGCAGGCGTTTTGGGTGGACGGCAAGAAGATCGGCGACTTCTCACGGATAGAGTGGCGGACCACGGCGGACCTGAAGGTCAACGCCTTCTGGCTCATGAGTTACATCACCGACCGCTGGACCAAGCACAAGACAAACCGCGTCTGGTTCGACGACGTGGTCGTCGCGACCGCCTATATCGGGCCGATACGGAGGACGGCGAGGTAGCGACGTGCCCGTCGGACGGGCAGGCGCATGGTTCCGGGCGCCTGCCCCGCCGGTTTCGGTGAGGCCCCGTCAGGCCTTGGGCTTGTACAGAGTTTTTGGCCCGCCGCCGACCCGCTTCATCGCCAGGGCGAGAGCGAGCCTCTCATTTCGTTTTGTCTTTCGCTTCTGCGGTCTCTTGAGGCTTGTCTTTCTCGTCCGCAATCTTCTTCCAGGCGCGCAGGTACTCGATACTGAAGGCGGATGGCAGGTTCTTCTTGTCCGGCAGGCCGAACCAGTCGGGCATCGTCTCGGAGTCGAAGTTCAGATGCAGCGGCTGGTGCCAGTGGGTGTTCTTCAGTGTCCGGACAACCACCCCGTCGAAATAGAAGGCGATCCGGTCCTTGTCCCACTCCAGACCGTAGACGTGGTAAGAATCGGCCAGGTCGAACGCCACTTGGTGCCGGCCTGCCTTGGACCAGTGGCGTTTCTCGGTGGGCGTCCGGAAGACGTGGACGTTCATGTGGACGGTCCGCTTGTGCTTGGGCGCCCCGCCGCCGATCTCGAAGACGTCGATCTCGGTCCACCATTTCGGGTCGTGCGAATTGTAGAACCAGAAGGCGCTGGAGCCGCGCGAGGCCATCGGCTTGCACCTGGCCTCGAAGTAGCCGTACAGCACCGTGCGGGTGCTCTTGACGGCAGCGGAGGTAAAGGTGTGGTAGCCGTCGGGGGCGCCCGGCACGTCCTCGCACCGCATCGTCAGGTGGAGTTTGCCGCCCTCGACGCGAACGTTGGAGGGGCGGAAGAGGGCGGGCTTTCGGCCTTTCCAGGAGGGGTTTGTGTCGTGCCACTTGGCCGGGTCGAGCCGGCTGCCCTCAAACTCGTCCGTGAGTTCGGCAATCGGTTTCCACTTGCCAGCCACCGGCGGACCGGAGGGGACGTTTTCGGCCGATGGTGGGGGGTCGGGGCGGTTCCCGTGTGATACTGCGCGGTGGGTCGGAGCCTGTCCCGAGCGCAGCCGAGGGATACCCACCGCGCACGCGACCGGTTTCAGGCACGTCGTGGTTTGGTACCTGGTTGCTGGTTTGGGCGCAGGAGGTCTCTCCGGTATCTCGACGGTGAACACCGGAGCGGCGATCTCGCCCGTCCAAAGAGTGACCGGATGCTCGTTACGCGAGCTCCCCAGGTGGCCTTCCGCTGCTGTATTGGCAAACCTGACAGTAATCGAGTACTTGCCGGACGGGAGGTCTTTCGGAATCACAATGTATCCCAGGTTCTGCCCGTCCGGGTGTAAATAGCGGATCTCGCCAGGCTGGAGCGGCGATTGAGATGTAAGGGTAAGGGGTGGTTCAGGAGGCCCCCTGCTCATCCCGATGCCGCGTAACTGGAATGCCTTGCCCGACGAATGCCGGGCCATGGCGTTAACCACACCGTCGTAGAAGGGCAGAGGCAGGTAGATGGGTTTCTTCGACACGTTCGTGACTGCGAACATGACCATGCCGGCCCTCCGCCGGCCTCTCAGATTCTTCATGTCCGCTGCTGCCCATGCCTTCAACCCGTTGACTTCCTGCGACCACCGTCGCTTATCCAGGTCCTTGAGCGCAGCCTTGACTTCTTCGAGACGGTCGCGGACCAGCAGGCCGTATCCATGCGAAGGTCGGCCATCCGACATGATGACCCAAATGCCCTTGTCCCCTTGTCGGTACACGCGCTCAGGCGATTGCATAGCAAGTTCCCGGTCCATCGCCATCACGACGGTCATCTTGATCGCGTTGGCCTTTGGACCCTTGAGGACCTCCGAAACGGTGACCGTTGCCCGCCCTTGGACGAGCTTGCCGCCATACCATTCCTTTTCCTTGGCGATGTCCGCGATTCTCCCCACGGCTACGGTTTCGGCCAGATCGAGTTCGGCCTCCAATGGCATGGGTATGAAGCCGGCCATGGCTTGCCTCACGAGAATGGCGCTAGCGACAAGACCGCCGATTACCAATAGGACGCGAATGCTGGTCTTCCAGGACATAGGCCTCTCCCCATTCCTCCTCCACACGCCTCGCATGGCGGTCTCCTCAGGACGACTCGGTGCCGGCGGCGCGGAGGCCCCCGGTAGGCCGCTCGGCCGGTTTTAGGAAGAGGTAGTAGAGGCGGCCTTCGTTTTTGGCGCGTCCGGCGAGTTGGCCGGCCTCATCGCCGACGCCGAGGTACAGGTCGCATCGTCCGGGGGCACGGATCGCCCCGCCGGCGTCCTGGTCCAGCACGAACCCGCGGTACGGGGCGGAGACGATCTGGCCGTGCCGCTTGACCGGCAGTTTCGTGGTCAGAAAGCCCAGGGCGGCGGGCGGGAAGATGGCCTTGTCCGTGGCGACGGTCCGGCCGGTGGTGACGGGCTCGTTGATGCATCCGCGTGGCCGGCCGTCCTCGATCGGCGCGAAGAAGACGTACCGCGGGTTCCGCCACGTGTACTTCCGGACGTCTTGCGGATGGGCACGGAAGTAGCGCAGCATTTCGGGCAGGCCGGCGTGCTTGCCGATCCTGCCGTCCTTGACAAGTTCGGCACGCACGCTCTTGTAGGCGTGCCCGTTGTTGGCCGTGTAGCCGTAGGTCTCGATGCGGCCGTCGGGCATCCGGATCTTTACGGAGCCCTGGACCTGGGCGACGTACGCCTCGAACGGGTCGGCCAGCCAGACGATCTCGTTGCCGGCGAACGTGCCGGTGGTCTCGATGGTGCGGCGGTCGGGATACCGCTTCGACGGCGATCCGTCTTCGAGTTTCACGAGGTCGGCGGGCGGCTTGTAGAGGGGGTGACCGAACGCCGCCGCCCGGACGGGCGAACCGTTGAAGATAGGCGTGTAGTAGCACGTCACCAGCACCGTGCCGCGCATATCGCACCCGACCGACTCGTACACGTCGAACCGGCTGCGGACGGCCGCGCTCATCTGCTGGGGCGTCGCGCGGGAATCCAGGATGGCGCGGAACGCCTTGAGACTCTCGACGGCCTCGGCGTGCGTGATGCCGCAGCAGGGGTAATGCTTGCGGCTGGACGGTTTGGCCAGGTAATGGAGGCTGTGGTCGATGGCCTCGCCCAGGGCCGTCGTATTGGCGAGGGCCTGGGTGAAGTCCGGCATCCGATTCGGATCGGTGATCTTCCGCAGCGCATCCTGTCCGGGCGGCAGCGGGGCCTCGTAGTTCTTCGCGAGAGGAATCGCGGGAACCATGGCGGGCTTCTCGCAGCCGGCCGCCACAAGGGCGAGCAGGGCGAGTGCGGCAATGAATCGAAACGTTCTCATTCGGAACCTCCCGGAAGCACAGGTCACCTCTTCGGCGCGGAAGGGCGATTATGTGACCCCCGATGCGTCCTGTCAAGTCGAGCGCGGCCCCGTGCCCGCGGCGAGGAAGCGCAGGCGATCAAGCGGGAGGCGGGATTCAAGGCCTGCCGCTGGGTGGTCGAGCGAACGCATAGTTGGATGAACCGTTTCCGGCGCATCCTCATGCGGTGGGAGAAGAAGGCGGCGAATTACCTGGGCCTGCTTCATCCCTGGCTGGGCGCCGTGGCGACCGCTGGTCTGTGCCATTATTACGTTCCGCGGTGCCGGGTTACCAGGATAGGCCCTAAACACCAAGATGGGCATCGCCGCCAAACACTCCTGCCGGCCTCATCGGAAGGCATGACCCATCAGGAGTTCTACATGTAAACGAGACGCCTTCTCTCTCGTCCAAGCAGGTTGGCGGCAGGGTGGTCCCACACTCCGCCTACACGACCTTCGCCAGCGCCTGTCGAATGTCGTCAATCAGGTCATCGGGATCTTCCAGTCCGACGCTGAACCGTAGAAACCCTTTTCCGAAGTCCTCGGTGGTTTCCTTCAGTATCTCGTACCAGGGATCGGCGTCCTTTACAAGAGGATGGTGAAGGATCAGGCTCTCATCATGCCCGATCGAAACCGCGGGCGTGATGAGGTTGAGATGCTTCACAAACGCGTCGTGCGCCTCTCTGTCGCCCTTGATCCGAAAGTTGATCATGCCGGAGAAGCCACTCATCTGCCTCTTCGCCAATTCATGCTGGGGATGGCTCTCGAGGCCGGGGTACCGGACGAATTCGACGGCCGGGTCGGATTCCAGGAACTCTGCGATCTTCATGGCGCTGCTGCAATGCTGCCGCATCCGCAAGGGCAGCGTCGCCATCCCCCTCATGATGAGCCAGGCGTTGAAAGGGCTGATGGGATGGCCCATGCGCACCATGCCCTCCACCCGTATTCTGTCGATGAGTTCCTTTCGGCCGATGACGGCGCCGCCCAGGGAATCCCCGTGGCCATTGATATATTTCGTGAGACTGTGAATGACAAGATCCGCCCCCAATTCCAGAGGCCGCTGCAGGAGAGGCGTCGCCCAGGTGCTGTCGACCGTGAGAAGGACTCCGGCAGAGGCGGCGATTTCGGAAACGGCGGCAATGTCGATGATCCTGGTGATCGGGTTGGACGGCGTCTCGATGTGGATGATTTTTGTGTTCGGCCTGATTGCTTTCCGTACGGCGTCCAGGTCCGTGCCGTTCACGAAAGTGGCCGGAATACCGAGGCGCCGAGAAAGATGGTCCTTGAGGAACTTGAAGACACTGTAGTAGCAGGGGTTCGCGCATACCACATGGTCGCCCGCACTGAGAAGCGACAGGAACGTGCCGTTGTTTGCCGCCACCCCGCAGGCGACCACCAAGCAGTCCTCTCCCCCTTCGAGGGCGGCCAGTTTGCGTTCAAGATAGTACTGGTTTGCATGGCCGTCGCGGGCATACCCGAAAACCGGACCTTCGCCTTCCTGGCTGGCCACGAACGAGGTGGACTCATAACTGTTGTTCATGTAGATGGGGCGGCGAAGCGCCCCGGTCTCTTTGTCTATCTCGGTCCCCACGTGTACGCACTGCGTTGCCGGTTTCATTCGTGTTTTCTCCTCAAAGCCCCAGGTTCTCGATGATGGACAAGAGGCGCTCTTCGCCGCCCGACCGCCAGGCCCCATCGTCCTTCTTCAGATGCGTCCCCACCGCGGCAAGGCGTGCGAGGATTTCACGGTCCACGTGGGCGTCTGTGTCGCGGCGGGCGAAGACCTCCGTGACGCGCCGGTGGGCCTTCTCGTAACTGTCTTCGAAGGAATGCCTGGTCCTTCCGTTGAACTCCGAATAGTAGATGTCCCGCTTCATGTTTTCAAGCGTATGCTCGTGGCCGAGGTAGTTCCCGCCCTCGTGCGCGACCTGCGCGATGACATCAAGGGCGAGCGAGTCGGCGTCCGTGCAGACTCCGCCGGCGACACTGCGCGTCTGGCCGATCAGTTCGTTCACCATGACCATGTGTTCGTAACTAAGCATGACCGTCGAGTCCAGCAGGCCGGTGGTGATGATGTTGCCGCCGGCGGCTGCGCCCAAGTACAGTCCGACGGCGGTTTCGGCCAGGGTCCGGGGGCTCGGCTTGTTGTCGGAAGTGTTGCCGGGCGAGATGCGCGAGGGGACCCCGTAGCGATCGGCAAGTTGCACGACGGCGGCGTTGAACAACGCCGTCTCAAAGTTGCCGTGCGAGATCTCGGCGTTGCGCAAATCCATGGGCGCGCTGACGCAGCCGTAAAGGCAGGGCGAGCCGGGCCTGGCGAGTTGCGAGAGCATCACGCCGGCCAGCACTTCGGCGTTGTGCTGCACGAGCGCGCCGGCCAGGGTCACGGGCCCGGTTCCTCCCAGCATGACTTCCGGCGAGATGAAGTTCCAGCCTTCGCCGGAGCGGGCCAGGCGGATCATGGCCTCGGCCTCGGAGGCCTTGTATTGAAGCGGGCTCAGCGGATTGCACCAGCAGAACTCCGTCCGGCGCGCAAGGATCGCCCTGGTGGCGACCCCTCCTTCCAGTACCGCGTGCCCCAGGATGGTAAGACGGCGTTCCTCCGGAACCGTGTTGCGGTCCCCGATCGGCTGGGGCTTTCGTCCCGCAACGGCGCGCGCCCGCACCCAGCGGCGCAGGAATGCCAGGCAGGCCTCCAGGCTGCCGTATTCCCGCGGAACGGGCCGGCCGATTCCACGCTCCGAGGCGGTGAACAGGTTGCAGCAGTCGTACTGGAAGTTTGAAAGCGAATCGAGGATCAGGAGTTTGTCCTGTACGTCGCTCTCAAGACAGTCCCGCGACCGGCCTGCCGCATAATCGTGGATGTAATACGCATTCCCGACCAGCCCGAAGTTGACGGCGCCCTGCTTTACACTCAAGGGACGCGCGTACCCAAGGGACGGGAAGAAGGCTGTCAGGGTGTTCCGGTCGGGCACGAGACTCAGCACCTCGGCCACAACCTTGGCCGGGAAGAACACGCGTCCGCATTCGACCGTGCAACCGGCTTTTTCGAAGATCGCCTGCGCCTCGGGACACTCGTGGAACGCGACGCCGGTCTTCGCCAGCACCGTCAACGTCGCCTCGTGAATACGATCGCAATCGGATTCTGAAAGAACCTGTACCTGCATCAAAGGTTTCCTGTTATTCTGCGTTTAGGTCCCGGCCCGTGGTTGGGGCGTCTTCCCGCTTCCGCCCGACGGGCCGCCCCTCACGGTCATAGCCATCCTTGAAGGTATCGAAACGCGAAGGGTTCATCATTACAAGAATCGCGCAGACGGCGGTTCCCCAGCAGAGGAACAGACCCGGCAAGCCGCCCAGGCTCGAAAGCATGCGTACACCCTCCAGGTGTGCCGAACTGGTCAGGATCCAGGCCACGGCTCCGAGGGTGGCGCCCCAGGCGATCTTGATGACCGTGCTCGCTTCCGGACTCTCCGGGGAAATGCCCGACGAACTGATGCCGCTCATCGCCGAAAGGTTCGAATCCGCCGTGCTCACAAACGACATAAACGCCGTGAACAGGAAGATCGGCACCATGATTCCGATCAGCGGGAAATGCTCCATGAAGGCGTACAGCACACCTTCCACGCCGTTGGTATCGAGGGCGGCAAGCAGCCCGGCGTTCTCAAACATCTCCAGGTGAATCGACGTCCCGCACAAGACCGCCATCCACATGCCGGTAAAAAGTCCCGGCAACAGAATGTTGAAGATGAGGAAGGTTCGAACGGTCTGGCCGTAGCTGATCCGGCCAAGAAAAACGCCCATGATGGGCGCCCACGCAAGCCATCCGGAAAACTGCATCTGCGTCCATTTTTGGGGCCAGGGGTCCTGGGAGACCGCTCCCGTAAAAAGCAACTTCCCAAAATAGTGGTCCAGAAGTTCCCCAAGCCCCTCCGTGGCAAAACTCAGGATGAACCGTGTGGGGCCGAACAGGAAGACGAAAATCAGAAAACCCGCCAGAAATCCGGTGTTGACCTTGGCGATGAGGAGAATCCCCTTCTTGACCCCTGATACGGCAGAGATGATGGCGGTCGCGAGAATCGCCAGGACGATCAGGCCCATGGTCATTTTGGACGGCGGTCCGGAAATGCCCAGAACATGATTCACCCCGCCGCCCATCACCATCATGGCCCCGCCCAGGGCCGCCCCCATCCCCAGTACCAGGGCGTACAGGCAAAGGCCGTCGATCACCTGCCCCCCCGCGCCCACGCTGTGTCTTCCCAGCAGCGGCGCCAGCGGCGCACCCAATGTGAAGGGCCGTTTCATGTTGTAGAAGGCAAAGGCAAACATCAATCCGATCACCGAGGAAAACACGTAGGGCGTCCACGTCCAGTGCAGGAGGACTGTCGACATCGCAAACGTAGCCGACTCGGGCGAGTTCGGCTCGATCTTCATGCTGGCCGGCGGACTCCTGAAATAGTAGAGAGGCTCCACCGGCCCCCAGAACAGAATGCCCATGGCAATGTTGATGGTGAGAACAATGGCGAACAACTGCCACTTGGTCAGCATGGGTTTGGCTTGCGGCCCCCCGATCACCACGCGCCCGAAGGGCGATACATAAATCAGCAAACATGTCACGACCAGCATCAGGGCCGACAGGGAAACCAGCCAGCCCAGGTTCCTGGTTGTCCAGTGGTAAAAGCCATTGACAACTCTCAAAAAAGGACTCTGCCATATTCCCTTGGGGTAGGCGTCCAAGAGCAGCAACTTGTTGAGACGGCCCCGGGCCTTTCCCTCCGGATTCTCCTTGAGGAGACGCTTGGTTTCTTCCTTCAACTCGACGCCTTCAAACCGCTGGGCGTCATAGATCAACGGGCCTTTGATGATCTTGTCGAGGTCCCGAGCAAGCGCTTCCTGCAGCGCCTCCGGCTTGGACTCGGAGTAATTCGCCAGGGCGTCCAGCGTCTCCTCGGACAAGCGGCCGTGCACGTAGGTGGACACGCCGTCCGTCGGCTCCTGGAGTTTGGCGGCCAGCGACGGCAACGTCTTAACATTGACGTCGCTCGTGGTGATCGTCCGGGAACCAAGGAAGTTGGCTGCGATGGCTGAAACCAACAGCAGGAATGGCGGGAAAAACACCCAGGGTCTCAGTTTCTTCATGTTGCCGTCACCCTTCGCATAAACAGATTTTTAACTCTTCCGCCGCCACGGTCAGCGCGCCGACCGGCGAGACCGATATCATGGATTTCGGTCGGCCGGCACGTCCAGCGAGTCGGCCAGGAGGACCTCGGCCTCGGCCATCGCGCCGGGATAGGCCGACAGCATCCCACCAGCAGGTCGGCCGATGTCCGGTTCGGTGGGGCGGCCTATCGCCATCATGATAGAGGCCGGGCCCGGCCGATGTCCAGGGCCTTTCCGTAGTGCATGCGTCTCACCTCCTTACGCGTTTGAAGCGGCCGCTTGGTCCGCAGCCGCTCTAGCCGTCCCCCGACCGCTGGACGATCTGCTCCGGCCGGTTCGGGTCCAGCCGCCGGTGCTGCTCGACGAGTTGCTTCGTGCGCATCTCGCGCTGGAACCGCTCGATGCGTTCGTCGATCAGGGCGACCAGGACCCGGATGTTGTCCAGGTACTCGACCCAGTTCACGTGCCGCTGGCCCATCTGGGCGTTGTGCTCGATCGCTTCCCCAAACTGCTGTGTCGGCACCTTGTCAAATGTCTTCACGCTATCACCTCCCTTTGACTTCAGGGCACCCCCTTCCGAGACCGCCCATAGTTTCGAGTAACATTCTTCGCGAGCGCATCTCCGCCCTCGGCCCCGAAGGGGCGAAATCATTTTGCCGCGGCGCCTTGCCGTTAAGCGTCGGGACCTTTGCGGTCAAAAGATTTCGCAGCGCGGTTACCCGTGCGGCGGGTGGGACGCGACGAACACCGGATGACACCAGGGACATGGCCCTCCTCATTTTCGACTGGAGTCAGCAGGCCGCCGGCCGGTGGCGCGGTTCAAACAACGGCGAGAAACGCGAGATCCTGGAGACGGTGAGTTTGAACCGTACCCTGAGCGACGTAAGTATTTGTCTCGTAAAGAGAAAGCCGTTCGACATTCTTGCCGAACGGCCTTCTTTGGCGACTGGTCGGGGCGACTGGATTTCGCTGCGCGGCGCCTTGCGGCGTGAAGCAGCGATGGCCCGCTCGCTGAGGCTCGCGTGCCTGTCGCTGGTTCAAATCGGGCCTGCGGCCCAAACGCGAAAGACCGGCCCTTCGGACCGGTCCCTCGCGTTGGTCGGGGCGACTGGATTTGAACCAGCGACCTCTTGACCCCCAGTCAAGCGCGCTACCAGGCTGCGCTACGCCCCGATTGTGGGGCCGCTTGGAAGCAACCCCTTGGTTTCCCACCCCAACGCCGGTTCCCATCCCGCACATTCAGGCACCGCGGTCGCCGGAGCGCTGCCACGGAACCTTCCGGGAACATGAAGCATTATGCACAAAGTCGCGTGCGTGTCAAGTCGGCCGGCCTGCTGGGCCGCAGGGCTCCTCACGCAGAGGACGACGGTGTCCTGGCTGTAGAGGATCTCGTCGGCGCCCTCGGTTCCCTTATACGTGCGGACGATCTGGCCGGTTGCTGCATCGAGAATCGTGAGCGGCGCCCTGTAGCCGAGCGTGACAAAGACGCGGTCACATTCGATGCGGGTTTGTGCAAAAAAGGGCTGAACTTACCGCCGGCAAACGGCCGATTACCAAAAATGAACCATCCCAGCGCAAAGGGCCGCTCTACCCATCCGTTTGTGGCAGGCGGCCCGTTTTATGGGTGGAACCAGGGGTCCGGTGACCCCGCACCAACGGCCGGAAGAGGCCCGTCCGGGCCCCGTCCGGCACGAGAGACCACCATAGCCTAATCCTTCAGGCCGCTCCTGCCGATAAGAGAAGGCTGGGGATTCGGCACACTAAACTGGGGAAACGTGTCCTGATGCAGACCTGGGATCTGTCAGCCAGCCTGGTGCGACTCGTGATCCTTCTTGGCGCCGTGGTTGCGGTCCCGATTCTGCACCACTGGGTGGGGGGGCGATGGCGCAGTTACCTGGTGCTGCTGTGCGGCCTTGCGTTTCTGGCCATCGCAGAGGCTCTGCACATCACCCGGATCCCGCTGGCCACCGAACTTCGGACCGTTTCGATCGTGTGGGACAGCATCTACATCAACGTCAGCGGCTACACGGCCGTCGTGTTGGGCATGCTCTTCTGGATTCGCGAGTTCCGTGAGGCACGAAAGGAACTCGAACGAGACAACGTGAACCTGAAGCGTGTCGCCGCTATTGACTTCCTGACCCAACTGGTCAACCGCCGCCAAGCCGTTCGCCACCTGGAGCGCGAGAGGGCCCGTGCCCGGCGCAGCGGCGAGTCGCTCGGCTTCATCATGATGGACCTCGATCACTTCAAGGGTATCAACGACACGTACGGCCACCTGGCCGGCGACGCCGCGCTGAAGCACGTGGCGGACCTCCTGAAGACCCGCGCCCGCACCAGCGACATCCTCATCCGCTACGGCGGGGACGAATTCCTTGCCGTCCTGCCCGACACGAACCTGCCGGGTGCGCTGGGGTTGGCCGAGAGCCTTCGCGAGCGGATTCAGGACAACACGTTGACCTACGGCGACGCGGAACTGCAACTGCGTGCCAGTTTCGGCGTGGCCGCGCTCCCGCCCGACCAGGACATCGACGTCAAGGAAATGATCGACCGGGCCGACAAAGCCCTCTACGCCGCCAAGGAAACGGGCCGCAACCGCGTGGTAGCGTGGGAGGAACTGCCCGACACCGAGGACAAACCGGCCACTGCCCCCGCCGGTGCCCATGCCCGGTAAGCCGGCCACGGCCGGAGGCCCGCCAGCCTACTACTACAACGCTACGTTCCGCGCGGCGGCCTTCCCAGGCCGCCGCGAACGCAGTTTATGCCTGTTCCTGGTGGCCTGGGAAGGCCACCAGGCGGACAAAAAGGCGAAGTAGCGTTGTAGTACTACTTCGAAGGCTTCGCTTCCGAGCGCAGCGATACCGGACGCACCGTAAAGTTGCCGAAGCGGAACTCGACGACCTTGTTCTCGGCGTCCACCGTCATCTTCAGGAGCGCCTTGATGTTGCCGCCGACGTAGACGCGGTGCAGCGTGATGTCGGCCGTGCCCTTGAGCGTTGTCGGATGCCGCTGGAGCACGCAGTCGGGGTTGACGGTGATGAGCGCCGGCCAGTTGAAGTTGGCCGGAAAGACCAGTTGCGTCACGTTCTCGATCTTGCCTGGCCTCGGCAGCAGCCGCGGCGCGAAGTACAGCATGGCCGCCCGGGTCAGCACCACCTTGCCCGGCACAGACAACTCTTTCTCCCACGTGCGGGGCGTGTCGAAGGGGTTGCGTTCTACGTCGGCGTACCCGGTGGCCTCGGCCTTGGCCGCCAGCCCTCCGGACGCCGGCGTGAACTCGACGGCCCCGTCCATGACCTTGAAGTCCGCCACGCGGGTCGTCAGTTTGCCTCGCTGGGGCAGCGGGCTGGTCGCGCCCCGGAAGACCACCTGGCTGTCCACGTCGGCTTTGCACGTCTTGCCACCGACCGTGAACGGGACGGTCAGTTCTTCGTCGAGGATCACGACGTCTTTAACGGCCATGATCTTCAGCCGCATGAATCCGACCTTGCGGCTGCCGATGAAGACGTCGAAACTTTGCGCCTCGGTCGTGATGCCGGAACCGAGCCCCTGAGCCGGAGCGACCCGCGGCCCCAGCGTCCCGAGGGCGACCGCGGCCGCCAGTGCATAGCCGATGATTCGCATGGTTCACCTCTACCCATGACAGACGACCGCCGCGCGGCCACATTCACGACGCGTCACAACCTGCCCGACCTCAGAATCGCGATGACGAGCCACAGACCCAGCAGACCCGCCAGGACGAAGCCCAACAGGCCCAACAGCGGGATGTCCGTGCCGGGAATCATCGGCTTGACGTGGGCCTGCATGATGACGGCCGAGCCCAGGATGATGGCCGCAACGATCATCGAGAAGGCGATGCGGTTGCTGGAGCGGTCGAGTTCGGTGATGAGATGGTCGAGGTTCTCGTGGCGAAAGAGGATCTGGAGCCGCCCGCGTATCAGTTTCCGGACCAGTTGCCGGAGCGACCGCGGGCCCTGCTCGACCAGGGCAAGCAGATGGTAGGCCGAGGTCACCCCGTGATGCACGAGGCGCTTCGGCGACGCCTTGTCGGCCATCAGGCGCCGGATCTTCGGCCGCACCACTTCCACCATGCTCATCTCGGGGTCCAGGTCGAGCGCCACGCCGCCCATGATGACGAGGCTCTTTCCGAGGACGACGAAGTCTCGCGGCAATACGACGCGGTGCCGGCGGGCCGTCGCGGTGATCTCGTCGAACAGTTCCTTCAGGTCCAACTGCTTCAGGGGCACGCCGCCGTACTTGTCCACGAGGGCGGCCAGGTCGCTCTTGAGGCGCTCGCTGTCCAAATCCTCCGGCAGCGCCGTCAGGTCGTCCAGCACGTCGAGGACGATATCGAAGTCACGATGGAGCGATGCGACCAGGGCCGTCCCGAGTTTCGAGCGCATGGCGTCGCTCAACCGTCCGACCTGGCCGAAGTCCAGGACGCCCAGCACGTCCGGCGCCTGGACCAGCAAGTTCCCGTGGTGCGGGTCCGAGTGGAACAGACCCAACTCGAAATACTGCCGCATGAAGCAGTCGGCGAGGTGGGCGGCCAGGGCCTTGCGGTCGGCGCCGGCGGCGGCGAGGGCCTCGGCGTCGTAAACGGCCACGCCCTCCAGGCGCTCGAGCGTCAGGACGCCGCTGCTCGTCAGGTTCCACAGGACTCGCGGGGCACGGATGTGCGGGTTATCCGCAAACGCCTCGCCGAACCGCTGGGTGTTGGAGGCCTCGGCAATGAAGTCGATCTCGTGCCGCACCGTCTGCGCGAACTCCTCCACCAGCAGCGACGGCCGGAAGATGCGGTACTCCGGCACGTACCGCTCGGCCAGTTCCGCCAGGCGCCCGAGGATGTCGATGTCAGCCTCCAGCACGTCGCGGATGCCCGGCCGGCGGACCTTGATGACGACCGGCGTGCCGTCCTTCGTCCTGGCGGCGTAGGCCTGGGCGATGCTGCCGGCGGCAAACGGCTCGGAACCGAAATCGTCGAACAGGTCGTCGATACGGCCGCCGAGTTCGCGCTGGATCTCGGCCCGCGCCTCGGACGTCGGAAACGGCGCCACGCGGTCCTGGAGTTTGCGGAACTCGGCGATAAAGGCCGGCGGCATCAGATCGGTCCGGCTGCCGAGGACCTGGCCGAGTTTCACGTAGGTCGGCCCCAGTTCCTCAAGCACCCTCGCCACGCGGTCCGCCGTGGATGGGCCCGCACGCTCCTCTTGCTGCCAACGACCCCGCAGCAGACGTTTGCGAAACGGCACCAGGCGGTCCAGGTGCAGCCGCAGAACCAGCCACCCGAACCCGTGCTTCGTCAGGACGGAGCCCACGTGGCCGAGGCGGCCGAGACTCTTCAGTTGGCGGCCGAACGGGATGAGCGTCATGCGGGCTTGCCCTGACAGCCGCGCGGATGCTCCGCGCGTAGGCCCTTTCGCGGGGCGATTATAATCGCGCGTTGCTCAGGGCGGCAAAGGAAAAGGACGCGGCGCCGCAGGCGCCGCCGCCTGCGGGCGGCCCGGCCGTCGGACTCGGCGCCGCGCGTCGTAGCAGAGCCGCGACCATCAGGGAGCGGCCGCTTCCTTACGGGCGCGGCTCAGATGGCTGCGCACAGGCTCTACCCGTAACTGGGGTGTCTGCGCGGCGCACACGCCGCCTTCAGGTCTGCGGGAGCCACCTCGCGCCGCTCCCGCACGCACGCTCAAATCTGCGAACAGGCCGCCGGCCGAAGCATGATGTTCGTGATCGCCGAGACCGTGTTCTTGTACTTCGGATCGGTCCGAAGTTTCTTCCAGTCCGGGTGGGCGCCGAACGCCTTCCAGGCCGCCTCTTTCGCATCCGGATCCTCGAAGCCCAGCATGTAGGTCAGGTTCGGCAGTTTCGTTCCGATCAGGCTCTGGCCGAAGAAGACCGGTTTCATGCCCGTGGCGCGGAAGACCGCCAGTTCGCCGCCCGTGTTGAACATCTCGATCTTTCGCATCGCACGCTCGGCGCAGTGGCTCTCGTAGGTGCGGAGTTGAAACACGCGCGACGCACTGCTCGCCGGCACTTCCACTTTCGGGACGCCGTCGAAGGCAAGCATCAGCGAACTCTCGATCCGCTTGTATCCCGGCTCCTTCTTCGGCGCGGCAAGCAGCGCCGCGCCGGCCTGCTGGTACTCGGCGTCGGCCCACACGCGGCCCGGTGCGGCGGCAAACGACTCAATAGACTCGTGCGGCAGGAGGACGTACAGGTCGGCGGTGCCGCCGTCCATCATGCCGAACACGCCGACGGGTTTCACGCCGGCCCGGTTCCACGCGGGGATGGCCGCCTCGCCGAGGAACTTTTCGAGCCGTTCGCGCATCGCGCCGGCGTCGCAGCGATAGAGCCTGAGTTCCAGATACTGCTTCTTTGGCACGTCCGCCGCGCCGGCCGTCTC
>Ga0114918_10001580_pt1 | contig 20380 bp, 25 predicted proteins | sample LantaG_FD_87015 | JGI IMG/M metagenome (GOLD analysis project Ga0114918, IMG submission 87015) | Deep subsurface microbial communities from Baltic Sea to uncover new lineages of life (NeLLi) - Landsort_02402 metaG | ecosystem: Environmental > Aquatic > Marine > Oceanic > Sediment | place... | reverse complement strand
TATGAAATCGGGATTCACTTCGTGCTCCCGAGCGAGGCGGTTTAAGTATGACTACATCTACCACTTCAACTAGTACGAGTACATCAAGTAGTACAAGCACATTATCATCAACTAGTACAAGTACTTCAAGTAGCACGAGTACTTCAAGTAGTACAAGCTCTAGTACAAGCACCTCTAGCAGTACGAGCTCTAGTAGTTCTAGTACAAGTACCTCTAGCAGTACAAGTTCTTCAAGTAGTACTAGTTCAAGTACAAGTACTTCAAGTTCGACATCTTCGTCTAGCTCTACTAGCACATCAACTAGTTCATCTACTAGTTCTAGCACTACAACTACTTTGCCGCCGGCCACAGAGACAAGATATCATTCATGGCTTGGACGTGGGACTTATTTCTTATTGGAAGGAACCCAGGCTGAAGTTTTGCAGTCTATGTCAAATGCACATGTCAGGATTGACGAAATTGTCTATGTGAAAGATGATATAACTAAGGCAGTATACGCCAGGTGATATTTGGTGAAAACCAAATATCCTCCGGCTATAGAACGAAGCAATGGTGAAATTAAAGTATTCTACGAGAAATGTGATAATATAGAATTAATGTTAAAGGAAGTTAAAGAAAGATTTGAATCCCACGATATGTGGGGTAGAAGTTGCCAGGCAGATAATCAATTAAAGTTTGGTGAATTAGAAGAAAGAACAAAAACAACTAAACAATTTGTTTGGGGTTCTTTGGCAATAGCATTATCTTCTATTGCAACAGTTATTATATCTAGACTAGGATTATGAGGTGAAATCGAATGGTTGCAACAATGGAACTAAAAATATATTACGGGGTAGATGCGGGAACAGAGGCCCCGGCGGGGGATGCAACTAACTGGAATCTAATGAGCACAGATGCTTATAATAGTACTTCTACAAGTTATCAAACTAATAAAATACAAACTCCCGCGTCTGGAACCAATTATTCTTATGAACGTTGGTTCAGATTAAAGTTTTCTGGTGTATTTAATAATGTTACAAATATGTCATTTTGGCATTCTGGTGGAACACTTAGTGATGCGAATATTGATCTTAAAGCAGGATCTACAACTGTGGCTGTTACCCCTGTAAATACCGCATCTTCAGTAGCTACAACAACACTTACTGGGTGGGATACGGAAGTAGAAGAAATAGCACTTAATAATGGCGGTGATTTGGCAGCAGCCGGTTATTCCGATTATGGGGTTATACAATTAGTTGTGCCATACACTGCAACCATCCCCGGGGATATTAGTGTTCAAACCATTTCAATGGAATGGGATGAAAATTAATTAACTTTATTTTTATTTTTACTAGGCTTACCTTTATAAATTGAATAGTCTATTAAGTTTATAGGCAACTACTAGTTTGAGGGGGTAATACAATGCCTATTGAAATATTAGAAGATAAAACTAATTATACTAGCGATAAATATTCTCTATTTATAACACACCCAATCACTTTATCTTTTGAGTCTATGTATGAAGTGAATAAATATCTTGCCGATAACAAAATCAAACCAAGGATAATATCTCAAAAAATAAGTAATACTGAAACACTAATTGATCTTCAAGATGGGAAGATAACTATTAATGGTTGTTGTATTGACCTTGAAATTCCAGAAACGATGCTTGATGAAGTAACTGAAAATGGTTTAAGATGGGTTAATTTCAATAAGAATAAAAAAATATATTATAGTGATGGGAGACCGCCAACATTATCAAAAATATGTGTAATTGGGTGGCAGGGCAATACAAATTCTGGAGCCAATATCCAAAGATTAATAGCAGTTAAACAAGATGGGAGTTGGGAACTTTGGAAAAAGAGATGAATTCCGGATACGGAAAAGTATTAGTTACTGGTGGACTAGGATTTATAGGAACACATCTAGTAAATAAATTAAGAGAAGATGATATTGAATTAGATATATGTGATTTAAAAAATGGAACAGATATTAGAACATATGATTTTTCTGAGTATGATACTATTTTTCATCTAGCCGCATTAAGGGGAGTGCCGGCAAGCTATGATCAAATGGAAGACTATTTTTCAACCAATGTTTATGGCACATATCGAATTATGTTAAACAAAAAATCTACTTGCAAAATGATAAATGTTACTAGTAGTTCGGCGATAAAAATGCTTTCGCCATATGGAATGACTAAAGCAATATCAGAATTTATGGGAAAGGAATTTAAGAATATTGTTAGTATTAGACCATATAATGTGTTTGGTGAAAATCAGTTAACTGAGGCAGTTATTCCCCAGTTTATAATGAATTCTATTAAAAATAAATCTTCTACAATCTATGGTGATGGATTAACAACTAGGGATTTTTCTTATGTTGGAGATGTAGTTAATGAATTAATATATTATGCTAAAAAAGAACACTGTTCGAGGGAAAATAAAATAGCTAACATGGGATATCGTGAAGAAAGAACTCTTAATAGTATATTGTCGGATATCTTATTTTTGTGTATATGTAATAAAGACCCAGTGTATCTTCCAGGGCGAAAAGGAGACCAGAGGAGATCTAGATCTACAGAGAAATTTCATACAGATATAATTGGATTTGATGCCGGGTTAAGACGCACAGTTAAATGGTTTATAGATAATGAGAAAAGTTGGAGTGATTTAATATGAGAAATGTTTTAATACTAACAAACTTCGGGCAATATTTTCAGGCATATAGTTTGACAATAATTGTTGAGAGACAAATTAAAATGCTTAGGCAGGGTGGATTTAAACCAAAGGTTACAGTTATGGAAGGTTTTAAACCACAAGGAGAATTCGCTCACGAAGCCGTTGAATTAATTTATTTGCCCAGGGTGGGGTGCCACAATGAATGGGATCGCGATAAAAAAGAGATTTATGATATTGACGTGGCAAAAATAAAAGAGGCACTAAGACCTGCATTAAAAAATGTAGATAGTGTTTTTACACACGATCTTTTTTTCCAGGCAGCTACTCAGAAATTTGATGATGCTTGTAGAGAATTGATTTCTGAATATCCCAATATTGGCTGGAATCACATGGTCCATTCATGTATCCCGTCTAGAAAGAAACCAAAATTCCCAAACAGTTTTATTCTTTATCCAAATGGATATGATATCCCGCGCGTTGCTAAAGGATATGGATTTGAAGAAGATGAAATTAAAGTAGTACCCCACCCAATCGACGTTTGTGGTTTCTTTGAAATGAACCCAATCTCTGAAAAAATAATAGATAAATATGATATTCTATTATCAGATGTAATAATGACCTATCCTCTTAGGTTGGATCGTGGTAAACAACCAGAGATGTGCATAAAATTAATTAGTGAAATAAAGAAACTAGGCAAAAGTGTTAGTATGGTCTTTATGGATTTCCATAGCACTGCTGGAGATAAAGTAGTGTTTAGAGAAGAACTAAAGAAACTTGCTAAAAAATTAGGTCTTTTAGAAACGGAAGTTATATTTGTTTCGGAAGAAGACCCCGCTGTTAAATTAGAATGCCCACGCGGGATGGTAAAAGATTTCATGTGCATTAGTAATGTATTCTGTCTACCAAGTAGAAGTGAGACCTTTTCTTTGGTAGCACAAGAAGCAATGATTACAGGGAATTTTCCAATACTTAACTTTGATTTTCCACCAATGCGTAGCATATATGGTGATAAGCCATTGTATAGAAAGTTTAGTAGTAATATAAACATTAATGACGGTACTGATGGTTGTACTGAAACAAAATATGGTAATGAAACTGGTTACTTTAAGGATATGGCTGGGTATGTTGCATATGAATTAGAACATGATAAAATTATGTCTATTCGTACGCAGATAAGACGCGACCATAATCTTAAAGCGGTATTCAAAAAGTATTTTGAACCATTAATATATTTTGAGAGGAAGTGATAGGATGTGTCAATTTTTTAGTTGTATAATTCGTAGAGATGGTAGAATATTGCCTTGTCTTGAGGATAATTCTCATGAGACTACTATTTCTAATAATAATCTTAAAGATGATATTTTGGAGGAGCGAACTTTTGTTAGAATAGAATTAATTCCACAATCGCTAGATGATTTAGTTAATGCTAAAACAAGCAAATGGAAATATGTGATTGATGAAGTTAAAACTTTACCAGATTGGTATTGTATGGAACAAGAATATTTTAGTAATGAGGTAAGAGAAGAAGCCAAAAAATATATGAAAAAACACAAAAAGAATCTTAAAAGAATTGTTGAGGTAGTGAAAGAATTAGATAAAGTTAGTACAATAGACACATCTAGTTTGTGTAATACTGCTTTTGAAGATCTTTTATCACATGAATTTTTTAAAGATGATAATTGGTTAATTACTACCACTAGAAGTTTTCGTTCGAATAGAAATACGTCTAGAACATATTCTACTACCTCTTTAACTTCCACAACAACATTAACTTCCATGACTACAACTTTGCCTCCAACTAAAGGCGGGATGTAATATGAATATTTTATGTGTTGGTTTTGGATTTGTTGGAAAGGCTTATGCTTTGTTGTTAAGAGAATTAGGCCATAGTGTGTACACTATAACTGGAGAAGATAATACTAGGTACGAGGCAAGAGGTTATGGTTTTAGAGATGGAAAAGGTTATATGGACATTGCATATGATGCAGCAATAATAGCCGTTCCAACGCCTACAGACGATGGTATTCAGAATTTGTCTATTATTAGAGATGTACTTATTAATATACAAAAAACATATCAAGTTAAAAACATTATAATGAAGTCAACTATAATCCCGACGTCTTTAAGTGATCTTGAGGCAGAATTTAAAAAACCAGGTCAGGGATTTTATATGTATCCTGAATTCTTAGAAGCCAGTAATCCAATTGGTGGGGTATTTAATCAGAAGTGTTGTGCTTTTGGAAAAACTGGGGAGTGGACAGATTATGAAAAATATTTTGTATCAGATCTATTTGGGTTATCCTTAAATAGCATTACCTTTACAAATCTGGAAACGGCTTGTATTCTTAAATATGCTCATAATTTGTGGTTGTCTTGCAATGTTTCTTTCTGGAATGCAATATCGAGATGTATTAATGAAGATATAGATTTTGATTCTGTTTTAAAAGAAACACATAAATCAGAATATTTTGGTAGACACCCATGGCATATAGGCACTGCATATGGTGGAGCGTGTTTACCAAAAGATATTAAAGCATTTTTAAGTTCAGTAAACAAAGATTCAGTATTTAAAAAGTTCATCAAAGCAATAGATGATGTAAATGAGGACGTGAAGAAAAATGGATGAAGATTTGGCACAGACAAGTATTAGTATAATGCAGTTACAGAAGAAAACAAGACATAATCATAATGGTAATTTAAATCCAAATTGGCATGGCGGCTATAAGATGCTTGATGGTTATAAATATATTTGGACACCAAAGCATCCAAATGCAACAAAGGAAGGTTATGTAGTAGAACACAGATTAGTTATGGAAAAAATTATTGGGAGATTTCTCAATGGAAAAGAAGTTGTGCATCATATTGATGGCAATAAATTAAACAATTCAGAAACAAACTTAACACTATTTTTGAGTGCTGGAGATCATTTTATTAAGGCTCATTTGAAAAATAGAGATTGCAGAGGTCGTTTCTTATGAAACGAATTGATTTGGGTTGTGGGCCTTGCCCAAAAGAAGGATATGATGCATATATAGATGTTTATATGCATCCTAAAGTAAGAGATAATCCTAAAGTATGTGACAAGTTTACTAAGACTTGTGCAGAGGATTTAAGCATGTTTAAAGACAAAGAATTTGATTATGCTTGGTGTCATCACGTTATAGAACATGTTCAAGACCCAGCGAAAGCTTGTGCTGAAATGGTTAGAATAGCAAAAGCAGGTATTTTACATTTTCCTTCAGTAGAGATTGAAATTTTGTGTGGGAGAGACGACCATAATTGGATGGTGTTCCCAGATTATAAAAGAAACCATTTGTTGTTCATTAAAAAACGTTTTAAGTCTTTCTATGGGCAAGGCGGGAAAAGAGTAATCCCAGTTGAAGAAGCTAGGAGATGGGTTGCTCAACAGCAAAAACCATTCGAATGGAAGGATAGTTTCACATGGACTGTGGTATTATGAAAAAAATAATTTGTCCTGAATGCAAACGAGATTTTACGGGCATGTCAGATGTAATGTGCAATGCTTTTTATAAAAACATTGAACGAGGATATGAAACTTGTTATGACTGTAGCGGAAAATGGATTCAAGAACAAGAGAAAAAAGAAAGGAATGAACAAATGAATAAAAAAGAAGTATTAGCCATATGTAGAGTATGTGGGCACAAATTCGTAAATACAACAGAAGGGATGTGTGGAAATGGGAACTGTTATAATTGCAATATAGCAATGACAGAGTTTGATAGATTAAAAAAAATATTGATATACAAATTAAAAAATGGCGAATTTTGAATGGACTGTAGTGTTGTAATCACAGCGTGCAATGAAAGACCGCACATTCTCTATACAATTCAGTCTGTAATGGAAGAGCTGGATGGTTATTGCAAGTATGAAATAATAGTAATAGATAACCGCTCTACTGATGGTCTTGATGAATTCTTTAGTCATAACAGAACAAAGAGTGTCAAGTATGTTAAATACGACGATACCAAATCACATTGGGTAGCTAAAAATAAAGGTATTGAATTAGCAACAGGAAGAAATATTTTCTTTATTGATGCCCATTGTATTATTGGCAGAGATAGTTTAAGGAAAATGATTGAGTTTCTTGATAACTTTGAAGGCAAAATTGGCGGGGTCCACTGCTACCACCATCCGATGATTATTAAGTACAGAAAATGGGAGCATTTTTCTAAAAAAAAGTTTATTTTTAGATTTATGAGAGCACAAGTTGGTGAACAATTCAGCAAGCCTTATGCTGTTGCTCATATGACTACTTGTGGAATGATGTGCCCTAAAAGTGTATTTGATGAACTTGGTGGGTGGAATAATTATTTCGGAACTAGATGGGGTGGAGAAGCTTATATAAATTTAAAGCACGGTACTTGCGGATACCCTCATTATATTCATCCTGATGCACACTACTACCATTACAAGCATGACTATGGATATACCTTTGACCTAAAAGAAGATGGCTATAGGAACTTGATGATCCCGGCTTATACAATTGGTGGAGAAGATGGCCTGGTTGATTTCGTTGAAGGAATTTGCAAACAGAAAAAAGTTAAAGCGCGCCCATGTCATTATGACAAATTGGCTAAAAATGTTATAGATAATTGCAAGGGCGATATGGAATTTATTAAAAGTAAACAGATAATGTCGTTGAAAGAATTTTACAATAAGTGGAAAATAGAATAGTATTGGGCGATATCATGGGTTGGCTTAAAAGTAATCATTTGGAAGGATATAGAAAAAAAGGTGTTAAGATAGGCACTGGATGCAAACTATGCAAACATGCCACCTTAGACACACACGGAAATTTGGAAATAGGAAACAATGTAACTGTTTCCGGAAGGGCCGTGTTATTAACACATGATGCTAGTGAAGAATTAACAGGTAAAAAAAATAGCCATAATACGAAAATAGGAAATAATGTATTTATTGGAATAAATTCAATTGTTTTAACAGGAGTAACTATTGGGGATAATTCTATTGTTGGGGCCGGTTCTGTAGTTACAAAAGATATCCCACCAAATGAAATTTGGGCGGGAAACCCAGCTAAGAAGATAAGGAGTTATTGATATGAATGAAAAACCAATTCTTTCGATTATAATGGTTAGTTTAGCAGAAGATGAATATAGACTTGATTTATTGAAAGATACATTAAAATCTTTAAAAGAGTCTATTACAATTCCATACGAATTTATCGTTATTGATAATGGGAATTCAGAGCAGACAAAAATTTTAGAAGATAGTTTTGCCGATATAATTATTAAAAACGAAATCAATAAAGGAATCGGGTATGGATGGAATCAGGGCTTTGAAGCATCTAGCGGAAAATATATTTCATTGATTGATAATGATTTGTTATTTGCTAAAGGGTGGGCTGAAGATTGTATTGAATTATTAGAAAAATATCCTAATGAAAAAATAGTTGCAACGGCATTTGCTTCATCGCATCAGCATTGCCATAAGTGGTTTGTCGGGAAATTGGGAGATAATTATTTATGGGATCGTTGTGGCACAGCAGGCTCAGTATTCAGGAGAGAAATGGTTGATGTTGTTGGAAAATGGCAAACACACCCAGTACCAGGAAAATATTGGGTAAATCAATTATCACGTAGAAAATGGAGATTTATTTCTTTGTTGGTTCCTAAAATAGTACATCGTGGATTAGTTCGTAGTTATAATCCAGATAAGTTAATGATTGGTGGGAAATGGCATAAGGAGTGGAAGATATCATGAGTAAAATAAATAAAATGAGTTATAGTGCGGCATCTGTTTTTCCAGTTAAATTATTAAAGCTAGATATCCTTTCGCAAGACAATAAGATACTACCAATTCATATTCAATTAAATCCTACTAATGTTTGTAATTTCAATTGCACTTTTTGTTCGTGTGCCAATAGGGATAAAACAGTAATGATGTCACTGGAAGACATAACTGATATTATGACTAAAGCTAGACAGTGCGGCACATTGTCTGTTACAATTACTGGCGGGGGGGAATCATTATCTCATCCAAAAATAAATGAGATAATATTATTGATGAAGAAATTAGACATAAAAGTCGGGATAGCAACAAATGGTTCTTTACTTGGAAATTTAAATCAAGAATGTCTGGATTATATCACTTGGATTAGAATTTCTGTATCTGATCAAATACAAAAACAACTTTCTACTATTGGGCTAAGTTTAGATGACTGGTTATTTATAATCAGAAAAACGGTTATCGCTGCAAGAAATATAGATTGGGCGTTTAGTTATGTTTTATCGTCAAAACCGGATTATAATTTATTACAACACATTATCGACTTTTCTAATGAATTAAATTTTACTCATATTAGAATAGTTTCAGATTTGTTTGATTTGGATAATGTACCAAATATGGATATAGTAAAAGCTAATTTAAAAGAAGATGAGCTTGTAATCTACCAAGGGCGAAAAGACCACACTACTGGGTCTAAAAAATGTCTTCTTTCTTTATTGAAACCAGTAATTGGGGCTGATGGAAAAATATATCCTTGTTGTGGTACACAGTATGCTTTGAAAAATCCTGGAAAAGATTATGAAAAAACAATGTGTATGGGTGATGCTAAAGACATTGATAAAATATATTTGGAACAGAAGTTTTTTGATGGGTCTATTTGTTCTAAGTGTTATTATTCTCAATATAATAATGCATTAGAAATTATCACAAGTAAAATTAAACATGGTGAATTTGTATGAGTGGGTTATATCTTCCAATACAAGAAGAAATAATGGCTATAGATACTGTTTTAGATTTTGGGTGTGGGATAATGACTCAATCAAAAGATTTAAATTGTAAAACGATGGTTGGAGTTGATATTTGGGGTCAATATTTGGATGCTTTAAAAAATAAATTTACTGTTCTTAAAGTAAATCTTAGCAAAGAACAGTTAGATATTTTTGTTGATAATTCTTTTGATGTAGTATTATTACTTGACATAGTAGAACATTTTGATAAATCTATTGCAATTAATTTAATAAAACAAGCAGAAAGAATAGCTAGAAAAAAAGTAATAATTTATACTCCTTCTGGTTTTTTGAAACAAGAAAAAAGTCCAAACTCAACCTGGGGTGCCAATAACCCCTATCAAAAACATAGGTGTGGATTTAAAGCAGAAGAGCTAGAATCTATGGGTTATGAGGTAATTTGTCTTACTGACCAATATTTTAACTTTGGAAAAATAGAAACTTTATTTGCGGTGAAAGAATGAAAATATCTGTAGTTATTCCGGTATATAATACTAAAAAAGAATATCTTTTAAAATGTTTAGATAGTGTTTTTTCTCAAACAATTAAGCCATATGAAATTATTGTTGTTGATGATGGGTCTTCAAGAAAAGAGACTCTTGACTTTTTAAGTGGATTAAAAGGAGTGAAACTAATAAGACAAGAAAATAAAGGAATTTCAGGGGCATTAAATACTGGGATTAAAGCAATGACTGGTGATTGGTGGGCTGGATTGGCTTCCGACGATGAATGGTTACCAATAAAACTAGAAGAACAAATTAAACATATAATAGATAATCCTAATGCCAAATTTATATATTCTGATTGGATAACATCAAATGATTCTATCGGGGCTACAGGGATTATAAGAGAAGCAGAATTTGATAGTTTAATTAAACAACAAAATCATTTGAAACATAATTATTTTCCAAATTGGAGTGGGTGGCTTATTAAAAAGGAAGTATTTGATAAAATTGGTTTGTTTAATGAATCATTTATTATTAACGAAGATTACGAATTTGTAGTGAGGGCATCTCTATATTATTTATTTTATAAAGTATCATTTCCATTATTTATTTATAGAATACATCAAGAACAACTTACATCAACTAATAATATAGGGTCTAAATATAGGTTAGACGCGCAAACATTGGCAAGGAATCTGTATAATAGGAGATTGATATAATGACAAAATTGAGTGTAATAATTCCGTATTGTAATGAATATCCACAAGTTAATTTTACAGTGCAGAATATTTTAAATGAATTAGAAGGTATTGATGCGGAAGTAATAACTATTGCTAATAAATCAACAGATAAAGGATATGCTTCACTGAATGGGCCGGGCGGTAGACCTGCCCCATATGTTCGAACTGGGCAATTAAAAAATATAGTATATGATGATAAACTTGGGCACTGGCGCGCTAAGAATAAAGGATTGGAGATAGCTAAAGGTAAAAGAATTTTATTTATTGACGCTCACTGCATTGTTAAAAAGAATGCTATTAGAGATATGATGGACACCCCGTGTCCTGGGGCTTTACATATGCAAATTCATTATATGCTTGATACTAAATCGTTAATTTATAGGGCTAGACCAGATTCAATGCATTATACATTTGCTGGATGTCCGCAAGGACACACTAAACCATTTGATGTTCCTGTTATGTCTACTTGTGGGATGATGATTGAAAAAAAGAATCTTGATCATATTGGACACTGGAACCCTGAATTGGGAATCTATGGTGGCGGAGAGAACTATATGATGTACAAAATTGGGACTTGTGGTTTGCCTATTCAGATACATCATAAAGCGGCACTTTATCACTATGCGGATAAACGTGGTTATTCGTGGAATTATGATGACTATGTTAGGAATCAGTTTATAGCCGGATATTGTGTTGGAGACGAAGAATGGCTAGAAATATTAGTTAATATGAGAAAAGATAAGAAAAATTCAAATAAGGTAGTAATTGATGAAATAGCTAACGATGTTAGGTTTAAATGCAAAGACGACAGGGATTATATAAGAGAGAGGCAGAAATGCTCTTTAACTGAGTATTTTAATAGCTGGGGCGATGATTTTGTACGACAAAACTGATTTTGAAAATGAAGATGATTTTAATAAAACAATAAAAAATATTTGCAGTAATGGGAAAGAGAATATTGTTTTTTATTCTCCTTGGTCTCTTCCTATATATGGGACTGTCTTAGATGATAAACCACTTGGCGGCACCGAAACAATGGTAGTACATTTAGCTCGTGGGCTATCAGATGATTATAATGTATTAGTTATTGGTGATTGCCCAAAACCCGGAATATATAGTAATGTTATATATGCGGATGTATCTGCCGTGGGAATATTGAATTATATCGATGTCGATGTTGCCATACAATATAAGATTATCCCTCATAGATTTATTAAAGAATTTGTAAAAAAAGTAAAACCAAAGAAGTTCATAGCTTGGATACATGATTATCCTATGTATCATGATTTTAATGCTAGTTTTATGGCGAGTATGCTGTTATTTGATGCTTTGGTGTGTGTTAGTAATGATCACATTTCGGCTTTACTGGCAAGATATCCTTTATGTGTGGAAGAAGATAAACTTTCTGCTGTTGTTCATGGGGTTAATATGGATTTATATTCAGAACGCGAAACAACAAAAAGAGTAAAGAACCAATTTTATTATTGTTCTACTCCGTTTAGGGGTTTGGAAGTACTTGTTAAAATGTTTCCTAAAATAAGAGAAAGAGTGCCAGATGCAACACTTAAAGTGTGTAGTAGTTTAGAGGTATACAATCAACCAAATAATAAAGATTATGATAAATTATATAAGATTTGTAGAGATACTCCCGGGATTGAATATGTTGGGAATGTTATACAGAAGGATTTGGCAAAGATAGCTATGGAAAGTGAGTTTATGTTATTCCCGTCTATATTTGCTGAGACTTGTGGTATAGTTGTATTAGAGGCCCAAGCTGCTGGAACTCCAATTATTTGTAATGATTTAGGGGCACTTAAAGAAACTGTTCATGAGGGCTGTGGGATAATACTAAAAGGAAACCCATATAGAGAAAAGTGGCAGGATGAGTTTGTTGATGTGGTTGTAGATGCCTGTAATGATAAAGATAATTGGGATAAGATGAACAAGACTTGTTTAGAACAAGACTTTAGTTTAGAAACATTTGTAGAAAATTGGAAAAAATTACTTTGTGATTTAAAATGAAATTTTTGGCTTCGATTGAGCAGAATAAAATCGGGATGAAGGTGTATTGATTTGATTGAAAGAAAATTCTTTAAAGTTCCAACAAAAGGTGTTCGTGGAGATAAGAGTAATCCACTAGAACCAGACATCAAGCCAGGAAAACACTGGTTTGGTGTTATTGAGTATGTCGAAGACGATAAATTTGCGGTTCTTGTTTCTTTCAAAGAAAATGGAAAAGGAATGAATGATTCTCCATACTCTAAAGGGAATGAATTGGCATTAGATGTTGATGAACTCAAAAAGCATGACTTGGAAAAACATCACGCTACAATAAAAGACAAGGATTTCAAAGTAACAGATTCTTCTAAACCTTCCAATATAGGGAAAAAGGAAAAGAAAGATGGGTCTTTAGAGGTTGTTTAAAATGGCGATATTAACTGAGGGATTTGAAAACGGAGACTATACCACAAGCCCAGTTTGGACTACTGGCAGTGGTTCTTTTTCTGTTCAGGATACAATTAAACATTCCGGAACATATGCTTTAAAATATATAAATGCTGCGGATAATACACTTCAAACCCCAATCATTGGAGATGCTGTTAATTATTCTTGTTATTTGTATTATGCGAGTACTGGAAATTGTAGATATGGAATATCAGAAAATTTTATTTGCGGAGAAACTAATGGTTCATGGCAATACTTATCAACGGGGGGTTGGCATAGTTTTGGTGTTGGAGGAGGTTCAACAGGTACTTGGTACGAGTCCCAAATTATTCATACAAGTGGAACAACTGTTGCTGATATGGCTATGAGAGAAGATAACGGAACTTTAATTGCTAGTGTTGCAGGAGTTACTATGTATGGTGGAGCAATGGTGTATAAAATATACTTGCAGGGAAAGGCTTCTTCTGGAATGTACTTTGATGATGTTGTATATGGTGCTGAGGATAATATTGAATATTTAGATCCAGACGCCGATGATGGAACTAATGAATGGAGTGTGGTTACAGGATGATAAAGCGAATGTATGAATTGCCAACAATAGGTGAAAGGGGAAATAGATTCAATCCTTTACAACCAAAATTATCCGAAGGGCCAAGAACTGATTTTATTACTATTGAGTATTTTGAAAAAGATACAAAAGTAAAACTAGTTGGTTTTGGTGATACTGAAGAACACTTTAAAGCATATGAAAAAGGAAAAAGATTGCCAGATAAAGAAATTCCTGAAGGAGTAATAAGAAGAACTGCTGATAAAGACGGGCTTATTTTGGATTCAATAATACCTTCAGATATTGGAAAACACGAAGACTTCAAAAACGGAGGAGTGAAATCAATCGCAGTAAGTAGAGATTAAGTTAAGGTGACAAACAAATATGGACACGGATACCTTCGAAAACGGAAACTACACTTCTGATCCGACTTGGACTCAAGGCTCTACTGGAAGTCCGGGAAGTGTAACTGTTGCTGTGAATGCGACTGCTAAACGTTATGGTAGTTACGGTTTGCAGATGAGTTACACATCAAGTGCTAATTGGGTTGACACTCTTTTTATGACAACACCTTCTCAGCATCCTGCCGCATTACAAGTTTATTCTGCAAGTTTTCAGCCAGGAGTAGGAGGAACATCACAATACAATGCTCGTTATTGGTTCATTGATAACTCTAACAATATTGTGTTCGGCGGGGGATGCGACGCATATAGCTCTCCAGGATATTGGAGAACAACTTACGATAACACTCTCGACACTTCGGCTTATGCGTGGACAAACCAATGGTATAGAATTGAATGCACTTTCAACCCAACTGCGGAAACTGTAACAGTAAAATATTACGATGCTGGAGAAACTTTAAGAAAAACAGCAGGACCGTTTACAGCGGGTGCAGCCTATACAATAACAAAATGCAAACTATTACTGAGTATTGGTAGCACAGCCGCAAGACAAGTTTATTGGGATAGTGTTGATTACAACGCTGGGTCTCCCGCAACAACAACGACCACTTCATCTACTTCAACTAGTACTAGTACTTCTACATCAACAAGCACATCAACTAGCACTTCAACTAGTACTTCTACTTCAAGTTCAACATCATCTACTTTATCTACCACGAGTTCCACATCTTCAACCTTATCAACCATTACCTCTAGTACTTCTACTAGTACTTCTACTAGCACAAGCACTAGCTCCTCTACATCATCCAGTACTAGTACAAGTACATCAACTTCGACTTCTTCAAGTTCATCAACTAGCTCTACTTTATCTACGACTAGTTCTACATCATCAACTTTATCAACAACTTCAACATCGACTTCGACTTCTACATCTACTTCAACAAGTACTTCATCGTCATCAACCACAACTACTCTCCCACGAACACACTACGGGCAAATTGACGATGGCACAAGACAACCAACTGTTCCAACAATATCGGATTACCTTACAACTTCAACAAATAATTTAATTGAAGAATTTGGAATGACTGATGCGACAACTGTAGATTCAGCTAATAAGATTATAATTTGGGTTTATGGTGCGATTGATGGGGCTGGTGGAAAAGTCCATGCTAATATTTATGCAGATGCTGAATGGAAAACTGAACAGGATTTAGGCTTTGATATTGATAATACTAACCAATGGAAAAGTGTTACATTTTGGGGTGCTTGGTCTGAAGCAGATTTAGATGCACTAAAAGTTAGATTGAGAAGTGATGGGACATCAACAATTAAAGTCTATTCTATGTATGCAGAAATAGATTTTGATGCAACAACTACAACCACTTCTTCGACTAGTACAAGTACTAGCACTTCAACATCAACATCATCTTCAACAAGTTCTACTCTGTCAACCACTTCAAGCACTTCTAGTACATTATCAACTACATCAACCTCTACATCTACTAGCACTAGCACCAGCTCAAGTACTAGTACTAGTACTTCTTCAACTCTATCAACAACTTCAAGCACTTCTTCTACTTTATCAACTACTTCGACTTCGACTTCAACGAGTAGTTCAACATCATCGACTTCAAGTTCAACCAGCAGTACAAGTTCAACCTTAAGCACCACAAGCACTTCAACTTCAACTAGCACTAGCACTTCGACTAGTTCTAGTACGTCTTCAACGCTTTCTACTACTTCAAGCACTAGCTCTACTTTATCTACTACTTCAACTTCGACTTCTACAAGCACCAGTACTAGCACAACAAGTTCTAGTACCAGCACTTCCAGTTCAACGTCTAGCACTTTATCTACAACCAGTTCTAGTACCAGTACTAGTACCAGCACTTCAACAAGCTCTACTAGTTCCTCTACAAGCTCGTCCACTTCGAGCACTTTATCTACAACAAGTTCTACCAGCTCAACACTTTCCACTACTAGCACTTCAACTTCGATCTCTACAAGTACTTCAACTTCGAGCACTTCCAGTTCTACTTCGACCAGCACTAGTTCCAGCAGTTCAACTCTTAGTACTACTAGTAGTTCTACTTCGACTAGCACTTCTACTAGCACCAGTACCAGTACTTCGACTTCTACAAGTTCTTCTAGCAGTATACTTTCGACGACTTCAAGCACTAGCTCTACACTTAGCACTACGTCTACATCAAGTTCTACTAGTTCTTCGACATCTTCTAGTACAAGTTCAACTTCAACTTCAAGTTCGACCAGCACTTCTTCTACAACAAGTTCAACAATAACACTTCCACCAGACGAAGTTTATTCTAGAGAAGCTAAAGCATCACTTCCTGCAAACGATGATAATTTAGCAACAGCTTTTAGTAGCCAAGAATATACCGATGTTGCAACAGACAATGATGTTTATGTTGACATAGAAGGACAACAAAAAATTATATTTGAATTTAAAAACCAAAATGTGAATAGCACCGATGTAATTACTGGCACTTGGAAAGGAAAAAGCGATTATGCCACTTCTACTTACACTGCTTACTTGCAAATTTATAATCAAAATAGTGGCACTTGGGAAACGCTAGATAGTGATAATGAAACTGGGGCAGACACAGAATTTACTTTAACAGGAGCTCAAACAACAGATGTTTCAAATTATTATGCTGCTAGCAATTGGGTTTCGTTTCGTGTTTATCAGGTTGTGAGTTAAATGGCTTGGCTTGGCACTTGGGCAAAGAGAAGAGAAATTACTGTTTCAAATACAAACATTGATTCCAATTTAACGCATTTTCCTCTGCTACTTAGTCTTTCAACTTCTGCTGGAACAGGTTCTACAGATATTTCATCTATTTTTGATGAATTAACATCTGATGCAAATAGAAAAAAGATAGCAGTAACAAAATCAGATGGAACAACTCAAATTTATGCAGAAATTGAGAAATGGGACGATGCAAATGAAAAAGCTTGGCTTTGGGTTTCAAAATCTGATTTAGTGCTGTCCAGCTCTGGAACTACAACTTTATATCTTTACTATGATTCTTCACAATCTGATAACACGACTTATATAGGAGATACAACTGATGCTGTTACTCACAATGTTTGGGATAGTAATTTTGAAATGGTTCAACACATGAAAGATGACCCAGACACTTCAAGCATTTCTGATAGTACTTCAAATGCTAATGATGGAGATAAACTTGGAGCTGGAGAACCTGCAGTAACTACAAGTGGAAAAATAGGAAATGCGCAAGATTTTGATAAAACTGATGATAAAATAGATTGTGGTAATTTCAATCATTTATCAGTTTTTACATTAGAAGCTTGGATTAAAGCTGGAACAGATGTAACTGACCATCGTACAATAATAGATAAAGAAGAAAATTACCTGAACAGAAATTATTGGTTATCAATAGACGGCACAACAGGAGTATTGTCTTTAAGATTTTCAGTCAGTGGTGCTAGTAAAGGTTTTAGTTCAACAAAAACCTTTAATGATAATGTTTGGTATTATGTTGTTGCAACATACGATAATTCTTATGTAAACCTTTATGCTGATGGTACATCAATTCTAACACCTGTTGCACAAACAGGCACTCCAGGAGGTTCAGTCGATTCACTGAATTTTATGATTGGATATGAAATACCTCTCGTTCCAAGAGTTTTTGATGGCTTAATAGATGAAGTTCGTGTTTCAGATACAGCAAGAAGTGTGGATTGGATTAAAGCTAGTTTTTATTCTGAAACAGATGGAATTGTTTCATGGGGTTCTGAAGAAGAAGGAACAACAACTACAACCAGTTCTTCAACATCAACATCAACATCAACATCAACTTCAAGTTCAACATCTACTTCAGTTACTTCAACTACTTCAACTTCTACAAGTAGTTCTTCAACAACCACAACATTGCCTCCTGTTGGTGATGCTTATATTAAAGTTCAAAGAAAACAAGTTACTTTTTCTGCCTCAAGCACTGAGCAAGATGTAGAATTAGACGATGCTGTTGTAACTGCAAATTCGTTTATTATTTGCAAAGCAAGCTGTGTTAATACAGATATATCTAATGTTGAAGTAACTGCTGAATTTAAAGATACTGACACAATTACTCTAAAACGTGGAACTGGAACTGTATCGGCACTTGTTAATATTGAAGTTGTTGAAGCAATTAGTGGAAAAGCCTTTACAGTAACTCACGATGAAATAGCTTTTGCGTCAGGAGATTCGACTAAAGCAGAAACAGTTTCTGTTTCTGATTATACAAATTGTATGGTTTTAGTGAACACAAGAACTGGTGCATCTTTAACCGACAATCCAGAGAGAACTCATGTTAGAGGAAAACTTTCTTCTAACACTAACCTTGATTTAACAAGAGAAGGAACAGGAACAGCAATTACCGCAAGATACCAAATTGTTGAATGGAGTGATTTGGTAACAGTTCAGACTGGTACGACTGCACTAACAGGCGTAGCAAGTAATACACAGGCAATAAGCGAAGTTACATTGGCACAATCTGCTTTGTTCTTAACTTATAGTTGTGATACTAATGCTCTTCAATCATCAGCTATAAAAGGAACTTTTAATTCAAATGTTCAATTAGGATTTTCAAAATAAGCAGCAGGTGGAAATGCTACTGTAGAATGGGCAGTTCTTGAATTTCCTTCAGATGTTGTAACACAATATGACCAAGCAACAAGAGGAACAAGCGGAACAGAAACAGATGTAACTATTGATGCAGTCACTTTAGCCAACTCATTTCATACTCTTTCAAACGATTGCACAGGAACAGGTGTTGCTTTTCCTCGTTCTTATGTTACTGGTTTTCTGGAGACTACAACAAATTTGCAATTAACAGAACTTTACACTGGACAAACTAAATTAGTCGAATGGTTTGTGGCTGATACAAGTGCTTGGACTTATACAGAAGGAACGACTACTACTTCTTCATCTTCCACATCAACTAGTACTACAAGTAGTTCAACCAGTACATCAAGTACTTTTTGTAGCACTAGTTCAACTTTATCTACTACAAGTTCTTCAAGTTCTACTAGTTCTACATTATCAACTACATCATCAACCTCAACAAGTACCTCTACAAGTAGCTCTTCAACAACAACAACAATCCCACCATTAACAGTTACACTAAAAACAGATATTTGGGGAGTGGTATTTGAAAGTATAACTACAACAACTACTTCTTCAACTTCGACATCAACATCAACAAGTACTTCAACTTCAAGTACTTCCAGTTCCACTTCAAGTTCTAGCAGTTCAACCCTTTCGACTACATCGAGTACTTCATCTACTCTTTCGACTACAAGTACCAGCACCTCAAGTAGTTCTAGCACCAGTACATCAACTAGCACTTCAACTTCTACAAGTTCATCTAGTAGCACTTTATCTACAACTAGTTCGACTTCGTCAACTTTGTCTACTACATCAACTTCGACTTCGACTAGCACTAGCACGAGTACATCGAGCACTAGCACAAGCACCAGTTCTTCTACTTCAAGTACTCTTTCAACTACTTCAACCAGTACTACTACATCAACTTCAACTAGTACATCGAGCACTTCATCTAGCACTTCCACTTCAACATCCACCAGCAGTAGTACTTCATCAACCTTATGAACAACAAGCTCTACAAGTTCAACTTTAAGCACTACTTCAACTTCCACTAGCACTTCAACGAGTACAAGTACATCAAGTTCTACTTCTTCGACTAGTAGCAGTAAATCATCTACTTTATCAACAACAAGCAGCACTTCATCCACACTAAGTACAACCAGCACTTCTAGCAGTACTTCAACCAGTACAAGTACATCTTCAAGTACTTCGACATCTACATCTACTAGCACTAGTTCAACTTCCACTTCTACAAGCACTAGCACATCTAGTTCTACTTCATCAACATTATCTACAACATCAACAAGTACTTCGACTAGTACATCAACATCTAGCTCTACTTCAACTTCAAGTTCAACTAGTTCAACATCAACAACTACAAGTACGAGCACATCTACAAGCACTAGTAGCTCGACTTCTTCTTCAACTAGTTCTACTTTAAGCACAACTTCTACAAGTACAAGTACTAGCACATCAACTTCAACATCTAGCAGTTCAAGTTCTACAAGCACTAGTACGAGTACATCAACTTCCACGTCTTCAAGTACATCATCTACTTTATCTACCACATCGACTTCAACGAGTACTTCAACTTCTACATCAACTAGTTCTAGCACAAGTACTAGCACTTCGACCTCAACATCAACTAGCTCCACAAGTTCAAGTACTTCGACTTCAACTAGCACTTCTACATCTACTAGCACTTCCACTTCAAGTTCTAGTTCTAGCAGTTCTT
>Ga0114918_10001579_pt1 | contig 20381 bp, 4 predicted proteins | sample LantaG_FD_87015 | JGI IMG/M metagenome (GOLD analysis project Ga0114918, IMG submission 87015) | Deep subsurface microbial communities from Baltic Sea to uncover new lineages of life (NeLLi) - Landsort_02402 metaG | ecosystem: Environmental > Aquatic > Marine > Oceanic > Sediment | place: Baltic... | reverse complement strand
TTACGAAGAGTTTGATAAGTACTCCCGCTACTAGGTAAATGGATATAACCACTACTAGTGCTATGAGAAATTGTACCAGTTGTAGTAATAGTGCCACCTGTTATAGCTCCTGATGTTGCAATACTAGTAACTGTACCTGATGTTCCGCCCGTGCTTAATGATGTCCATGCTCCAGCAACATATGCCCAGACTTCATTGTACGTAGTATTATAGAACATCCATCCATTAGATGCACCTGTTGGTGTAGAAGCATTGGTTGTCGCAAGTAATCCTAATGGAGAAGTTAAATCTGTAAGTCCCCAATTGTTTCCCTCACCAGTTCTACCACTAAATTCTATAATTTTATTACCTGGAGGACCTGTCTTATCTCTAACAGTTAATACATCAGAATTGGGGAGGTCTATTGTTCCGTAATAACTTCTTGTAGATGTATCAACATACATTCTTAAATATGAGCTACCTGTTTCATCTTCGAGATTCATTGCACAAGCTCCACCATCATGGCTGATTCTTATTCCTTTGTTAAATAATCTAACATTACCAGCGCCAAAGGTAGCATCTCCATCGGCTGTTCCTATTCCAATAAAATTATTGGTGCCAGTTCCAGCAGTATCAAAAAATGTTAACCCTGTAGAATTAAGTCTGACTCTTCTAACCCCAGATACAAATACATCGAATCTTGGATCTGAACTAGCCGGAGTCATCTGCACATAGTTGTTACTATCTTTTAAACATTGTATATGCGGACCAAGAGAACTTAGTTCTACAACTTTTGTTGTTCCACTATATGCTTGCAATACATTAGAATCTATTTTCCAACCTGAAGTATCTCCTCCAATGTAACCAGACAAAGCTCTGATCTCACCTCGGACTATTAGCGCTCCTGACGAAGTATCCCATGCTATAGAGTATCCAGATGGATAGTCTCCAAAGTAGAAATCACCAGTGTTTGCATTAAGTTTAAATCTAAGATCATCATAAGCATCATAACCTCTTATATCATCATTATCAATTATGATTCCGGCTGTTTCACTGCCACCTGAAACCGCTATCTTTTGTGTCCAAAGTTTCTGTATGTAATATGTTTTACTATCTACAATGTCCCATACAAGAGTGTCATCTACTCTGTCCATATATAACTGTGCATCGTGCAGTTCATCTATGTCTGCATCATGAGTATTACCAGTAGCAATAACATGAGCAGTAACATCTCCCATAGTTTGACTGTTTGACAATGTAATAGGATCAGCAATACTACCACCACTTATTACAATACTATTGAAGTAACCTATCCCGGTAAGATATTCAAGTTTGTATCCTGGCGGATAGCCGTATGATTCTATGTCACCGGCGATTACGAGATCACCATTGATATATAATTTGTCTTCACTGTCATTCCATAGTATAAACTCTCCACCTTCAAGACTACCAATAAAGAAATCTCCTTTGTCTATCATCTCTCCAGTCCTCCATTCCTGTTTAGTCTTCTCCATAAAGTATCCAAAAACTATATCAGTATTCATATAGCCAGTGATTCCTTCAGCACAGAGATGCATAGATGGGCCTACATATTTTGTGTAGTCACCTTGATGTACGTGGATGCAACCATTGGCCCCATCCAAATATATACTATTTCCTATAGTTATAACTGTCTCAGCGCTAAGTGATCCAGTCCTAAGTGAACCTGGATCAGTGGCTGAATAGCCTGATTCATCTTCAGACCCTTGAGCAATAATCTTTGAACCGGGAGTATTACTAACCATCCATTTACCATATCCAGGCAATTGCATAAAGTAACGTCCTTTTGAATCACGCTTAAAGTCTGGTTTGAACAAGTCAGTATTCTCAGGAATCAACTGATCATTATAATTAGGATGTTTTGTATTTAGATCGGTCATATATTTTTTGTTTAAGTCGTTGAACTTTTGGCACAGGCTCTATGAATTTAGGTTCTCTCTTTGCCTTAGCTATACTAGCTCTCATAGATTTCAACTTCCAGAATTCTGACGGTACATCTCTGATCTCTTCTCCTACAGATCCCTTGATCCATCTTTGAAATATCTCAGGAAGATCTCGAGCAAACAGGAAATCAATTCCGCTATATATATCGTACTCCCACCAGATTACTACCTTACCTCCGTTGCTTTTCCCGGTAGGAGATAATGGAATACCATTTTCAATCACAGTGTAGCCATCGTTGAGCCAGTATGCTTTCTTTATCTGGTCGCTATCACGGTTCGCTGTGTGCCAATATGAACCATATACTTCTATTTTAGAATTGTTATAATCAGGCAACTCGAAATCAGGAATCCAAATACTTTCCTGATTACTTGTATCCCAGTTCTCCGGATAATGGTATTGGAAGTTGAAGTTAATTCTTAATCCAATGAGCGTATTATATACAATCTTCTCTGGTCTGGTTCCTGGTACATCATGACTCGGATCATGAAACCTTGATAACTTGTCTATCTTTACAATTGAATCTCTTTCTTGGATAGTTCGTTCATCCTCCATGTTAACTAGGTTCTTATATTTTCTACTATATAATCTTGACATGGGCTAGTGGGAGGAGTCGAACCTCCAGCTGTTTGTCGTATGATTGGTATATCATAGGAGAGGACAGAATGGCACACCGCACCATTAGCACTAACCTGTTGAACTTAAGCTTCTCGTAATGCTATTTGTAATCTATCTGAACCTCTGCCATCCAATTCTAATTTCGATTGTGATGGAGAGTTGGTTCCCATTATGACAGCATGTACATCTGTCCCTACCTTCATGTATAAACTATTGTTTAAGTCAGCAACCTCATTCTGAAATGGTTCTAAATCATTTGCGCTTCTAGTTGGATCTTGATCTTGATGAACTGCAAATGTTAAATCAGGATAAAGTATATTTAATTCTTCTGCAACTGTTGTTATTGTTTTATCTTTATAGACATAGTCTACTATGCCTCCGCCTATATTTGCACTACCAGTAAACTCATTACCGGTATTTTCTATCCATACATTGATTGTATAATTAGTACGATCTACACTGATGTGCGCCCACTTATCAGGATCAGATGCATCTACCATAAGTCCAATTTCACTTCGGTTATCAGCTCCAATGAAATTTAATACTTCTTTCTTTGCTGATGATTCCCATAACCAATCTAATAGTTCGTCTCTTTTTACTGGGGAATCTTGACCTGGTATTTGGAAATCGCCATTAAAGTCTTCCACATTGTCCTCGGCTATAAGAGTGAATGCGAAATTCTTCTTAGCAAAAATATCTTCTCTAGGTTTCTGAAGTATATATTTCCAAGTAAGATCAGTCACAATAGGAGCTATAGAAGTATCAGGAGTACCTAATGTTAGCTTAATTCTTATCCTGTTACCTAGTGTCGGATTGGGCAGAGTAAAATTAGTGTCAACCTTTTCTAATGTGCCGTAATAGGTTTCTGAATCTATGTAGTTAGCTTGGCTGTCTTTTATGTATGATAGCTTAGAATATGTCGAGTTAGCAGAAGTATTATCGCCTGGGAATGTTGAGTACATTGCATTAATATTATTGTACATTTTCATTATCTTAATCATATTCTCATCTATCCAGGATGTAGTCATGTATCCCTCGCTTACATATGGTCCGCTGATCTTGTTGAAAAATTCAGCAGTTTTGTCTTCATAGAATACGAATATCTTTTCATTATTCCAACCAACAATTCTGGCAGGTTCCTTATCTAACTTTTTAACTATCCACCAATACTTCGGTTGTGAATTATAGTTCATGTTTGTTCTGGCTAGATACCAGTCAGTACCATTGTCAGATATTAAAGCATAAATATCCCAACCATTAGAATGAATGTGTTTACAAGATTTGAACTTGAATCCTTCACCGAGGTAATTCATTGTAGTCGGGATTACTTGCGATCCGTCTGTATAATAAAGACCTTGATCTTCAATGGAGAACACAGCGAACTGCCCCCATTTCTCAAGGCCCCTGAAATTGTTTTCATTTGTATAGTCTGGAAAATCCCATAAGTTCAAACCAGAAGATCCACCAACGAAAGCCCATAGACCTCGACGTGACCCAGAGATAAAACTCTTTGGGATAGCTATTGCATTAAGTGGTATACCTTCTCCTGACGGCATGACCCATAAAGGATCTGGCGGTTCAGGTATCCAATTATATCCATCGATTGATTGTCTGATACCATCGCTGAACCATCCAAATGCATAATCAGATTCAACCATAACATAGTAAAGATCTGGAATAGTATCCCTACGTAATTCGAAATAATAACTTCGGTATGGTTTATCTACATACTCGCCTTCTGAATCATCCCACAACTTGCCGTTACCAGATTCATATGTACTTGCCGATCCTTCTTCGAACCCCCATTCATAATAGTTACTTGAATCAATTCCTGATCCATCGCCATCTGCTACTAAGTAATAGTTAACTCCAGATTTGAGATCAAACTGTGTAATTGTATCTGAAACCCATGACCAAGAAGTAGTGACTTCATCCTTGTCTATATAAAATGTTCCTTCTGTTACTCTATCATCTGGCTGCCCTATGTCTTCTATGTCTTCTTCGTATATCTTCATTTGTAAATCTGAACCAGGAGTTCCAACCTTTCTTACTTTTAATTTTAAAGTTTCGAAAGTTGTTCCACCCATAGTAACTTTGAATGTCTCACAACAAAAATTCTCAGTACCATATATGTTTGTATTACTGCTAGGAGCTTGATCATATGCAGGCAATGGGAATTGTGTTGACACAGCTTTCTTTGTCCATACATCTGTAGTGTCTGGATCTTCATTAGAATATATATTACCTGGCCCTGTTGTAGCAAAAAAAACTCCGGCTATTTCATAGAAGTTATAGATCTTTTTGTTTGTATCAGTGATTGTATGAACTATAGAGAAAGCAGTACCATTTGTACTTTTCATAATATTACCAAGACTATCTCCAAGATATAGTTGATTCAACCGTCTGAAGTGTGCAGTGATTATACCAGCTCCAACTGGCAATCCGGTAAATTCTTCAGTGTCTCTTTCAAGTGTTAGCTCTCCAGGACTACCTACGTATAAACCAACAGATTCAAATGTCATTGATGGATCAACTAGATATTTCTGGTTAATACCTTTAGAGAAGTCTGTCATTGCACCTATCTGCCAAAAATCTAAATCAGCATATGCAGAACGTCCGGTCGTAAACTTTGTACCCATCAAAGGAGATGGTGAAGCACGATACGAACGGGGCTCTATTTGATATCCCTTGTAATCAAGATAAATGTTATAGGAACTTTGTAATTCCATATTGTTCTTTTAATATTTTAAGTTTTTTCCTAACTCTATCATTGTACATCCAAATCCTCTTGTATTCTTTCTTACTACATCCTGGTGGATATTTCTTTATAGTCAGATTTTGTATACGTCCTTTTAATCTTATCTCAGTCCCAGTAATAACCAGATCTTGAGGCTTAGTTTCGGAATCTTCAGATGAACATGATGTCCATCCATCTTTCTGCAGATTCTTTAGATATTTTTTAGGTGTGTTAGGAACTTTTTTTTTACAAAAACTAGTCATAATCGGAACTCTCTTACGAGATCCGTCTTTGTTAAACATACCATTGTATACTCTTGGATAATGTTCAACAGCTTCACGACAATAATCTTTATAACTTTTATTCATATTAGAATACTTTAACAATATTCGCATTGGCGAGCTTACCTTTGTCTAACTCTATTTCGGCTGTTAGATCTCTAACGATAGCAAGCAATTCGAATGAGTTAGCTCTGCTGACTAGAGTTCTATAACGATCGAATTTCATCTGATCCATTAGGATTCTTCTTACACCTTCACGTACACAAATCTTTCTGAACAATGTCAATCTTGATTTGTCCATTGTGAGAGATGAATCACCAGCTGTATCAGGTATTTCGCCTAACCAATTGATAATAATAGTCGGATAATTATTACTCGGCCTTACGGCGTATGTAATGTTATCGATATAATTATCATTCATTACAGGACTAAGAAGTAGAACCTTACTGTTACTATTAAAAGTCCAGAAAGTATATGGATATGTTTTACCTGCAGAATCTTTCAAAAAGATAGTTTTGATTTTACTTAATCCTTCATAAACAGTTTCGCTTGACATATCAATCTCGTTGGTATGAGTATCAACAGTTGAATAATCAATTTCTGTTTTATGTTCAAACATGATGTATGGAGATAGTTCACTGCCATTCGAATTTAGAATCTCTAACCAATCTGTAGCTGTATTCACAATCATGGATGGATCTTTTGTAGCCTGAGCTAATTCTGAGATGAAGTTTTTTACGGTTATTATCATATGTTTGGTACACTATTATTATTTATTATATCATTTTTAAGGTCTATGGTCAATTCAGGCAACATAACTGGAGACCCTAAAAATGGATTAATGATACCATGTATACGTTTATTACGTATTGGTAACATAGAGTATGAGAACATTTTTTGTACTCGTTTCAATTCTTTAGCTAACAGCGGTAAGTGAGCCAGATCATATGCTCTTAGCCCATTCAATCTAGCAGTTCTTGCTGCCCACCAATCACTCCATTGTGTTGAACTCCAACCAGAACGTTCATCCCATTCTCCCCACTTAGTCATTATTTTTTGTACTTGACTATCAATACTGGATGGGATGTTGTTGCCATACTTCTCCATCATATGTCTTGCCCAGGTGAGATCAGGATGTGTAGCATTATCAATAACCACTGCATTACTCAAACTACGTGTCATTGGTGTATACGATATTATTTTTGATTCAGGATGTTTCCTATAATATTCATTACGTAACCATGAAGGTAATGATCTAAAATAATATGTGGACATATAAGTTCCATACGTAGTGGCCCATGTTGCCATAGCTTCATTATAGAGTTTACTATATAGCCACCTTCCTTCTTCTGTCATTATGTCAGGAGGAGTACTAGGTAACTTACCTGTAAGTTTCTCAGCTTTCGCCCAATCGCCAGCTTTAACTTCGTCAAAAAAGTCAGTAGCTTTATTAAACTCTGTTTGATATTTTTCGAACGTAGCTTTGTCTGTGTAATAAGAAGTAGGTAGTTTCGAAATATCCCAGTACTCAGTTAACTCAGGATGATTAGATAAGAACTTTTGCCTATCTGCACGTTGTTTATCCTTATCAACATTTTCTATTTGAAAATATTCATACTGTGTTTTCCATACGCTAGCTATACCAGGAGGAACCTGATTGTAGAAATAAGCTTGTACTTCGGGATTCTTCTTGAGAAATTCATTCTTATCTTCCTGCAAAGGAATCATTTCATACTCCTTTAAGAGTTTGTCTAGCGTAGTTTCAAGGGAAGTACCTTTATCAACCCTGTCTTTGCGTGCTTCAGCAAGATCAGAATTGTCTTTCAAGTACTGTGCAGCTTCTGCTTTCGCCTTAAAATAATCTTCGTAGTATGCTCGACCTTTACCTTGGGCATCTACTTTATCTAAAATTGCGTAGTAAGTTTGTTCTTTGATTCTGAGAGTCTTGTCTTCGGAACTATCTTCTTCAAATCTATTCCACCATTCTTGTAGCTTAGGATTTTTATGCAAGAACTCACGGCGTGTTTTGCGACCCAACCATGAGTTGTTATCTATCTTTTCATACTCACGCCAGATCTCATAAGCTTCTACAACACCAGGACTGCGCTCCTCGTGCTCTGTTCTCATTGTTTCTTGAGCTGGTTCAAAGTACCAATCTAAAGCTTTTGCTCTACCTAGCTCGTCTATCTTTTTGTACAGATCTAACCTGAACTTGTTGTAATCTATAATGCCTGGCTTGTCACGTTCCCATGCTTCAACCGCCTTTTTGTTTCCCGGTAAGAAGAATGATTCAAGACGTTCCCGATGCTCGTCCGGAAGTTTGAATTTATTCAACTCTACCCCAAGTGGATAGTAAATCTCACGGTCAGGATGGTTACGAAAGTATTCATTTTTGAACCAATCATCTGATTCCATTACTAAATCATAGATGTTGTCCTCCTTAGCTTCCATCTTTGCACTGTATTCTTTCCACTTAGTTTGATAATCAAGTTTGTTCTTGCCATCTTCAAGCGGACCATGCTCACCATATAATTTACGGGCTTCTGCATTCTTATCTGACCAGAAGAATTCACTGGAAAAATTAGTTTTACCATCGTTCTTTTGATCACGCTCGATTAGATTCGTCCATTTCTGAACGAACGGATATGTAATACGTTTGTATTCATTGTCAGGTTTACTGAAATAGAACTCACGATACTCATCCCACTCTTTGTCTCCTTTGTTCTGATAGAAGAGATCAAAGTAATCTTTGGTGTCATCGTCTTCTAATTCAAGCCGTGCCATTTCATTCCATACTTGTCTGTGTTTATCAATGTAGTTGTAGTAACCTGGCGATGGATGTTCTATGCTCTCGGCTTTAGCTTTGTCCCAGATTTTTAGCGCGGACTGGTGACTCCACAATTCATTAAGTGCATCAGCATATCCTTGCGCGTCCCAGTCGCCGGTCTTCTCTCGTTTGTCCATTAATTCATTTATAGTATCTGTATAGTCTTTTGCATATGGATAATACTTTGCTGCATCAGGGTGACCAGCGAAGTAAGTCTTCTGAAACCATTCAGGCATTTTGTAAAAGTCCTGGTAGTAATCATTGTTGACATCCTCTTTTCCTTCGCTTCTAAGCTTAGTCCACATAGCAGTGTACTCAGCATTCTTCTCATTATATTGTTGTTTCCAAATAGGAGTATCATCCTTGTATCTCTGAGCATACTCAGGATTAGAATCAATCAACTCAGCTTTGAGTTGTTTCCATTTCGTCCAGTACTTGTTAGCTTCCTCTTGAGGCATTGTATCTATGTTGCTCGGGATAGCCTGGTTGACTATACTCTTAGCCCAGTAATATTTCTTGTCAGCAGTTTTTGCTGCTTGTTGTTCTTCAACAGACATCTTGTTGAACTCTTCGGTGTCGAGACCTATCTGTGCTGACTCTTCTTCTAGCTCAGACAACTCGTTTAACACACCGTGCTCAGCAAAGATATTGACAACATCTTCAGTAGTGCGTGGTTTCAAATCACCATTCATATCGAAAAGATCTTCATACAACTTTTGTGTATCAAGTCCTTTAGTCAACGGGTGAGTAATCCCCATCGCATTCATCTTCTTTATTTTAACCTCATCAGCTGTACTTAGTTTGCTAAGTAGACTTTGAACAAGCCTCTTCATTTTAATTGCATCGAACTTTCTTAGCCCAGCTTCATAAGTTTCTAAATCTCCTTTAGTAGCCCAATATCTTTCGAGCGCTTCTTTAGCATTGGGAGTATTGGCTAGGTAGACATCACCTGATCCAGGCTTCTCACCTTCCATATCATAATATTTTCTGACAACAGCTGCTTCAATCTTGGTAATACCTTCCTGGAATTTAAGATCTTCATCTGTCATGTTGTTGATCTTAGTCAACCATGACTTAGCAGAGTAGTCGTTCATATATTCCCATAGCTTAGGATTCTCTTCTTCAAGTCTTTCTTTGAATACATTTCTAAATCCTGGTGGCAACTTGTTAAGTTTGTCCCACACTAAAGCAATTTCGTCTGTAGTTCCTTCTCTCATTGAGAGTAGATTCACACCAAAGAATTTCATGATCTCTCTTGTCTGCTTAGAATTAAGCCAGATGTAATCCTGTGTTTTGTCTTTAGTATCGATCGTAATCATCTTTTTTAAAGATCCGTATAGAGGAACAAGAGATTCTGAATATGTTATCATCCAATTGATTAAGCTTCCCTTATCTGCTGAAGCATTGTTTTTGTTATCAGCTTTATAGTTATCTATGTCTTCCATTGACCACCCAAAATCTTTGAGTTCATCTGTAGTATAAGTTCTGTCGAAGTAACCTTCACCAGTGTTAGCCTCGATCACAGACGAAGGGAATGGTCCCCAACCTAAACCGAATGCAGCCTTCATAGGATTCTTTATCATCTCTTCGATCTCATGCATTGGATGTAATAACATCTTGAAGTGATCCATGATACCAAAATGCGGCATGAAATAGACTCCCTTGAAACCCATGAAATCTAATTCTATTCTGTCCTTCATGTAATCATGCAATCCAGCTGACTCTCTATCCATTGCATCTAGAATTGCCATACCAGCCTGAAGAGGTCCTGGTCCCGCCTTAGCTAATAGACTCAAGTAAAGTTGTAATGATTTAACATGGAAAGTATAGAATGGGAATAGAGTCCTGAACTTACGACCAGCCAATGTTATATCACGATAATCAAACATCCATCGTTTGATTGTAGCTTCTGTCTCAGCTATTGAATAAGCTTTCTTAAACAACATATCAAAAGCCATAGTCTGTCTTCTCATCTGTTCTAGTTGTGATGAGAACATTTCTACATCACCTTTGATAACCCTACCTCTTTTTAATATACGATCTAGAGTAGTTTTCTCAGGCATACTTTCAATCAACCTACGTGCATATATTGGATTTGTAACAGCCTGAGTAAGACCTGATGATGTAATCCATCCTAGATCTGCCTCAGTAATTTCTTCTCCAAATTCAGTCATCGCCTTTCTTACTGGGATACCATCAGCATTTAGCTCAGTGCTATCCATGAAGTTGAAGTTTAAGATTTCATCTTCTCTAGTTGACTTTATATACTTTAGAGCTGGTTCCTTTTCTATATCGAACACTCTATATTTTTTGAGATTCTGCATACTGTTAATATCAAGTTGCAAACTTCTTCTAATTTTCTCTGGTATATTAAGAGCAACCAATGTATTGTATACTTCTTTATTTCCTTTTGTAATAAGCTTATTCAAATCATATCTGTCAGTAGGATCATATTCCCTTAACCTAGCTAATATAGATTTTTCCTTCAACATTGCCTTGGTGTCAGTTGTGACTTCATGTTTTAATTTCTTTATGAATTTTAGATTAGTAGTCAAGTAACCACGCTGTAGATCCTTGAGGAGTATAGCATCACGAGCACCAAACATAGCTCTAACAGAATCACCAAGATTGTTCCATAGATACCATGATGGTTTGAGTAGAAGTACATTCCATATCCAAACTCCTTTCAAGAATCGTTTTGTAGTTTTATAGTCAGCATGAATAGGAACAACTGTCTTCATTAACTCACCTGTATATTTATAGAATTCACTTTTGAATTTCTCAGTACCTTCTAGATTTCCTGCTCCTAATGTATTGTAGTAGAAGATCCTATCAATAATAATTTTTCTAATCTGGTTCATCACAGTGTCAGGCATGTCGAATTTAAAAACGTAGTCGTTAATCAATCTAGTTATATGTTCAACCTTTGAAACTTCTTCTTCGATCAAATCCATCTCAAACTTCAATGGCTCACGTTTATATATAGATCTAATTGCTTCTATTTTCTCATTCCTAAATTGTTTCATGTTTGCCTTAGACGCAGTTTGGAATGCTTTCTTAATTTCATCTTTTTTATTAAGCGCAACCCATCTTTCCAAAGCCTTCTGTGGTCCTTTAGTATATTTATTTTCTTCTTTAACAAACCGAGGAGCAAACTTGTTTGAATCTTTGACCCAAGCTGATAGAGTATCAGCTAATTCTCTTTGGATAATACTATCTAGTTCATCAAGCGAAATGAATTCAGTTAGTTGATCTTCTATATATAGCGGATTATCTTTTTCATGTTCAATAAACTTCTTAGCCAATTCTCTTCTGCTTGCTATGTTCTTATCCTTTGTACTGTAACCAGCAAGACTAGCCTTGTCATTGAACAACACCATGTCAGGTTTTTGTTTACCTGCAATTATTATCTTCCTAGTTGTATCAATACGTTTAGATGCAATCTTACCACCTTGCTCTTTGATGTAAGCCATCATTGACTCTTCAGCACTAGTAAGCTTCTTAGAAAAGTGAAACTTAACCTTTTGTTTTATTCCATAGTCGATAGCATCACGAGTTAAATCTTGGACCAAACTATCGTAGCCACCAACAACCATAACATCTCCGCCTTCTGCGATTGATCGATTCATTTTCTTTAATGCTTCCTTAGTCGAGATCTTGGAATCCTTAAGTAGCTTCAAGGTTTTGACTTGAGTAGCAAATCTATTTGACAAATTATATGCTTGATCAGCATTAGCTTTAAAAGTTTTTCTAGTTATTCTACCTTTACGATCAGCCCCTATAAGCTTCATTGATTCATTCTTTATACTCCTAGATAGTATGTGTGGTAATGATGGAACATTGGTAGGCGGCATGAACTTCTTTGTTTTATCAGCATGTACCTTTCTCATCAAACTGATAGCTTTACCTTCTTCAACACTCAATGCTTTGTCAAAGAATGATTCAGACAATGTCCTAGCAGTCACACCATGTTGGTTCTTACCGAACAACCAGATACCATGTCTGCTTATCATCAAGTCTTTAAGTTCTTTGAGTGCAGTCAATTCTCCAGCGCTGACATGTACACCACGGCCAGGAATAACAGACTTAACACCTGATCTAAACTTTGAATCATTAATCACATAATACTTCTTTCTAAATTGTGGAAGGTATTCATTTATAAATGCACTAAGCCTACCAGACAAATCTACAATGGTAGGGTATTTATCTTGGCCTTGTGTCTTTCTAAAGAACTCCACGATTTTTGCTTTGGTAACTTCTATGTCTTTGAACCTTAGATCAATTCCGTCTAAGTCTTTCCAATCAACTCTAGGCAAAGTAACAGCAGTAGGATGTTTCCTATCAGAGTTTAAAAACCAATCCTTAAACCATTGATCATCAATCACTGGTAAGTAAGTAGCTTCTTTTGTACCAGCTTTGATTGTTGGGAAGACTACATCTAGTTTCTTAAATTCTTTTAACACAGGTTGCGAAGTGAGTCCTTCTTTGACTTCGCCCATACGATCAGCTAGCTGACGCATTTTGGCAAAGTATTCTTTAGAATATATTTGTTTACTTGCATTATATATTTCCTCAGCTGTGAACTTGATACCATTTGCAGCTGCTACATTCCATGGGACAGCAACCTTAACCAAACTTTCTAGCTGAGTTAGTTCTCTATCTAGATCTCTTATTTCAATGTCATACTTTTCTACTGCTACTTTGAAGTCAGCATCATCCTTGATTAACTCTCTAGCTTTTAATCTTTTCTCTTTGATTCTTCTGCGCTGTGAGCCTATCGTCATCATCCTGTCGTTTATATCTGATACAAACTTATTCGAAAATTCTTTCACTTCTACTATCCCTGTTGAACTTGGTTTGTATGTTCCCGATAAAACATTGTCAATGTTGGCGTTAACAATTGCGTCAGTTCTAAGCATCTCAATATTATCTTCTAATTCAGTGAGTACTTTGCCCATACTGTAATCACGGTTTTTCAAGTCTTGCTTGGTAATCTCAACAATTTTTTCTAACTGTCTAGCTTTGTTCTGAACATTCTTAGTTTTCTCAATTGTAGTTATGATCGATTTACGTGACACTTCTGGTATATTCATCTTCGGAACTACCTCTTCTAATTGTTTGAGATTCATCGAACTAACATTGAACTTATGACGAGTAACATCTTGAGGGTGTTCCTTAGGAAGTGTAGTATCATACTCAGCTAACTTGTTTTTGATTTCAGTAAAATAAGCAGGGAGTTTTTTCCCATTAACAATACGTTCTCCACCTAGCTCTTGCCTTACTACTTTGAGTCTATCCTCTGAATCTTTAACTAATTCACGTAATTTCTCAGTCTCTTTAACATACTTATTTTTCTTAACAGTATGAATAGAGTCAAGATCCTTGATGGCATCCTTAGCTTCTGACACCCTCTTCTTATGAGAAGTCACGAAGTCATCAAGAGACGTAGCATTGTTTGCTCCGTAGATCTCTGGTAGCTCGCTAAAGAAATCCATAGTGTTATCATCTATGTCGATAATATCTTTTGGCTTCACCTTTGTATTTAATCTCTCAACAGCTGGCAACATATTTCCGTTCTGTATGAACTGTCCATTGGTTGAGCGTAACATTTTGTTTTGTACTCCAACCAAAACATTCTCTGTTCGAGCAGAGTTAACATTGTACATTCCTTTTTTTTCAGGCAGTAAATCTACATCAATCCAACCTAAAGTTTCCTTGATTGCATTCAAATCTTCCATTACTTCTATTGCGAAATCATTTGCTTTGCCTTCTACTGTAGCGTAACCTGTTGTACTTTTTGAGTCAGGCTTAGCTTTGCCACGACCTTTAAGCTTATTGATTTTGTTAGTTGTGTCTTTAGATATATCAGTATCGTATGGTAGGGCTTCATCCATTTTGTTTATACTATCCAAAGCATCTGAAATAGATTCTGTTTGTTCTAGATAATCTGGAGAGTCAGGATCTAAATCATTAATGATAGTCTTCGCTTTATGATCTATAACTCCTATCTCTTTCTGAGCTGCTAGATCTATTTTGTCTATATCCATGAACACAGCCGGATCATATTTATTTGTTGCCATCTTATCCCACCGTTCATTCCTTAGATTAGAAGCTGCAGTACCATCTTTCCTCCGGAATATCTTTTCTAGTTCCATAGCGAACTCGTTGATAAGTGTCTTCTCTTCTGCCGGGATCAAGCGCATTGGTTGCCATTGTGATTTCTTATATGCTCGTTCAGCTTCTATAGTGGGATACTTTAATTTACGAGCATTACTTAAAAGTCTCATCATCTCATCATCACTAATACCAAAACCAAAGTCACTAGTATATGTATTGTATATAACTTTTGCATCAGACTTTCTGATCTCTTCGGCTAAAGTAGTATATTTTACCTCACCGGAAATAACATCATCTATCTCTGTTACTGCCCAATCTTCTCCTTCAACAAAGTGTTTCTTATTCTCACGTAAGAATGCAATAGTAGCTTTTCCTTGATCAGTCCAATTATCAATCGTAATAACTTTGTCCTTCATCGGATTAGGAGCACCACCTTTAATAGTGTCAGCCTTCACTTGATTGAATATATCTATAACATCTTTGGTTATGATTATAGATCCAGGTTCGTACTCGCGTAGATCGATACTACCAACCTGGTCTTTCTTAAATGATTGGTATCTTTTTCTAACCGTAAACTTCTTCCCACCTAATGGGCCACTGTCTTTCACATAGTTACCAATACCAAATGTACTAGCGTATTTGTTTCCAACATTTTCAGCATCTTCAGTTAACTTTCTTGCTGTTTTTACTTTCGCTTCTTGTTTCTTTATTGCATCAGACATGTCAGCAAGCTTAGTCTCATCAGCTCCGCTAGCTTTGAGCTTAGCATCATTGACCTTCATCGAGGTGAGTATGTTCTGTTCTTTATGTAAAGCTTTTGACTTGTTTGCAAAATCTATTTCAACTGAATATATTTTATCTAAAGTCTTCTTGTCAGCAAAGATCTGTCTACCGTATTCGCCTTTCCTTGTTTCTTTTATATCTTCAAGCAGTCCTAACTGTTTGATATCTTCAAAAAATTCTTTTGGTATCTCTTCACCGAATTGTATGAAAGCGCCATCTGATTTTTTCAATCTTCCTTTTACATACTTTACTTTGCCATAGAAAGAATCTTTGGCAAATTTAGACCTAGCCTCTATAGCGTTCCTAACTGACTTATCTATTGAAGTAACAACTTTAAGCTCGTTTCTAATAAGTTCTGTATGACCGTCTGAGAACTCGACAATGAATTCTCCACCAGGCGCAACTCCAACTTGTTCCAAACTTTTATCATGTAGTTTATCTGGAAGAGTTTCTGGAGAAGCTTCAATATCTGCAATTTGTTTTTTGAGAGAAGCTAGCTCATCGAACATGTTGTCCGGTGCCTTAACAAACTTAAGATCGTTTGTTACCAGTGCACTTGCTTTCGGACTAGGTGGCGCATCAACAAGTTTCAATGTTTTAGTCTCAGGATTAAACTCCCAGTTCTGTGGCTTGTTCCCATACACTGCTACTGTCAATGGATCTTTAGAATCAGGAATAAGATTACCATTGTCAGCCATGTCAAAATGATATATTGGTTTCTTTCCTGTGGAAACAGACTTCTCTCCAGTAGCTAGAAGATTAAATGGGCCATCATATTCCTTAGTAAGTTTGCTTAATTTTTTCTTCAAAGCAGGCAACTCCATATAATCAGGAGAAGTCTTAACCACATATGCCATGTCATTATTGAACCCATACTTCTTTGCGACAGCATCAATCATCTCCATCATCTGGATAGAACCCTCTCCTGACTTGGTTAAGTACGCTACCTTGTCATCTCTAACTTTACGTATCATTTCTCTAGCCTCTCTCATTACAGTGAGAATATATCCAGGGCTTTTATCTAGAGTATCAGCAATTGTTTTCAATGCAGTAGAGTTTAGTTCCTTGGAATACTTTACTACATTATCAAGCAATGCTTCTTTCCCGATACGCTTAGATACTACATAAGTAAACAAATCAGCAAAAACATTACCAGCATAGTATAGGTCATCAGTCCCAGCTAGTTCATTATATTTTCTGAGTTCTTTCGTAGAAAATACATCAGTCATATTTTCTGGAAGGCTTTTATTTATTCTTAACAAATCATCACCAAGCTTATTACCAGTCTCTACTATAGTTAATTTATCTCCAGACCAAAATGAAACATCATTATCCATTCCTGATTTCATTTGATCAATCTCTTTCTCAGTCAAACCAGCATGCTTAGCTTCTATCTTTGCATTGGTTTTGTTCCGAGTCATTCTCTTACTGGCACTAATAAGCTTTCTCCCTACCTTCTCATATTCTCTTGTACTAAGAACTCTGTCGGTAAGCAATCCTTTTATCAATGAGAACTCCTCGAGGAAATTAGGCATTGCATTCTTACCTTTGATATTCATCAACAACAAAAGCATTTCTTGCATAGGCTTGATAGCATATAATGTTTCACCTACTTTTGTTTGACGTTGGAGAACAGTAAGCTTGTCATATAACTGGCGATACAAACTGTGAGTACTGTCAGCTTTATACAAAGACTTGAGTCCTTCAACTAGCTCATAGAACTTTTGTATATCTAAATAATTGGCAACACGATGTCCGATAGATTTATGTTGATCGAACATTTTGTTTCCATTTGGATTATCTTTTGTGATTGTATATCTTGCATCAAGAGATCTACGTATAGATTCAGTGCTTGTAAATTCGATCGTATCATTCTTGATTAACTTATCCATGATCTTTTTGAATTCACTTCTAAAAACTGTACCATCTTTGAACTTGTAATTATTAAACCAACCGATCTTACTATCCATGAATGCAGTATTTAAAACATCACCATAAGTGATCTTGTCGCTGAGAGGACGCCCATACTTATCTACCTTTACATATTCACTAATCATCTTACCTTCCTCAAGTAAAGATTTCTGTAGTTTGAGATCTGTCTTACCTAGAGCTGTATTATAAAGCTTTCTAATCTTCTCTGAAGGAACGATTGATCCATAATCCATTACCATTAAAGGTAGACCGCCATCCTTGTATGCAGCCTTGTCAGCAACAAATGTAAACTTCCCAGTATTAGGATCTTGTGCAGACTTGTACCTGTCACTACCCCAAGACTTTTTACCTTCTGGTGTAAGAGTAGATGTGTCAGTTATAAAGAAACTAACATCATTATTCTTTGAGATAGGGACAACAACATTACTTACTGGCATCTCTGGAGTAATCTCAGTACCTTCTTGGAATCTTCGTATCCAATCTAGTTCATTTTTATATTCATCCAAGGCATCAAGTCCACGGGTGATCTCACTCTTGTGGTCAGGATATCTCTCGTAGTAATCATTAACAATACTGTCGAACTCAGCTTTGTTCTGGACTAACTTAAGAGTATTAGGATCTTGGATTAGATCTCTATACAATGCTTTCGCTACTGGTGGTAATGAAGTATAACGTTGATCATAATAAATTCCTTTGAACCTACCAATCTCTTGGTATTCAATAAACTGTCGTTCAAGCTCTTTTTGGATAATGGCTTCAAGATCAGGAACGTCCTGTAATGCTTTACGCATCTTAATAACATCCTTGGTAGACAGCCCAGTCTTCTCACTGAACTCATAACCGATATCGATTACCCTAATGTCTTTGTTCCTTTGGAAGTAGCTACGATAAAATTCTTCCGGCTCTTCGACAGCATACTTGAACGTAGCCTCATCCTGGAACATTCCTTTCTTCTTATCTTCAACAATTGATTCAAGCATTTGACTCTTTTTGTTTTTACCAACGCCACCTTTGGCAGCCATCCATTTATCCATCGTGGCATATGGCAGAGTAAAGTCATTAGCAGTCTTAACAACAAAATCGCGATCAGTAGAATAACTATCTATATACATATTCATAGCAGCTTCTACATCTTTCAATGCCATCTTGTTATCCGTCGCTATCTGAGCGAGCGCGTTTTTGGTTTCAATAACTGCTTCACTGATAGCTCTGTTGGTAGCTTGATCAGTGTCAGCGACTAACTTAGCCTGGTACCACGGCAATGTTTTAGCCAAAGTAATTCCTCTAAACTTAGTCATTATCACAGACAAAGTAGCCAAGCTCATTGGATCGTCCAAGAAAACATCTGGCTTCATTAGTTCTATGAATGGTGTATTATCAGCTAGCTTAGCGAACTTAGGATTCGATACAGGTTTCAATCTCATGATCTCAGATAGACCTTGTGTCCAATCAACCATACTCTTCGTTCTAGATGCAAGAGCATTTAGATTATCCATGCCACCAACCATCTTTGCAGTAGTAGCTCTAATCTTCCCGGTAGGAGTAAGAGCCCTAGCTTGTTTCATCAACGCTAGATTAACCTTGCCACCCATCATTGTCATCATTGCCGGGAACTTAGCAGCGGCTACAGGCCAGAGGAAGTTAATGGGATCGCCAAGCATCGCAGTTATCTCTTCGGCTGCAACCATTCTTACTGGATTACGTGCCAAAGCTTTCAGTCTACGTTCTGGATCCATCCACGAAAGGTATGACGGTACAACGTCATACTTCGGAATAATGATCTCAGTTCCTTTAGGAATCTTAGTGTAGTCAATCCCTTGACCGGCGAAGTCGTTAAGCAATGCGATGGAGATCGCTTTGTTCCTATCTAATCTTTTGACTAAGTCATTGAGACTAGACTCTTCTCTCAATTTGAATTTGTCATAGGCAACGTCACCAGACAACATCATGGCTTGCTTCTTTACTTCTTTCATCTTCTCTGTAGCTTTTTGTTGACCGATTGAGATCGTAACCTCGGTTCCCATTGGTATCTTATCGGGATCAATTCCCTGTGATTTGAATTTATTTACTTCAATTAGTTTCTTTTTGAGAGCTTCTTTACTTGTATATACTAAACCTGAAGCTGCTTGTAGCTCCATCGAATTATAATAATCTATGATCTCATCAATACTCATTGTCTTATCTTCATCTCCAGGATCTAGTTCAAGTACAACAGAAGTCGGATCATAACTAGTCTTCATACTTTTGAAATCATCTGACTTAACGTCAGCTTCATTTGTCCAAGTTATTGCCCAAGCTGCGAACCTAGTTGCATATCCTTTAGGAAGATTTCCAGTCTCTGGGTCTAGCCATGGTTTGATAAACTCTTCTCCCCAAAAGAATTTGTTATACCAGTCATTATATGAATCATGCTTAGCTCCTAAGTATTCAGCGATCTCGAATCCGTCTCTGGTAAGTCCAGCTACTGTCCCTACACCTTTACGTATTTGCTCATAAGTATATGCAAATGTTTTTTGCATGTCTCCCTTTGGCCCTGGAAATACCCAATCGGCTTTATCAGTAAGGCCACTCTCTCTAGACCAATCCATAGCTTTCTCTAGATTGCCCATGATGAATCCAGGTACTCCTTCAATGAGAACTTCTTTCGCGCCATGCTCTTTCCACAAGTCCCAAGTTTTTAACGGATGCAAAAAGCGTGATGCATTAATGGCATCATTGATTTCTCCTTTAACATTATTGTATGCAATAGTATCTTGTTTCTCTAGTACTTCAATTCTTTTGCTGACCTCATAAGCATCGGCTGCTTCATTAGTATACTTCTCAAAGAATTTATTAAGCTTCTCTTGACCAGCTGAAATTTGTGCGAGAGCTTTAGCTTCCCTTATATCATAAGATGCAATTTCTTTCGCAATCTTATTCTCATTGTTTGCGAACCATTGTTTACTAGCAGTGAATTCACTTATGCCTTCAAGTAGTTTTGACATGTCCTTGTTAGCTTTCGAAGCATAGGCAGAAATCAGATCTGCAAATTCCTTAGTTCCAACTATCTCTGAGAAGTTACCGACGAAATTATCCATTGCTGCTTGCATGGCTTCAGCCTTGAGATTAGCTGTCTCTCCTTTGAGGG
>Ga0114918_10001578_pt1 | contig 20382 bp, 14 predicted proteins | sample LantaG_FD_87015 | JGI IMG/M metagenome (GOLD analysis project Ga0114918, IMG submission 87015) | Deep subsurface microbial communities from Baltic Sea to uncover new lineages of life (NeLLi) - Landsort_02402 metaG | ecosystem: Environmental > Aquatic > Marine > Oceanic > Sediment | place... | reverse complement strand
TAATGACGATAACATCTTTGGCACAGCCCACAACCGCCTGGACCTCGGGATGATTCTCCTCGCCGATGATCACGACTTGATAACCATCCCTTTCGAGCTCGCCGGCTATGTGCTGGACCCTCTTAACCAATATGCACGTGGCATCGACAATGTTGAGTCCTTTGTCTTTGAGCCTCGCTATCTGTTTGGGAGCAGCGCCGTGAGAACGTATAAGAACCGTTCCCGAGTGAATTTCCTTTACCTTGTTTACGGTCTTCAGGCCGCTATTTGCCAGCCGATCCACCACATCTTTATTATGAATGATTGAGCCGAAACTATAGACGTCATTTTCTTGTAAAAGAATCTTTTCAGCAACACTGATAGCGTTTCTAACGCCGTGACAAAATCCGCACTTTTCAGCAACTGAGACTTTCATAAAATCTTGTTCAATTATCTTATCTAAGATTAAGGCTGCTTAATGATTCCTGCCGAATATACCAATAGTGGTTACTTTTTCGGCAGCGCATAAAAAGCAATACAATCTGCTGACTAATAAGTTTCCTTAAAGATCGTTAATTAGTCGTACCTTCCCAAGATGACCTTGGGCAAAGTTACTTACGGATGGGATTTTATACCGTATTACCCATAAAATCCACCAAAACTTTCTTGTTCGGGAATAAGCCCCGAAAAACAACAAGCTGTTGATATTTTGTAAAGATTGTTCTTGACGGTTATTCACGAATCGGTTTAATTTATGGGCGAGGGTGGAGAAATAAAAATTGATAGGTTATAACAGATTGTAATTAAACGGCTTATGTGTTTTAGGGATGGTTAAAAAAATACCTTAATCTTCATGGAAAGGATTAAATGATGCGAACTGTCAAACTTTCAGCTATTTTAAGTTTATGTGTCTTTGTCTTACTTTTAAATGGCTGCAACTCGGAGATGCAGGACCTGCGAATCCAAAACAATACACAGCAGAAGCTCATAGACCAGCTCCAAGCCGAGCTGGCTGCTAATACGTTGCAACTTGAACAGATGAAGAAACAACTGGCCGCCGCCCAGCAAACCGATAGTATCGAAGTTGAGGCGCTGCAGCAGCAAATTGCCGCTCTCGAGGAAGACCTTGCTAAAAAGAAAGAGTTGATCACTTCGATGCAGCAGAGGCTGCTTTTAGGCGGAGCGGCATTGCCTGTGGAACTCAGCACTCTGCTGGAAGACTTTGCCAAACAGCAGCCCAATATGGTTACGTACGATGCGAGCCGGGGCATAGTGAAATTCAAGAGCGATTTGCTTTTCGAAAAGGGCAGTGATAAAGTAGCGGCCTCGGCAATTGAGGCGGTAAAATCGCTTTCTGGAATCCTGAATTCCCCGGAAGGTAAAAAGTTTGACGTGATAATTGCCGGACACACCGACGATATTCCTATTCTCAAGCCTGAGACACGTGCAAAGCATCCGACCAACTGGCACTTGTCATCTCATCGGGCAATCTCAGTGCTGAACGTAATGGAGAGCAACAATATCGAGCCGAAACGAATGAGTGCACGGGGCTTTGGCGAATACAGGCCGATTGCAGAAAATAAGCCCAACAAAGGTGGCAATCCGCAAAACAGGCGAGTGGAAATTTATATTGTAGCTCAGGGAGTGTAATATCCGGATATCGGTTGCCGGTTAACAATCGGTAATCGAAGAAGCTGTTAATGACAGAGCGCACTTTAATCATAATCAAGCCGGATGGAATACAAAGGCATCTGGCTGGTCAGATCATTTCGCGATTTGAAAGAAAAGGCCTGAAGCTCGTTGCGGCAAAGTTTATGCAAATCCCTGCGGAGTTGGCTCGTCGGCACTATGCCGCCCATAAGGATAAGCCGTTTTTTGCCCCGGCAGTGAAGTTCGTGAGTTCGGCGCCGTCGCTTTTAATGATATGGGAAGCCGACGGCTGCGTCGATATGGCTCGTAAGTTGATCGGCAGCACTTTCGGATATGAAGCCCAGCCGGGTACTATTCGCGGAGACTTCGGATGCTCCCAAAGATATAACCTCATTCACGGCTCGGACAGCCCGGAATCGGCTCGGAACGAAATCAAGCTGTTCTTCGAACCAGGTGAAATAGTCGATTACGAATTGTCCGATGCTCCGTGGCTCTACAGCAAAAAAATTGGTCCGAAAACGTAAGACTTTGCCGGCTTTAATTATTGAAGATTCCACCCAAGGTTTCGATATCCTGACAAAAGCAATCCACACAATAGCTTAAAAGCTATATGAAATAAGAAAACAAAGCTTTTTGCTTGAATTAGTTTCGTTTTTATAGTAAAATAAGCTGTTATAGATTTATACTCTACTGGAGGATGGATATTGGGATGAAAAAGCTGGTTTTTACCCTCATAATATGCTTGTTGCCGCTTTTTACGTCTCAGGCGACAATAATCACTGTCGACGATAATGGACCTGCGGACTTCGATAATATCCAGGATGCAATCAACTCTTCCGGACTCGGTGATACGATTGTTGTCAAACCCGGCACTTACAACAGGATGATTTTTTTCAATAACAAGTCTGTTACGCTTACAAGCGAAGATCCCAATGATCCGGACGTCGTCCAATCAACGATTATCACTATCGATTCGGGCTACAGCGTGAGTTTTGATTTCGGAGAGGATAATTATTCGGTCCTTACAGGCTTTACTATCACCGGCCAGGGCATCCACTGTTACGGTACTTCGCCGACAATCTCAAAGAACATTATCAGAGATTGCAGCGGTCACGGCATTCACGGAGAAGACAACGCTGCGCCTGTGATCTCGGACAATACGATAAGTTCCAACGTCGGCTATGGGATATACTATTGTGACGGGCCGATAGAAAACAATACTATATCGGAAAACAAAGGCGGTGTAGCTTATTCTAACGGGCCAATAATCGGCAATATTATTACGAATAATTTCGACAAGAGATCGGCCGACAGCGGCGGCGCTCTGTCTTTTTGCAAGGGTCTGATTACCGGCAATATAATTGCCGAAAATTATGCAACGAACAAAGGTGGTGCATGCTACGAATGTTCAGGTAACATCACGGGCAACAGGATCATTGGAAATACGAGCCTGATTGCGGGCGGCGCACTGAGTAATTGCCGCGGCAGAATCACCAATAACATTATTGCCGGCAACAGGTCCGCAAACGGCGGCGGCTTATTCAGTTGTTACCAAATATACAACAATACCATTGTGGCCAACATCGCCAAAGAGAACGGCGGAGCTTTGAGTCAGTGCCCGGGCGATATCAGCAATAATATAATCGCATTTAACAATGCAAGCTTCGTCGGCGGGATTTATGGAGCAGGTACGAGCTCTTACAATACATTCTGGTCGAATGAAGGTGGAAACTTCGGCGGCGGCGTAACCAGAGGCCCGGGCGATATTATTACCGAACCGCTTTTTGTCAGTAACGGTTACTGGGACAACAACGAAACGCCCGATGAAAGCGATGACTTCTGGGTCGATGGAGACTACCACGTCACATCTCAAGCCGGCAGATGGAGCCCTATTGATCAGAGCTGGATTAACGACAGTCTCACCAGCCCCTGCATCGATGCCGGCGGTGAACCTAATGACCTCAATTCAGACTGGACGGCGGAATTGTGGCCGCACGGCAAGCGCATTAATATCGGTGCTTATGGCGGAACGGTCCAGGCAAGTATGTCCATGTCGGATGTCGGCAATCTCGCCGATTTGAATCCCGACGTTAACGATGCCAATGACTGGGTGGATTACAACGATATGATATTGTTTACGAACCAGTGGCTTTCAAACGTAACCGCCGAGCCGCTGGCCGCAGACCTCAACAGAGATGGAATGGTTGATTTCGCAGATTATACAATCCTTGTCAGCAATTGGCACCCGCAGCCGCCGGTCCCGCAGTCCCCGATACCCGATCCGATGGTCTGGGAGATTGAACCTCATGCAACCTCAACGATGACAATTGGAATGAGTGCTGTAATCGCCGTATCAACCGACGACAGCAGCGTAGAGTATTACTTCGACTGCAATACTCCCGGCGGGCACTATAGCGGCTGGCAGAATGAACCGGCTTATACGGACACCGGCTTGATTGCCGACACAGAATATTACTATCGAGTCAAAGCACGAAACAAAGCCAATCTTCTCGAAACGTCCTACTCAGACTGGCATTCTGTAAGCACTTCTCCGGATATCGAACCTCCGAGCCCCGATCCGGCAACTTGGGCAACCGAGCCTTACGCAATCTCGCCGTCGTCGATCAAAATGGAAGCGACAATCGCATCCGATGACAGTGGTGTAGCATATTACTTCGAGTGCACCTCGAACCCGGCTTACAGCAGCCAGTGGCAGGACAGCCCCGTATATGAAATTGCTTCTCCGTCGGAACTGCCAAAATATCTGTACACATTCGTTCTAAGAGTTCGGGACAAATCATCCAATCGAAATACGACACGCGACTCAAAAGAGGTCACCGTCGATCTCAAACCTCCGACTCCTGATCCGGCGACATGGCAAACAGCGCCCTATGCGATTCCGCCTTCATCAATCCGTATGGTAGCTAAAACCGCATCTGATAACAGCGGCGTAGAATATTATTTCGAATGCACCTCGAATCCGGCTTACAGCAGCCAGTGGCAGGACAGCCCCGTATATCGACGAGATAATCTTGCGAAGGGTTCCCACAGTTTCGTTGTAAGAGTTCGGGACAAGTCGCCCGATCAAAATACGACCGGCGACTCGGTCCAGGTCACAGTCGATCTTCAACCTCCAACACCTGATCCCATGCTGTGGGAATCGGAGCCGGCCGAAGTCTACAACGGCGGCGGAACCTTCGGTTACTGGGCCGAGATGACGGCGGCAGAAGCCACTGATCCCAGCGGAAGCGTGCAGTATTACTTCGAGTGCACTACCGAGTCCGGCTTCAGCAGCGGCTGGCAAAGCTCACGTACCTACAAAATAAAAATTGGAAGAAGCGGACAACGCCAACGCTTCCGCGTCAAAGCACGTGACATCTACGGCAATCAGACCGCCCCGTCTCCCGCGCTGCCGACCATCTAAAAACAAAAATAAAACCGGACAGGACATACTTTGGCCCGGGCGGCCTTCTTTGCGCCCGGTCCCATTGTCTCAAAAATATCTATAACTCTCAGATATTCCATAAAAAGCCAGGCAGCATCGGCAGCCCCTATGGATTGAGACACCGCCAACATACCGGCAAGGCCATACATACCTGCCTCCTGATCGAAGGCAAAAAGAAGAATGCCGCAAAACCGTACTATTCAATTGCCATGCCCGAATGCCTTTAGTAGAATACATGAACGAATTCCTGATTGATTCTTCAAGCTGTTCGGGTGATATGAAGAAACGAATAACCCAAAATGGTCGGCTCTTGTGCCTGGCCGGGAAAACTCACCATAAAGGAGACCTCAATATGACTGCACTCCACAGGATGCCTTACGGCAGAACACGAACAAGCTGGAATTTCACGATGATTGTTCTGGTATTGGCACTGATGATTAACCCGGCTCCCGCGGCGGAATCACAGCAACAACAAGCCAGGCAAATCCTGAACGACACCAGAATCAAAGGCGGCCTCATCGTCCACATAGACTGCGGCGACGGAAAGCTCACCGCCGCACTCAGCGCCAACGACAGCTACATTGTCCACGGCCTGGACAGAAATGCAGGTAACGTTCAAAAAGCCCGCGATCACATTCGCTCGCTGAACCTTTACGGCAAGGTCTCGGCTGACCGATGGAGCGGAAATCAACTGCCGTATATCGACAATATGGTCAATCTTGTTGTGGCGGAGAACATTGGCAATCTTGAGATCGATGAGGTTGTGCGCGTTCTCGTTCCCGAAGGTCTGGCGTACATCAAGAACGGTGATAAGTGGACTAAGACATTCAAGACTCGTCCGAAGGAAATCGACGAATGGACGCACTACCTGCACGATGCGAGTAATAATCCCGTCGCTCACGATCTGACTGTCGGCCCGCCGAGGCGATACCAGTGGCTCGGCAGCCCGCGATGGTCGCGGCACCACGATCACATGGCCAGCATGAGCGCGCTGGTCTCGACCGGAGGCCGGTTGTTTTACATTATGGACGAAGGTTCAAGAGCGTCGATCCAACTGCCGGCCAAGTGGTTCCTTATCGCACGGGATGCATTTAACGGAGTGCCCCTGTGGAAACGTTCAATGCCTTCCTGGAACACGCACAGGTGGCCTTTGAAAAGCGGCCCGGCCCAGGTGACACGGCGTCTGGTGGCTGTGGGAGACAAAGTCTATGTCACGCTGGAGCTGGACGCCCCGGTAACGGCGATCGATGCGGCCACAGGCAAAACAATCCGAACATACGAGGACACAGCCAATACCGAAGAACTGATAGTCTCTGACGGCGTGGTTTTCGCGCTGGCCAACGATGCGCCCTCGAAATGGCCCGAGTACCGGCAGAAATTCCCCTACGTCTGGGACAACTCCCGGCACGCCAACACCGACTGGGCATGGGACGAGCGCCCGCGTAAAATATGCGCTGTCAATGCCGATACAGGCAATGTCCTGTGGAAGAAAGATGCCGCGGTCGCCCCGATGACACTGGCTGCCGACGCTCAAGGAGTCTATTTCCACGATGGCCAAAAGCTCATCTGTCTCAATCGCAGTACCGGCGATCAAATCTGGCAATCCGAGCCCATCGGACGGCGGAAAACCATTCCCGCATGCTTTGGGCCGCGACTGCTCGTCTGGCAAGACGTCGTAGTCTTCGCAGGCGGCGACAGGTCTATGACCGCGATATCGGCCAGGACAGGCAAAAAGCTCTGGTCGGCCGATCACCCCCGCTCCGGGCACCAGTCGCCGGAGGACCTGATGGTCGCAGGCGGGCTGGTCTGGTCGGGCGCAATCGCCGTCGGCACTGATACGGGCATCTTCACAGGCCTTGACCCTCACACAGGCCAGATCAAAAAACAATTCCCACCCGATGTGGACATTTACTGGTTCCATCATCGCTGCTATCCGGCAAAGGCGACGGACCAATACCTGCTGACCTCGCGAACCGGCATCGAATTTATCGATCCTCAGACCGAAAGCTGGCAGACCAACCACTGGGTTCGCGGTGGGTGTATCTACGGAATTATGCCCTGCAACGGCCTTATCTACGCTCCGCCTCACTCATGCGGCTGCTACCTGCAATCGAAGCTAAACGGATTCAACGCCCTTGCCCCGGAGCCGGCAACAATTCCGATTCCCAAAGAAGTCCCCGACGAAGGCAGGCTCGAACGCGGCCCGGCATACGGAAAAATCGACAATCGACAATCGGCAACCGAAAATCCAAACGACTGGCCGACATATCGCCATGATGCGGCGCGCAGCGGCTATGCAAAAACAGCAGTCCCTGCCGACTTGAAAAACACCTGGCAAACTGAGCTTGGCGGCAAGCTCAGTAGTGTTGTTGCCGCCGACGGCAAGCTTTTCGTAGCCTCCGTCGATACACACCAGGTCCATGCCCTGGATGCCGATTCGGGCAAGCGTCTCTGGAGCTACAGTACCGGCGGACGCGTGGACAGCCCGCCGACGATTTATAAAGGCAGCGTCCTGTTCGGCTCGGCCGACGGCTGGGTGTACTGCCTGCGAGCCGCCGACGGCGCGCTGGCCTGGCGATTCCGCGCCGCCCCGGCGGATATGCGGATGATGGCCTACGAACAAATCGAGTCCGTCTGGCCAGTTCATGGCAGTGTGCTCGTCCAGGACGATGCGGTCTATTGCGTTGCCGGCCGGTCGATGTTCCTCGACGGGGGCTTGCGATTCCTACAACTCGACCCGGTTACAGGCCGGAAGCTCTCCGAGAAGATTCTTGACGACCGCGACCCGGAGACTGGCGAAAATCTACAGACCCACGTAAATCGCCTTACCATGCCGGTGGCGCTGCCCGATATCCTCTCAAGCGACGGACGCCATCTATACATGAGAGGCCAGCAGTTCGACCTGACCGGCGACCGCCCGCAGGTCGCGCCAATACCAGTCGAGGAGCAGGCCGGAGATGGAGGTCATTTGTTCTGCCAGATCGGATTCCTGGACGACTCCTGGTTCTTCCGATCCTACTGGATGTACGGCCGGGCCATGAACGGGGGCTACGGTGGCTGGTTCCAGGCCGGACGTCTGGCTCCTTCCGGACGGATTATGGTCTTCGATGACGATGCCGTCTACGGCTACGGCCGCAAACCCGAATACATGGTCAACGCCTCGGTACTGGAGTATAATCTATACGCCGCCGACAGGCAGATAAAACCCGAATCGATCGAGCGAGTCACAGGCAGCAGAAGAAAAATCAACGCCGGATCCAAGAAGAAAAACGCTAATACCTCGGACTGGCAGCTCCAGCAGGGTTTCGACATCAAGTCGCTGTGGGCCGCCGACGTTCGCTGGTCCCAGGAAAAACCGCCGCTATTGGTTCGGGCCATGGTGCTCGCCGACAAAACGCTGTTTGTAGCCGGTCCGCAGGACGTGGCAGATGAGCTTCAAGCCTTCTACAAGCCAGATGACGCAGAGAACCGCAGCGCCCTGGCTAAGCAGGATTCTGTGCTGGAGGGCACGCAGGGAGCCGTGCTGTACGCGGTTTCAGCATCGGATGGAACAAAACTGGCCGAATATAAGCTCGATTCGCTGCCCGTCTGGGACGGCATGGCCGCGGCGAACGGCCGGTTGTACCTCGCTACTAAAAGTGGAAAAGTGCTTTGTTTTGACAAACAATAGATAATCGGGTATCGTAGTGAAGTAAGAAGTAAGAAGTTCTGATAATTTAAATTCTTCTTAGGTAAGACAGAAATGAAACAATACTGGCGTTTTGCGTTTTTCATTTTGTTTTCTGCATGTTTGGCCTATCCTGTGTTTGGATGTGCGGTTCCTGTTTTTCGCTACGCTCTGGAGCGTTGGGCGCCTGATGATTATGAAGCGGTCATAATCCACCGAGGCCCTCTTGCCGACGATGATCCTGCCTCTTTGCTGTTAAAAGGCGACGAGGCGGAGTTTCTGAATCTTCGAATCTCGACGATGGATTTGGAGACATCGGCGGAAAATGAGGTGACAAGCCTTTTGGGCGGGGCGATTCCGGAAACTCTGCCGGCCCTGGCGATCTGGTACCCCTTGCAAAAAGGCCGGGCGGCACCAATCTGGACCGGCGAATTTACGCCGGCGGCGGTCAAGGCTCTGATTCAGTCGCCTAAACGCCTGCAGTTGGCACAGCGTCTGACGGACGGCCAAACGGCCGTGTGGGTGGTTGTCGAATCAGGCAACGCGGCCAAGGACAAGGCGGCCATGCAAATGCTTGACCAGCAACTGGCCACGGCGACGAAAGAGCTGCAGGAAATGGCGCCGGAGCTTGCCGAGGAACTGGAGATGCCCGGGCTGTCATACGAATTCTCGACGCTGACAATCTCACGCTCCGAACCACAGGAGCGGATGCTGCTGGAGATGCTGTTGAAAAGCGAGCCGGACCTGGGTGAATATTCGGACGAGCCGATTGTATTTCCGGTATTCGGACGAGGCCGGGCACTCTATGCTCTTGCTTCGGAAGGGATCAACGCCGATACAATTCGGGAGACGATTGCCTTCCTGACGGGCCCGTGCGGATGCGAAATAAAAATGCTCAATCCCGGCGTCGATTTGCTGATGGCCGTTAACTGGGACGCTGCGGTGATGCAGTTCTATCAGGAGTTCTATGAAACCATGGGCGCCGGAACGGCCGAAGAGTCACTGCCGGAACTAACCGGTGTGTTCCCGGAAGAGCAGGCCGATTCAAGCCTAAATGCACAAGGCCAGGTTGTTGCCGCAGCGATTAGTGAATCACCCCAACCGCTCTCGGTACCGATCATCGAAACTCCGGAACGGAAGGTTCGTGGATTCGGCGTGATGGGAACGACTGCCGTGTCACTGGCCGTCATCCTGGTAGCCGCCGGCCTGGGAACTCTCGCAGTGACAAAAAGAAATAAGAAAATGTAAAAATCAAAGTGCAAAACGTAAAATTAAGGAAGTCGGCCAGAAGGGCCTCCGAAATTTTGATATTTGATTTTTGATATTATTGGGTTGTCCATGACGATTTGGAACCTGCTGATACGCGAAATACTGCATCGCAAGATGAATTTCGCGCTGGCGGTACTCTCAGTAATGGTCGCGAGCGGCTCGCTGATCGGCTCGGTGACACTTCTTCGAATCCATGACATTCACACTGGCCGGCTCCTCGAACAGAAACAGGCCGATCTGGAGCAGAGAATGGCCCGGCTCCAGGACGATACGCGAAAGGCGATGCTGAAGCTCGGCTTCAATATCGTGATCCTTCCCAAGGACCAGAATCTCGGCGACTGGTACTCCGACGATTATGCGTCGAAGTACATGCCGGAAGAGTACGTTCACAAACTGGCAGACTCCGGCATCGTGACGGTTCGGCATTTTCTGCCGAGCCTGCAGCAGAAGATCGAGTGGCCCGAATACAAGCGCAAAATAATCCTGGTCGGCGCTCGCGGCGAAGTCCCGAATCTGCACAAGAATCCGGTTAAGCCGATGGTGCAGCCGGTGCCGCCCGGGACGATCAGCCTCGGCTACGAACTGCATCGAAGCCTGGAGATGAAGGTCGGTGACACAGTCGAGCTGATGGGCAGAAAGTTCACGGTGCACGCCTGCCACGAAGAGCGTGGTAACAAGGACGACATCACGGCCTGGATATACCTGACCGAAGCTCAGGAACTGCTGGATAAGAAGGGGAAAATCAACGCGATCCTGGCGCTTGAGTGCCTTTGTACCACCGATGCTTTGCCGAAGATACGCCAGGAAATTGCGGGAATTCTGGCCGACACGCAGGTAATCGAACGAGGCTCCCGCGCCATCGCTCGTGCCGAGGCTCGAACGCAGGTCGAAGAGCAGGCACGGGTCGCGATTGAAAAGGAAATAATCGCACGGGAAGACTTACGAACGGTTCGGGAACGCCTTGCGTCTATCCTGACACCCGTGGTTGTCACGGCTTGCGCGGTGTGGATTGCTATATTAGGATTTACGAATGTCCGCGCCCGGCGGGAAGAAATCGGCATTCTCCGCGCCATCGGTGTTCGCAGCCGGGATGTCATGGTCATGTTCGTCTCCAGGCACGTTCTTCTCGGCGTGCTTGGCGGAGCGCTGGGATTCGTCGCCGGAGTGCTGGCAGCGGTCTACTTCGGCGCCGCCCACGAAGGCACACAGATACGAATGATTGATATGGATTTATCATGGCCCGGTTTGATTCTGGCCTCTGTCGGAGGAGCCGCCGCCCTGGCCGTAATAGCAGGATGGATTCCGACCATGATTGCGGCGCGACAGGACCCGGCAGACGTATTGAGAAATGATAATTGAGAATTCTAAATTCTAAATTCTAAAAATGCTCGAATTCAATAATGTCAGCAAATGGTTTAACGGTGCCCAGGGCAAGGTCACTGCCCTGAAGGGTATTTCATTTTCCGTCCGGCCGGGAGAATTACTGGCGGTGCGCGGCCCGAGCGGCTGCGGAAAAACCACGCTGCTGTTGACCGCAGGAGGCCTTCTGCGGCCAAGTGACGGACAGATGTGCATCGACGGACGAGACCCGTACGCACTAAGTCCCGAGATGCGAAGCAGACTAAGGGCCCGAACAATCGGATTTGTTTTTCAGCAGTTCCACCTGATACCCTACCTGACGGTTCGGCAGAACATCATGACGGCGTCACTTGCGGTGCCGCTGAAAGAGGCTTCGGAGAGAACGCAGAAACTCATCAGCCGTTTCGGGCTGGACGACCGGGCCGATCATGTGCCGGCCCGGCTCAGCACGGGCGAGAGGCAGCGAACGGCACTGGCTCGTGCCCTTTTGAATGAGCCGAAAGTAATCATGGCGGACGAACCGACGGGAAATCTCGACGAAGATAATGCTCAGACGGTTTTCAGATACCTGAGCCAATATGTAAGCGATGGCGGCTGTGTGCTGCTCGTGACTCACGATGACAGGGCCGCCGCACACGCAACGCGCAGCTTACAGATGAACCGGGGACAGTTGGTTCAGTAGGCCGGTGCCCCCGGCAAATATTTTGAAAGGGAGAAAAATGAGAACGATAAGGATGAGTCTGTTCATCGCAGCGGCCGGGATTCTTCTCAGTCAGCCTGATTCCGGTCTGGCAAACCAGGACGAGCCGCTCCTCGATCAAATCGGTGTCACGCGCGGTATCTGCGTAGTGCTCGGCGACGCCGGGTGTCAGCGTGCTCTGCAGCTCGCCCGGGAGAGCGAACTGTTGATTTATCTCCAACTGCCGCGAGCCGAGGATGTGCAAGCCGCGTGCGAAATCGCCGATGAGGCCGGGCTCTATGGCAATCGTATCTTCATCGAAAAAGGCAACCCGGCAAAATTGCATCTGGCGGATAACCTGGCCGATGCACTGATAACCGTCGGACAGTCAGTGAGCGTTTCCGAAGCCGAGGCGCTCAGGGTCCTGCGCCCGGGCGGAAAGGCACTGCTGGGACGCAAAGTTCTGATAAAGCCATCTCTTGAAGGAGTGGATGACTGGAGCCACCCTTATCACGGCCCTGACAACAATCCGCAGTCACAGGATAAGGTTATCGTCGCGCCGTATATGACCCAGTTCATGGCCGAGCCGAGATACGCACCGCTGCCGCAGGTAACAGTGGCTTCGGACGGTCGTGTGTTCAAGGCGTTCGGACATGTTGCATTTAAGGAGCGTGAAGAACCATTCCTTAACAAGCTCGTGGCTTTCAACGGTTACAACGGAACGATACTCTGGCAACGTAACCTTACCGAAGGGGTGATGATTCACCGAAATACGATAATCGCAACACCGGCGACGCTTTACCTCGGCGACGACAAATCCTGCAAAATGATAGATACGGCGACGGGCCGGCTTAAGGACGAGATTTCCCCGCCTGTCGAACGCGCGGGAGGAACATTCTGGAAATGGATGGCGATGGAGGACGGCGTGCTCTATGCGTTGATGGGCGAGCAGGAGCAGCGCGACGAGACCAAACGCTGGAAACGCCAGCAACACGGCTGGCCCTGGGATCCCATATCGAAAGGTTTTAATCAATCCGATCAACCGTGGGGATTCGGCCGAAACGTCCTGGCCATTGACCCAGAGAGCAAAAAGGTTCTGTGGAGCCATCGGGAAGCAGAGCCTGTCGACAGCCGGGCGATGTGCATGAAGAACGGGCGAATCTACATCTTTCGATTCGGCGCGTATCTTGCCTGCCTGGAGGCGAAAACGGGCAGCGTGATCTGGCGAAAGACGCCGGACAATGCCCCGTCACTATTTAAGTCACTGGGGACATATCTCGACCGGCAGGACTGGCGAACGAACTGGCGAACGACATGTTATCTGAAATGCTCCGACAAGGCTCTGTATTTTGCCGGCCCACAGATCGGCAAGCTGCTCGCCGTCTCCGCACAGGACGGCAGCATCCTCTGGGAAAATCCCTACAGCAATTTTCAACTGGTGCTGAGAGATGATGCGCTCTACGGCCTCAGCGGGCAGATCGACAAACACCCATGCGTCAAGTTCGATCCCATGACAGGGAAAGTTCTGGCCGAGATAGATATAAGCCGCCGGGCGTGCACCCGGCCGACAGGTTCGGCCGACGCCATCTTTTTCCGAGCCAGCGGCGGCTCGGTCCGGCTGGATATGGGCACTAACCGTCCGCAGTGGATTTCACCGATGCGGCCTGTGTGCCAGGATGGGGTTACAGTTGCCAACGGCCTGTTGTACTGGTGGCCGTCCGTGTGTGACTGCCAGCTGACGCTATATGGTGTCACATCACTCGGACCGGCGGGAGATTTCGACTTTTACACGACGGCAACCGAAGAGCAGCGGCTGGAGAAAGGTGCCGGCGATTTGACGAAAGTAGCAGGCTTTTCCGAATCACCGGCCGACTGGCCCGCGTTTCGCGCCGACAATACCGGCAGTGCCACCTCCGCGGCGACCATCCCCAATAAGGTCAAATTACTCTGGCGGTTCGAGCCGAAGGCGAAATTTTCCGCGGCGGCACCTCTTCCTACGGCTCCGGTTACCGCGGGCGGACTTGTGTTTACCGGCGGGCCTGACGGCATCGTCCGGGCCTTCGATGCGGCCAGCGGCGATTTGCGTTGGAAAGCTTATACGGGCGGAGCTATCCGAATATCCCCGACAATCTGGAAGGGCCGTGCTCTTGTCGGCTCCGGCGACGGATGGATATACGCTTTCGAGGCAAAGACGGGCCGGCTGCTCTGGCGGTTCCGAGCGGCTCCGACAGAACGAGCGATTCCCGTCTACGGTTCACTGATGTCCACCTGGCCCGCCGCCGGCGGAGTTCTTATTGCCGATGGTACAGCCTACGCCGCGGCGGGTATCGCCAACTACGACGGCACCTATGTCTTCGCACTCGACGCCGCAACCGGCAAAATAAAATGGCAGAACAACACATCGGGACATCTCGACCGGCAGGCCCACACCGGCGTCAGCGTCCAGGGTCACATGCTGCTTGCCGGCGACAAGCTCTATATGGCAAGCGGCACTTCTGTTTCACCAGCCGTCTACAACATCGCGGACGGTAAATGCCTAAACGACCCCGGCCCGCTGGCAAGCTGCCAGTCGCAAAGTCCCCGCGGATGGGAACTGTCACTGCTCGGCGATCAGGTGGTGGCATGCGGCAAGCCTTTCTATGGGCACCCTGAATACGATGTCTTCGACAATACTGTCTTCGGCAAGGTCTTTCTCGCGTCGGCCGGCGGTCGGGACATTGTCTGGGTGAGCAACCAACAGAACAAAAAGATTATATGCTTCGATAAGATTGACAGAAACATGCTGAGAGAACGCATGGCCGAGCCGCGTAATCGTTACAACCTTGACTTCAACAGACTCGGTATTAAGGACAAGCCATTGTGGGAATATGACTGTAAGGACAGTGTCGCTCTGGCGGTTTGTAAGAATGCCGTTGTGGCGGCCTGCAAATCGAAGATTGTCGCCCTGGACCTTCAGGACGGCAAAGCCCTCTGGTCGGAAGCCGTACCGGCGGCTCCGGTCCCCTGGGGCCTTGCCATAGACCGTGACGGCCGTGCAATAGTCACCCTTGAAGACGGACAGGTCCTGTGCATGGGAAGCGGCGGCTGAGGGCGGCAAGAAAATGACGGAGCGAAATATGCAAACCGGACAAACTATTCCCAATTGGCGATTGGCGATCGCCGATTTAAAATTGGTGTTCGTAAAACGAAAATCGGAAATGATCTCCAACCAATTCGGCAATGTTGGGGCAAGCCCCACTCTACTTCTGATGTCGCTGTGCTTACTTAGTTTCATGGCGGCAATTGGCTGCAGCAAGAAAGAGGCACCGCAGAAATCCAGGGAGCTGGTTGTTTTGTGCGGCAGTTCGTTTGTTCCGCCGACCGAGCAGTTATGCTCGGAGTTTACTGCCAAGACAGGTATTAAAGTTGTCAGCACTACCGCCGGCAGCGAGGATTTTTTGCCTTTGGTCAAGACCGGCCAGAAGGGGGATATTCTCGTTACCCACGACCCGTATCTTGACTATGTTCGTGATGCCAACGTCCTGGCGGACCATGCCCAGGTGGGCTTTGTGGCTCCGGTACTGGCGGTGCAGAAAGGTAATCCCAAAGGTCTAACACGTATCGAAGACTTAACCCGGCCCGGCTTAAAAGTGGCTCTGAGTAATCCGGAGTATTCCACCTGCGGCGAGCTGGTTTTTGCGCTTTTGGACAAGAAAAGTATTAAAACCGCTGTAATGAAAAACGTAGAGAACCGGCTGACCAAGGGGCACAGTAACATTGGGAACTTCCTTAAAACGCAGGCCGTCGATGCGGGAATTATGTGGAACGGCGTGGCCCACACATTCAGAGACAGCCTGGAAATTATCCCCACACCTTATGAGTACGAGCAGGAAATCCGCGTGCATATAATGGGCCTGAGCTACACGAAGCAGCCCGAAGCGCTCAGGCAATTCATGGAATTTGCCCGAAAGCGAGGCCCGGCAATTTTCGCCGAACATGGTTATATCAAGTGAAAGAAGCGGGTAACCCTTTGAAAAAACTTACGTTTGCCGCAGTTGTCGTTACAGCCGTTCTGCTGTTCGGCTGCAAGAACGATAAGCCGGAAGGATCTGATTCGGCATCGAAGGAATTGCTGCTCTATTGCGGGGCCGGAATTCGCCCGCCAGTGCAGCAGATAGCCGAAGCTTTCGAAAGCGAGCTTGGTGTGAAAGTCATTACGGACTATGCCGGCAGCGAGATGCTACTGTCGAAGATAAAGCTGGCCCGGCGAGGCGATCTTTATATGCCCGGCGACAAATATTACGTTGAGCAGGCCGCCCGGGAGGGAATGATTCTCTCGCAGCAGCCCGTCTGCTACTTCGTGCCGACCATTCTGGTGCAAAAAGGCAATCCGAAAAACATTTTAGGATTAGAGGACTTGCTCCAGCCCGGTTTAAAGCTGGGACTGGGTGACGCCAAGGCCTGTGCAATCGGCAAAAAAACAAAACAAATATTCACTAAGAATAACATCGCCTGGGAGGACGTTGAGAAGAACCTGCTCTTCCAATCGCTAACCGTCAACGAGCTGGGTATGCAGATTCAGGCCGGCTCGCTCGATGCCGTTATTGTCTGGGATGCAATCGCCCGGCACTACAACGAGCACGGGACGGAGGTTTCGATTCCGGTCGAAGAAAACGTCATCTCCACAGTGAACATCGGTATTCTTACCTTTACAAAGGACCGTTCCCTGGCCGGGCAGTTCGTGGAATTTGCCGCTTCCCCACAGGGGCAAAGCATTTTCAAGCAGCACAACTACCGCACCGACCTTCCACAATAGAATCGAATCGGTCGAAAAGTGTGCCGGAAGCCGGAGGCGGCCGCGTTGTCGGCGGACATTTTCCTTGTGATTGGCTCGACAATCCTTATAATATTCACGTTAGAGAATATTGTTTTTAGAGACCGAACCGGCTGGTTGATCGACTATTTGCGTTATGATTTTTCTGGAAAAATTTTATAGCCTTTTGCTTTTGGGACATCTTTTTGTGACTTTCGTTCTTGTCGGGAGCATGACACATGGATTGCTCATAGTCATTAGTTATCTTCGCGGCAAATTCAACCGGCAGAAGCTTGAATTATTCTATACGAAGGTCTCCCTGTGGTCGTATGTGATCGTGTATATCATCGGCACGCTGATTTATCCGGCTTACAGGATTCACATGCGTTATGATTATTTCGACCCGCAACTACCCTGGGCCACCGGACTGTTCGAGGTCAAGGAGCATTGGGGAGCCGTGGGCCTGGCGATGTTCTTCGTGTTTTATTTTCTGCGAAAAAATCTGCGGCCGGCCGAGGAAAAGGATAAACTCTGGCTTTATGTGCCGCTGTGTTTTCTTCTGAACATCATCGTTTGGTACAAAGTCGTTGTCGGTTGTTACCTGACGCTTCTGAAGGGGTCCTGGTCATGAAGAAATCGGATGTCACTTATGTTCTCGGTGCCGCCTTCATGGCATTGACGAGTTTTTTCTATTGCTGCACGATGTGGTTTGCCATTAAGCTGCCGCGCTACTATCCGCTGGAGCGTACATGGAAATTGATCAACGAAAAGGGCGTTCCCTCGCAGGGCTGGTACGGGATGCAGGCTTTTGCCTTCCTGGCGGCTGGCATTGTCACCTTCATCATATACCTTGTTCTCAAACGTGCCGTTTCCACAGAAACAAATCTCAAGCCGGCACACACCAGGATACTGGGAGCCGTGGCAACCCTGACGGCGATAATCTGTCTGGGATACATGCTGTATCACGAATTCGAAAAATGGGGCGTTTTGGGATTGATGGGTCTGGAATGAGAATCTCCGCGAATACTCCCGTTCGAGGCTGGCGCGATCGCATCTTCTCTGCTGCGGCGTTTTTCTTCGTGTCCGTTTTTATCGTTTTTGTTTTGGGTCTGATTCTAACGGACGTTTTTTACGTCGACAAGAAAGCCGTCGTAACAGTCCTAACCTCCAGATTTATCCTTCACGCCCTCTGGATGAGCATCTGGACCAGCTTTGTGACCACATTAATCGCCCTGCTCTTCGCAGTACCCATGGGATACGCCCTGAGCCGGTTCCGCTTCCCCGGCCGGATTCTGGCCGAGGCAGTAGTGGATTTGCCTATCGTGTTTCCTCCCCTGGTGGCAGGTCTGACGTTGCTGGTGTTCTTTTCGCAGACGGCAGTCGGCCGATGGATACAGGACGACCTGGGTATCGAATTTGTTTTCCAGCCGAAAGGCATCGTGCTGTGCCAGTTTTTCGTTGCGGCAAGCTTCGCTATCCGTTCGGCAAAGACCGCCTTCGATGACGTTGACAAGCGTTACGAAAACGTCGCCCTGACTCTGGGCTGCACCCAATGGGGCAGTTTCCGCCGGGTCTCACTGCCGCTGGCCCGCAACGGCATCATCGCAGGCGGCATTTTAACATGGGCCCGCGCGTTCGGACTATTCGGGCCTTTGATGATTTTTGTCGGCTCGTTCCGCGGGCGAACCGAAGTATTGAGCACTACAATCTTTCTCGAACAATCGGTCGGCAATCTCGAAGTCGCCCTGGCGATAGCGCTGCTGCTCATCCTCGTGGCTCTGATTGCAGTAACGGCCATTCGCCTTGTCGGCGGTTCTGCCCTGGTGAAATTATGATTCACGCCGAAGAAATGACTTTTAACATCGGAAAATTCGAGCTGCGGCGTTTTAGCATCGACATAGCAGAGGGAGAATATTTCATCCTTCTGGGGCCACCGGGCTCGGGCAAAACGATTTTTCTGGAGTGCCTTTGCGGCCTGAAAAAAATCCAATCGGGACGAATCCGCATCGACGGGCATGATGTCACCAACCTCGAACCGCGCAATCGCAATATCGGGTACGTGCCCCAGGATTACGCTCTTTTTCCACATCTTTCAGTCGAGCGTAATATCACTTTCGGCCTGCGAGCCCACGGTTACGAGGAAACGAACATTACTGAAACCGCGGACCTGCTGGGCATCAGGCATCTGCTGTCACGAAGTATCGACGGTCTCAGCGGCGGCGAAAAACAACGCGTCGCACTGGCGCGGGCTTTGGTTCTGAAACCGAAGATTCTGCTCCTGGATGAGCCGGTCTGTGCCCTGGACGAGGTCACCCGACAGCAGGTTTGTGCGCAACTGTCGGGTATTCAGCGCCGGCTCGGCCTGACGACCGTCCATGTAAGCCATAATCTCGAAGAGGCATTTTCCGTAGCGGACCGCGCCGCCATATTGCACAAGGGTCTCCTGCAGCAGGTCGGCACTCTGGATGAGCTGCTGCGCAGGCCGAAAAGCGAGTTTGTCGCCCGCTTCATGCGGTGCGAAAATATCTTCTGCGCAGAGGTCACCGGCCCGGGCACCCACGATTCACAGACGACTGTCAAGCTCGGCGATGTCGAGCTGCAGGTAGCGGGCCGCCGCACCGGCAAATTGATGGTGATGATTCGGCCTGAAGACTTGTTTGTCCGGCCCGGCTCTGCGTATAACGGCAAATGCGAAAACGTAATTCATGCTGCGCTCGTTCGCTCGCGTGATTGCGGCGGATACGTCAGGGTCGATCTCGACGGTCCCGTCAGGCTTGTAGCCCATATGACGCACGCAGCGTTCGCGGAACTGCAAGAGACTCATCAATCTGATGTCGTGGCGGAATTAAACTTGAAAAATATCCACATATTGCTACAATAGCTGTTGATGATCCGACCCGGCACAGGAAAAGAGGCTGTCGTAGGTGATTGGTTTTGTGTTTGACAAGTGGCGGGGACAAAATGTTGCCGGCCTCCAATCTGCGACTGTGGTACCGCCCGCCGGATCAAGTGGTCGATGGAGATTAGTCTTATGCTGGAACTTTTACGTCGTTTTTATTTACTTGCCCTGGTATTGCTATTATGCGGCGCCGGTTGTGCCACTGTTAAACACGCCCCCCCGCCTCCGGATGAGAAATATACCGAGGCCAATGCGCTTGGCATGATAAGGAGCAGCCGGGGGACACTGGCACCCGTCTATGCCCCCCTGGCCGAGCAGATTGCGATGGATTTCAACCTGCGTGAGAAAGAAGGTATCGGCATAGATATCGGAAGCGGCCCGGGTACGCTCATTCTCGAACTATGCAGACATACCCGGCTGCATTGGATCAACGCCGATATCAATCCGCATTTCTTTCCGCATTTTTATCAGCAGGCGCAGCAGCAAGGTTATGGTTACCGCGTCAGCGCCATATTCGCCGATGCCGGTGCTCTGCCTTTTCGCGACAACTATGCGGACATCATCGTCAGCAGGGGTTCTTTTCCTTTCTGGCAGGACAAAACCCGGTCGTTCAGCGAGATATATCGAGTTCTCAAACCCGGAG
>Ga0114918_10001577_pt1 | contig 20388 bp, 20 predicted proteins | sample LantaG_FD_87015 | JGI IMG/M metagenome (GOLD analysis project Ga0114918, IMG submission 87015) | Deep subsurface microbial communities from Baltic Sea to uncover new lineages of life (NeLLi) - Landsort_02402 metaG | ecosystem: Environmental > Aquatic > Marine > Oceanic > Sediment | place... | reverse complement strand
GGACTTGGCAAGGGGGTGCAGGTGGTGGTGCAGGTGGTTCATCAACATCACCCAGTTATGGTCCAGGTGGTGTCGGCGTAGCTTCTTCTATTACAGGCACTAGTGTTACAAGAGCAATTAGTGGTACTGCTCCATCTGGCGTTAACCATGGTGGCGCAAATACAGGAAAAGGTGGTTCAGGTGCTTATAATGATAATGGTGGTGATGGTGGTAATGGTGGCTCAGGTGTCGTAATTGTCAGATACAGATTTCAATAAAGGAAATAATATGGCACATTTTGCACAAATAGAAAACAACCTAGTAACTCAAGTAATCGTTGTAGATAACAGCGACATTCTGGATGAACAAAAAAATGAATCAGAAGTTGTAGGTATTCAATTCTGTACTGACTTATTTGGTGGTACTTGGGTACAGACTTCATATAACAGGAGCATTAGAAAGAATTATGCTGCTATAGGTTATACTTATGATGCTACTAGGGACGCTTTCATCTCACCGCAGCCTTACCCTTCTTGGGTGTTGGATGAAGCTATTTGTGAATGGGAACCACCTGTAGCATACCCTGATAACGCCGTATTACCAGACACTTATATTTGGGATGAAGAGACAATTAACTGGGTGCTTTTTTGGGACGATACCATTTAGAAGGAGAATAACTAATGAGTACGCTTCCCGAAAGCATAACATCAATGCTTGATGTTCCTATTAGTATAGAGAAGAGTCCAGCCATGCGGATGGCTATATGTAACAGGTGTGAGTGGTTCAGAGCGTCAATAAGACAATGTAAAAAGTGTCTTTGTTTTATGCCTGCGAAGATTCGTTTGAAATCGGCATCTTGCCCAATAAAGAAATGGTAAAAATATGAAGTATACAATTAGAGAAAAAAATGACGGTATTGCGACAATAGATTTTGCAGATGGTGCGGCGATTAAACTAGCCAATCCAATTACCTAACCGTCAAATAAACAGGGGCACCCATGCCATTAACCAAGTTAAAGTTTAGGCCTGGAATCAACCGTGATGTGACTTCGTATTCGAATGAAGGCGGTTGGGTAGATTCTGACAAGGTTAGATTCAGGTTAGGTTTTCCTGAGAAGATAGGCGGTTGGGTCAAGTATTCAACGGCCACGTTCCTTGGAACGTGTAGATCTTTGCACGCCTGGGTATCTCAGGTCTCGGATCAATATCTGGGTATTGGAACGGAACTGAAGTTCTACATAGAAAGCGGACAAGCTTTCTATGACGTAACTCCAATTAGAAAAGTAAGCACCAACTCAATTACGTTTGCGGCAGTCGATGGCTCTTCTACCCTGACCGTAACAGATTCTGCCAGCTTGACGGTACAGAATGATTTTGTCACATTTGCAGGAGCAGTTAGTTTAGGAGGGGTAATAACCGCTGCGGTACTTAACCAAGAGTACCAAGTCCTAACCGTTATTAATGCGAATTCATACACCGTCACCGCCAAAGACACCTCTGGGAGCGCGGTTCTAGCTAATTCTAGTGATACTGGGAACGGCGGTTCTGGCGTGGACGGACAGTATCAAATAAACGTGGGCCTTGATACAGGCGTTGGAGGAACAGGTTGGGGCGCAGGTACTTGGGGAAGATCAACTTGGGGTTCTGCTAGTGATCTAGTTACTACGGCAGAGCTGCGTCTTTGGTCCCAGGATAATTTTGGGGAAGACTTATTAATTAATCCTAGGGATGCGGGAATTTATTATTGGGATCAAAGTGGGGGTCTTGCTGCGAGAGCCGTAGATATAGCTGGAGCTGACTTCTCGTCCCAAGCTAGTGATCCACCTATAATAGCCAAGCAAATCATGGTAGCGGACAACAGTCGTCATGTCATTGCCTTTGGTACAAACACCCTTGGGTCGGGCGTTCAAGACCCATTGTTGATACGATTCTCTAGTCAGGAGTCTTTTCTAAATTGGTCCCCGTCCCCTACGAATTCCGCTGGGGATTTACTTATAGGTTCTGGGTCCACGTTCATTAGAGCCTTGGAAACTAAGCGCGAGATTTTAGTTTGGACGAATAGTTCCCTGCATACGATGCAGTATCTAGGAGCTCCTTATTTTTTCGGCATTCAACCGTTATCGAATAGTATTACTATCATGGCTCCAAATGCAACGATCGCTGTAGATGACGCGGTATTCTGGATGGGCCAAGACACGTTCTATTTATATGAGGGTACAGTCAAACAGTTGCCGTGCACTGTAAAAAATAAAGTGTTTTCTAATTTTAATTATCAGCAAAGAGATAAGGTGTATGGGGGCCTTAACAGTGAGTTCAGTGAGGTAACTTGGTTCTATTGTTCAAACACAAACTCCACCGCTAACGGAGGGGACGGTCAGAACGATTCATATGTGACGTTTAATTACTCTGAAGGCGTTTGGTATTATGGAAATTTATCTCGATCAGCGTTTATGGATCGAGGAATAAGAGAATACCCAACCGCAACGTACAATGGAAATATCTTTAGCCATGAGGTTGGATACGATGCGGACGGGACTGCGATGGCTTCCTCAATAGAGTCAAGCCCAATGGACATAGGGGAGGGAGATAGATTCATGGCTATCAGCAAAATAATCCCTGACTTCAGTTTTGTTGGCTCCACGGAAGGAGATCCTTCCGTAAGTATGACTATGAGTATGCAAGATTATCCTGGTAGTTCTTACGGTCAGACGGGCTCAGACACGGTTGCTTTGACGAGTTCTTCCACAACAACTTTACCCTTTGAACAATTCACACAGAAAGCGGACGTTAGATTACGGGGCAGGTCTGTGGCACTCAAGGTCACCTCTTCCGATCTTGGCGTTAGCTGGAGATTAGGTACTCCGAGAATTGACACGCGAACTGACGGGAGAAGATAATGGCATCTGTTGTTGCTTTTCCAAGATTACCTACTCCTCCCGGAGAGATAAACAGCGTGTACATAGCGGATTTGGTTAGAGCTTTAGAGTTCTTTATGCTTCTAGTTCAAAACCCTGGGGAGAGCAGATCAACTACTCAAGTTCTTACAAATGCTCAAGACGGAAACGATGTTGGATTAGAGGCGGGGACGTTCTATATCGTGGATTCTTACGTTAGAATAACTTTATTAAATGTAAGTGCTAGTGCAGGTTCTACAGGAACAGGACAAATAGGAACGGTAACAGTTGCTGTTTCATAATAAAACGGTTACGGTATGATGAATAATAAAGGACACGTCGGATGGCATTACCAGGTATAATCGCGGCAATAAGTGGGTTGACTTCTTTAGCGGGTGCATTTAAAGGCGCTTCGGCGGCAGCGGCTGGAGGCGGCGGTCTTGAATCTTTAATCAAAGGAGCCATTGGCGGCGGGTTTGGTGCTTCACCTTTTGGTCAAGCGTTCAACATGTTTGGCGGCGGCGGCGGCGGTTTTATGGGAAACACTCAAAGCCCCGCAACAAGAAACCAACCGTCGAAAGGTCCCTCTCAGTTCATGGGGTCTTCGTACAACGGTGCGGGTGGAAGTCCAATGCAATCCATCGGGAAAGGGATCAGCGGAGCGGCAAGCTTCCTCGATAACAACCCTTTGATCTCTTCCTTGGCGTTGCAATTATTAAGCAAACCTTCCGTGACTACTCCGGATAGTGTACGAGACAAACTAATGTATGGTCACAACCCGAACATCGTAGGGAGAATAGCTCCAGACATAAGAGCTAGGACACTGGCTCAAGGTGGTATTGTAAACGGTTACAATATGGGGGGCTATATCCAAGGACCTGGGTCCTCGACTAGTGATTCTATTCCAGCAACGATATATCAGAATGGACAACCTGTAAGAGAAGCGGCGCTATCGGATGGTGAGTTCGTAGTGAACGCCGAAGCTGTAGAAGGTATTGGAAATGGCAATAGAGAAGCGGGTGCAGCGCAACTGTACCGAATGCAACGAGATATGATGGGGAGAGCGTAATGCCCGAAGAAACCGGAAGTGAACAAAGACAGGTCACAACTCCCGATTATCAAGAACAGTTCTTAAAAGATCTGTTAGCTAATATATATGGCACCGATCCCGAGACGGGAGGCCTGACAGGTATAGCAACTAGGTCTCCGCTTTACGGGGAATTAATTTCTGATGAGGACGGCAACCCTGTTTTTGAAACTAACGCAGACGGCACCCAGAAACTAGACTTTTCAGGGAACCCTATTCAACAGACTATAGGTGGAGTTGCGGCTCCAGATATAGCTCGATTCACTGACGCTCAAAAAGAAGCTATTCAATTAGGCATCAGCGGCGTGGGTGCGTATAAACCTATGATGGATGCTGGAGCGGCGACTGTTCAAAGAGGCCTAGGTGCTTTTGATAGAGGCAATGCCGTAGCTGAGATGGGTGTATCGGCGCTGTCGGGAACGCAGAACGCAGATGGAACGGCAAGAACTTTTGATCCCAACGCCTACAAATCTTACATGGATCCTTACACCCAAGAAGTAATAGACACCCAGTATGCCGATATCAACAGGCAGGCAGACATTGAAAGAAATAGACTGTCCTCCCAGGCTGTAGGTTCAAATGCGTTTGGTGGGTCAAGAGGGGCTCTACAACAATCTGAGTTACAAAGAAACACTGCCGACCAGCAAGCTAGAACTGGAGCTCAGTTAAGATCTCAAGGGTATGGTGCCGCGCAAAACCAAGCGCAGTCTGTTTTTGAGAATCAAATGTCTCGGGGACAAAACGCCGCACAAATATTCAATCAGCTTGGTCAAGGGATTGGCACACTTGGTGGGGACATGACAAGGACAGGCGTTCAACAAGCCGCTCTTGGTGAGGCGGCTCAAGGAGCTCAAACTAGAGATGTTAACTCATTGTTTAATCTAGGATCATTGGAACAAAGACAGCGGCAGTCAGAATTTGACGTGCAGAGAGCTGGTCAGATGGAAGAAGCGTATGAGCCTTTCCAAAGGTTCTCGTACATGTCCGATATTCTTCGAGGTGTTCCATCATCTCAGGGTAGTATTACAACAGCGACGGCCCCTAGCGGAGGCTTCCTGTCTAATATTTTTGGTATGGCTAATACGATAGGCGGAACCCAACAGTCCACAGGGTAAGGAATTTTATCTGGTTTAATTAATCCAAGCGGAGTTTAAAATGAGTGTAAATAACAGAGGCCTTTTTAAAAACGATGACGCTCGTAAGATGCTCCGCAATATGGCGGGAGTCGGTTCGAAACCTTCTGGGATTCTGGCGTCGTCCCCACAGTTGATGAATGCGGTTACAGAAACGGCGATGCCAAAGAAAGAAACGGGCCAAGGGAGGATTGTTCCTGTGGGCCAAGGGCAAATGCAAAGAACAATGGGTTCTCCAATTACAATGCAAAGAAACGCCCAGTACATGGCTCCACCAGCCGGGCTAATGCAAATGTCTCAAGCTGCTCCTAGTAGAATGCCCCAGGGTCCAGTCGCTGGAATGCCTACTCTTCAAACCGAATACGCAAAGGGCGGTCCCGTTGGGGCTCTACTAGGAGCAGCAGTCAATGTTTCGAAGACGGCTGGATCAGTCGCAAAAAATGTCCCGAAAAATATAGTTCCAATCACCACATATAAGGGCCTTAAAGGAGTAGGGGCAGCTACTCTAGCTGGAGCGTCTACTTATTACGCTAATCCTTTTACTACTGAGGAGTTTGGAGACAAGGCTGCTGGATTGAATAAAGATCTTCAAGACACTGCGGCAATAGCAAGAGATGCTGGCGACACTGAAGCTGGTGCCCGGGCTTTCATTACTCAACTTGGGGGAAACCCTGAAGGGAATGTCCAAGAAGAGTTGAATAAAATTTACAGCGGTATCAGCGGCAAGAAGATCCCCGTGTCTCAGAGAAACAAAGTAGAGGGATCCATCAGGGCTATTGTTGGAGCCACCACTATGGCGGCTAAAGGCAATGACATGCAAAGGATTGCTGCGGGTCTAAAAGCTGGGGCGGAACAACGGTTGGCTATGGCACAAGCTACGGCTATCGCCGCGTCAAAAGGTAAGAAGACCAGCGAGTACACTCCTGAAAGAACCTACGCTCGAGTGGTTGAAGAATTAATCAAGAGTGAGAACGCGCCGAGGTTAGGAAACGGCGAAGGGGAACTTGACATTGAAAGAATAAAAGCAATGGCGATGCAAGTAGCCAATGCTACTGGTGGTTCAAGTGCTACTTCCACTAGTGCTATTTCCACTAGTGCTCCTAACGCTGCTCAGATTAAAGCTTTAAGAGATAACCCTAGTGCCGAGAATGTGGCTCTATTCGATAAGTATTTCAAAGACTTTACCTCAGCGTCTAAAATTTTAGGATAAAATAATGGCCGAAAACATCTTTGCTCAACTTGCCGACAAACCAAGAGCATCAGGATCAGGGAACATCTTTGCTCAACTTGCCGACGAACCAAGAGCATCAGGACTTGACCCCGAGAGCGAGGGCTGGTTTCAAGAAATTATTGAGGGTGTCGGATCGGGATTAACTAAAATCCCACAGGGCATCTTGGAACTCGGAGCTACTGGCATTGACCTCGTGGCTGGAACCCAAACAGCGGATGCAGTTACAGAAACATTTGAAGATTTCAGGGAGGCAGCGGGGCTAGATCCCGTTGGATTCATGGGTAAAGGTGCGGAGCTTATCACTCAATTTGGTGTGCCTGGAGGTGCTGGCGTTAAGGCATTGAACGCGCTTGTAAAAGCAAGGAAATTAAAAGCTGGTGGGGGGGCAGCAATAGAAGCGAGTAAGCTAAAGAACTTAGCTATGCAGTCGGCGGCGGCAGGTGCAACAGATCTTATAGTAGCAACCAATGACACAGAATCTGTAATAGAGGGTTTTTGGGATGGGGGGTCTGGACCTGAAAGCGAAGCTGGATTATCCAACAGAAAGAAGGCATTAGAGAATATAAAAGACAGGCTCTTTCTCGGAGTGGAGGGCGCCATTGCGGTTCCCGCAGCAATCGGTGCTTTTAAGGTCGGGAAAAAAATTCTTGTAGAACCTGCACAACAAGCGGGTCAAGCCGTGGCGCAAAGTTCTGTCGGGAAACCCGTGCTCGAAGGTGGTAGAGCTCTTGTTCAACAAGGAGCTAAAACCCTGCTAAAAGGAGCGTCTAATGTTTCTGACTCAATCGCCAGACTTGATGAAACGGTCTTAGCGGGAAAAGCAAGTCCGTCACAGGATCTACTCTCCTCATTCTTAGGAGGCCTCAGATACAGGGGGCGTCTTCCTTTTGCCGTTGGGCTTTCAAGGGGTTTAAATAAACAAGGCATTAAAATAGACATGACTAGAGCCGAAGCTAATGCGACTCTTTTAGAAAAAGATTTGCAGAAAATATCTAGTCAATTAGATCCCGACGCATCACTCCTTGGCAGGGAATCCGCAGAAAAATCTATTAGAAAATATCTTGAGGCGGAACCAGACCAGCTTAATAAGATCTATGATGAACTCCCAACTGGAGTAGATAGGAAGAATCTTGATAGCATGCGGAAACATGTTTTAGATCTATCTAAGTCTGCACTTGAAGAGAGTGCTCTCTTGAATGAAAGCGTTCAGATGATGGGTAATGTAAACCTCCGTAAATTAATTACGGAGTCCATAGCTGGAAACAAAGGGTACTTAAGAAGAGATTACGAAATCCATAGAAACACAAAGTACGCCCCGACAAAAGACGCTCAGATGGTTGCAAACAAGTTCTTTAGAACTGGTGGAAAAGCAATGGCGGAAGATGAACTGACTCAAGCAGCAATAAGAAATGTTCCTGGTGTTAATGAGTTAGATTTTACGAATCCAGTTTTCATGAAAGAAATTGGTGCAACGGCTGTGACAAAAGCGAACGCAGAGGGTGCCCAGGAAATTGTTGGATTAAAGTTTTTAAATGGTGTGAACGACCAAGCTGCGGAAGCCGCTACGAAATCTTTTCTAGAAAGACATTCCTTTAGTGGTGCTAGGAACGTGGAGGCGGGCAGAATTGGAAGCGTTCGGCTAAACACGGATATGCTTTTGGAAAGAAAGAATATCGCTCCAGAACTAAGAGAAGTGATGGGGGAAATTTCAAACCCGACCCAAGCGTATGTGCAAACCATTTCAGACTTAGCAAACTTCAAAGCAGCGGACACTTTTTTTGATGACATTCGTAAAGCGGCAGAGAGTAATACGGGAATCGGAACCTTGTTTCGTAAATCTGGGTCTTTGAACGACGCACAAAAAGCTAATTTGAGGAAACAAGGCTACGTTGAATTAGGTGCTGAAAAAGAGGGTTCGTCCTTTCGACCCGGAGAACTTGGAGATGATGTTCTAAAAGATGCGAACTTGGACATGAACCAATTGGATCAATCTGGTTGGGGCGTTCTAAATGGGTACATGGTTCCCAAACAAATTTATACCGACCTGACTGTACACAAAGTGGGGAACTCTAAAGATTTCTGGGACATTGCCGCTAGGGGTCTTAGTGGTGCGATGAAAGTAAAAGGGGTGACTCAATATTCCAAAACTGTTTTGTCTCCAGTAACACAGGTTAGAAACCTTACTAGTGCATCCATGTTTGCTTTGATGCAAGGAAACCTAGGCCGAGGAGCAAGTTTAAAAGAATCTTTTGATATCGTTTTTAAGAACATGCGTAACTCAGGTGATGAAGCAATGCTTAAGGAACTTGCAGAAATGCAGTCAAGAGGCATAATCGGAACCTCTGCTAACTTAAGAGAGATCCAAGAATTGTTGAGCGGATATGGCGCTCCGTCTTTTAAAGGGTTCTCTAAAGGCCCAGTACAAAGAGCAATGAATAAAAAGGTAGGGGTGGGTGAATACAAAGCCTCAGCCAAAGATTTTACCACCTTAATGGATAAACTGTACCAAGGTAGTGACGATGGTTGGAAGATCTACAACTATAAGTTCGAACAAAATAAATTAAGAAGTGCATTAAACGATTTAAGTATTGAGGATAAATACAGACACTTATCCCCAGAAACACCAGTGCCTTCTAATCTGAACGCGGGTCAGGTAGACGAGTTAATTAAGGACAGAGCTGGTCAGATTGTACGAGATACTGTCCCAAACTATGACGTAGCTCCTAGTCTTATTCGAGGGATGAGAAAACTTCCTTTTGGAAACTTCGTAACTTTTCCATATGAGGTTTATAGAACAGGGTTTAATACTGTTGACCAAGCCTTGAAAGAATTAGCCTCGGATATACCTGCGGTTCAAAACATAGGCATGAGAAGAGCGTCGGGAGTACTCGCAACAACTATAATGGTTCCCACTGCAACGGTTCAGGCGGGGATGCTTGCTACTGGAATAGGAAAAGATCAAATAGAAGCGTACAAGAGGTCTTTCGGAGCTCCTTGGGAAAAATATGCTACGTTAGTTCCTATTGGTGTAGATAAAAAAGGCAACCCACAGTTCATTAACTTCAGCACCTTCAACCCATACAATGACATTGCTAAACTTATGAAAAGTGGAATGGATTCATTTGCTACATCTAAGCGTCACGGAAAAAGATCCTCCGAAGCTTTAGCCGGAGCTATGTTTACATCTATGGCTGAATCCATGAAGCCTTTCATGGAATTTTCCATGTCGGCAAAAGCAATCAAAGAGGGAAATCCTTTTGGTTCAGGGATGTCAGACACGGGTGCAAAAATATTTTCTCCTGCGGATTCCTGGGCGGATAAAGTTAAAAAAGGCGGTATCCACATGGCTAATACCGCCATCCCAAATATTCTACCTTTCGAAGGACGGGGAGGAGAGATAGTCCCGCGAAAATTTATTCGAGGAATTTTAGGCTCTGAAGACGGGTTCATCGATTCAATGGACAAACAAGGGAATGAATACGGCATGGATAAGTCGATGGCGTTAGGCATGCTAGGGTTCCGACCGATAACTTTCGACCCCGAAAAAAACATTCGATACAAAGGTCTTGACATAAAGAAACAACAGTCCGAAGCCAAACAAAAATTTACTTCTCTTGCCGACGATAGAAACATTAACTCAGAGGGTTTGCTGCAAGGCTACATAAAAGCAAATATAGCTTTACAAAAAGCAGACGAGAAAATGTTTCAGATGTTTGAGGATGGAAAAGCGTTGGGATTGTCCCGTTTTAAAATAAAAAACATCTTAGAAAAGAATAACGTCACGGGAGTTGATCGAGTAAGCAGAGGACTTTCTGATCCGTACAAAGTAAGCTCTCAAATAAAGAATAAGATGAGGAGGTTCGGCATCATGAACCAGTTTCCATCTGGAGATATAGCAAAAGCATATCAACAGTTTAAGAAAGAAAAACTAACCAAGGACCCAGAGTTTACTCCAGCAAAACCTGTTGCACCACTCTCCAGGGAGCCTGTCAATTTGTATAGACCCCAGGCCCAAGCTCCGACGTCCCAGCCTGTGGGTAATCCATTCGCAGCTCTTAACACACCTAACAGTGCACCACCTGTGGGTAATCCATTCGCAGCTCTTAACACACCTAGCAACAGAGTTGCGACACCGCCCTCCTTATTGGGTAACAACCCTCAGAACATAGAGATAGCTAACAGACTGGGTTAATTTTTATTTCAATCCCGGAGCCACCAAATAACAGGACGGCATCCGTAGCCGATTCAAATACTTCTTGAAATTTCTGTTCGTTCTCTGATTGATCCGCTACTCGGAGTGCCAGTTCGATAAATGCAAAGAGAGCGTCCACCTGATGTGGATGCATGTCTTTAAAACCAATTGCCTCAACATGGACATGATCCATTATCCTACCTCTCCCCAATTATCTCCAACCTCGCAGTCCACTTTCGTGGGTACATTTAAGGGAAGACTTGTTTCCATAATTTCCTTGATCCTATCAGTTTGCTCCTGACCTTCTACGGAGAAGCATAACTCATCATGGACTGTTAGCATAGGAATAAAATTCTCAGCATAGCAATCAACCATAGCTTTCTTTGTTTGATCCGCTGCACTCCCTTGAATTAATTTGTTTAACGCTTTGTATGTAAAGGCTCTCCGTATCATGCCCAACCCTCCGTATTCTTTCTCCGCCTCGTCGAGAGGCAATGCCTTGTTGTACCCAAAGGATCGTGGTTCCCATAGATGAAACCTGCACTTCCGTCCTAGGATCGTTCGTATCTGTCCCTTCGTGTCGGCTCTCCGGCTTGCCATTGTCGCCAGTTGTTTTACAAAAGGAATCTTCTCCGTGTACTGTTCGAGAAGTTCTTTCGCCTCATCCTTAGTTATGTCAAGTTGTGTGGATAACTTTCCAACGCCCATCCCGTACATAATACCAAGGTTCACGACTTTAGCTTCTTTGCGTGTGATCCCGGCTAGGTCTGCCGCCATCTGGTGTAGGTCTACATCGTTTGTATTGTACTCTTCCACGATAGTATTCACGACAGAATGTCTAAGCCTCTCAGGAATGGAGGATGCGAAGTGAACCAGGAGCCTCGGTTCTTGGCTCGAGTAATCAAAGCTTCCCCATTTTTGTCCTTCTTCTGGAAGAAACAGTCCGCGAATAGCCTTCTTAATATCTGGATCCCTCGCTGGAAACTGTTGTAGGTTCGGGTTGCTAGAAGAAAATCTACCTGTAACAGTTCCTGCGTTGTCTTTTCTTAGCTGATGGAATTCAGTATGGATACGACCGTTATGCTCATGTCGCATGATACTATCAATGAAAGTACTATCAGCCTTGTCAAACTCCCTTAACTTCACAATCATCTGAGCTACCTCATGAGGATGTGCGTTTAAGAAATGTTTTGTAAAGGACGAACCTCCCGCTTCTGTCCGGGGGTAGTCTATGTCTAGAGATTTAAAGATCTTCTCGACCGAGGCGTTAGCCCAAGGCTCAATTAAAATACCTGTTCTACGTTTAATCTCAGATTTTAAATCTTGCACCTTGATCCGTAACTCTTTGCGGATCTCGTCCGTCTTGTTTAGATCAACACGAACACCTTTCTCCCGCATGTCTAGCATTAAAGGGATGAGAGAAGTTTCTAATTCAAAGATGTGATTGAGTTCTTGTGTGTTAATTTCGGTTTTAAATCTTTCCCATAGCTTTAATGTAAGCACGGCATCCTGTTCCGCGTATGCTCCAACATACTTTGGTGGTAGCTTGTGCATGTCAGCCTTCGGGTCTATGCCCCACTCTGCTGCAGCGGCACGAAGTAATTTCTCACTCTTAGTCTCACCGAGATAGTCACGTCCTAAATTGTTTAGGCTGTAGGAGAACCTGTTCTCGTCGATGAGCGCGGCAGCAAGCATTGTGTCGATTATCCTACCCTGAACCTCTATGCCCTCTACACGGAGCCATCCTGCGTCGTAGGTGGCATTGTGCATGATCTTATCTATGTTCGGAGTTTCCATCTGCTTCTTGAGCCACTTCATCGTCATCTTGTGGTCTAAGTTGTGACCGTTCTGATGTCGGATGGGAAAATATCCGTAATAATCCCCTGCTGCTACTGCGATCCCGGCTATGTGTCCGTCTTTCCTAGACCACCCAGGGCCTAGGGTAGTTAAGTTTGGGTCATAGGTTTCAAGATCCACGGCTATTTGTTTATACCCCGTCAAGTCGGGATACTCTGGAGGTATGTTCCAGTCTTTTTCGATAAGATCCATCTCATTCTTTATTAAGAAATCGTTGTCCTTGCCTGTCTTTTCAAATAGGTTCTTCTGCATTACTGATCCTCAGAATCCATTGTTCTCTCTCCTTATTCGTCCCATTTTTCCCCGCCCAGTGCGGCATATCCTGCTATATCTATCCACGAGTCCTCATGGTCGGGTGTCTCAATAAGTCTAGAGACTTTCAATTGATTTAAGCAAAGATAGACTTGTCCAACACTCACATCCATTCCAAGAACTACGGCCCATAGTTTGGCTATGCGCTCATGGTTATCGTAGGCGTCTCCATATTCCCGGGCTCTCTTGCCGTTGATGAGTTCTTCTGCTCGTTTCAATATTGCTGCTCGTTTCATATTTGATACCTATACCCTTTGTGTGACTCAATGACATGCAAATTGTTCTTGGATCTCGTTACGCCGACATAAAAGGCGCGGTGTTCGTCGTCTTGATGGGGACTCTCAGCGCAAACCCTTGGGGTAGACATAGAGACCACACAGTTATCATCTTCTCCTCCTTTCATTGCATGAAAAGTTGAAAGCTTTACCTTGGGGACGCTCATAATATCCCCTCCTCTACGCTCAATGGCTTGGATATACTGCTTGGCATGTGTACCTAATCGAGCCACGTCCATCGGATCTCTATCCTGGGGCGCAACCATTCCGTAGTCCACACTCAAATCTTCGTAAGACAGGAAACTCTCAGGGTTCACTGTCTCTAGAAGTTTACTAGAACCTCTTTTGACTACTCTAAAGTCTCCCATCTTAGGTACAGTTTCGTAGAGTTTTATAACGGATGCAAGAGGTAACTTCCCTCCTTGTCGCAGTATTTTCCAAAAAGAAATAACCTCCGCCGTTACTGGATCAATGCTACTTCGCCCTTTGATAGAATACAAAAGACCTGCGTCCTCCATCTGCTCTCCCCACCCCTTCACAATAGAATTAGTTCGCGCCATAAGAGTCCATGACCCCGTAGAAAAATCAAGTTCCTCAAGACTCCTGTGAAAATTCACGGTTCCCTCGTGGGAAGTCGGTCGGAAATCTTTTTCTTTTCTGTTGTTTATTCGTTGAACCATGTGTTGAGATAACCCATGTACCGATATCGGCAGTCTATAACTCTGGGTTAAGATCCTCGTCTGCTCACTGCAATTCAAAAACAATTCAACGTCTACCCCTGTCCATCTGTGTATGGCCTGGTCATCATCCCCAGCATAAAGAACCTTCTTTGCACTAAGAGCTATCTTCTGCACCATCTTCCACTGGAGAGGCGTAAGATCTTGAGCCTCATCAACAATCAGAAGATCCAAGAACGGGGGCTCCACGTTCTCGATGTAGCTCTCAATGAGGTCTACAAAGTCCCATTTGAAAAGCTGCCGCTTATATTCCGATACAACCCGCTCAATCCTATCGAAGAGAGCATAATACAATTCTCGATTCCCAACATGATTATACTCTTGATCCACTGTAACTAATTTATATCTGGCTCGGTGCATTATCTCGAGGTATTTATCTCCGTTCCCAACGGCCACGGGCATAATCATTCCATCCTCGGGAGAAATGCTATTCGCCCCATCAAAGACTAACCCAAGTTGTTGCCCGATAACCTTCCAGTCCGTTCGTGCAAGCATGTCACTAGATTGAAGTCCTAATCCCCTAAACGCCATCGAGTGTAATGTTCTGAAGTGAGGAAGATCTTTGTCTGTAAGATTAAATTCAGCACACGCTCTATCTGTAGCTTCCCGGATAGCCTTCTTCGTAAAGAATACAAAAGCAATTCGATCCGGAGGTGTTCCATTAGTTAACGCCTCCTTCACACTCTCAATTAGAGTATGGGTCTTGCCGCACCCAGGAGGACCAAAGATCAGAGTGCTGTTAGACCCCATGTTGAATGCCTCTGGCTCGAGAATCAAGCCAGTCCTTGACTTCAGCCTCCACCCAGCGACTAGCACTTCTTTTTCCGTCCATTGCGGGTCCAAGGATCAAAGGTGCTGGGAATTTATCTAGCTCAACCCACTTATATATTGTGGACCTAGATACCCCAAGCCACTCAGCCACTTCGCCGACAGGTATAAGTTTATCAGAATGGGATTTCGTCATAGTCGTTCTCCTTTTCCAGTATTTCAAGTTCTTCTTCTTCAAATGAAGGGACGAACCAAACTCTAATAGACGTTCGTTTCCCTTGTCTCATTATGTTTTGTTTCCCGATTCCGTCCCCGTCAGGATTCAAGGCCTTAATTCCTTCTTGGACCTGAGTTTTAGTCCAATGTTTCCAGTCCTGTTTGTTAAGATAGTCCATCAGACCGTTGATCATAAACTTAGTTACTCCGTCCTCGGTCCAGGGCTTGCCCATCTGCATCTCTTCGGGGCTCATCGCTCGAACTCGGCTCGTGCAATAGTTTCTAAGATGATCCTTGAACTGTCCAGAATATGTAAATTCTTCTGTTACCTCAAGGTATGTACCTTGCTGCAGCATCTGATTAATCATTGATGTCCACTTGCTCGGCTTCATCAGGGATGGAAAGTAACTGATCTGTTCGACACACGCCTTGGCCCAGAGGCCTTGGTTAACCAATTGATCTGTAGTCAACTCAACTCGTTTGCCTTCAACGTCCATAAAGTACAGCCTTGGTTGAGACATTAGGACGGTAAGACCTCCCATCTTAGGAAGATCTACGGCCTCATTCCCGATACCATAAGGTCTAGTCTTGCACAGATCCTTATCGCAGTGATCTTTCAACGGACAGGTATCACATGTATAGAAGTACTCCTTCTTCTCCAATGAATTCTGTATGTCCGCGATCTCCCTAGAGGGCAACGCTGGAGAGCAAAACTTCCTGTTATATTCTTCATGATGCTTCTTCCAGTCGTCAGGCCATTTCATCCGGGCGTACACTCCCACTGAAAACATAAAGATGTTTCTATATTTTGTTACCTTGCCTAGTCCCGTCATCACCTCAAGGCAGTAAGGACCGTCCGTAAAGTTCTCCCTTTTTCCACCCATATTCATCGCATTTAATTCTGACACCGATATCCGACCAGTCTCAACTGCGGTTAGGAATTCTTCCAACTCCATCGCTTGGCCCCGGCTATCGAAACAATAACGCATAGTTTGTTCTGCGTTGAAATACGGTATGTTAATGTGGCTGCCAACGTCTCCTCGGTCAGACATAATCTTATCTTGCTTCGGAAAAATCTCACAGTCACTGGCGTACCCTAACACTACAGATATCTCTAGCAGATATTCTCGCACTAGAGCCGCCGGTTCCCAATCCTTTAGAAATAAATACAGATGTGCTCCACCTGACTTAGATCGACACTGAAACAGGGGTAGCTTCAGGCGACGGATCTTGTTGTTTAACTCGGCTAAATCCAAGTCGTAGATATCAATATCCAAGACACCGAACTTACAGTTGTTACCGGAGTTGATAGGGATTGAGTTAACACCTTGCTTACCATCTATATGATCCTGCACGAGCGCTTCGGTCAGAGGTTCCCGGATAACATGGTACTTAGCTTCGGTCTTTCCATTCCGCCCAACACGACCAACGGTCGTTCTCCCATGAGCAATACTAGACCCCTCAAAAACCGCCAATAGTCTTTTAGCATTCGACATTGTTCTCTCCTAAAAAGGTGGTGGGGTATCCCCCGACCCCCACCACACGGGACTGATATACTTAAAACGGAATGTCATCCTCGTTTTCAGTACTGGAGGGGTTAGGAACATCCTCCGCAGCCGCCTTCACCTCGCCTGCCGCAATCGATGCGCGGAAAGCTTTGGCTTCTTGTAGCAGATCTCGACTATCAACGAGGCCTACATTCTCCACCTGCCAGTTGGCAAATGTACCTTTGTCATTAGACTGTTCGATTGCGGTGAGTTTCCATTTCGTAGCGAAAACTGCTGGAGAGATCATAGCACCTGTCGTCGGATGTTTGATCTTTAGCATAGCAATCTGTGTCTTCCACCGCCGGCTGACTTTTAATTGTGTGGATTTCATATCCACAACGACCGGTTGTGTGGTTCCGTCTTCACCAACAACAATACAAAAGTGTTGATCTGACTTCACAAGCTCGTTGCCATTCGGAAGTATTTCCTTTGACCCCACCCTAGACGCTTGCTGAATCCGAGGATCTCCTGCTGGAATCTCCCCTTGAAATCCACCACCGCTTTCACGGGGTACAAACTCTAGGTACTTAGTAGTCTGGTAACACGGAACAACTATAAGTCCTGAGTCTCCCGCCCAGTACTGGCTTGTGACCGTATTGAAGGCATCTCCTTGCGACGATCCCGCAATGAACTCCGCTTTCTTTTTGTTGAGTTGAGGCGATAGAGCCTGGATCAATCTCACAAAAGGGATTTGCATTTCAGAGCTGTCGAAAGTTGTACCTTCTCCTGCTGTCTCGAAAATATCGTCCATAATATCGGTCGATACGGCGGTTCCTTTTTTGTTAGCTACTTCATTCATATTACTTCCTCCTTATTTCTGCTGCATTGTTAATATACGCACCGAACATATCTAGATCGATAGGTTTTCCTGACTCCACACGTTCTTTCACGAACGCTTTTAGTGTACTTGGGTGGACGTGTGTCTTCGTCTTGGGATAAAAACCACGCTCCTCGAGCATTCCCACAACGTCTCCAGCGAGATTGTCCTCACCTTTCCCAAACGAGCAGGTGATATCATTTTTTATAATATCATCAAGGTTATTTTGACGAAGCCATTCGTGAGCCTCTTCCTTTCTGTCGGAAGGAATCGACGCATGAACTATCAACTTTCGTTGAACAGTTACCCCGTCCACGTCCAATCTCTCAATGCCCATCTCATCCATAAGCGTGGGGATACTGTCAATCGAAAGTTGGTGACGCTCAGACTTCAAAGATTTCAAATCCGCTTCGGAATCTTCAATCTTTTTGTCCAGATCTCTAAGCTGCCTCACTAGCATACTCAGGTTTTTAGTGGTTTCGGTGCTAACTAATGCCACCGCTTCGGATTCGTCGAAGTAGTCTTCAAATAGTTCCATTAGATTTATTCCTTCTCAGGTTAAATGGTTGACACGGCGTTTCTATTTCCGTAAATACTACCTTAATGGGAGAAAAAGAAATGGTCAACTACAAATTTAAAACTAAACCTTATGCTCACCAACAGACTGGGATGGAGAAGGCTGGTTCGAGAAAAAGTTACGCTTTCCTGTGTGAAATGGGGACGGGCAAATCAAAAATCCTTATCGATAACTTGGGAGTTCTTTTCCAAAAAGGCAAGGTCAATTTCGCCCTGATTATCGCTCCGAAGGGAGTGTATAGAAATTGGGTGCAGAAAGAACTGCCTCAACATATGTCTGATGAGGTGCCTCACCGGATGATCCGATGGATCGCAACCCCTAATAAGAAACAACGTGAGGAAATGTCCTCCGTGAAGGAAGCATACTCTGGTCTTACTGTTTTTGTTATGAATGTCGAGGCATTCTCGTCCATAAAAGGACGGCAAGCAGGGGAATGGATGGCAAAAAAGTACGGGGGGCATGGTCTGATAGCCATTGACGAGAGTACAACTATTAAAAATCCTAAAGCTAAGAGGACTAAGGCTCTTCATAAGATAGCTGCTGGGTTCGAATTCAAAAGGTTACTCACGGGATCCCCAATCACAAAGTCCCCGTTGGATATCTATGCTCAAGCCGAGTTCCTTGGTCCTGGCATCTTGGGTTACGATAGCTTCTACGCTTTTCAAGGACGCTACGCGGTAGTAAAACGAGTAACCTTGGGTACACATGCTTTCCAACAGGTGGTGGGGTACAGAAACTTGGATGAATTAACAAAAAAGATAAACGAATTCTCCTATCGAGTGCTGAAATCGGAATGTCTTGACCTCCCGGATAAGATCTACACCACTAGATATGTGGATCTGAGCAAGGAACAGGCGAAGATGTATGAAAGTATTCGTAAACATGCTATGGTTTTACTGGAAGGAGGAGAACTAATGACCGCTCCGGCTGTAATCACTCAGCTTTTACGACTGCAGCAGGTTATGTCAGGTCATTTGAAGACCGATGACGGCGAGATGTTGACCTTTCCCTCTACCAGGATGAATGCTGTCTTGGAAATTCTTGAGGAAAGTACTGGTAAAGCAATCATCTGGTCTAGGTTTAGACATGACATCAAGGAAATTGTGCGCGTTCTTAAAGAGAAGTACGGCGAAGACAGTGCTGCTTCTTATTTTGGAGACACTTCAGACGATGAGCACAATGATATCATTATTAATTTCCAGAATCCAAGGCATCCCTTACGTTTTTTTGTAGGGAATCCAGCTACCGCAGGGTATGGGCTGACATTAACCCAGGCAAATCTGGTGATCTATTATGCCAATGATTATAATTTGGAATATCGAGCCCAATCGGAGGATCGATGCCATAGGATAGGCCAGACTAAAGCCGTTACATATGTAGATATAATATGTGAAGGTACGATAGACGAACGTATAGTGAAATCGCTTCAAGCTAAGATAGCTATCGGAGCAAAAGTATTAGGAGAGGAAGCAGCAGAATGGCTAAAATTGAAACCAAAGTAGATGTGACCGGAATGATAGACGCAATGGTTGACTATCGAGTCGGGCAAACAAATATGAAGTCCGCAACAAAAGAACTACAAGAAACCACAGGTCTGCCCGTAGAGGTGTGCGAGGTGTTGTTGAAAGAAATGAGACGTCATAACGTAACCCAAATTCGCGGCTATAGTAACGAGCCCGAACGCCTCCGCAAAGGAAAGAAAGGAAAAAGCAATGAAGCCGTCAGATAACGAAAAACCTCTCGTCCGGAGTACTTTAAGGTTGTTAAGAAGGACGGGGATGTACGGACGGTTAACTTTTTAGTGGAGGAAGAAAATGATTGAATCTAATATTAGTGGGATATTTCCAACCCCTGTCTATATGTCAAAATTAAATAGAGCATTAACACCATTAGAATTAAAGTTCGTGGATAAATCTAAAAAAGATTGCTATAAAAATGATGGTAACATAACCTCTAATAATAATTATATTCTTAATGAAACACCCTTTACCAATATTAAAAAAGATTTAGATTTAATAGTACAAGATTATTTTGACAAAGTGATATCCACCAGAGATGCGGTTACTCCTTATATTACACAGTCTTGGTTAAACTATACTGAAACTAATCAATATCATCATAAACACGCACACCCTAATTCATTAGTGTCTGGTGTATTCTATATTAACGGCCATGAAGAACATGATAAGATTAAATTTTTTAAGGATAATTACAAAACTATTAAACTAGAAGTTAGAGATTGGAATTTATACAATTCAGAAACATGGTGGTTTCCTGTTAAAACTGGAGATATTATACTATTTCCTTCTTCTTTACCTCATATGGTGGAAACCAAAGAAGGAGATAATACTAGAATTAGTTTAGCTTTTAATGTATTTATTAAAGGAATTATTGGAGATAATAAAAACTTAACAGAATTGATACTATGATAACATTTAACTTTTTAGTGGATGAAGAAGAGGAATGATGCATTATGGACGAAAGGATACTGAAGAAGGAAGTTCCGAAAGACACCTGGGATCAAGAACCAAGGCTCAAGGAGATTACGGACGAGCTTGCCAGGCTAAAGTGGATCGAATAGCCTTAACCAAGCGCATCGAATACCTCAATTCCGACGAGGGGTGTCCGTTTAAAGAGTAGAAGACTTACTTGTGTGAAACGCCTATCTCCTGTATGAGTAGTATGTATGATTCAAACAGGAGTATGAAATGAAGTACAGAAATCTAGCCGTAATATCCGAAGATCTCGACCTCTTAAAAATAGTAG
>Ga0114918_10001576_pt1 | contig 20404 bp, 25 predicted proteins | sample LantaG_FD_87015 | JGI IMG/M metagenome (GOLD analysis project Ga0114918, IMG submission 87015) | Deep subsurface microbial communities from Baltic Sea to uncover new lineages of life (NeLLi) - Landsort_02402 metaG | ecosystem: Environmental > Aquatic > Marine > Oceanic > Sediment | place... | reverse complement strand
TGTATGGAAGTACTATGCATTACCAGGTGTTATACCTGTGAGGGCGTTGGAGGCACCAGCGAGCTTCACGCCTGTCCCTTTCGTCAGAGCATTGACCAGGACGATATGTTATACTGTAACTGTTGTCCAGACTGCCTTGGCGAGTGTGTTGACGATATAAGTCAGTAGTTCACGTATTCGTGAACAGTCCCCTAATCTCTGTAGGTTAGGGGACTGTTTTTTTATATTAAAGGTACCATAGGATATATGATGTCCAGCGTATTGCGTTTCCCCCTTTTTTTGTATGGCGGAGGGGTTCTTGTACCCTGTTATTATGCCCCACACACACTACTTCTCCTTTACGATCCTGTTTGTGTTTGTGGAGAAGGGGAATGCGTGCCACTCCTTTACGTCAAAGTAGACCACACCTGGTCTCTTTTTGAATAGAGTCATGTAGTCTGGCTCTACCTTCGCTGGCTTCTTTTCCTTCTTCATCAGTTTATTGCTGGCTGGTTGTTTAGCTTTATTACCAGGTCCACCCAGAAGTTCTGGTGCGGCTCTGGAGTCTGTGGGTTGAAGTCGAACATCTCATCTCTGAGGAAGCTCATCTCTATAATCCTCTCCAGCTCGTACTTGTTGAAGAGCGTTCCGTGGAAGTGACAGGGCAGCTTGGCCTCCCTGTCCTGGTGGAACTCCTTGCTCTTCTTTACCACCTTGTACCTGTCCGATGGATCGAGCACGTGTATAATACAGGTGCCCTCTGGGTAGAGTAGGATCAGACGGACAAAGTATCCGTGGTCCTCCCAGTTTCTGTCTGGCGAGGGATCGATCATTATAGCCTTGTAGAATATAAAAGGATCCGTGGGCTTGTCCCTTGGCTCCATCTTGAATCCTAGGGCCTCGACATCCTTTGACTCTATCGTACATACCATTGCTTCTTTCTTTTGAGGTGACGACTCAAGCTCCCTCTTCAGGGCCTCGTTCTCTTCCTCGTGGATCTTTTCTCCTGTGTTCATATGCTTATGTTCTGTTGGTTTAAGTTTCTGTACTTGTCTATCATGGACTCCAGCTCCTGCCTCTCAAGCTTCCTCACCGAGTTCTTCAGCGAAAGGAGCTCTGCGTGTGCAGAAAGTCCGTGAGCTCTCTTTACGTGCGCCTCAAAATCCTCGAAGCAGCCGTCCTTCATCCTGTTACAGGTCCTGCACTGTGCGTGCACGTTCCTCTCGTCCCAGCGAATGGCAAAGTTACCACGTGAAAAACAGTGGCCACAGTCCATATCAACCCAGTGAGACTCTATGCCACAGGTCACACAGGCGGTGAAGCCGTGTTCGTTTGCGTCCCTCGTCCTGGTATATATAGAGAATATCTTGTCTAGCTGCTTCACCAGTGCCTGCAGTGCCGAGGAGGTGCGAAGTGGCCTAGGAGCCGATGTCTTTATCTTTGCATTTTTAAGCCTCTCGGTGTTGCACTTATAACACCACAGACCAGAGGACGGAAGACTCTTGGCAATCTTTACCTGCCTTGATTCACACTGGCCACAGTCACCGATCCTCATAGCGACTCCCTCTTATGAAGCTTGTTAAGGGCACAGAAATTATCGAGCGCATCCATAGTGTAGAACGTCTCGTGCTTCTGCCCCTTGACAGGCCTGCGCCTGCTCCAGATGGCAACCCTCACAGTCTCACCCTGCTTGTCGGCCGACTCCTGCATAACAACCGCATATATGGGGCTGTAGCGTGGAACCGATAACTTACCGAGCTCGTCAATCTTTCCGTAAACCTTTTTAAGGAACTGACTCATGTTCATAGATAGTCCTCCTCCTTGATCTCATCGATAACAAATCCAGAGAAGGCAAACATATCGTCAACGGACAGATCGTCCACGTTAACCTCACAGAGACGCTGGTGGATATCGTACTCCTTGTGGGCAAGGTTCTTCACAGCGATGTTCATGTCCCTCTCACCGTCCTTGGTGTAGGAGTAGTTGCCGTTGGACTCACGCAGGATACGCCCCGATCCTGGCTCTGTGGCACAGTTAGCTCTCTTAGCCTCCGAGATCTCGTCATTGAACGACTCAAAGATCGGAGGGATCTGCTTGCGCTGAACCAGACGAAGGCTCTTACAAAGTGAGGAATCGTCATCCTTTCTAGTAGATAGGTAGACGCTTGCGGCCTGGTTAAAGGCGATAATCTGGGTAATCGTTTTGCTTACTTTTGTCATTTTTTATTTATTTTTAGTTAAAGTCTTTCTCCATTGATCCTCTCAAGAAGCCTTGCCTTCTCACTAGAGAGAGTGGATATTATACGGTTTATCTCATCAACCCTGAACTGGGACCTCTTAATGCCAACCTCGAAGGCACCAGAGAGCATGAACTTGTGAAGGGCAACCTTGTAAAAGGGCTCGTACAGATCATCGTGTGAGTACATGAAGGCAACGTGACACTTATCACCACAAGAATGAAATACCGAGGAGTGATGCTTCTTGATCCTCCAGCCAACAACCTTCAACGAGACACCCTTGTAGGCCATCGAGTTCAGGTACACGTTGTAAACATTTATAATAAGAGAACAGAAGGCATGACGGGCAAGAACTATCCTGCGCTCCCTGCTGCGACCAACAAGCTCCTTGTCGGTGACACCGAAGGACTCACAGACGTACTCAACAGCCCTCTCCAAAGCAAATATGTTTTCACCCGAAATAATGTGGTTTCCCTTCAAGGGAAAGTCAGACAAAAAATCTGATTTATTTTCTTTTACCAGTTTTACCATGACGCAAAGATATTAACAATGTTACCCAAAAAACATTAATGGATAAAAATAATGTAATTTATAACGATTCTAAATAAGACTCCTCAAGCAAGGTGTAGGTGAACATCGGCAGCTTCGAGGATATACAACTAGAGAGGAACTCCTTGAAATCCTTTGGACTGCTAATAACCTGGCAGCCTGCACTCCATTTATCAACGAGAACCGAGGTAGAAAGCTCGTTTGCCCTGTGTATGTTTATACCAAAGAGACCTTTCTGAATCTCTCCCTTCTCTGCTATATTGTCCCTGTCGTTGTCACGGTATACGGATACATCCCTTAGCTGTCGCAAAGCCTTGTACTTGCCCCTGTGTAGGCCGATAGCCCAGGTGTCTATATACTGGTTAGGAACAAGCACGGCCGTGCCCTCGACATTCATCGGGTGCCTAAGCCAGTACGATCCAGGATCTGTCGTGCATGGGTAGCAGGAGACCTTCTCTTTATCTATTACGTAGATGAGGTCATCGAAAGAGTTTGGCTTGTTCTCTCTAGAACGAACGCCTATAATATGGAACGATGGCCACACATACCCAAGTGCCTTGAACGATTCCTTTAGCTCTAATATTGTTCGTTGTTTCATTATCTTCCCTGCCCAACGTATGGACTGCTCTTGCGATGGTGTTTGTTCTTACACTTCTTTGCCACACCCCTCTTCTTTACACCAAAGTTTTTCTTTGTATTAACTGCCTTTACTGCCTTCATAGTTCTCCTGTCAGGACTGACCTGACTGTATTGATACGTTTAGGTACTCCATAAGCAGCTTCATTACCGACTCTGGCTTTCCTACAGCAAATATAATATTTCCTGACTCAAGAACAACCTCCGAATAATATTTTTTATATTTTGCGTTCTTAGGAAGCATACAGCAAGGCAAAATACTAACAATAGGATCAATTACCAGGTTCAGATAGGCGAAGTCAATCTCATAGCCATCGGTAATATCCATATCCTTCATACGGATACGCTTGAGAACCTCGTCCTCCTCATCCTCCTTTTCATCCTCAAACTGATTCAGAGAGGAGGTGATAGGGTAGATGCACTGTATCTTAAACCATAATTCTGTCATATCTGTTGTGTATTATCCACATTTGCCTTAAATATGTGGATATAAATCCACAAATATTTTATTTATATATCTTTCCATTAATGATCTTTAGGTTCTTAAGCTCGTACTCCCCCGTCTTTAAATTCAATTCGCAAAATGCGAAACCAAGATTCCATTTGTTGATAGGCATGAACATTGGATGAAGTCCACAAAGACATCCTACCGACTTTACATTAATTACATTACCTCCAAAGGTTGTCTCCGTGGTCTCGGACGTGCGATGGTAGTGTCCCACCACTGTGTTGTCAAGAGTCTTAGTAAACGTAGCACGAGAGGGGTTGACTCCACCTTGGCCAACGAGCTCGTGCCCGTGAAGGACGTTTAGCTTACCAATAGAAATCGGCCTCTTATCCTTTACCATGTCAATCTTAAAATCTCCCAGTTGTAATAAAATTTCTAATTGAAACTCTGTGCAGTCGAAGATCTCTGGTGCCTTTGCAAATAGATACTTAGCAAAACGCTCATCGTGGTTTCCAAGCTTGTAAACTATCTTACACTTTGGAAAGTGTTCTCGTAGTGACTTGAAAAACATTCGTACCGCATCGAACTCCTCCTTCAAGCTTCGTGACCTCCAGTCCTTTTCGAATCTCGATACAGTTGCGAAATCAATTACGTCCCCGTTTAGTAAAATGCAATTTACATCCTTCTCTAAACCATAATTTAAAGCAAGCTCTATCGCTTCGTTGTCTTGATATGGGAAATGCATATCGCTCATTATAAGTGTGCGTGACTGATCAATCACATAGGGAGTGTAGTCCTCTGCGTGAGATACAGGAAGGTTGAATGGATTCCTCTCACCAGCCTCTTTAAACAGAGACTTGTCTTTTATGTTTTCACGATTTGTCTTACCTCTCTGACCTCGATTGTATCTAATTAAACCTCTGCAATTTTCCAAATCTTTAAACAAAAGCGGATTCTCTTTATAGACCTTTTTCGCCAGTGTAAGACTTGGAACATCGGGAAACTTTTTCAGGTAAGATATTACGACCTTACCTGCAATTGTTTTTTCGTTACGCATAACTGTTTACCTTTTTAAACTTATTAATACTATTAGACTATAGGATGAACAAACACAACATTAACATAATTTCTTTTTCTTACCTGAACCTGACCACCATTGCTGTTATTGCCGCTGGAAGTGTTTCCCTCAATGGTTTCAAACAATTTCTCGCTCTCTATATGCCTAACGAAGATGCCAGTATGGTCAAACCTTCCGTCAGCATTCCAGTCGAAGAGTACTATGTCACCCTCCACAGGAGTCTCTGTTATCCATCCCTTCTTTTTGAAGTAGGCGTGTCCACTCTGACACCCTGCAAAACCATTTTTAAAGCCAATGTTTCCAAGCTTTGAACCAGCCTTGTCGTACACCCAAGAGACGAATATAGCACACCAAGCAACACCGTCAAAGCCAAACCACTTACCATACTTGTTCTTGTTGGTGCCTGCTGGACTCTCGCTGTATCCCACCTCCCTACTCGCCAACTCTACTATTTTAGATCCGTATACCATAATATAGAAATATTATTTTAGATTGTTCAACCTGTCCTTTAATTGTAGCAACTGCTCGTCAGTCAAACTTAATATATCAATGTTCGAAAGGTCAACCTTTTCTATCACAGCTTCCTCTATTATAGCAACTGGCAATGATGCCTCTATCTCTGCAACATCGTCTTCATTCTCTGCAAAGAAGTAATTGATGCCATCACAATGCACTCTGATAAATTCAGATGGTAGCGGTGTGGTGTTGTAGTTTTCGTATTTAATAATCTTCATTATGCTATTTTTGTTAATGTTATTTTTGATTGACGCCCAAGTGAAAAATCACCATAGATAGTTGATAAATGTCCGTTAAGAGCACTTGCAAAGTTTATATCTATACTTCCAGCAGTTGCTACCGTTGTTATTAAACCTCCAAATATCAAATATGAAGAACCATTAAATCTATTAATTGCAATAGCAGTTAACGTACCATAGGTGCTTGGTTGTTGTGTATATGTTGTTCTTCCCGTTCCTGCTCCCGAATAATTAATATAAGATGCTCCTCCTACGGGTAAAGTATTTCCAAATTTTACACCACCCGAAAGATTGCATGCAATTAAAAATTGACCATTAATACTGTAAGTTGAATTTGCTTCCAATATAAATGTAGTCAGTCCCGTAATTGTTGATGCTGCAATAACTGTTGTGGTTACATTGGAAGTTACATAAAACTCTTTTGTGTATTGCCAAAATGTTCCCGTATAGGTGCAAGTAGTTCCTATTGTAGTATCATAAACTACATCCCCAATTACAGGTGTCAATGCTTGTCGCTGTGCAGTTGTTAATTTATTTATTGTTGAGCCACTCACAGCAGTAGATGTGAATGTCAATGCAGTTGCACTCGCACTACCAAGAATAGGTGTGACTAATGTAGGAGATGTTGATAAAACAGTATCTCCACTTCCTGTTGATGTTGTTACTCCTGTGCCACCATTAAGAACAGGCAATGCAGTACCACTTAAAGTCACCGATAATGTACCACTTGTGGTGATTGGACTCCCTGATACTGATAAGAATGTAGGGACTGTTGCTGCTACACTTGTAACAGTTCCACTACTAAGTGCAGGAAATGTTTGTAATGCTCCTGTTCCATCTATGTATTGTGAAACAAGACCTGCACCTGTAATAGCTAAGGTACCTGAAGTAGTAATAGGAGATCCTGTAACACTAAATGCACTTGGTGCTGTTAATCCTACAGAAGTTACCGTACCTACAAACTGATCTACATAACTAGGTATATTTAAAGTATTGGCTATAAAAGTAGAAGCTCCAGTAGTACCAACAGTGGTTAATGTTATTGCTCCTTGTTTTGAATTAAATATTATCCAATCTGTGCCAGATAAATAACCATTAGTTCCAGCAGCTGCTGCTGTCATAGAGATAGCAGGCGTTGTACCACCACTAGATATTATTGGCGATGTGCCAGTAACAGATGTTACACCTCCGCCCGTTGCATTAAGTGTAGTTCCTGTAAGCGAAAGGTTAGTGCCAAGAATAATTTCTTCCATTATACCTGCACCTGCCGTACCCCTACCCACTAACCTGTTTGTATTCATTGAGGTAGTAATGGTTCCAGTAGTTGTAATAGGACCGCCAGAAATTAATCCAGCTGTTGCTACGTTAGTAACCGTTCCTACTCCAGATAACTGAGAGAACTCAACGGCCTGCCCTGCAACTGTCGCTGGTGCCAGGTTGGTCCAGTTCATTGCCGTCATATCGAAGGCTAGTCCAGAGTCAACAAGAGTACCTCCACTACCAAAGATAACCATGTCACCAACAATGGGGAACGGAGGTGGCGATGGTGGGGCTGGGGATATGCCAAGGTACTTGTAGTAGTATGTGTTCTCATAAGAGAACGTCACATTTCTTATAAATTGTAGGTTAACGGAGTCCCACTCAAAGGTGTCCGAGGTGGGAGATATTGGAGGGTAGCCAATGAACGCTGGGGTTCCAACGGTTGCAGTGAAGGATCCTCCAACAGTATTCCAATAAAAGTGCTGGTCGTTTATATATGTCTGAACCCTTAAAGTAAAGGTTGCATCGGACTCTGCTACTAGTTGTATTAAGTTATCTACAATATATGGCATCGTGTAAAGGTGCGAAATTTATCTTATATTCACGCATTCTGCGTCAATAGTTTCCTTATTTATAATGGTTATATCCTCCATACAACACCCCATATCCTCACAAAGAGAACATATTCCATCAAAGTCCTTGTCGTTAACACAAGAGACCTTATCGTCATCGATGTCCCTTCTCTTTATTATGCCAAGGCCAGTTAAGATTATCCTTCCTGCCATGTCGTTTGGTATGAACATATGACACACGTTAGTAATGAGTTCCTCAAAAGGATCCTCGCCAAGGTGAGTCCTTCTAACCTTAAAGGCAAACAGCCAATAGTCCTTTGACATCGATGCGTCCCTCTTTATAAAGCAGTCCACATTATCATTAAGGATAACCCACTCCTCAAGGAACTCCACAGAGTTCTTGTGTGGTTTGAATCCAAAGTCTTCTGGATCGAACGGCTTGAGCGTCATGATAGAGTCTATCTGCTCAATGGCAGCGTCCACCAAGATGGAATCGTCACACACAAACAGATCCTCTTTTATAGAGTTCGAGCCGAACGGATAGCCGTTGTAATACGACCTGAAATTATTTAATGACTTGTGATACATACTATTTACCAGTTAACTTGTTTTTTGCTTTTATTATCATTGCCCTTGCTCTTAGTAACGTGTCTGGCCTACAAGACTCGCAGATCCACGAATCGCAGACCTTACAGTAGGAGACAAGCCTCTTTCTGTTGTCACCCTTTGCCAGACTATGAACGTCACAAATCCCTACCTTCATCGTCAAGAGCTTTTGGTCTGTAGTCCATCTCTCCCCTGTCCGACTTGGTTCTGTTACACAGCCAGCACAACACCTGCACATTGTTTTTGTCGTGTGCCAACTCTGGATGCCTTGCCTTCGGCTTTATGTGGTCTATATGAAGGTCCCTGTCTATACAGGTATCGTCACCACACTTCATACACCTTCTTCCGTAATGATCGAGGGCCCATGAACGAAGCTCCCTCCACTGAGTTGTGGAGTAGAATGCGTAGTCCTCCTTGTGGATAACCTTGCTTGCACCAGAGTGATATAAGTTCATAAGCCACGCCTTTAAGTCTTCACCCTCCTCTATCTCTATTCCCTGAAGTAGGGCAAACAAAGTTATTGATTTTTCGTCAGTATCTGCAGCGTTAATAATATGTCCGCACGAGGAAAGGTAACGGAACATCTTTCTCCTAGCTGTGCGTATGTGCTTGAGCTCCGTCTCACCACCGTAGGATGGGCAGCTTGCGTCTGCTATTGTTTTCTTTCTTCCCTTTGCCATAGTTAAGTTGTTGTTAAAGAAAATTTTTCCCTGCCAAGAGGGGGAGCTAGCCCTTCCTTTCAAAGTAACCCTTACTTTGTAAGGGTACCAGCAACCTATTGTCAAGTTTCCCTCAACCTGCGTCAGGGTGCTACTGCTGTGGGTTTCCCTTGGCAGTTGTCTGTTGTCATTTTAGGACAGAGCAGAACATTTTACAGTAGCGCAACAACCGTTACATCTGAATTATTTTGCTCTTACCGAACAGGGAGTAATCCTGGACTAAAACCCTATAAAAGAAAAATCCCTGTCGATCGCAGGATCTTGAGGGATGTTTTCTAACCCTCTAAGACGTCTAAAGTCATCGTTGAGGAGATTTTTAGGAAGCTAATACAAAGTTCCTTAATTTTTTTTCTCAATGTACTTTAGATTACATCTTCTTTTACGGGCGCAAGATATACACAATTTCACAAAAAAAGTAAAATGTTAATAAGTAACAGGTATTGTTAATAAAGCAAAAAACCCCCACCGAATAGATATATACTAAGGAAGGTGTTTCAAAAACTGGTCACCACCTTTATATGGATTTACTTTTGTATCTTTTGATGATCTAGAAACTACATCACCGTTTTTATTAGTTTTAGTTTTTTCAACATGCTTACCACCTCCAGGCATGTTATAAACTTCTTTAGAAACATTACTACCAAACAAACCTGATCTTTCAATAAGTTTTCCTTGAATTTCTTTTCCATCAAAATCTCTAGATATTGATGAAACTTTTCTATTTTTTTCCATAACTATTTATTTTATTTATTTTATTTATTTTCTTAATGTATTTTAGATTACATCTTATTTTACGGTTGCAAGATACAAACAATTTTACAAAAAAGTAAAATATTAACAAGTAACAGGTATTGTTAATAAAGCAAAAAACCCCCACCGAATCTATTCGGTAGGGTGTCGTTCGCCTTTATACAGTACGGTAAGGTACTATACTAGAAGTTTGCAGAGTACGCTGTTCTGTAAGCCGCCTTAGCAGTAGCCAAAAGAGCTGAAGTTGCATAGGTGATCTGCTTGTTTGTTCCGTTAGATAAAGTAAAGGAAAGAACAAATTTAGGACCGTAGTTAGCAATGGCTGGGACAGAAAGATCTGTCATATCAGTTACCATCTCAACAGGGATAAGGTTGTATCCGTTTGTTGATGTGGTTGAATGGGCCATAGGTTTTGCGATAGCTGACATAGTAATTAGTTTTTAGTTAATTTAAATTAGTTGTACAAATATAAGTTATTTTTTATAACTTTGGCAACTAAACTAATTTTAACTAAAAAAAAGGACCATGACAACATCAAACTTTTTACAGAACACAGACTTCACCCTGAACGCTGGTGGATACTTAGACATCCTTCGTAACAGAATGGCTTTGTACTCCAACAACGCACCTGCAACAGCTGCGCTTAACGTATTAGACGTAGCTATCATCGCTGAACGTAACAACGTACACACACTATTAGCTGACGGAATCGTTGACGTAACGGTTGTGTCTGTAGTTAACGGAACAGCTAACGATGGCGGAAAACTTCGTTGGATTTGCAAAAACCTAATCGACACTATTGAAGCATCTGTACCATTCTCAACAGGCGTTGAGGTTGATCAAACAGCTCAGTGGGTTGCTACAACAACATCTGTATCATCATTGGCGAACTTAACATCACCAACAACACAGCCACCAACATTGTTCAAGAGCTTTGTGAACCCACAGTCACTAACACCATACGGGTACACAGCAAACACACGTACAATGCGTGCAACAACAATCGCAGCAGCATATGCTTTATATGCAACTGTAGCAGCATTGTAAAAAAAAAATAGGTTACTATGGCTAAAAGAAGTGTCAGCGAAGGCGAAAAGGCCAAGCTTGAATTAATGTTACAGCTCCATAACCAGGGCGTGAACATTGGCAACGAAACCGTAGCCAAACTTATTGAAGCTGGACTTATCCAGCAAAACAATGAAAAAGACACAATAGCCCCACTGGATAACGGTGAGGCTATTCGTGTTTCTTTAAAGCTATTCACCAGGCAGAAGATAGTAACATCAAAGAAGCAGACCGAGGCAGACAAGCACATAACAATAGTATACACAGACAAAGAAAAAAATACAATATTTCTAGAGAGAGAGAGGTCCGTATCAGAAAAAATATTTAAGAAAGAGATAGCTGGATCGGCAATATACTCTGGCGAGGAACAGACAATAACAGAGCAGATGTGGAGGCCAGAATCAAAGGTGAAACACTCAAAACAGTTCACCGAATGGATAGACAGCGTCAGCAGGCCAGACGGATTCTGGAACTCCAAATTCTACAAACCATACGAGCTCTACTGCAGGCAGTCGGAGCAGTGGCTACAGGAACCACCACCAGAAATAAAGGACGAGGAAGAACTATTCAACTACAGAATAACAGAGGCATCAAGGTGCAAGGAGAACTCACTATACGCTGTTGATAAATATGGCGAACTAAAGGAGGCATCAAGCAAGGGTATGCACAAGTACATATCTGCAAAGGCACACAAGGTACTACTGTATCTTTTGGACTGCGGATACAGCATGGACATCATCAAGGCCAGGCAGATAGCGTTCACCACAACGATAGCGTTCTGGGTACTTATAAAGGCAATGTTCAACTTCAACTTTAACGCAAAGTATCTATCAGAAAATAAAATCAAGGCAGAGGATACACTAGAAAATAAAATAAAATACGCCCACTCAAAGTTCCCAATATGGTTACAGCCAGAGGCAAGGAACGACAGAATACAAAGGATAGTATTCGGAGAGAAGGGAGAGAAAGGAGAAAGAGAGGGACTGAACTCAAGCGTGGAGGTACTGCCACCAGGAAAGACAGCAATCGCATCAACAACGCCAGACGCTACACTTATAGACGAGGCTGGAAACATAGACATCCTCAGCGACATCCTCAGCGACAACCTACCAACTCAGTACGGATACAACCCAGACACGGGAGATCTTGAGCTGCTTAGACAAATAATAATATGGGGAACGGGAGGATACATGGAGAAAGCTGGAGTAGCTTTCAAGGCCGTATTCATGGCACACCTAGAGTCATGGAACGAAAAAAACTTTGACTCTGGAATCATACCTATATTCTTTAACAACTGGTGGAAGCCAGGAATGACAAAGGCAATATACGAACGACTAAAGAAGGAGGCATACGCAGCAGAGGGACCAACAGCAGTGGCTGGAAGAATAAGATTCCACCAGGGATTCCCAATAACAATAGAGGACGTATTCCTACAGGGAGGAAAGACACTACTAGACGGAGAGTTTATACAAAAAAACCTTGACAGAATATCAGGTGAAGCAGGAAAGGTTAGCCCGTACTATGGATACTTTGAACCAATATACGACATAGGATCACCAGCACACGAGGGCAGTGACGTTCCATACAAAATAATTGGATCAAACTGGGTGCCCTGTAGCATAGGAGATGACAGGGTAACAACAATGATATTTCTACACCCAAAAAAGTGGAAGAACAGATACTACCAAGGAACCGATCCAATAGCATCAGACAACGGACACTCCAAGATGTCAAGCGTCATATGGGACAAACACTTCGGAACACCAGTGGCCTGCCTTAACTTTAGAACAGACAACTACAGGTACGTGTTCCAACAGACAGTTTTATTAGGTATATACTATGACGCAGAAAAAGTAAAAGGGGCAGTGCCAGAACTTATAGAAAGTAACATAGGAACAGCGTACAGAGAATACAAGGACAACAAGGGACTAGGAAACACATTTGTTTACTCATCAGAACTTCCACAGATCTTACAAACAAAAGGAGGCACTGTACTAATAGGGGTGGATAATAAGGGACTAAGAAACCCAATCATAATAGGAACACTAAGGAACGTGTTTGAGACGTTCGGAGAAAGGATGTGGCTGCCAGTATTCTTTAACCAACTAAAGACATTTACCTGCAAACAAAAAGGAAATGGAGAGACGTGGGAGCCTATGGATAAGAGGTATAACTGGGACGATACTTTGTTTGCTCTAGTATATTCTTATCTTTGTGCAGAATGCTACTCAAGAAAGAATCCAGAGGAACTTGAAGGCCCGACAGCATCAAAGAATAACATAGCAGAACACAAGCTCACAAGGGACCGCCAAGGAAATTTAAAGTATATCACAAAGAACGAATATAACAGAATAAAATCAAGATAATGTTATTCTATCCAGTAGACGATAAAAAAACACTTAAGCAACAGTACCCTGAGCTAAACTCTGTACAAGAGTTCAAGGACCTAAGCCAACAGGACGAAATGCTCGTTTGGTTATACTCATGCCAGTCATCACCAATATCAGAGATAAAGGATCCATACCTAAGGATACAAAAGGCCTGCGAGATGATGTCCGAGAAAAATAAAATAAAGGATGTAGATAGATCTAAGTATCTTAGCCTACAATTTCCAGAGAAGATAAAGGCTGCTATGGAGGTTATGAGGAAGTTTAATCCAGAAATAAGAACAAGGGCTAAGATAGCCGTAGATCAGATGTTTAACAACCTAATGGCAATAGCATCAATAAACATAAATGACTTCATGTTCAAGACAGACGAGAACGCTGTCAGAGTGTTGGACGCTACAGCAATAAATAACTACACAACAGCAATGCAAAAGGTCCGTGATGAACTCCCATCTATAATAAAGATGCAGGAGGACGGGTTTGGTATATCATCAAGCGTATCGGTAGACTTAGCATCTGGCAAGTCACCACATCAAATATTCATGGAACGACAAAAAAACAAATAAAATGCTAACAGCAATATCGGACATACGTCCAAACAGAATCACAGACGAAAAAGACGAAGACTACCACAACAGGTGGGGACGATATGGCATTGGAGCCTGGTATAACATAGCAATCCACCAGGAGTGGCTTGACAGAACAACACGCAACGAACTGTTCTACCAGAACAAACAGTGGTGGATGCAGGAAGATATAGAGACATTTTTACAGGACGAAAGCGGAGAGACCAGAAACAGGATCATGATAACAATAAACATGATCAGAGGACTGATAGACACATACAGAGGAAACTCCATCGCTATGGTTGTTGGAGCAACGGCAGAGAGCATCTCCCCACAATCAATAACAAGAAAAGAGGAGTCACTACAGGAGGCCATGTTCCACACAGAGATGGCACAGAAGATGCCCGAATTTTCACACGTAATAAAGGAAGACAACGCAATAGGGGACACAAACAAGGAGACAGAACAGATACACGAAAACCTGTACGTTGACGGACTCACAGTAGCCATGAACGACCTGCTTACATACTGTGCCAAGCTTAACGACTTTCCAGATATGTTACCACGACTAGCAGAGCAGCTTGGATTCTCTGGAGTGGCTGTGACAAACAACTTTGAGTACGCAGGACACCAGAGATTTGAGGTGGTGCAATCAAAGGACTACTTCTGGGATAGAAACGCAAGGAAGTACGACCACAGTGACGCACAGGGATGGGGCAATATAGACTACTGGTCACCGACACAGGTGTACGAGACCTGCCCAGACCTGACAGACGATCAGAGGGAGATGATAGAATCATACGACAAAAGAATGTCTGCAACGGGAACAAACTTTGCATTTCAAAACGGAACAAGGACAGGCATACCAGTGCCAACAGTGTGCTGGAGAGACACAGAGCCAATGAAATATGGCTATGTAATAAACGAGTACGGTGACACAATATTTTCAAGACTAGACTTCAAATTTGATAACGAAGAGAAACCGAAGTACACATCAAAGGACGCAATAACACCCCCAAACACACCAGAGGCAAAAAAACTAATGGGAAACGCAAAGGGTAACATATGCAAGAGGTTCCCTGACGTTATTAGATACGTGCAGTTCATTCCCTGGCAGTCAGCACCAGACACAAGAACAAACAGAAAGATGATCCCAGACACAGTATTAAAGTGGGGACTTCTTCCATACCAAGAAACAAACGTGGAGGACTACAACTCATCACTCCCTCCATACAAGGTTGGTTGTTGGTCATATATAAACGGAGAGGCGTTCTCTCCAATTGACGATGCCATAAACCCACAGCGATTCATAAACAGGATCATGTCCGTCATAGAGCAACAGATAAACAACTCTGGAGGAGCAGGTCCGATCATAGACAGCTCAGCATTCACAACAAAGGACGAGGAGAGGGACGCAACACAGTCCATGAACTCAAGCAAGCCAGTGTTTGTGGACATGAAGGGAAGGGGCGTTCAGAATATGGTTGGTCAGTACGACACAACAATAAAGAACGGATCACTTGGTATGTTTAACCTAATAGACGCAGTAAAGGGAGTTATAAGAACATCAACAGGACAAAACGAGGCAATGCAGGGAGAGTCTATGGGACAGAAACAGGCCGTAGGTGTAACCGAGCTAATGATACAAAGAGGATCAATAGTACAACAACCGTTCTACTATGCCCTAGAAAAGGTAATGCTACAGTGCTACCAAGCTATAGCAACAAGAGGAAAAAGAATATACATAGAGAACCAAAGAAAGTTAGTGCTAGCAGTGGGAGACGAGCAGGCAAGGTTTATATCCCTTTCAAAGGACATGAACCTAGAAGACTTCAGGGTATTTGTTAGAAGGTCTAACTCGTACGATATGTTAGTAGAGTCTGGCAATGTCATACTAAACGACCTGTACGCTAGACAGATAATAGACAAGGCAACATTTGCAGATCTGTACGGAAGAGCAACAGCAGACAGGATAGCAACATCACTAAGAAAGATGGTCAAGACAGAGGCCGAGATGGGAAGGATGCAGGCAGAACAAGAGCAGATGAACGCAGAACAAGAGGACCAGACCATGCAGGCCATATCCGACAAAGAGGAACAGCAACAGGTCGGCATACAAGAACAAAAGAACATAGAGACAGACAAAAAGCTAAACGCAAAGCTTCAACAGATAGTAACAAAGGAGCAGGCAAAGGCAACCTATAACCCTAAACAGAAGTAATGCAAGTGAATATTTTGTTAATTAAATTTTTATTCTCATATTTGTGCCAACAAAAAAACTGATAAACATGGAAAACACGGTAACAACTCAAGAAAACGTATCAACGGAATCAACAACGAACAACATCGCTGCTGAAAATAAAGCTATTGTCAACAACCAGACAAACACATCAGCAGAGAATGACATGAGTCACCTAGCTGTACTAAGCTCTGTGCTTGGTGACAAGTCCGAAACAGCTCAAAAGATCAACAAGGACGTACGAGAACACCTCAGCAACGTAAAGAAGCAGGAGAGTGTTGTAGAGAAGTCTGTAGAGAAGCCTGTAGAGAAGCCTGTAGAGAAGCCTGTAGAGAATGTCGTAACAACACCTACAGATAGCGTAATCGAAACTGACGAGATAGAGGTAGAGGGAGGACTGAAGATAACACTACCAGGATCAAAACAAAAGAGTGCCCAAAAGGCAGAATGTAAGACACCCGAAGAGGCATTCGAAGCGATGAAGACATCGTTCGGTGTTCAGGCAAGTACACCATCAGAATTTGTCGAGAAAGCTACAAAGGCATTCAACGGACACAGAGCGCAAGCTCAAAAAGCTGGTGAACTAGAAAACAAAATCAACGACATAAACAAGTCGTTTGAAAATATGCCAGCACCACTATTAGAGGCATTCTCTGCCTGGGCAAATGGCGAGGACTACAAGGAGGCTATCATAAACAGCAACGGGATAGACTACTCCAAGTCATCAGAAAAACAAGACATGAAATCACTCGTAAACAGTTTCTTTCCAGGAAAGTTTACAGAGGAAGACTTTGAAGAACACGAATACACTAATAACTCAGCGTTAGAGATTGCAACGCAAGCATCACTAGATAAGTTCAACACAATCAAAGGTCAACGTGAATTGGCTGCCAAGAATGCTATTGAAACCCAAAAGAGATATATAGAATCTTTTGACGCATCAGTAGCATCTGCCGTATCCCGAATCACAGAGGAACTGCCCTACTACACGGATAAAGCCGCTATACCTGCAATCAAAGCAGACACAGCACAGCTTCATACGCTTCGTGGCACTGTACTTGAGAAATACTTTTTGAATGCTGACGGAACAGTTCTACCAGGTGCTGCAGCAAGAATGGCGATGCTAAGAGACGGACAATCAATCATATCGGCTATTGTCGACAGAGAGAACCAGAAAGCCGCCTCCAAAGCAACAGAGCAGATAGTGTCAAGAGGTGCCGATACTCCATCATCATCGGCTGGTCATAATGTTAACAACGGTAACAAATTACCAGAAGAGGTTCAGAGAGTTCTGAATATGCTTCCAAAGAAAAAATCAGTTTACTAAACATTATACTAAAAAAAAATGGCAAACACACCAAATACCACATACGTACCAGGAATCGGAGGAGCACCATTCGGTAACCTTCAGGCAAACGCCCTTGGTTCGGACTATGCACTTAACTCAGCTTATGGCGCATCAACAACAGACCTTATCTCTCGCTCAGTACGTGAAGCAATCTTCGATGCTGCTCCAGCGAAATACAACATCTTAAAGTTGCTTTTCGAGCAGCCTTTCGAAACAGTTGATACAGATGAAGTTTATTACCGTGAACAAACATTCGGCCGCTCACCACTTGTTGCAAACGCTATCACAGCAGCACAGGCAGGCGTAGTTGGTAACACAGTAACAGGTAGTTACACAGTAACTGCAGCTACTATCACAAACATCACATTGGACATGGTTGTTGGATTCAATGACGCACAAAACCTAAAGGGTATCGTTCGAGCTATCGTAGGTAACGTGCTTTCAATCGAGTCAAACACATCAATGGGACTTCCAGCAGCAGCAGTTGGAGATATCCTTATCCCAATGTCTACATTCCGTACAGACGGACAGTCTTTGTTTCAAACATACCAGCGTGTTCAGACAATCGAACGCTACAACTACCTTCAAGGTTTCTTGAGAGCTAGACGTTGGGGTGTTATCGAAATGAAGAAGTTCGAAAACCGTGCAGTAACAAACTACCTTGACAAAGATCGTGACGAGTTGATGAAACAACTTCGTTTGGATGTCTTTGCTACATTCGTAAACGGTACACGTGGCGAGTTCCGCACAGCTGTTGGCGAGCCTGGAAAAACAATGGGCGGATTTTGGCCTACCATGCAAGCTGCTGGTTCTGCTTCTGCAACAACCACAACTGCTGGACTACGAGCTACACTTGAGGCACTTGCTTTCGCTACAGACTACAAGTCAGAAGGCGGAGTACGTTTCATCGTAGCGGTTCCACGCTTGATCAACGAAGTGAACAAATTATACAAGCAAGTATTGACACGCTACACTCCAAGTGATAAGATCGCTGATCTTGAACTTGATGAGTTACGTTTCGGTGGACTTCGCTTTGTATTCGTTCCTTGTATGTTGCTTCAGGAGCCTTCATTGTTCCCATTGTCTTTCTCTTCCAAAATTTTCGTCTTGGATCTTGAGACAATCAAACCATGTCAAATGAAAGGAATCCCTTCATTCAATATGGGCGGAACATTGATGATGGAAGGTCCAAACGGATCACGTGAGCAATTCAAAGATTTATACGTTGAAGCTCACATGAGTCTTATAATGGACAACCCATTATCTTCATTCAGTATTGACGTTCTTTAATAAGACGTAGAATAGTAACCAACAAACTACCCCGAACTGTTCGGGGTAGTTTTTAAATAAATACGATTAAAATGGAAAACCAAGGTAAAGACAAGAGCCCAAAGGCTTTAGGATCTGTTGAGGAAGGCAAACTAAAGCCTTTATCACAAAATCTTACAACAATGCAACCAGTAGCCGAGGAGGTTAAAAAACCCCTATCTACTGAAGAGATGTTCGCTGAGTTTATGAAGCAGCAAGCAGAAAACACAAAAACAATTAACGACCTACGGTCCCAGCTTGAGACTGCTCAAAAGGACAAGGGATCATCCGCACAGGACATTGCAGCGGCACTCCGAGAGGTGGTATCAATACCATCAAACGAGACGCAAGGCAACAACGTCTTTGACGAAAATGACTGGGACGAAAAGGGTGTAGACTTCTTCTCGTATCGAGTAATGACAGTTCTAGCGTCAGACAGAAGAAAGGGTTACGAGACAATGCCTCCAAACGGTCCAATCATCTTTGAATACAAGGTTGGATTAACAAAAAAAGAAGGCAAGGAAACAAACATCATCAACATCTGTGGTTTCACAAGTCACTCCAAGAAGGAGATTGAATGGATCAAGAACCACACAGAGTTTAAGGCTGGTATTATATCTGAAAAGTTCAACAAGGACATAACACACAACCAGGTGATGAAGGCAACAAGAGCGGCAAAGCACGTAAACCACATAAGCGTACTGCCAATCAACGTGGTCATACAACGTTGCAAAGAAAACAGCATCCCACTATTAGAGGACCTAGAGATGATGAGAGGTATGCTTGCAGACCATTTAGTAAACAAAGAAATTGACGAGGAAACAAACAGAGCCCAAAAGATATTTCAAGAGAACTCCAGAGAGAGCCTACTTGAATCTGTGAATCCTATAGCTTAATAAAGAGAAAAAAAATAAAAAGCAGGGATATTCCTTGCTTTTTAAGTATATTTGGGGCATGGCAATACTTGTACAGAATGTAGTGACTCAGTGTGCCTCAGCTCTTGATGCAGAAGGCTCCGACAGGTACCTGTTTGACCTTGACTACAGGCCAGCTATTCAGTACTCTATGAGGTGGATGGTGGTGGCACTGAACAACGTGTTCTCACAAACCAAGGGACCAGCAGAGTCACTCAGAGAGCTTATAAACACAAGGGTATACCAGGCCAACAACTACTCAAGGGTTGCATTTAACCCAGCAGACCTAAGCGGAGAAAAGCTGTGGACGCTACTGAGCATACACCCAGAGGCAACAACAATAGAGCCACCAACGATAGATCCTACAATAACAGGGGCTACGTCAAAGGTTAGACTAGATCTAACATTCAGAGGAAGCGAATACTCTGCAGAGCGTCTCACATTTGAGCAGTTCAACCAAAACCAAAAGAATATATTCCTTCCTGGCAACACAATAGTATCAGGTGAGCTCAAGAGGTATTCATACCTTGACTTCTCCTCATACGTATCAAACAACTACAACCCACCAGGGACATACGAGGTAGAGATAAGGCCAACGGTATCAAGGTCAATTATAGGTATAAGATACCTAAAGTACCCTGATATGCCACAGCTCATAACGGACTCAATACAGTTCCCAGACTCCGTAACTGACATGATAGTGGAGAAAGCTTTACAGTGGATATCTTGGAAGCAGGGTGACCAAACAACACTATACTCTGTTACAGAGAGAGACATTCAAGTATTAATAGGAAACCTAATCTAATGGCAACCAAACTAAGGTATTTAATTGACGAGATCATAGTTGACCTAAAGCAGACCATAGACGATGCTGAGATAAGTCCTGTGACAGTTGGCTTTTGGATAATAACTCAATCCAACAGAATACTTAGCCAACACATAAAAAGATGGACTCTGGCGCATTCCTTACAACATGGCCATCGATACCA
>Ga0114918_10001574_pt1 | contig 20408 bp, 15 predicted proteins | sample LantaG_FD_87015 | JGI IMG/M metagenome (GOLD analysis project Ga0114918, IMG submission 87015) | Deep subsurface microbial communities from Baltic Sea to uncover new lineages of life (NeLLi) - Landsort_02402 metaG | ecosystem: Environmental > Aquatic > Marine > Oceanic > Sediment | place... | reverse complement strand
CCCCCCCCCCCCCTCTCTCTCTCTCTCTCTCTCTCTCTCTCTCTCTCTCTCTCTCTCTCTCTCTCTCTCTCTCTCTCTCTCTCTCTCTCTCTCTCTCTCTCTCTCTCTGTCTCTCTCTCTGTCTCTTTTCTCCTTACTTGAGCAAAAACAGGAACGACGCCCCCGAACCCACCACCAACCCGGCCACCAGCGCGAACACCGTCGCCGTCCCCGCGTCCTCCGCGTCCCTCCCGTAAAGCCCTTCCGAGGCCGTCATTAAGCCGCAGACGGTCAGGAAGCCGTTCGTCAAACCTAGAAGAGCCGAGACGGCGGAGACAAGGCCCGCTGCTACGGTTTTCGAACTCGCCTTCGCCGAGAAGATCAGAGCAGGGATGAAGGCCACGCGGCAGCAAGAGTAGAAGAGGATGGCCTTGGGGCGCGGGATCCCCCTCTCCGCGATCACCCTGAAGGCGGGGAGCGACTTGCCGACAAGGTCGCAGAAGTTGAACAGCGCGGCGACGAGGACGAAGAACCACCCCGAAGGGTCGACCCGGACGTCGGAGAACGCGGCGGGGAAGAGGGAGATCGTGACGCCGTAGATGACGATCATCGCCGCGGCGCAGGGCCACATGTGGCGGGCGACGCGGGCGCGCGAAGGCCTGGGGTGGCGGGAGGCCGCGGCGAGGCCTTGGGCTTCCGTCGTCGTCGTCGAGGCGGAGGAGTCTTCTGTGGAGGCAGAGGGAGAGGATTCGTCTTCCGTTGTTGCCTTTGTTGCTGTTGATGTTTCGATTGCGGCGGCGGCGACTGCGTCTTTCGAAGGCGCCGCCACTGGTGGCATCTCCACCTCGCCCGCGGCCTGAGAGGGGAGCGGGGGAGAGGGAATGGAGAGAAAGTGAGTGAGAAACCCGAATCTCAAAAAAAACCTCAAAAACCAAATCAAAAAAATTCTTCTTCTTCTTCTCACCTTGCCCTCCCTGAGTAGCGACGCCCTCGCCTCCGCGTGCCCGGCGGCCAGCGCCCTCGCCGCCCTCGTCTTGGGCAGCACGCACGCGAACAGCGCGGCCGCGGCGGCGCACTCGACGGCGGAGGCGCCGAAGAAGGCGACCAGCGCCTTCGTGCCCCCGGCTGCATCGGCAGAAGAAGAAGAAGAGCTCTCGTTGTTGTCAAAGGCGGCCTTGGTGATTATCCTGATCAAACTGGTTAAAGCTCCCGATGCGGCCGTGCCGGCGCAGACGGCCTGCGTGAACCGGGAAGGTAAAAGCGCTGCTTCCCCGTATATCGCGGGCTGCGCCAGACCGTCGACGACCCCCACGAGCACCGCGATCGTCAGCAGCGCAGACGCAGGGATCGTCCCCCGCGGGATGATGCCATCGCCATTTTCTCTTCCCTCTCTTCCTCCTCTCGCTGCCGCGATCGCGTCCCAGACGGGGACCACCGCCACCAGCACCGCGAAGGCCGCCAAACCCCCGACTGCCCTGGCGCGGGGCCACGTCCTCTCGTGCGACAGCAGCAGCAGCACGCCCATAAGCAGCAGGGTGACCGGAAGGTAGCACGCCGTCAAGATGCGCGGGATGTTCTGTCCCGGGAAGTAACCCTCCCAGACGTCGGAGCAGGTGATGAGGGCGTTCCAGGGGGCGAGGACGGCGAGGCCCGCCACATAGAAGGTGGCGTAACTGAGGGCGTCGGAGGGGGGGCGCCGAGGTTGCAGAGGAGGTTGAGGTTGAGGTTGAAGAGGTTGAAGAGGTCGAGCATCGCCGCCGTTGTCGCCATCGCAATTGCCGTCGTCGCCGCTGATGCTGATGCTCCTCGTGCGGCGCTCCGAGACGCCGGTCCCGCCAGTCATCGCCTTCTGCGTGATAAAGCGCTGCTTTGGGTCGGCTGTGGGAGGTGACGGAGGCGCGATGGAGGGTGGGAAAGGCGCGGGAAAGAGAGAGAGAGAGAGAGCGAGAGAGAGAGAGAGATAGAGAGGTGGGGAATTGGAAAAAGTGAAAAGCCCTCGCCTGTCAAAGAAATTCTTCATTTTTGTCAATCGAGGAAAAAAGAAGCCAAAAGATGAAAAAGATGGCGTGCCCCGACCCTTCCTCGCTCTCCAACTCGGCGCTGCTCGTGCAGAAGCACCTGGTACGTTGTCGCGAGGGGCTTCGCTGCCTTGACAGGGAGAGAGAGAGGATGAAAGGGTGAGAGAAGGAGGAGAAAGCGGGAGCTCGGAATGGCATTCGATTCGATCTCACTCTCCTCATCCTCAACCTCAACCTCTTCTCTCTCTCTCTCACTTCAAAAACCAGTCCCTCGACCTCGACGTCGACTTCGCCGCCCGCGTCGTCCGCGGCACCGCGGCCATCACCCTGCGCGCGACCGCGGCCGGGGCCGCTTCCCCTGGCGGCGGCGTCGCCGAGGCTTGGCTCGACACCAGCAACCTCGAGGTGCTCTCTGCTTCCGCTGCTGCTGCGAGCGACGACAAAGGAAAGGCGACCTCTTCTCCTTCTTCCTCTTCTTCTTCTTTCTCGCTCGACGAACCGCACCCCGTGCTGGGCTCCAGGCTCCGCGTACCTCTCCCGAAGCCCCTCATACTGGAGGGGGAGACCGCCAAAATCACCGTCTCGTTCTCGACGACGGCCAGAGGAACGGCCTTACAATGGCTTACCCCGGAGATGACGAGCGGCAAGAAAGAGCCCTTTTTGTTTACTCAATGTCAGGCCATCCACGCTCGCTCGTTCCTCCCCTGCCAGGACACGCCTGGAGCCAAGGTGACCTACGACGCGAGGGTGACGGTGCCCGAAGGGCTGACCCCGAGGATGAGCGCGCTGGACGACGTCGAAGGAGGGGGAGAACGAGAAGAGGCTGTCGACGACGAGGGAAGAAACCAAAAAAAGAAAAAAAAAAGGTTTTCCTTCAAGCAGCCGGTGCCTCTGTCGCCTTACCTGCTCGCCCTGGCGGTGGGGGACCTCTCCAGGCGCGACCTGAGCCCGCGCTGCGCCGTGTGGGCCGAGCCCAGCGTCGTGGACGCGGCCGCGGCGGAGTTTGCCGAGATCGAAGGTGAGAAAGGGAGTTTTGATTTTTTTCTTCTTTTTTCTTGGCTCTCGTTTCGACCTCCTCTCTCAACCTCTGAACCTCGCTCTCTCTCTCTCTCTCTTTCCCTGCTCCCCTTCCCCCCTCCCTCTTTCTCAGCTTTCCTCGCCGCCGTAGAGCAAGAATCCATGCGCCCCTTCCGCTGGCACCGCGCAGACCTGCTGGTGCTCCCCAAATCCTTCCCTTACGGAGGCATGAAGTCCCTGCCGACGATCTTCATCACGCCCACGCTCGTCGTCGGCGACGGCAGCCAGGCCAGCGTCGTGGCCCACGAGCTCTGCCACTCGGTCTTCGGCAACGACGTCAGCTGCGCGACCTGGAGCGACTTCTGGCTCAACGAGGGGTTCACGGTCTGGCTGGAGAGGCGAGTCGTGAGGCGCGTGCGAGGTGAGGGGGCGGCGGCCCTTTCGGCAGCGAGCGGGCTCGCGGCGCTGAAGGAATCGGTCCGCTCGTTCGGCGAGGAGCACCCTTTCACTCGCCTCGTGCCTTTGCTTCCCGCCGGCGCTGATCCGGACGACGCGTTCTCGAAAGTGCCCTACGAAAAGGGTTACTGCTTCATCAAGTACCTGGAGGGCTTGGTGGATGGAGAGAAAGGCGAGAAGGAGAAGAAGAAAGGAAATGACGACGGCGAGAGCGAAAGTGAGTTTGCTCGCTGGGTCTCCGAGCGCTACGTCTCCCCGCGCGTCGGCCTCTCCGCCACCACCGAGGACTTCAAAGCTGCCTTCCTGTCTTCCTTCGGCGACCGCGGGTTCGCATCGGAAATCGATTGGGAAGTGTGGCTTTACTCCCCCGGGATGCCCCCCGTCGAGGTGGCGGCGCCGAGCGAGCTTGGCGGGGCCGCCGAAGCGCTCGCGCGGAAATGGTCGGAGGCCGCCGACGACGAAAAGTTGAAGGGTCCACCGGCAGACGCCGCGGCCTCCGACGTCGCAGGGTGGCCGGCGCAGCAGGTGACGTTCTTCCTGGAGGCCCTGGCCGAGTTGCGCGCCGAGGTTGGGAAGCCGCTGCCGGCCTCTTCTGCGGCGGCGCTCGGGGAGCTCTACGGAGTGGAAGGAGGACCGAAAGCAAACGCCGACGACGACGACAAAGACGACGACGCCACGGCGGGCGCCGGGGTCGTGGGAGGCTGCGAGGTCCTCGTCGAGTACCTCTGCCTCGCCCTGGCCGCGGGCCACCCGCCCGCGGTCCCCGCCGCGGCGGCGCTGCTGCAGAAAGTAGGGAGGATGAAGTACACCCGGCCGCTCTTCCGCGCGCTGGCGGCGGCGGACGCAGGGGCCGCGAGGGAGGCCTTTGCGAGTGCGAGGGCAGGGCTGCACCCTATCTGCGCTAAGATGGTGGCGAGCGACCTAGGGCTCGCGGAGGAGCATTAGGAGGGGTGGTGGTGGTGGAGGGGAAGAGAAAGAGAGAGAGAGAGAGAGAGAGAGAGAAAAAAAGTTGCTTCTTTGCTTTCTTTCGTTTTTCTTTTTTTTCAACTTTCTTGTTACATTTTCTTCGCAGCGTTTCCCTTCTCTTTTTCACCGCTTCTTCTACTATTTTTTACTTCCTCCTCCTCCTGTGGCCGCCTCGTAAAGCGAAGACAGCAGCGCGCCCGGACCAGCTCCTTTCGGCGGAGGTGGAGGAGGAGGAGGAGAAGAAGAGCTCGAAGAAGAAGAAAAAACGCTGTTCCCGCTTCCCCCTTCTATCGCCTCCAGAGACGCCGCGGCGGCCTCCAGCGCCGCCTCCATCCTCCCCACCGCCCCCGGGGCCGCCCCGCGCAGCACCTCCACGGCCTCCGAGGCAGCCCCGGCGTCGTGCGACGCCCTCTTGGTGTTCTCGACGACCTGCTCTTCCAGAAAGCGGGCCGTCGCCAGCGCAGACGGCAGCGAAGAGCGGACGTGGTCCCGCACGAAGTAGAGCCCGACTGTGGGGTGGTTGGCGAGCTGGAGGGCGCCGGACTCGAGCGCGGCGCAGGCGGCCGCGGCTGGAGAGGAGGAGGAATAAGGAGAAGGAGGTGGAGGTTGAGTTTTTTTCACCGAAGAAGAAGAAATCAATCATTCCCTTCTCTTCTTTTCTCTCTTTTCTCTTTTTCTCTTTACCTATCGCGTCCGAGGAGCCCGAAGACGAAGAGGGGGCCTCCTGAGCGCCCGGGCGAGGCGACGGAGGCCGCATCGACGAGAGCGTAAGTAGAACGCGGGGAGAGAATTCGATTGCGAGCGGCAATCGATTGCCAAACGAAAAACGAAAAATGAGAAGAAGAAGAAGAAGAAGAAGAAGAAGGAGGAGGAGAAGAAGAAGAAGAAGAAGAAGAAGAAGAAGAAGAAGAAGAAGAAGAAGAAGAAGAAAAAAAAAAAACAGAGGGCCGTTCCGACTTTTGTTTACAAGAGAAAAAGAGAACGATACACAAAAAGAAAACCACTTCCACTACACCAGCAGCACCGCGTTGATGCACCCGTCGTTCTCCGGGTTGTTGGTCACCTGCGCGTATTTCCCCCAGACCACTTTCCCTCCCGGAGTCACCAGACCCAACTCGGCGACGTTGACCTCGAGCACGGTCCCTTTGGTGACGACGCCCAGCTGCGTGTACGAAGCACCGTTGGGGTTTTTCTTCACCCCCAAGATGTCCAGGCAGAAGGTGGCTTTGAGCTCCGGGTGCGTGACGTGCGCCTTCTTCATGCGGAGTCCAGTGGGACGGATAAACCGTTCGTATTTCGGGGGCTTGCGAGTGAAGGTGGGCCCGACGAAAGTCACTTTGGTCACCATTCGTTTCCATGCTTTGGCCTTGCGTTTCCCAGACCTCAACACGCGGAAGGCCTCGTCCTGGGCCATGGGCCTGACTTTCGGTAAAGGAACCTCCCACCTTCCGGCTTTCTCCTTGCGCTTCTGCTTGACAGTGTTCGACAACACTTTCGCGCGGTCGGTCTGCTGCCTCTCGAGCAAGTAAGCGGGCACCGCGGTCTTGCCCGCGTCGTCGGCGTCCCCGGCTTTGCGTTTCTGGTCGCGGGACGCGTGCATCGCCAGCGTCTTCTTCATTGTGGCCTTCTCGGCGTAGTTCTTCTTGGCGAGGATCTTGCCCTTGAGGCCCAGCGTGTTGCGGGCGGCGGTGGCGGCGCGTTTCGGGGCGCGGGCGGCGCGCTTGCGGGCGCGCTCGGCGTGGTCCATTCGCTGGCCGTGGCGCTTCCGCGCGAGCTCGATGTGGTCTCCCTGAGCCATGGTGCGTGTGGTGCGTGTAGGAGGGGTGGAGAGGAGTGGAGGGAGGAGAAGGAGGGCGGATGCGAATGCGAAGTAGCGGCGGCTAGCGACTCAATGCTTCTTGTTCGACTTTCGACGTTGATGCGAATGAATGAATGAATGAGAATGGAAAAGCTTTCTCGCTCCTTGTTTTCTCTTCGATGCGCGTTCACAGAGGCGAGCGCGTGCAAACTTGCTCTCTGACTCTCTCTCTCTCTCTCTCTCTCTCGGAGAAGGAGGGGCGTGAGAAAGAGAGGCGCGAAGGAAGTGAGAGAAGAAAAAAGAAAGAATGAGAAATGAGGACGAGCCGCCGAAAAAGAAAAAAAAAGAACTCGACCTCTTCTTCTTCACTCTTCCCCTGTTTCCGTTTCTTTCCTTCCTCTTTTTTGACCCCCGCCACCACAGCCCCCTCTCCCGAGATGGCTTCTCCCGCTCCCGCCGCCAAGCTCCGGCCCGAGGACGTGCTCGGCGCCGCCCCGGAGATCGCCCCTGACGTGTGGACCGTCGCGGTAAGAAAAGTTTTCATATATTTTTATTGTAGGAGAAGAAGGAAAAACGGCCGCAACCCTTTGCTAAGCGGGCCGACGCGCCAACCCCGATGCCCGTCGCTGGAAAGCCGCCCGACCCTTGCAACGAAAAAAAAAAAGTTTTCCTCCCCCCCCACCCACCACCACCACCAAAGGCCTCCGCCCGCGTCCCCGACGACGCCTGGGAGTTCCACGCCCGCAAGAACGCCAACGACGCGGCTTACCAGGGGCTGGACTTCGCCCCTTACTGCTCGACGATGCCGGTGGTGCCCCCTCCTCCGACAGCGACGACGGCGGTTTCTTCAAACGGAAACGACGCCGCCTCCGCCGCTTCTCTGATGACGGCGGTGCCCAAGTGGGCATGGAAGAAAAAGGCCCCGCGCTGAGAGTTGCCGTCCTTCTTTCTCGTCGTTTCCCTTTTCGTTCTGTTTGTTGCAAAGGGAACGCAGAAACGGAAAGAGGAAATAAAGAGAGAGAGAGAGAGAAGCGGTCAAAGTCTTTTCCATTTTTTCTTTCTTCATTCTCGCGTCTCTTCGCCTTCTCCACTCCCACCGCCCCCTCCTCCTGTTGCCGCCGCCTCCTGCGCTTCCCTCAGCGCCCGCAGGTCCTCTTGCCGCATGGCCGCGATCTGTAAAAAGAAAAAAAAGAGAGGAAGAGAGGTGTGAGAACACAAGAGAAGAAACGGAAAAAAACGGTAACGCCTCTCCTCTCTCTCTTCTTTTTTTCTCTTTTTCTCTCTCTCTCTTCTCTTCTCTCTTTCTCTTCTTCCTTACCTTTCTCGCTTCGTCCGCGAGCGCCGCGGCGACGACCTTCCGCGCCTCCTCCGCCGCCCTCCGCCGCCCTCTAGAAGACTCCAGCGCCCTTTCGGCCCTCTCGAGCCTCGCTGATTCGACGGCCTCGCTCGTCTCGTTCTCCCTCTGCAGGGAGCGGAGCTGCTTTGTGTGTTTTTCGACTTGTTCTCTCGCCGCCGCCGTCGCTCGCTCGTTCTCTTCCGTTGCGGCTTTGAGCGATGCCGCTTCCTTCTCTGCGGCTTTCTTTCTTTGTGAGAACGCGGTGGAAGCGGCAGACGCCTGCACCCGGAGCTCTTTTACTCTTTGAGAGAGCTCCTCGATCTCTCTGGTGGCGTCGTGCTCCGCCGCGGCGGCGGCCCGAGCCGAAACGGGGACCCCGCGCGCAGCGGCCCCGGCGGCGGCGACGAGCTCCTTCTCGGCGGCCTCCTTCCTCAGGTTGGCCCTCTCGATCGCAGATAAATACTTAAGGACGACTTTCCGGCGGGACTGGCAGAGGGCCTCCTCGAGGTCGCGGCAGGCGGGGTCGAGAAGGGAAGGAGAAGAAGAAGTTGAGATGGAAGAGGAAGGAGAAAAAGCGTCGTCGTCGTTTTTGTTGTTGTTCTTCTTCTTCCCCGCTTTTCCGAAGCAGCAGACCTCCACCGCCCTCGAGTGCAGCTCCTCGAGTTCCCTGCCCCTGGAGAGCAGCAGGCTCACGTCGGCGGCGTCGGCGTCGCGGAGGCGCCGCGTGGCCTCCTCGAGCGCCGCCGAGGCCGAGGAGAGGAGGTCGAGCAGAGAAGAGGTAGGGTTTGAGGTCGAGGTCGAGGAAGTTGAGGAAGTCGAGGAAGTCGACTCAGCAGTCAGGGGGTCGTCAATATCCCCCAGGGACCTTCTCGCGATCTCTTCCGCTTCCTTCGCTGCTGCTTGGGAGACCCTCAGGCGCTCCGCGTCCCTGGAAGCGGCGTCGTCGAGCGAGGAGGCGAAGGCCAAGGAAGCGGCGGAGGAAGCGGCGCCAAAGTCGGAGAGCGCCGAGGAGACGAGAGCGGCGGCAGAGGAGTCGTCTTTTTCGCTAGAGAGGAGGAGAACAGGAGGTGGAGGAGGAAGATCTTTTGTTGTTGTTTCAGCTGGCTGCTCTGCGGCTGCGTCATCCATGCTGAAAGAAGGGATGCGGCGGCTCAAGAGAGAGAGAGATGATTTAGAAGAAAACGAGTTCTATTTTTGGTTTTTCTTCTTCGCCCAAAGTTTTTTCACTTTCACGATCGTTCGTTTGAAAAAAAAAATCAAAAAAGCATTCGAATTTCTCTTTGCCTTTTGCTTCTTTCCAACTCCTTCTCCTCCTTGCCGCGCTCCCGTCTCTCTCACTCACAGAGACGAGGGCTGGTCTCCTGTCCTCTTGCTCTCGTGCGAGTCCACGGAAGCAAAAACAGAGCAGCAGAGGCAGCTTTATCGAACGCAAAAGAAAAAGGGGAGTCGATAGCAATCGATCGAATCGGTTCTTCTTCGTCCTCGACCTTCGACTTCGACTCTCTCTCTCTCCCTTCCCCGCCTCTATCTTTAAAAAAAATGTTCAACGGCGGCGCCCCGGGCCTCGGCGGCGCCCCCGTCACCAAAGCCCTGCTCCTGGCCGTGGGAGGCGCCTCACTGGTGCTCCGGATCCGGGGCGGCAGCAGCGATTCCGCCGCGGGCCCCTCGCTCTCTCTCTCGCGCTCGCTCGGGTTCGCGACGGCCGGCGAGCTCATCTTCGCCGCGGCCCTGATCTATCAGTCCCGCGCCGCAGAGCGAGCGGTGGGGCCCGCGGCGGCGGCGTCGGGTGCGGCCCTGGGCGGGATCGGCGGCGCGACGCTGGCTTCTTTGGCGAGGACGCTGCTCTCGGCGCTGCTTTTCGGGCGAAGAGGAGGAAGTGGAAGTGGAAGTGGAAGCGGAACGACCAAGACAAAAACGACGCCGACTCTCGCGGGAGGCCCTTACGCCCTCGTCTTCGCGCTGCTCGTGCCCCTGGTGCTCGACGTTCCGGCCACGACGTCGATCGTGCTCGCCGGGCCCGGCCCTTCGTCGGCGCCGGGCTCGCCGCGGCCTGGGAACAACGAGAACAGCAATAACGCTTCGACCTCGACTCCCTCGACCTCGACCTCCACTTCAACTCCTTCCTCTCGCGGGATCAAAATCACAGACAAGCACTTCCTCTACTTCGAGGCCCTGCAGCTGCTGCTCATCGGAGGGCGCAGGGCCTGGCTGCCCGCTCTAGCGGGTGTCGCGGCTGGCGCGGCAGTGCGCTTTGACGTCGCGGGGCTTGGATCGCTCCGCTTCCCGCCGGCGGTCTCGGCCGCGGCGGCGAGGGTGCTTGGTCCCTTGTTGGGTTGGGCGCCGATCAAGGAGTGTGTCGTCTTACCTTCGGCTGCAAACGCCGCAGCGAGGGCGAGGTTTATATCCGGGGCTGGAGGAACTGGAGGAGGGGGCTATGGGCTTGGGGTCGCAGGGCGAGCGCCTCCTCCGCCTCCTCCGGGAGCAGCAGGAGCAGGAGCAGGAGGAGCCTCGTGGGCGGCCGCCGCGGCGGAGCCCTCTGCCGCCTCCGTCGCCCAGCTGGTGGCGATGGGCTTCTCCGAGCCCGACGCGCGCGCGGCGCTGCGGCGGCGGGGAGGGGACGTCTCCGCGGCGCTGAGCGATCTGCTGGGGTGAGAAGAAGAAGAGAGAAAGAGAGAGGAAGAGAAAAGAGAGAAAGGAAGAGAAGAAGTAAAAGAATTTTCCATTTGTTTTTTTTTTCTTGCAAGTTTTTTTGTCTCTTTCTTTCTCAATTCCGCCGCCGGTAGTCCGCCTTCCCACCTCCACCTCCAGCAGTCGAAGAGGCGGACCCGCGCACTGCCACGCGGATAGGCACCCCGCGCATCCCGAACTCGGCCCGGAGCCTGTTGCAGAGCATCTTCTCCAGTCGCTCGTCGGCGGCCCTCCTGGCCGCCGCCTCGGCCCTCGATGACTGCGACGACTGCGACGAGTTTTTCTTGCCCTTGACGTTTCCTCCTCCTCCGCCACCACCACCACCACCACTGCCCCTGCTCGTCCCTCCGCGGGCAAAGGCCACGAAGGAAGGGGGCCTGGTAGAGGCCTGCGTGAGGTAGCGGATCCGGGCCAGGGAGCGCGCCGCGGCGTCGAGGCCGCCGCGGGAAGACGACGGCGACGACGGCGACGGAGAAGATGCCGTATCAAGCGAGCCCCCCTTCTTCTTCGCGCCCTCGAGCCACCGGTTGAGCGCCGAAGTCGGCACGCGCCCGTCCCACGCCGCGTGCGCCGCGGCCACGGCGGGAAGCAGCCTGTGCATCCCGGCGCCCGTGGCGGCCGAGAGGGCGAGCACTGGAGCGCCGGCGAGCTGCGGGAGGCGGCGGGAGACGTCGAGCGCCAGAGCGCGCGCGGCCGCGGCGACGGCCGGGCTCTTTTCGAGCGAAGAGGAAGAGGAGTTTTTACTTCCGAGCAGCAGATCCGCCTTGGCCCCGACGAAGACGACCGCGCGCCCGGCCTCTGCCGCCCGGGAGGCCAGAGCGAGCTCCGTCCGGGTCAGGATCTGCGGGGCCGCGGCGTCGGAGTCGAAGTCGTCGTTGTTACTATTGTTCTTCTTCCTCCTCGCTCTCGCCGCCGCCGCCGCCGTCGCCGTCGCCGCCGCTTCCCCTCCTCCCTGCTGCTGCTCAATCGCCGAAGACAGGGAAGAGGCGTCCGCCCGCGCCGCCGCCGCGGCCAGGTCGACGACCACGACCGCGACGTGCGCGAGGTTGATCCCGCGCTCCGTCTGGCGCATCGCCTCGGCGATGACGTCTGCCGGGGCCAGCAGCGTGGAGGCGGGAGAAGAAGAGGAAGAAGAGAGAGAAGAGGAGGAGGAAGAAGAAGACGCCGTCGACGACGCTGCCGTTGAGGAAGAAAGGGCCTTCCCTCCTCCTTCTCCTCCGTTGTCGCCGCTGCCGCCGTCGTTGTTCCCTATCGACGCCGTCCTGGCCGTGCGCCTGTCCCACCCCGCGGTGTCGATGAGCTCGACGATGCGGGCCCTCTGGCGAGGAGGAGGAGGAGAAGGAGTCGAAGAAGAAGTTTCTGCTTCCTCTCCCTCTCCTTGCTCCTCCTCCTCCGTCTTCTTCCTCTTCTCCCGCGAGGACGACGACGGCGAACCCGCAGGAGGAGGACTTCTCCACTCCAGCGTCGCCCACACCGCGTCCCTCGTCAAACCCGGCTCGGGCCCCGTCAGCGACCTCTCCGAGCCCAGCAGCGCGTTGGAGAGCGTGGACTTTCCCGCGTTGGGCGCACCCACAAGCGCGACGCGCATCGGCTGTTGTTCTCCTTCTTCTCCTCCTCCTTCAAACTCTTCTTCTCCTTCGACTTCCTCCGACTCTTCCATCTCTTGCATTAGTCTCTCCGCCGCCCTGTCGAGCGTCGGAGCTAGCGCCGCGTAGAGCTCCGCCAGCCCCTCTCCCGTCTCCGCCGAAACCCCGACGCCCTCGCCAAACCCCAGGCTGCCGGCCTCGGCGACGGCGGCTGCGACCCTGGGGTTGGAGCGCGCGGCCTCTGCCTTGTTGACCGCCACGACGATGGGAGCCGGAGGACGACGAGAGGAGTCAAGATGATGAAAATCGGGAGAAGCAGGAGAAGAATCGGAGCTGCTGCTGCTCGCAATGGCAGTGACGAGGCCGGGCCTCCTCCGCAGCCAGCGCGCGAGCGCCTCGTCGGCCGGCGTGATGCCGTCCTTCGCGTCGAGCAGCAGCAGCGCGACGTCGGCCCTCCGAGTCAGCAGGTCGGCCGTCAGCGAGGCCACCCTGGAGCCCAGGCTGCTGCTGCTGCTGTCGAGGAGAGCAGAAGCAGCAGCAGAAGAGGAAGAAGAAGAAGCCTTCTTTACTTTTTGTTCCTCGAGGCCAGAGGTGTCGACGATTTCAAAGCGCAGGTCCCCGAGTTTTCCCGCCTTCGAGCTCCTCCAGTCCCTGGTGACGTGCGAGCCCGGTGTGTCCCTCACGAGGGCCTGCCTCGAGCCCGTGAGGCGGTTGAAGAGGGCGGACTTGCCGACGTTGGGCCTGCCGAGCAGGACGACGACGGGGAGAGCGGGTGGGTGAGGCAGAGGCGGCGAGGAGGAAGATGATGATGATTTCGATTGCCTTTTCTTTTTCTTCGCGCCTCCACTGCTGCTGCCGCCTGCTATCGAAGCCGCAGCAGCAGCAGCAAAGGAGCGGAGCGAAGGCTCCGTCCTGAAGCTGCATCGGGCCAGCGAGGCCGCGGCGAGGAGCATGGAGGAAGCTAGCGAAGGAACATTATTTTTCTTTCTCTTCTTCTTTTGTCAAAATAGTGAGAAAGAAAAATATCCGAAACCACTTTTTCTCTTTTTCTCTTCTCTCAACCTCCTCTCCGCGGCGTGCGGAAAACATTCGACCGCGTTCCAACTCTAGCAGCTGTTACTTTCTCGTTCCAAACCACAATTAGAAGCATTAACAACAGCAGAAAAGAAGAGAAAGAGTAAGAAAAAGAACAGAAGAAGAAGAAGAAGAAGAAGAAGAAGAAGAAGAAGAAGAAGAAGAAAACGTCCCCCTCTTTCTTTCCTCCGATTGGGCCATCGATTGACCATCGCCGACCTCTGCGGCGCGACCTCTGCGCGGCCTGCTGCGTCTCCCAAGTCGCATAGGATCTAAAGCGCTCAGCACTCAGGTCCTGCGGGAGTTTGGACTCTGAAAAACGACTCAGCAGCGTACGCGACACGGGGGCGAGGGACCGCATGTCGCAATCACGCCGCCGCAGAGCAAGGGGCGGCGTCGGAAGAAGAAGAACGAGAGCTCCACCTCTTTCCATCCACCTCGCGCCTCCGCCGCAGGGTGCCACGACCGCCAACTACTACGTCGATCGCGCCGCGGCCGTGCCGTCGAGACGACGCGGCGGCAGAAAACGCAACCGCGACCAGTTTGACGACGACGACTTCGACGACGACTTTGACGACTTTGCCGACGCTCGTCCCCCTTCTCCTGTTCGCCCCCCTTCCAACCCCGCCCCGCCGCGCCCCCTCGTCCTCTTCTCCTTCCTCTGCTCCCACCACGTCGACGGCAGCGAGGTCGACGAGGACGACGCCCTGTGGGCGACCTGGGACCTCAAGGCCGCGCTGACGCAGACGGGCCTGTCGTCGGCCTTTCTCGACAGCGAGCTCCGCGGGCCGTGGCCCACGAGGAGGCGCAGGAGCTGGCACTGGGACCTCTACGTCCCGTGGGACGCCGCCGCGGTCCTGGACCCGGTCAACGGGCACTGCTGGTCCGCCACGGTCGACGGCAGGCGCTACTGGGGCCACGAGGAGCGGTACTGAGAGAGAAAAAGGGGAAGAGAAGAGGAGGAGGAAAGAGTTTTTCTTTTTCCCGTCGCCGTCAGCTGTCGCAGAGGGGGGGACGAAGAGTTTTTCGGTTTTGCTTTCCGGCGATCGCGAACTTTTTTCTGTTACCATCGTGGTTGAAACCTTGACTCTCGCGACCACGGCGCGCGGCTTTTGCATGGCGCGCGGGGCGAGGGCCTCACGCGCGACGGAAGTTTTTGTTTGTTTGTTTAAAAACGCTAGGGAGCAGCGCGCCTCCTCGGAACTGAGAGCAAAAACGAAGAGAAGAAAAAAAATCACTCGTTTTTTCGCTCGCCCTTTTTTTCTTTCTTTAAAAAAGAAGACTCCGACACATCGAAGCACAAAGGAAAAACGCTTCTTCTCTTTTCGTTTTCCTTCTCTTTCCACTACCGGCGTGTAGTCCTCTTTCTTCTGTCGCCCTCCGAGGAAGAAGAAGGAGCACAAGAGAGCGGAGAAAGAGACGCGTGAGAGAAGAAAGAGAAAAAGAGAGAGAGCCATCTCATCGATTTCCAATGGCCGACAAAGAAGAAAACCCTGGAGACGCCCCCGCGCCCTCGCTGCCGGCCGGCGAGCTCTCTTCCGACCCCGGGGCTGAAGCAGAGACCGCTGTAGTTGGAACAGAGGGAGGTGGTGCCTCGGAAAGGGGCAGAGAAGGAGCAGAGGGAGGAGGAGCAGAAGAAGGAGTCGGCGGCAACGATGGCCAAACGACGACGACGACGACGACGACGACGACGACCTCGAGTCCCCCGTCCTCCTCCTCGGCCGACGCCGCCACTTCCTCGAGCGTCCCGTGGCTCCTCTCCCGCCTCGCGGGGGGCGCCACGAGGGCGCTCTCTCGCCTCGCTCCGCGGAGAATGAGCAGCGGTGGCAGTGGTGGTGACGGAGGAGGCAGCGGCGAGAACGAAGGAGTTTCCTTGTCGTCGCCCGCCACCACCGCGGCAGCAGCCGTCGCGTCGCTCGCCGCGACCGCGGCTCTGTCCTCGGAACTCGAGAGGGAGGCCTCCGCCGTCGCGGAGGCGTTCACGACGATCTACAAGCCGCAGCAAGAGAAGGAGAAGAAGAAGAACAAGGGGAGCGAGAAGAAGAAGAAGAAGGCGGCAAACGACAACGACGACGGCGACGGCGACAACGACGACGAAACCTCTCCCTCTTCTTCCGCGGCTGCTCTGGCGCTCGCCGCCGCCGCCCAGGCCCGCGCCGCGCTCGTCGAGAAGTGGCTCCCGCTTCTCGAGCGCGGCGCCGCGGCCGTGGCCTCTGCTTCTGTTTTGTCGTCTCCCGTTTCACCTTCGGACGACGACGACGACGACGACGACGACGACAAAGAGCTGCTTTCTCTCGGCCGCGCTTGCGCCTTCCGCGACGCCTTCCTCCGCTCGGCCGCCCCGCTGCACCTCGCCCGCGCCTTCGCCAGAGCCCCTCCCAGGGACGAAGCCGAGGCGGAGATGCTGACGAGGCTGCTAGGGGCGTGCGTGGGGCGCGGGGGAGACGGAGACAAGGGAGAGAGCTCATCTTCTTCTTCGTCGTCGTCGGCGGCCGCGGCGGCCGAACTCGCCGCGCTCATCGCCGAGACGGGCCGGAGCGTCGCCGCCGCGGCGACGACGGCCGCTGCCGCCGCAGTCCTCTCCGAAGACCCATCCTCTTTTGCTTCCTCTACCTCTTCTACCCTTTCTTCTCCTTTCTCCTCGGCCGGGATCGACGCCGTTGTCGAGGCCGCGGCGCTCGCCGTCTCGCGCACGCTCGCCGACGCCGACGAGGAGGCGCTCGCCCTGCGCGGGGCGGCGCTCGCGCGGGAGGCCTCGGCCGCGGCCGCAGGGGAGGCCGCGGCGACGCTGTCGCTCTCGGCCCTGCTGTCTTCGTCGTCGGCAGCAGCGCAGGCCGCGGGGGTCGATTCTTCTTCGTCGCCGCCTTCGCCGTCGCCGCTGTCGTCCTCTTCTGCTCCTCCTCCGCTCCCCCCCGACTCTGCGCTCGCCGCCAGCACGGAGGACCTCCCGTCGCTCCTCGCGGCTCGCCTCGCGGCCACGGGGGCAGCGCTGGAGCTGAGGGCGCAGGCCCTGGCCGTTGCGGAGCGCCGCGCGGCGCTCGCGGCGGCGCGGAGCGGCGGGGCGGGGGAAGGAGGAGGTAGAACTGGAGGAGGAGGTGGAAGTAAGAGCGCCTCTCCCCGCGCGACTTCTCCTGATCCCGAACCCGCCGATGCAGCTCGTTCTGCTGCTGCTGCTGGCCCCTCCTCCCCCGAAGAAAAAGAAAAAGAAGAAGAATCGACAAGAAACGGAAACGGAAACAACAAACCTTCCTCTCCTTCTTCCTCTTCTTCTCCTTCCTCTCCTCCTTCTGCTTCTCTTCTTTTCCCCGCAGCCACCGCCGCGGCGCTCGCCTCCCTCTCTTCCCTCGCCAAGGACGCCACCAGGGACGCAGACGCCGCCCTCGAGGCCTCCAACGCAGTCGAGGCGCGCTCGCAGCGCTCTGGCGCCCTCCGCGCCGAGTCGCTCGCGCAGGTCGAAGAAAAGGCCGCGGCGGCGGCCGAGGCGGTGGCGGAGCTCGAGCTCCGGCGCCGGCAGCTGACGTCGCAGCTCGACTCGATAGACAGGCAGCTGGCCTGCGCCCGCGAGGCCGCCGCCGACGCGGCCGAGGCCCGGTGCGTGCTGGAGGAGGGGGCGTCGCTGAGCGGGGACGCGGCGGAGCTCGACGCGGCGAGGGCGGCGGCGGCCGGAGCGGCGGCGGCGGCGAGGGGGCGCGCGGCGACGGCGGCGAGCGAGCTCGTGTCCCTTGCCGGAAGCCGCGAGCGCCGGGCCGCCGCGGCGTCCCGCCTCCGCGCGCTGAGCGCCTCAAGCGCGGCCCGCCGGGCCCTGCTCGCGGCCTCGGGCGCGCACCTGGCCGCGGCGAGGGACGACCTGCGGCTGCTGCTCGCGAGGATCGCCTTCTGCTCGAGGGAGCTGCGCGAGGTCGCCGCGCGGAGGAGGCGCGCCGCCGCCGCGGGGTTGTTGCTGACCAGCGGCGGCGGCGGCGGAGGCGGCCCTGCCGACGGCGGCCCCGATGGCGGCGGCGGCGGCGGCATCGGCGTCGCGTTCGGCGCCAGGCTGTTCGACGACCAGGAGGGCGCGGCGAGGGCCGCGCTGGCCGCTGCCGAGGGGGCCGCCGCCGAGCGCGTGGCCGCCGTGGCGGCGGTGAGGGACGCGCTCGCGGCCGCGGCGCTGGGCGAGGGCGAGGACGACGACGACGCCGCCGAGGACGAAGCTTCGGACGCGGCGGCAGCAGCATTAGCCGAGCACCCCCTGCTTTCTTCTTCTTCTTCGTCTTCGTCGTCCTCCTCGAAGCAGAGGCGCACGATCGCGGCGCTGCTGGCCGAGGTGACGGTGCTCCGCGACACGATCGCCGCGGTGGAGAGACCCCCCGGGGAGGGCGGCGGCGGCAGAAGAGAGGAGGAGAGGAGCGAGGAGGGAGGAGGAGGCGAGGGAGGAGGAGGAGGAGGCAAGGAAGGAGAGGGAGAGGTTTCGGCTTCGCCTGCTCCTGTTGTTGCTCCTGCTGCTGCTGTTGCTCCCTCTGCGGCGACAGACAAAGAGAAAGAAGAAGGCGACGAGAAGAAAGAGGAGGTGGCAGTTGAGACGGAGAAAGAAAACAACTAGAGAGGGAGAAAAAAATCAAAATCAACAACAAAAAATGTCAAAGCACTTTCTTCTTCTGTTTTCCATTTCCATTTCCATTTCTCTCTTTCTCTCTCGTTTTCCCTCTCATCACCGCGCAACAGCATCAGGAACGACCATGCGCAGCTTCTCATCGTCAACAGCACCTGCTGCTGCTCCTGCCGTCCCAGCAGAAGAAGAAGAAGGAGAAGGAGAAGAGCTCTCGTTCTTCTTCTTCCCGCCGGCCGCCGTCGCGACGAGCCTGCGCGCCTCTTCAAGGTCCGCGGCCGGGACCGTTGCCAGCAGCGCGTCCAGCGCCGCCACGCCGGCGCGCAGGGCCTCCGCGGCGGCCGGGCTCGCGTCGCGCTTCTCCCTGGCCGCGGCGAAGAGCTCGTAGTCGAGCTTCTGCACGGCCTCGAAGAAGGCCGCGACGGAGCCGTTTTCGGAGGAGGAGGAACTCTTGCTAGCCCCGCTGCCGCTTCCGCTTCCGCTGCTCTCTGCCGCCGCCGCTGTCGTTGCGTACTCGCCCACGGCGCGCACGTTGTCCCTGAGCCCTTCAAAGGCCCCCGAGCGGAGCTCGATGCGCGTCTCGACCGGGTCCGACCCGGCGGCGAGCGCCGGCTCGAGCCCGGCGAGCTGCTCCCGCGCGGCAAGCACCGCGGGCACGTAGGACGAGAGCGGGTCGAGCCTGCGCTTGCGCACGTAGGCGGCGATGCCCCTCTTGCCCGAGGTGGAGAGCTTGGGAGCAGCAGCAGCAGCTTCTGCTGCTTCTGCAGGGGAAGGTCTGAAGAGAAGAGAGAGCGCCGCCGTGGCGACGCCGCCGCTGCTGGAGAGCAATAGGGCGGCGGCGGCGCGTCGCCTGGAGAGGACGGGAGAGGTCGGGGCGAGGTGGTCGAACGACGACGACGACGATGACGATGTCTTTTTCGCGTTTTCCCGCTCGCTCAAGCTTTTGATGCCCATGCCCGCGTGCGAGCGGCAAGATGCAACCAAAAACTTCATTCTTTGAAAGGTGTCTGATCGGAATTCGGTACAGAAACGGAGAAAAGAAGGCGTGCGAATTGTTTTTTTCTTGCCTTTTTTCAATCGAAACGCAGGAAGTGAGCCACTTTTTTTTCCCCCACTTGACCTCGACATCGAAAGAATTCGCTTCTCGCTTCTTTGTTTCTTTTTCTTTTCTTTTCGCGTACTTGGACAGGATGGCTTCCTCTCTCTCTGCGTGCGCAGTCGCGTCTCACGCTGTTTCTTCCATCAAGGTAAGAACCAGCGGCGTTAGTAGACTGCAAGGGGGTGGAAAATAAAAGAGAAAAAAGGAAAAGCATTGGGAAGTCGGCGAGCCAGCTCAGTCACCCCCAAAATTGCACCTCTCCTTCTTTCTCCTCCTCTTTTTTACACTCATCTTCAGGCATCGACACCTCGCGCGATGGCTTCAGCACGTCAAGGAGCACCCGTGAAGCAGGGTGTCGTGCCATTTAGCCGAAAGACCGCTCTTGGGCTGGCACCGATTCGTCGGCCGTCGTCGTCGTCGACGTCATTGCCCTCTCTCGCCGCCGCCGCCGCTTCTTCCGACGCCGACCCCGACCTCCTTCCTCGGCCCCTGCCCAAGGGCATCGCCGAGTCCGTGACCGACCTGATCGGCAACACGCCCATGGTCTACCTTGACACTGTCGCCAGGGGCCTCCCGGGCCGCGTCGCGGCCAAGCTCGAGATCATGGAGCCGTGCTCTTCCGTGAAAGACAGGATCGGCCGCGGCATGATCGAGGACGCCGAAAGCAAAGGGCTCATCGCGCCGGGCAAGACGACGCTGGTCGAGCCTACCAGCGGAAACACGGGCATCGGCCTCGCCTTCATCGCCGCCGCGAAAGGCTACAAGCTCGTTCTCACCATGCCGGCGTCGATGTCTCTGGAGCGACGCGTCTTGCTCCGCGCCTTTGGGGCCGAGCTCGTTCTTACTGACCCTGCCAAGGGGATGAAAGGAGCTGTCGCAAAAGCGCAGGAGATTGCCGCCGAGACGCGCGGCGCCTACGTGCTGCAGCAGTTTGAGAACGGCGCCAACGCCGAGGCGCACCGCCTTTCGACGGGGCCTGAGCTCTGGCAGGACACGGCGGGCACCATCGACGTGCTCGTGGCCGGGGTGGGTACGGGAGGGACGATCACTGGCGCCGGGGGTTACCTCAAGCGGCGCAAGCCGTCGGTGCGCGTCGTCGCGGTCGAGCCCGACGAGTCGCCCGTGCTCTCCGGTGGGGGGCCCGGACCGCACAAGATCCAGGGGATCGGGGCCGGGTTTGTGCCCGGGGTGCTCGACACCAAGGTCTACGACGCCGTGGCGCGCGTGTCGAGTGACGAGGCCATCGCGATGGCGAGGAGGCTCGCGCTCGAGGAGGGCGTCTTTTGCGGGATCAGCAGCGGCGCGGCCGTCGTCGCGGCGCTGCGGGAGGCGGCCAGGCCCGAGGCTTCGGGGAAGCTGGTCGTGGCCGTGCTGCCCTCGTTCGGGGAGAGGTACCTGTCCACGGCGCTGTTCGACTCGGTGCGCGCCGAGGCGGAGGCGATGGGCGTCAACGACAGGGTCAAGCTCTCGGACGCAGCCGGGCGCGAGTTTTTCGTGCCGCCGCTTTGAAAGAGAGAGAAGAGAGAGAAGGGGGGGGCGGGGAAGAAAAAGAGGGAGAGAGAGAGAGAGGAATAGAAGGAGAGACGTGCGCGGGCGTGGAGAGGGCAGAGTTTGTAAGGGGAGAAGAAGAAGAAGAGGGGAGAGGGCAGAGAGAGAGCGAGGAGAAAGCGAACTGACGTCTTGCCGTCGCATCAATCCCCCCCGCGTCCCGGCTTCTAGCGCCCGTTTTCTTCCTCTTCTCTTACCTTCAAACGACTCCAATCCGAAGAATCTCGCGTTCTAGCGCAAGAGAGGACGCCAACGATG
>Ga0114918_10001573_pt1 | contig 20409 bp, 14 predicted proteins | sample LantaG_FD_87015 | JGI IMG/M metagenome (GOLD analysis project Ga0114918, IMG submission 87015) | Deep subsurface microbial communities from Baltic Sea to uncover new lineages of life (NeLLi) - Landsort_02402 metaG | ecosystem: Environmental > Aquatic > Marine > Oceanic > Sediment | place... | reverse complement strand
TTCAAGCCTTGATCACATGCATCTATTGCCTTTTTCAGCGCCCTTGTATGAGCCGGGGTTGAACCGCAGCATGAGCCTACAACCCTGACCCCCAGGCCTATAAATTCATCTGCCATAGATGCCATTTTCTCCGGGGTATCAGGGTATAGAGTAACACCATTTCTTATCACCGGCATGCCTGCATTTGGCTCTACAATAAAGGGTTTGTCACTTACTCGCCGCATCCTTTTCATAACAGGCAGGATTCCATCCCCCCCAAGGGAACAATTTATACCTATAAGATCACAACTTAGAGCAGATAATGTTATAGCAGCTGCCTCGGCTGATGTGCCAAGGGTTGTCCTGCCACTTTTTTCAAAGGTCATCTGTGCCATTATGGGGACGTTAGAAAACTTCCTTATTGCAACGATGGCTGCCTTTATCTCTTTGATGTCACTCATGGTCTCTATACAGATGAGGTCTGCCCCAGCATTTATCATAGCAGAGGCCTGTTCTTCAAATATGGATACGGCTTCATCAAAGCTTAAGTTCCCTACAGGCTCTATAAAACGGCCTGTAGGCCCGATGCACCCGGTAACAAACTCAACACCGCCTGCAGCCTTTACAGCCTCGATTCCCCTTTTGTTTATCTCCTCGACGCTGCCTGCAAGCCCATACTGCGAAAGTTTTATCCGGTTAGCACCAAATGTATTACTCTCCACAATCTGAGCACCTGCCTTTACAAACGAGGCATGTACATCCACAACTGCTTCAAATGCGTCAAGTAGCATGCCTTCGGGAGAGTCGCCTGGCTTGAGCCCCTTATCCATCAGGGCCGTGCCTATGGCGCCATCCATCAGCAACACTCTGTCTTTTATTAAATTTCGAAACTTACTATATTTCAAGATCTACCTCGTATATATGTTCCATCTCCTGACCAAGAAAGAGCTTGCCTGTATCTATAAACCCTTGCGTAAGGTCTGTGAGATAAAATATCATATCGCCGGATCTGTTTACATCAGATTTAGACCCCTTCACCAAGGACGGATCTATCATATCTGCTACCATAGAGGCGGTAGCCCCGGCAGAGTCTACGATCTTGACGTCTTTCCCCATAATCTTAGAGATTACGCCTCTTAACAAGGGATAGTGAGTGCATCCCAGTAAAAGGGTGTCTATGCCATGGGCAACTAATTCAGATAAATATCGCCCTGCTATCATCTCTGTGACCGCATCATCAAAGAGACCCTCTTCCACCAGGGGGACAAATAAAGGACATGCCTTTGCTATGACCTCTATACCGGGGTCTATGGCATGAATGGTCCTTTCATATACTTTACTCTTGATAGTAGATGAGGTGCCGATCACCCCTATCCTGGATCCAGCTGTAGCAATAGCCGCCCTTGCGCCTGACTCTATTACACCAATAATGGGAATATCAAATCTGGCCTTAAGCGCAGGTATGGCATGTGCAGATGCAGTATTACAGGCCACTATCAGCATATCTATCCCCTTTGAGACAAGAAAATTGGCACAGCGCAGTGTATAGTAGATCACTGTCTTTGAAGATTTTGTCCCATAGGGCAGCCGCGCAGTATCGCCAAAATATACCATATCTGCACCCTGAACCGCAGCCAGCAGCTCTTTGAGCACGGTAAGGCCCCCTACTCCTGAATCAAATACCCCTATCTTCTTATGTTTCATTGTCTCCTTAAAAAATTACCCATAAATATTGTTATAGACTGCATTTGTCTATTGTAATTACATCCATGTGTCAAGGTTAGGATTTGGTATCACTGAAAAATCCGTTTGATACATACAACAAATCTTTTTGGTAGTATCCCTTGCGATTTATTTAAGTTTAAATAATTTATGTATTGACAATCAAAGTTTATATGTGTTAAATGCTCAAAACATAGGGAGAAATTATGGCTGATACAGCAGATATGACTATTAAGGAAATAGTGGGATCAATACGGAGGATTGTGAGGTCCATTTCTCTTGATTCCCAAAAAATGGTGAAACGCTTTGGTTTGACCGGACCACAAAGCCTTGTTCTTAGATCCTTGGCTTCGCATGGTACTCTTTCTTCTGCTGATCTAAGCCGCATGCTCTATGTAACGCCATCCAATATGACCGGGGTCATTGATCGGCTGGAAAAACACGGCCTGATAACTCGAATCAAGAAAGAAAATGACCGAAGGATTTCCTTGATCGAATTGACAGAAAAGGGAAGCCATCTGAGCCAAACGTTACCTGACCCGATTGAGGAAAAGCTCATTTCAGGTCTGGCTTATTTAAAACCAACAGAGATCTTTGGGATCTATTCGGCGTTTAAAAAGATTGTTGATTTGATTGACGCTACAGAAATTACTGATACACCTATAGATGATGATGCAAAAACCTGGAGGGACTCAAAAAATGAGGGGGGACAGTGAACAAAGAGACTCCTGATACACAGAAGATTTCCGGTTTTCATGTTGAGGTCTCAGACATTGAGCTGCTAGACCGTATTGGGTGCAGTTCCGATACTAAACCTTCTAAGCGGACATTAAAGCAAGTCAAAAAGGCTATTGAAAAGGTTCGTGAAATAGGGAAACCCAAGGCCCTGTACAAAATATTCCCAGTACATACCGACAAAAAGTCTGTTCGCCTCGGCAGTGAAGCCACTTTAAGCAGTAAAAGACTCGCACATGTATTGAATAATTGCCAAAAAGCCGCTGTCTTTGTGGTGACGCTTGGGCATGAGGTTGATAAAATCATTCGTAAGAGCATGGAAAACAGTCCATCCTTTGGCATGATTCTGGACATAGCAGGTTCTCTGGCGGCCGAGTCAGCTGCACAATACATAGAAGATACAATCGCACGCTCAACACAAAAAGACCATGATATAACCATGCGCTACAGTCCTGGATATTGTGACTGGCCGCTGAAGGAGCAGGAAAGGCTGTTTTCTGTTTTACCTGCTAACCCTGCAGAGGTCGCGCTTTCAAACGAGTGCCTGATGCAACCGCGAAAGTCAGTCTCAGGGATTATAGGCATTGGGCCGGCTAAAACCATCCGGGAATGCTCAAATGCCTGCGTTAAATGCCATCGAACCAATTGCCCGTATCGTAGGATATAAATAGATATGCTAAATAAAAAAGAGGCCTTTCAATTGGATAAGCAACAAATTTGCCATCCTTACCAGCCACTGAGCCAGGATGATATCCACAAGATCCATGAAACCACCATGAGGGTATTCGAGGAAGTAGGGATACAGGTGAATTCACCTGAAGCGTGGGAGCTTTTCCGCAAAGCCGGGGCAAAGATGGATAAAAACGACCATCAAATTGTCAAGATCCCCGCAAGGCTGGCGGAGGATCTGATTCAAAAAGCACCTTCGGTTGTCTGTCTTTGCGGCCGTGCTAATAGTGGGAGATTTGACTGCGAGATCGGTGGAAACAATGTGTATATGGGCACTGGCGGGACTGCCTTGAATGTACAAGACCCGGGCTCTGATGGTTCGCGAAAGGCCACACTTAAAGACATTAAAGACATATCTCGTATCGTGGAAGTGCTGGATAACATCCACTTTTACATGCTCAACGTTTACCCAAATGAACTCCCTGTAGAAGATGTGGATGTCAATCGCTTTGGAACCGCCTTGAATTATACCCAAAAACACATCATGGGGGGGGTTTACACAATTGAAGGAGTAAAAAATGTTATCAAGATGGCAGAACACATTGTCGGCAGCCCCGGTAAACTCAGGCAACACCCTATAATATCCATGGTGACGTGCGTAGTCAGCCCCTTGATGCTGGATGAATATTATTCCCGGCTCACCATAGAAATTGCTCGCAATCACATACCAGTGGTGGTTCCGGCAGAGCCCCTTTGTGGCGCCACTTCCCCTGTTACCTTAGCCGGTAATCTGGTTATACAAAACGTGGATACACTGGCCGGGGTTATGCTTGCTCAACTCGCCAACCCAGGAGCTCCAACACTCTATGGTTGTGTCGCATCTATTGCAGACATGCGCAATATGAAATACCTTTCAGGGGCAGTGGAAATGGGGCTGATAAACGCAGCAGCAGCCCAAATGGCCCAGTTTTACCATCTCCCCTACTATGGGACAGCGGGCATGTCTGATTCCAAGATAAATGACTCTCAAGCAGGATATGAATCAGCTATCACCAATCTCATGGTTGCATTGGCTGGTGGAGATTTAATCCATGACGCAGCAGGATTTCTTGATTTCTGCATGACTGTTTCTTATGATAAACTAATCATTGATAATGAAATTATCGGCATGGTTATGCGTGCTGTTAAAGGTATTGATGTAAACGATGAAACCTTGGCATTTGATCTGATCAGGGCAGCGGGCCCTGGGGGCAATTATGCCTCTGCACGCCATACGCGTAAACATATGCGTACTGAACAATATCTCCCACAGCTAAGTGATAAGAAGGACAGGGACAAGTGGGAGGCTGCCGGCGCAAAGGATATAAGGTCACTGGCCACTAAAAAGGTATTGGAAATTCTCGATAGAAAGCCTCAAACCTTTATCCCAGAAGAAATTAGATCCCATTTGAAGAAGGTGATACCAGGGGTGAAATTTCCATGAGAGGGACAGCATGCTGATAATTGGTGAAAAGATCAACGCCTCCATTAAATCTGTGGGGCGGGCCATATCTAATAGGGACCAGGAATTTCTGGCCGGGCTTGCCCGATCTCAGGCCGAGGCCGGGGCTGATTTTATCGATGTAAATGCTGGCGTAGGCCGGGATAGCAGGGAAAATGCAACAGCCATAATGGAGTGGCTGATAGATGTGGTCCGGAATGCCACTGATAAGCCCCTGTGCATCGATAGCGATGACCCTTCTGTCTTGAAGGCTGCTCTCGATAGATACAAAGGTGAAAAGGTAATGATCAATTCTGTCAATGCCGACCCTGAGAGGCTGGATGCTATCGGTCGCCTGACAGCACAGCGGCATGCATCCCTAGTGGCCCTGGTTACGAAGGATACAGGTATTCCAAAAACAGCCAAAGAAAGGCTGGATGCCGCTGAGATGATAATAAAACACCTGGAGCTTGTGGGCGTTAAAAGAGATCAAATATATTTTGACCCACTGGTACTACCCATTTCCGTGGATTCGTCCCAAGGACTTGTTACGATAAAGACCATTGAGCAGATTAAATCTTTTTATCCAAGCGCCAAAACTGTATTGGGACTTAGCAATATCTCCTATGGGCTACCAAACAGGGGTATGGTCAACCAGTCTTTCATGCTAATGGCGGCATCAGCGGGACTCGATGCTGCTATCATGAACCCACTTGATACCAAGTTGATGGGCATGATCAAGGTTGCGGACATGCTTACAGATAGAGACCCTTTATGTAAAGGATTTCTCAGGGCTCACAGAAAGGGCCTGTTATCAGACTAAAACGCATCGGGTGATAAGATAATAAAAAGAGGAGATATATAAAATGCCCAGAGAAGGAATCTTAGTTGACACCCCATATGAAAGGATGACTGGTAAGCAGATAGAAGAAATCCACAAGGCCTCCATGGAGATCTTGAGTGACCCTGGCCTGATATGTTTCAGCAGGGAGGCCGCAGAGATATTTAGTGCAAGCGGGGCAGATGTCACAAAGATTAAGTCAAGCGACCCCCCAGCCTGTCTGATTAAAATCCCAGAGAAGCTCGTGCTTGATGCCATCGAGAGTACACCTAAAACAGTCAAACTGGGCGCCAGAAATAAGGATAATACGCTTGTGATGCATGGTGACGAGCCAAGGGTATATTTCATTTCAGGCTCTGAGACCAATATCTGGCTGGATGTTGATATCCAGACATACGCCAAGAGATCTGATCCAGGCATCGAGATTCGCCTGCCAGAATTTACCCCGCGTCGAGGGACAGTTGCCGATCTCTGCAATGCGGCGCATGTCTGTGAACACCTAGAGACACTTGATGGTTTTATACGCACTGTAAATATCCAGGACAAGGACATTACAGATGATAATAAGGACGTCAATAAATTCTTCGCCTGCCTGAACAATACCACCAAACATGTAATGGCCGGGCTTACGAACCTGGACCAGCTGGACAATGTGGTGAACATGGCCTCCTTGATTGCAGGTGGGAAAGAACAACTCAAGAAAAATCCTATCATTTCGTTTATAACCTGCCTGGTAAAGAGCCCTTTGCAATTTGTTGATGATACGACCAAGACCTTTATCGAGATATGTAAAAGGGGATTGCCTGTAGTAGCCTCGTCCTCGCCTCAGGCAGGAACCACTGCTCCAATCAAGGAGGCCGGTATTATTGCTCAGATAAATGCCGAGGTGCTCGCAGGGATTACATTGGGCCAACTGGTAAATAGAGGGACACCTGTAATGTATGGCAGCGTGCCAGTGAGGGCACGGATGGATACACTGGGCGATTCCTATGGATCCGTTGAAACCAGCCAGTATAACATTGACTGCACGCAAATGGCACGTTTCTATAAGATACCTAACTATTCTACTGCTGGAGTGTGTGACTCGAAGGTGCCGGGACAACAATCATCAATAGAGAGATTACTATCAGACATACTAGTAACCTTGAGCGGTCCACAATACTTGCACTGTGCATATGGTCTTCTTGATTGCAATTCTGTTTTTTGTCTGCCTCAGGCCGTTTTGGACGATGCCCACTTCCAGATGATCAAGTTTTTCCTAAGGTCACCACAGATCGATAAGATGGAAATCACAGAGACATTGGAACAGATAAGAAAGGTTGTTCAAACCCCGCAAAAGCTTTACATCAGCTATATTCGCAAGGTGATGCGCAGCGGTATACTTTCATCTTCATATCCATTTGAAGGAGACGGCAAGTCTGATAATGTATTCTTACTGGTCTATAAAAGGATGAACGAACTCCTTGAAAGACCCGTGAACCATATTGATCAGACTACCACTTCCAGGATATTTCAGGAGATACCTGGCCTGTTGCCAAGATTAAATATATATGAACAAAGGAGCTAATGATGAGTGAAGATATTATTCCCATGCTTAAAGAAAACGTTATACAGGGAAGAAAGACCAAGGATGACGAAGGAATAGACGAAGAACTATCCGGCACACCTGGTGTAGAAGAGTTGACCCGGTCGGCTCTGGAAAACAATATCCCTGTAAAGGAAATAATCACAAAAGGCCTGACCCCAGGGATGGAGGTTGTTGGAGAGAAATTCAATGCCAAAGAATTTTACATCCCTGACATGCTGGCATCTGCCGAGGCAGTAAGCGCAGGTATGGATATACTGAAGCCACTTTTTGAGGCCTCCAATATTGAAACAAAAGGAAGGGTCACCATGGCCACGGTAAGGAAAGATATCCATGATATCGGAAAGAGTATTGTGGCAACCTTGCTTAGAGGGGCAGGTTATGAGGTAGAGGACCTGGGGATAGATGTGCCCACAAAAAAGATTGTTCAATATGTAAAAGAAAAAAGACCCGACTACCTGGGGCTCTCTGCTTTGCTGACCTCAACGATGGTGTATATGGGTGAGATAATTGATGCCCTTAAAGAAGCTGGCCTCAGGGACAAGGTCAAAGTTATAGTTGGTGGGGCAGCGGTATCTGAGGAATATGCCCGTGAGATAGGAGCGGATGCCTATTGTGTTGATGGTTTCGATGCAATTAGGACACTTGATGGCTTTCGGAAAGCAAAATAGTAGCGATAACAGAAGATACAATTTAAAGAAAGGATTTTGTTCATGGCAGGAATTGCAGGAATTTTGGGTGTTGACAATGGAAAATTAAATCAAATGCTTGAGACGATCAAGTACAGAGGTCCACACGAGACATGGATATACCACGATGGTCAGATAAATCTAGGGTGCAATGAACTGAACCTCGGGGCAGATTGCAGGGATGGATCGCATCATACATCCGATGAGAAGAGGGCAGTAGTCCTTGATGGACGTGTGTACAATCAACAAAAGGGCAATAATACCGATGCCGAGGCCGTGCTGGCCTTATATGATAGGTTCGGCACTGGCTTTGCTGGGAAGATAGATGGTGATTTCGCCTGTGCTATATCCGATAATAGCCAGATTATATTGGCCCGTGACTGGGCAGGTATAAAACCTCTCTACTACGGGCATGACAGCAACGGTAGCCTATATTTCGCCTCCGAGGCAAAAAGCCTGGTAGGTATTGCCGATGATGTCAAGGAATTTCCGCCTGGCTATGTTTATTCCCAAAAACTGGGTTTCCAAAGATATAAACCCGAAGCTGTCCAAACCCCTGAATTCGAGGACTACGAACAGGCCAAGGAGGTAATACGCGATTTGCTTCAAGATGCAGTGGCCAAACGGATGAAGGACAATGCCGTTAAAGGGGTCCTTTTAAGTGGAGGGCTGGATAGTAGCCTCATAATCTACATGGCCCATCAGATAAATCCGGACATTGAATGCTTTACAGTAAGCATGGAAGAGGGTCAGGATCTGCCTCTGGCCAAGGATGTAACTAAATACCTGGGTGTTAAGCATCACATATTAATGTTCGGCAAAAAGGAGATAGAAAAAATATTGCCTCAGGCCATCCATCATCAGGAGATGTATGAGGAAAGCTGTGTGCACGGGGCAATAGCCAATTTTTTAGCTGGACGGTTTGTTAAACAGCATACCAACTGCGTTCTTACTGGAGAAGGGGCAGATGAATTCTTTGCTGGATATGACGGTCAGTTTAAGAAAGGGGCCAACCCTGAAGAAGTCGCCAGCATAGTTGATAAGCTCATCAATGTTGCTCATAATACAGCATTACAAAGGCTGGATAGATTGAACGCTGCATGCTCCATTGAAAGCCGTACACCATTCCTTGATGCCAAGGTAATGGATTTTTGTATGAAGATTCCTTTGGAGCACAAAATTAACGGCAAGGACCAAACAGGAAAGTGGATCCTTCGCCAAGCATTTGAGGGATGCCTGCCAAAGCACATTATCTATCAGACAAAACGGTTCTTTGCCCAAGGATCAGGCGTGGCATACATCATGCGCAAGCAAGCTGAAAAGCTAGTCTCTGAAGCCGAGCTGACAGAGTTCAACAAGAAAGAGAAAAATCCACTATTATCTTCAGTAGAGGAATTGTACTACTACAGGATATTCAAGAAGACACTGCCCGACCCTGTCTTCGACCTACTGGTAGGCAGGTGGGATCCACTTAGGCCATCCTTTTTCCGTGAATGGGAGAAACCGGCTTTATAATCATGTGAGCAAGAACCATGGATGAAAATGTCCTCTCGCCGCTATCCTAGTTGACTCTGAAAAACTCCATTAAAAATGGCACCATACTATATGCTATTTATCTTATGATATCTATCAATAAATCTAGATAATCTGATAGAAGCCTTGTTATGAGAAAATTTTCTCTAACAATCTCTTTGCCCTTCTTGCCCATCTCATGTGCCAGGGTGGGATTCTTTAAAATTTCTATAGTCCTGTCAGCAAATCCCTGAGTGTCATGAGGATCTAATAAAAAGCCATCTTGTCCATCCTTTACTTGGAGAGGGATACCACCTACATTGGAAGCCACAACTGGTGTTTCTTTCCATAGTGCCTCGGTTACAGCAAGGCAAAAACCTTCTTTTATGGATTTTTGTATCATAACTGAAGATATCCGCTGGAGGATATTTATAAATATGAAGTTTGAAGCTGCAGGATCGGTTATCAATATTATATCTCCCTTGTCGATTAACCTTTTTGCCTGTCTTTTTACCCTCTCGTACATTTTTACACCTTCAGGGTCATCTGTTGCTATATTACCGCACAGCACCAGCCTGCAATCGACCTTCTCTTTAACGAGCTTGAATACCTTTATTACCCCTTCTGGGTCTTTCCATTTATCAAACCTCGATATCTGGGTTATAAGTGGTTTATCCATAACCACACCAAACTTCCTGAGATATTTTGAAATGTCTTTCTCAGGGATCTCCATATTCTTTGAAGAGAGGGGATCAATGGCAGGGTAGACAATCCTTTGTTCCACAGGGAGGTCTTTTTTTATATAGCTTTTATTAGAAAGAATAACCATGTCATATCTGAGTATAAATGAAGAAAGGAACTCCCATACCTTATCGTTTGGATGTGATAAATCTACATGACATCTCCATATCCATGGTTGTCTCTTTTTGTAAAACTTTATGAGGGGAAGGGGTTGTGGGTCATGTATAATAACACAATCGTGGTCTATGTGCGTATATGCAGAGAAGTCTCCATTAGCCTGAGAATATACTCGTTTCTTCCTTTCAGTAAGGTGTATCGCCTCTCCCTGGAGGGCATTGTGAAATTTCTTGGTTATTCCAAAAAAGTCAGGGTATCCATGTAATGTTCTCCAGCCTGCATCAATTCCTATGTCGTTCATAAGTGGTATGAGGTTGTTTAAGATCTCTGCCACACCACCACCCTGATATGTAGAGTTAATATTTAAGATATGCTTTCCATAAAGGTTTCTTGCCTTCCTAGATATTCCCCCTATTATCTCATCTCCCACAATTTTCCTGTAATCTTCTAAACCATGCATTACCTTAATCCCCCCTTAGATCAATTCCTTTAATAATAAACCTACATCTCTCGATGATCTCAAATTAAACCTGGCCAGCGAGGGCCCCAGCCCAACCTTGATGGAATAGGCTCTCTCAGGGAGGACCTCAAAAACGTCCTCGTCGGTATGATCATCCCCTATTGCCAAGATAAAGTCCCATTTTTCCTTCTCCGTCCATCTAAGCGCCGCCCGCCCTTTATTTATCCCAGCATTCTTGATTTCAACCACCTTGCTCCCTTCTAATACCTGGAGGTCAAGATTGGCAGTGAAATTTACGAGTTCATCTATCAACTCTCCCGCCCTCACGGCGCTTAATTCAGGATTGGATCTTCGATAGTGCCAAACAAGTGAAAAGTCTTTTTCTTCAATAAAAGAGCCGGGGGTCCTGTCCATATACTGCTCGAGTATCGGCCGTATCTTATCTTTCCAATCGCTTGTCAGGGGTTTCAAGGTTTCCCACTTTTTATTTTTTTTATCTTTTATCCATGCCCCATGTTCAGATGCAAACCCCAGATTCAGATTACCAAACCATCTCCCCAGGATATCTTTATCCCGACCGCTTATGAGAACAACTTTGTTCTTTTTGTTTATAGAGAGTTTTCTAAGCAACCTTAAAAGCGTATCTCCAGGGATTGCCTCTTCAGGTTTTTCAGAAAACGGAATGAGGGTTCCGTCATAATCTAAGAGTAGAAGTCTTCTTTTTGCCTTGTGATAATCATTTATTAACCTTCTCCTTGTTTCGGGGGAAAGTATCTTGGCTTGCAGCTCTTTTTGAAGCGCCTTGGTATGAGACAACCTATCTATAAAATCCTCTGCCCATCGATACACCGTATAACGCTGAATGCGTTTTTGCATTGTTTTGTTGCGTTGTATCTTCTCATCTTCCGACATCGTTATGGCCTCTTCTAATGCCTTTATCATCTCTTCATTGTTATTAGGGTTTACAATAATTGCCTCTCCTAATTCCCTTGCAGCGCCAGCCATCTCGCTAAGTACTAATACCCCCTTCATATCTGTTCTGGTTGCCAGATATTCTTTTGCTATGAGATTCATCCCATCTCTTACGGGCGTGACAAGACAAACATCAGCAATGCTATAAAGGGCAGTAAGAGTGTTAAATGGTAAAGAACGGTATAGATACCAGATGGGAGACCAGCCCATAGTCCCGTATTTTCCGTTGATCCTCCCTACAAGCTCATCCACCTGCCTCTTTAGTAACCTGTAATGTTCTACCTGTGTGCGAGAAGGCACTGCAACCAAGATAAAAATCACCTTCTCCTTATACTCAGGATTCCTCTCCAGAAACCTATTAAAGACCTCTATGCGTTGAGGGATTCCTTTTGTGTAGTCTAAGCGGTCTACTGATAGTATTATCTTTTGCCCCCCCACTTTTTTACGGAATCTATCTATCTCTTTTTGTACCAGGGACTCTTGATTCGCCTTTGAAAATCTCTCATAATCTATCCCCATTGGAAACGGGACCACCCTTACTATCCTGTCATCGGTACTAATCTGATCAAGAGTGTGTTCGTAGCCTAACAGGCGATGTACACTGCCAAGAAAATGTCGTGCATAATCATAGGTATGAAAACCTACAAGATCTGCTCCTAAAAGCCCTTCCAGGATTTCTTTACGCCATGGAAGCAATCGGAATATCTCAAAGGAAGGGAAAGGTATGTGGTGGAAAAAACCTATAGTTGCTTCTGACAATCTTTCCCTTATAAGCTTGGGAACCAGCATCAGATGATAATCGTGTATCCAGATAATATCGTCTTTCTTTGCAATCTCTATAACTGCTTTACTAAAAAGTTCATTTACTTGCTTATAGGCTTCCCAGAAATCATTATTATAGTTTGCATACTGGGTAAAATAGTGAGAGATAGGCCAGAGGGTCTTATTGCTAAAACCATGATAAAACCTTTCAATATCACGTTGGGAGAGAAAGACAGGGTAACAGCCAAAATCAGATATTAATTTGGCCTTAATGCTCTTCTCTTTTCCTTTTATCCTTTCTCGAATAATCCCGGGCCATCCTATCCACAAACTATCATATTCCCTGTAGAATGCCCCCAATCCAGTAGCCAGACCACCAGCACTATGTCGAAAATTCAGGCTTTTTCCCTTCTTCTCAATAGTAACCGGCAATCTATTTGAAACTATCAGCAGCCTGGCCATATTTTCCTCTCCCTAAATGTTGCGCTATAATCCTCTCTGGCTTCCGCTTTTCTTCTGAGTATTACATTTATAATCTCTTTTTATTATAAACAAAAAGAGATTATGTCAATCCCTACCGAAACAGGACTTTCCCATTTTTTCACAGCAATAAATCTCTAACGCTCCGTAGATGGTGGCATTAGACCACCATCTACAATTCAATTTGTACCACCGACAGGAGTCGGTGGCATTCTCTAACGGGGTAAAGAGGGAGAATATCTAACTCACCCACTTCACACGCTACCCCGTAACAGGTCCAATACCCACTCCCCATTACCCTCAACTTCACCGGGGGGTACTATGTATATTTCGTGTTCCACTCCAATTTGTCTCTCCTGTTGCATCAGGGCTTAGTATTATGTATACTTTAAACCTTTTAATACAAAACCATGGAGGAATTATACATATGCAACAAGTCTTTACTCATCTATTTGAACCACGATCAATTGTGTTTATCGGTGCATCCCAACACCTGTTTAAATGGGGCTTTAGCGTCTTGCATCATATTGTCAGAGGTGAATTTGAAGGAGAGATCTATCCTGTTAATCCTCATGGTGGGTCATGGTATGGCAGAAGGGTCTACAAGAATTTAGACGAGGTACCGGATAATATTGACCTGGCTATTATTGTGGTAAAGAAAGAGCTTGTGTCTGAGACCATAAGAAGGTGTGCAGGCAAAAATATACCTGTTGGAATCGTTATTACTGCGGGATTTTCGGAGACAGGCAAGGAAGGTGCCATCCTGGAAAAGGAAATTGTAAAGATAGCTAGCTCAGGGGGCATGCGGCTTGTTGGGCCAAATACAATGGGGATCTTTAGCGGATATCCGGTATGTATGCATGCCATAATGGCAGGGACGCACATAAGACCAGGGAATGTAGGCCTCATTGCCCAAAGCGGCAATCTGGGCTCCTCTATTTCATACCGATTTGTCCGACGAGAGATTGGGATAAGCAGACTCGTCAGCTCCGGGAATGAAGCAGACTTGAAGATAGAGGACTATTTAGAACTCTTAGAGCATGATCCTAAGACCAGGCTTATCTCTCTTTATGTGGAAGGCGTTCGCCAGGGGCAAAGATTTTTTGAGGCAGCAAAAAGGATATCAAAGAAAAAACCGATCCTTGTATTAAAGGGTGGCACCACCCCCTCAGGCGCGGATGCAGCCATGTCCCACACCGGCGCTATGGCAGGTGATGATGCAGTGTTTAAGGCTATGTGCCGTCAAACCGGTATAATCCAGGCAGATACCATGGACGAGATGGTAGACACAGCCGGCATGCTCCTCACACAGCCCAGGCCAACTGGTAATAAGGTGGGGATCGTTTCCTTGGGTGGTGGATGGGGGGTTATTGCCACCGACATGTGCGTGTCCAGTGGCCTTGAAATCGCCCCGTTGGGGAAAGAGGTGGTAGAAAAGATTGATAAGATCCTGCCATCCTACTGGAGCAGGAAAAACCCCATTGACCTGGTGGCCCCAAATCATGTGACACAGATTACAGATTCTGTAGGGATCTTGTTGGAACATGGGATAATAGATGCTGCCTTAGTATTAGGGCTCGGCTATATGAGCTTGAGGGCAAAAAAATGGCTGGATTCCCCTGTGATACCAAAATCTGAGGCTGTAGAATCAGCCCGGTTAATGTCTGCAGAGGAGATGAAATTGTTTGACCTCATAAAAGAGCAGTCAAAGAAATACAATAAACCAATTATACCGGTTGTCGACATTATGGCATCTGATGCGGTTATGGATAACGATAATAATACCCTTGTAAATTATTTAGATAGAAAAGGGATTATGTCTTATTCTGCCCCTGGCATGGCAATCCGCGCTTTGGCTAAGGTCGTAGACTATTATAAAAGAATAGAGTATTTATGAGCTGGGAAACGATATCAAATCATACATCACTTTAGACTCTCATTCCCTCATAATACTGGTATTATTTTAAATTACGTAAGTTACCTGTGATGTCTTTGCAAAAAGGAAGAGGATTATGAGAAGTTACCTGCTTCATTATATCAAAAGATATGTCAGCTTAAAATCACCAATTTCCTGTATTGACAATCTTATTTTAGAGTGAGCATTATATAAGGCAAATAGGAAATAAACTTTCATTAAAATTAGAGGGGGGATAGTAAAATGGGCATAAAGATTTTTGATGATTACTACAGCAGAATCAAGAAGATGAAAAGAAATCTTTACATGGAGGGGAAAAAGGTAGGAAGAGATGATGAGAGGCTTAAAGGGCAGCTATATACAATAAAAGAGACATACGATCGTGCGAATGACCCTGAGTTCGAGGATATATGCACGGCAACATCCCACCTGACAGGGGAGAAGATAAACAGGTTTACTCACATTCATCAAAGTGTGGACGATCTCTTAAAAAAACAACTGATGACAAAGGTTTTATCCCACAGGGTGGGTGGGTGTATAATGAGGTGTATGGGGATAGATGCCATGAATGCCCTTTCTGTTGTTACCTATGAAATGGATCAAATGTTTGGTACGGATACTAATCAAAATTTTTTGAAGTATCTGAGATACTGGCAAGATAATGATATATGTGCCAATTGTGCCCAGACTGACTGCAAAGGCGACAGATTAAAGAGACCTCATGAGCAGAAAGACCCTGATCTCTATTTAAGGATTATAGAAAGCAGGCCCGATGGTATTGTAGTAAGGGGTGCCAAGATTGATAACACGGTTGCACCGGTTGGCGATGAGATAATAGCTGTACCTACCAGATTTATGACAGACAAGGATAATGATTATGCTGTTGCATTTGCTATCCCTGCGGATACTGATGGCGTAAAACTAGTGACCAGACCTGCATATAATTACAAGAGAAAGTATCTGCAGGCCCCTATCTCAGAGGTGGGTGATGCCGAGTCATTCACCATCTTTGATGATGTCTTTGTACCGCGAGAAAGGGTATTTATGGATGGAAAAAACGATCCAAGACAGACAGCCTTTGCCGGTTTCCTTGCCTTACTTTTTGCTCATTATCACAGACATTCATATACAGGGTGTAAGCCGGCAGTATCAGAGGTTTTAGCCAGCGCCGCTGCCCTTGTCGCAGAGTACAGCGGGATTGAGAAAGAAGGTCATGTGAGAGATAAGATATCTCATCTTATAGGAACTGCAGAACTTGTGTTTGCTGCAGGCCAGATGAGTGCCTACCGTGCCGAGAGGTCAGAATCCGGGACATGGATTCCCGATGAGGTATTGACCAATGCTGGGAGAAGACTTGCGGGTGAAGAGATTTATAATGAGTTTAAGATTGTGGCTGACCTCGCTGGGGGTCTATGTGCTACCATGCCCTATGAAGAAGATTTTTTTTCAAAGGAGATAGGTACATTGTTAAACAAATATATTATGAGAAATCCAAAGGTATCCGCAGAAGATCAGCATAAGTGCTTCCGTGGTATAGAAAATATGATAGTTGGCGACTTGGCTGGAGTAATGCAGGTAGCAGGGCTACATGGAGGTGGGTCTCCCCAGCTGGAGACTATTACAATGATGGGAAGGTATGATCTGGAAAGCTTGAAGAACATAGCCAAATATCTATTTGGGATAGAAAAACAGTTACCCAGATATGAGAGACCAACGGTAACACCCAGAAAGCAGCTGGAAAGATTTCGGAAGATGTATGCACAAAAGGGGTAAGATCTTCAAACTTGACATAAGGAAGGATTTCGGATAGCAATAGTTCGTATCAAGACCATTAAAGATTGGGTATATCGGTAACCTCTATTTTATATCTGTGAAGCTCCTCGCTTACAAGGCGGGGCATTCTGACAGTTTTCGTAGAGGGAACTGTCTCACTTACATTGGCACAGAGAGAAAGACAGGACATCCATAGAAATATAAGGCCGATGAGGGCAAAAGGCCCCTACATTTCTCCCTATCTCAAAATAAATCCCTGGCCCCTGATACCTGCCTCTATCTAAGGCAAATCAGGAAAGTCCTTTTTGGCGCGCTCTTTGATAACATAATGCAGTTTCTTTCCTGCTGGGTTAAACGGCAATTCTTCCTGCTCTACAAACTTGTAATACCTCGGTCTTTGATACCTCGCCAACCTTGGATGGTCTTTACAAAACTCTTCTAAATCATCCTCTGTAAGGGTTGGATCGCTCTTGGCAACATAGGCCACAATCGTTTCCCCCCATTCCTTGCTCGGTGCGCCTGTCACAAAGGCATCGATAACTTGAGGATGCTCCTTTAAGGCCTCTTCTACGACAACAGGATGAACATTCTCTGCCCCGGTGATTATCATGTCATCTGTCCTGCCTCTTATCGTGATATAGCCATCTGCGTCCCATACTGCCGTATCCCCGGGAAGTTGCCAGCCCTTATAGGGGAATACCTTACTCGTATCCTCTGGTCGATTGAGATAACCGTATGGACAGTGCATGGTTCTCAATGCTATCTCCCCTTCAGTCCTGCCATCCTTAGGACAATCGTGGGTGGGATTCTCGGGATCTGCACGATGACCTAAATCAACCCTTATGACTTTTATTATATCTTCTGCAATCGCTCTCCCAATTGTCCCTGCCTTTTCCGGCAATTCGTGCGGCCACAGCATTGTAACCCAGTGACCATCAGCAGTTCCATATCCGTTGTAGATACCAGGACATAAAGTTTTCATCATCCTTAAGCACACATCCCTATCAAGAGACGCCCCCATAGAGGTTAAGGCCCTTAAGGTGCTTGCATCCCTGGGGGTTTTTTCCTGCGCATTACACATTCGCTCATAGATTACAGGCGCGCTTACCATATGTGTGACTTTATATTTCTCGATATAGTCCAGTGCCAGGTCCTCATCAAAGGATTTCATGAGTACTACTGCGCCTCCGGCATGCAGGGTTGGAATTACCCCAGTCGTATTACCCCCCCTATGAAACAAAGGGTTTGTGGCAAGATTCACACATTCGCTGTCGAGTTTTTCCATTGCCGAATTCATCATGCAGTCAAAGAATATCATTGCATGGTTTAAAGTAAATCCCTTGGGAAGTCCGGTTGTTCCGGATGTATAGAGGCCAAGCATCGGGTCCAGCCATTTTACATCTTTCTCGGTCCTGGGGGTCTTGGCTGATTTTCCTTCAATAAATTCTTCAAGGCTTACATGTCCTTCAGGTGGATCTCCCTCGCCACACATAATACATAGCCCGGGTTTGTTCTTGGCCAGCTCAATAGCCTTTAGGCAAACATCTTTTAATCCCACATCATAAACAAACACTATAGGCCTGCTGTCATCGATCAATTTGCAAAGTTGACCCTCCGGGAGCATAAAGTTCAATGAGGGAAAAACACACCTGGCCTTGGCTGAACCCATATACACAATAAACCACTCACAGGTATTAAACAGATTACCCATCACCACATCGTGCGTGCCCACCCCAAGATCAAGGAGGGCATTCGCAAATCTGTTAGAGACCTCACCCCACTTTCCATATGTTAATGTCTTATTCCTATAAGGGTCTATTATCGCTGTCTTATCAGGCCACTTCAGGTTGTTCCTATAAAGCTGCCTGGTGAGCGTATACTCTTTCTCCCACAATTCCTTGAATATCGTATAATCAACATCGAACCCCATATTTACTCCTCCTAATTTTTTTATCAATTCGTCTTTGCGTCCGCTTCGCCGGACGAGAAGATACGGGTTCTCCTCCCCTCAATCTCTGCTGCGCATTAGAGACAAAAGCTTACTCTACAGGTTCATACCATTGATTGCTCATCCGAATTCATCACAGAGGTCTAACACAGCCATATTTTTCAAGTCAACTAGTGAGGTAGCCTAAATCATAAAGATCCTGATGAATTACGAGTGGCCTTGAGGCAAAAAAATCGGTTCCGTGGTTATATCCGGATTTCCTAAGATTCCGGAGTTTCTAAAAGGAGTATACCTAGCCCCCTATCCAAAGGTTAACCTTCGGCGCACATTGTCTGCCACAACTCACCGTTTGTTGTCTCTGTCACGGTAAGTGCAAGTTCTTCTTTGCGAACATTAACCCTTAGCACTGTACCCATGACGGTGATGGATTGTGACGGGAAGATTACTTTTATGGCCGAGCCCTCAAGTTTAGACACAGTTGCAGGACGGAGAAGTGTGAATGCATTCTGTGCCCTGAGACACATACCCCCTAAACTTATATCTTTCACATAGCCGCGTCCCTGGATATACACGCCCACCTTCAATAGTGCAGCGAATTTCACCTGCTTGCGTGAATCTTTTCTTCTCTCCTGAATAGGCCCTTCTTTGTTGCTTTGCATGTTGTCACATCCCCTTTATTTCTAAAAATATGCGCATGTGGTTTGTGAAATTAAGCCATTCTTCCCTTTATCGTCCAAGAGAATACGCAACTTGAGTCCTTCAAGTATAGGGCGGATGAAAAAGATATTTATATGGTTTTGTTGGTTTTATTGGTTTATGTGAAGACAGGGGTCAGGGGCCAGTTTTCGGGGATGGATGTTTTTCCCAGTCCGGGTATGAAAATAGTGAAGAGTAAAGAGTGGAGAGTTAAAGAGTATTTAGATGAAAAATACTTGGCAGGGACCAGGGGATTGAAATGCATATTTTAGGACCTGTCGGAGAAAGTCCCCCCTTGAGGGGGGGTACCCCCTCCAATAACATCCCCCTGGCCCCCTTCAAAGGGGGAATTAAGGGGGCGTTACCCCTTCAAAGGGGGAATTAAGGGGGCGTTACCCCTTCAAAGGGGGAATTAAGGGGGCGTTACCCCTTCAAAGGGGGAATTAAGGGGGCGTTACCCCTTCAAAGGGGGAATTCGCCTAACCCCTATTTATTCCCCCCGAAGGGCGAATAGGTCTCGCCCGTAAGCGAGGATAAAGGGTGTATCAAAAAAATATTCCAGGCAAGCGAAAGGGTTCCGCATCCCTGGGATATCTTTATCGTTCGTTGTGCCCGAAAAGGCCATGCGGGTTTATATTAGAGCTGGACAAATCATAAGTATCCCAAGAAAGACAAATATTACACCAATCACCTTAGCCAGGATTTGTTCATCGATTCGATGAACAAACCTTGCGCTGGTAACACCACCAAATACTGCACCGCACCCGATAATCAAACCAGCTATTAAATTTATATTCCCATGAAAGGTGTACCCTATAGCACCCGAACATGCTGTTATGGTCATTATGAGTGTGGATGTTCCAATCGCCATACGAAGGGGAAGCTTGAGTACAAAAAATAGAATAAGGAATATCATGACGCCACCACCTGCACCAAAAAATCCTGTCATGATCCCCACACCAAAACCAAAAATCAGCGAGATCATTACTCTTTGCAAGTATGTATTTATCTTTATCTTGCCTTTAGATTGCTCTGCCATAGCTTCTCTATGTAATCCCCTTTTCCATACTACTGCACCCGTTACTACCGTAAAAATGCCAAAAGTGACACCTAGGCCTGCACCTGATATACCCGTGACACAAAAGGCACTGAGCTGTGCTCCCAGGACAGACCCTACAGCAATCCATATCCCGGATTTTATGTCGGTATTGCCATAGCTATAATAGACGTGTGCTATTGCTAAAGATGCTATCACATCCACCATTAAACTTGTCCCTATGGACTCGTGAACTGAAAATTTGAGTAACAGATTGACCAGGGGAACCACTACTGT
>Ga0114918_10001572_pt1 | contig 20418 bp, 21 predicted proteins | sample LantaG_FD_87015 | JGI IMG/M metagenome (GOLD analysis project Ga0114918, IMG submission 87015) | Deep subsurface microbial communities from Baltic Sea to uncover new lineages of life (NeLLi) - Landsort_02402 metaG | ecosystem: Environmental > Aquatic > Marine > Oceanic > Sediment | place... | reverse complement strand
GCGTTCTTTTTATTTAAAGAGTTACCTGGTAAACAAGATTGGAAATTAAAGATAGTTGGTCCATTAAATAATAAAGAATATGTTAAAACATTAAACGATAGAATCGTAGAATTGAATATGCAAGAATCAATATTTATTACTGGTCCATTATTTAATAAAGACTTATATCAAGAAATGTCTAAGGCTAAAATATATGTTATAGCGTCACATCCAAATGGAGATGGAAAGAATAACACTCTACCATATGCAATGTACTATGGTTGCCAACCAATAGTTACTGACGTTGGAGATTTAAGAGATACTATCGCACCATTGAATATTAAACCTATTCCACCTAAAGATGTGAATACTTTAGCGAAAGCAATGAAATATTATTCTAAATACCCTGTAGATAAATATAAACTGAAGAGATATATAGAAAACAACTTAGATTGGGATATCTACTTGCCTCTATTTAAAGAGATTTTCGATGACAAACAAAAAGAAGATTCTTTTAGTGAATAGTCCAAATGATTTAAGAGAGAGAAATGAAGACTGGGAATATTCATTAGCGCACGCATCTCTTGCAGCGAAACTAATAGAGGCCGGACACAAAGTAGAACTTATACATCTTACTACACCGTATATAAACGAAGCAATAGATCAAGTAAAGAACAGTGTTATGAAATTCAAACCGGATTACTTTGGTACAAGCGTTCTTACAGATAATCGCACTAACGCCAAAAAATTATTTGCAATGGTGAAAGAAGTAAATAAGAATATATGTAACATAGCAGGAGGAGTACATGCAAGCTTTCTATGGAAACATATGTTAATGGATAATAATATAGATTTAGTTATCATAGGAGAAGGAGAAGAAACCTTTTTAGACTTATTAAAAGATGGAAAAAAATTAAAAGATATTCCTGGGTTAGCATGGAAAGGAGAAAGAGTAGCCAATAGTTATATTGGTGATATTTTTATTAAAAACAAACAAAGAAAAAGAACGTTTATATTGGATAAATTTCCTATACCTGCGCATGAATTATACTCTAATGTTATAAAAGAAAAAGGAATAGGCTATATGGTAACTGGTAGAGGGTGTGTCAATCACCCAGGGTGTTCTTTTTGTTGCGGTCAAGCATATTGGCAAGGGTGTCTTAGTCAAAGAAAAGCAGAAAATGTAGTTAAAGAAATAAAAGTATTGTTTAAGATAAATCCAGAATTAAAAGAGATACATTTTTTAGATGATGAGTTCTTATGTAATAGACCTAGAATATATAAAATATTTGAAATATTGAAGAAAGAAAATATAAAATTTAAATGGATCTGTTCTGCTCGTGCATCATCACTAGATGATGATTTTATAAAATACATTGTAGACCATGGATGTTATTGTGTTCATATTGGTGTAGAATCTTTCTCTCAAAAGATTCTAGATGGGGCGCATAAAAACGTTAAAGTGAAACAGATGTGTGACGCTATTAAGATGTGTAGAAAACATGGATTAGTTCCGGCATTGATGTGTATAGCAGGGCTACCAGGAGAAACATCAGAAACAGTAAATGAAAATATTAGAATCGCTCAGAGTATAGGAGAAGCAATCGAACCGGCTATTGCTTTAGTATATCCTGGAACAGAGGTGTATCAATTAGCATTAGATAAAAGACAACTCACAGAAGAATACTGGCTCACAGAAAAGATGGCGCCTTTATATACAGCAGAAAATAATAAACTGAGGTTATTGTGGTGGGTATATAAAATATCGATACTAACACATTGGAAAGCAGGGAGCCTACCATCTTTTATTGGACGTAAGTTTCGTTTAACTAGAATAAAAACATTATTCATTAAATTTTTAGGAAGAAAGAGTAGATGAACGATAAAGAATATTATAACCAGATAGCCAAAAAATATAAAGGTATTCAAGCAGTTATGCATAGTAGTAAACTTCTTGCTTTATACAGAGGAATGTTAGAGAAAGCAGTTTTAAAAAGATATTTACCAAATGAAAGAAAAGATGAATGGGTTAAAAGTATTTTAGATATTGGATGCGGCAATGGACGATTTTTTAAATTGTTTTGGAGTAAAGGATATAGGATTACAGGAGTAGATTTTTCAAAAGAATTATTAAGCGAAGCAGAATCTAAATATCAATCAAATGTATATATATCATCGTATGAATATCCTTATAGTATAAATATATATCCCCCACCAACATTAGCTCTAGGAGAATGTTCTACTCTACCAATAGAAATAAAAGAAAAATTTGATTATGTTACGCTTTTACTTACGTTACCACACGATGATAAAAATGTGATATCTAATACATTGAAAGAAATAGACAGAGTGCTAAAACCTAAAGGTAGGTTGTTTATTATGGATGAACCATATACAAAAGGAAGTCTATGGACAAAAGAAACTCTGATTAAATCACTGAAGAACTACACACTAATAGAAGATAGATTTATACGATCAGATACAGCATCAAATTTATTTTCTAGAGATAAGAAAGAAGATATAAAAACAATAAACACAAATAAAAAAGCAGACATTCAAGGATCATGGATTAAAGATTTTATTAAAATATTAATAGATATGTGGATTGATATACCATCTGTTATTATTGGAAGAAAGGAAAAAGGATTCGAAAGATTATTGGTGTTTGAAAAGAGGGGTGATATATAATGAATAAACCAAAACTTGCAATACTCACAGTTAATTATAATAAGGCAAATTATACTCTTAATCTTCTTACCTCATTGGGTAAGTCAACATTTAAAGATATCAAATTCTTTATTGTTGATAACCCTAGCAATGACTATGATTTATCGAAACTAGAAGATGGATGTTCAAATAGCGACATAGATACAATGGTAATATATAACGATAGAAATTCAGGTTGGGGGCCGGCGTTAAATAAGGGATTTGAACAGATAAATAAAGAGGGAATTCCATATACGTTAGTAATAAATAATGACACATATATAGAACCAAGCACCATAGAAAAAATGATACAATTTATGGAATCTAATAAAGATGTTGGTATATGTGGACCAAAAATATTAGACAATGCTGGAAATCTACAAACAACAGGAGGAAGGTTAGACTGGATGGTTAAACTATTTGGAATAACAAGAGATAGTAACAATGGTCATATAGTAGATCCATATATATTATCAGATAAAGAAACATTAGACGACTGCGCATGGATGATAAGATCTAAGATATCTAAAACACTTAAGTATCCAGATTATATATTCTTATACTTTGAAGAATTATATATAGTGCTTGGAGTAAGAAAGAAGGGATATAAATTAGCGTACATACCAAAGGCAATAGTTTCTCATGTGGGACAAGTATCATCTAAAGAAGATCATGAAAGAAAAAGTAAGATAGAAATATTTTATTTAAATAGGAATAGATTAATATTCTTGAAAGATAATTATCCTTCTATTTTTATATTATCTGCGATATTAATAACGTTCATAACAACACCCCTTATAATTATTAAATCTATAATGAAAAGAGAGTTTAAAGAAATCCCGATCATAATAAAAGGATGGTGGTCTGGAATACAACACACTTCTATACTAAATAAAACAACATATTTTAAAAATGAATAAACTATCTATAATAATCCCATGCCACGATGAAGAAAAAAGAATAGGAGATACTCTATATAAATATATATCTTTCTTTGAAGAAGCAGTAAGGAAACAAGATATAAAAGAATATGAGATCATAGCTGTAATAAACAATACTAAAGATAAAACTAAATCAATAATCGAAGAATATCAAAAACTCAATACTCCTTTATGTTACTTGGATCTAGTAGATGGAGGAAAGGGATATGCAATATTAAATGGGTTTAATAAGGCTCTGGAAGGATCATCAGACTACATTGGATTCGTAGATGCAGATTGTTCAACAGAACCAGAGGAGTTTCTAAGATTAGCTCTATTATTGAATGGGGAAGATGGAATTATAGCATCTCGTTATGAGAAAACATCTATTGTTAATCCTAAGCAATCACTTAAAAGAATCATAGTTTCAAGGATATTTAACAAATTGATCAGAACACTATTTAAAGAATTGAATTATAATGATACTCAATGTGGTGCAAAGATATTTAAAAGAAAAACAATTGAAGCAGTAGTAGACGAAATAGGATCAACACAATGGGCATTCGATGTGGATTTATTATATCAAATAGTTATTAGAGGGTTTAAAATAAAAGAAGAGGCAACAGTATGGAGCGATAAAGAATATTCCAAAATCAATTTTAAAAAAGCTGGAGTAAGAATGGGCCTAGCTGTTATTAGATTACGATTATGGCATTCTAAATTAAGATGGCTAATAAATATATATAATAAATTACCAGAAAGTGTCAAGGTGCATCATAAAATATGAAAGATAAAATTAATATAGGATGTGGAGCAGATATATTAGATGGATATATTAATTTAGATTATCATGATCAAGAAGGTGTAGATGTAGTATGGAATATAGACAATACTCCTTGGCCATTTAAAGATAATGCCTTCTCAGAAGTATTTTGTTCTCATACATTAGAACATGTTAAAGATCTCCAATCTACAATGAAAGAGATATGGAGAATAAGTAAGCCTGGCGCTAAAATAATTATAAGAGTTCCACACTTCTCTTGTGGTGTATACCATAGAGACATAACACATAAGAGACCGTTCTCGTTCTTCTCAATGGATTATTTCTGCAATGCTTCTATATATTATGATAGAGAAGACGGGAATTTATTTAATATCACAAAAAGAAAACTTAATTTTACTAGACTCAGTGCAACGTGGTTAAACTATATTATAAATCCGCTAATAAATATATCTCCTGCATTATATGAAAGATTTACATGTTGGGTGTTTCCATGCTCAGAAGTTATATATAAACTAGAGGTAATAAAATGATAACTATAAAGAAAATAAGAGCATGGGGAAATAGATGGGGATATTGGACATTGTTTAAAAAACCATTCTTAATACTATTCTCTCCTATCATAACTAGAATTCATCCAAAACATACATTCTATATAGATAATAAAAAATATAATTTATTCTACCATAGATACAATCTTACCTGGACAAAAGAAAGAGCTGTAGAAATACCTTACGCTTTATCTAAAATACAATCTTGCAAAGGGTCTATATTGGAAGTTGGAAATGTAATCCAAAATTATATTAGTCCGACATGGACCATAGTAGATAAATATGAAAAAGCAAAAGGAGTTTTAAATGAAGATATAAACACGTACAAACCAAAAAATAAATATGATCTTATTATGAGCATATCAACATTTGAACATATTGGATGGGACGAAGATGGAGAACCAGATCCAATGAAGAGCCAAGATAAAATAATGACATGTTTCAATAATCTTAAAAAGAATTGTCTTAATCATAAAGGAAAAATAATAATAAGCATTCCAATAGGATGGAATCCTGGAATAGATAATTTATTCTTTAATAATAAATTTAAATTCAATAAAATAAGATATATAGAAAGAATTGGACCAAGACAATGGATACAAGTTCCGATGAAGTCAGCAAAAAAATGTAAATATGGTAAACCATATGCATATGCTAATTGTATAGCAATAGGAGAATATACAAATGATTAAATTGAACATGGGATGCGGATTAGATTATAAAGAAGGAGATAATTGGATTAATGTTGATTCAAATACAGAAGTTCAAGCCGATATTTATATAAACTTTAATGACCCTCTTCCTTTCAATGATAATACCATAGATTATATTTTATTAGATAATGTTCTTGAACATATTAATCCTGGAGAATACTTCGGCTTCATAGAAGAGTTACATAGGATATCTAAACCAGGAGCAGTTATCGATGTGTATGTTCCTCACTACAGTGGGATGTACGCTCTGAAACATGCGACACATTATAAATTCTTTGGTATTGGCAGTTTTGATATCTTTAGACCCGAAGGATGCTTTAATGGGGAAAGATATAGTAGCGTTAGGTTAAACCTACTTAAAGAAGAGTTGTTATTCTTCCACCATAAGTTGTTATGTATGAAATTGTTGACTAAGATCCCAATAAACTGGCTATTAAATTTCAGTAGGGGATGGCAACTATTTATCGAAAAGTTCCATCTATGGGCTCCTGATGAAATACATTATTGTTTGGGAGTAGTAAAATGAACAAAATAAGAATACTGATTTTATTTGTGATATTAACATTCATCGCTGCATATAGTGGGGCTCTAGTTTATGTATATACACACGAAACAGTCCACGTAATAATGTTTAGTAATTTTGGAATAGGGAGCACAATGTATGTGGGATATGATTTATCTGGATGGACAATGGCAAACCAATCCGAATATGAGTTCCAACAAAACGAATTTCTTTCGACTGTACATTCCATAAACGATTCGATCGGATATCATACGGCGGTAATAATATTTAATCTATATCTAATATTTTCAATATACTTATTTTATCAAATATGTTTTAATAGTAAAGAGGTAGTAAAATGAAAAAAATATCATTTATAATTCCTATCCACAATGAAGAATCACTTATTTATAAATGTATATCTAATCTTGAAAATCTTCCATATAAAAACTATGACATATTAATAGGATTAGATGGTTGCACTGACAATAGCGAAGTAATAGTGAATATGATTAAACGCAAATACTCAAATATAAAATGTTATTCGTTTAAAGAAAGACGAGGGAAAAATTCCGTAGTTAATGACGTAATAAATAAAAGCGATGCAGATATAGTAATCATTCATGATATAGATTGGAGATTTGATTGGATAGACGAAGAAACATTCAAAACGTTTATATCTTTATTTGATGATCCGCAAATAGGAGGAATAGCAGAAAGTTTTCCTATAACCTGGCCACTACAAGAGGGTATGCCTACACTAGAGAAAGGAATAACATTACATGGAAGAATGTGGATAGAATATCTGAAAGAGAAAGGAGTTCCTATTGGAGATTGGATTCTTCTCAATAAAGAAGAGCATCCACTATTAGTTAATATTTTTAGACGATCAATGTATAAAAATAATAAAACACTGGGAGATGACTTTGAGCGTTGTCTAGATATATGGAATTCTAATAAATTAGTTATTGCGGCAAAAGATGACAATTGGCCTAGAATGGTTTCTACTGGAGAAAAATATACAGTCTCTAGTTTGTTCAAACAGAAAAAAAGAACAGCACTAGCGAGAAATCAATTAAATAAAAAACTACGTGGAAGGAAATTAGGCGGATGGCCATTAATATCTTATACGTTAGATCATTTAAAAGATTATGATCATATCACAAACGCAAGAAAAGGTTTTAATTTAGTTTCTATTATATTTTTGCTAGGAACGCTTAGTAATAAGTTTAAAAGAAAAAATGTTACTACTACAGAAGGGTGGAATCTTAGAGCAAGATAATTTTTTAAAACCAAAAGATTTATATAGTAGACAGATATATCTATTATATGACAAAAAGATTTATATTATGCTACGACTTCCTAATAGAGATTGGAGGACTAGAAAGACTTATGGCGGTTCACGCTAAATTCTTAAAGAACGCTGGATATAGAGTTAAGTTGATTTTCGGAGAAATGAATAGAGAATTGGCCGCAAATGAAATATTTTCAGGTTTAGATCTTGAAGAATTTGGTTCTAAATATTTATCTGGGGCTGGAAAGATTCTTTGTGGGATTATTGGCAAAAACTATTTAAAAAATATAATTCAACCAGACGATACTCTTATTTCATATTCATTTCCTATGAATATTACATTAAGAAACTTTAATAACACAAAAATACAATACTTAAATCATTTTCCAAACTTCCTTTATCTTCCAATAAGAGAGAGATGGGCTTGGGCAAACAATACTAAAAGAAAGATAGCTTTTTTCTATTCTTTACTCCTTGGGTCAATGACAAAAAAATTAGATAAAAAATATGTTGATAAGAACGATCTAATATTTGTTAATAGTAATTTTACTAAAAAGAAATTAGATCCGCTGTATAATATCGACGCTGTTATGAGTTATCCTCCAGTTAATAATACTTTTAGTCGTAGATATGATGAGAGCACATATGAAAAGTTCGAATTACCTTCTAGATATATATTTGCATCAGGAAGAATAATACCAGATAAAAGGTATGATCTATTAATAGAAGCATTCGCCAAAATGGAAAATAAACAGATCCCTTTGGTAATAGCTGGAAATTATGATAAGAACGAATATGATAAATTAAATAAACTTGCAGAAAATCTAGGAGTGGCAAATAGAATCTATTTTCTTGGATTTGTTACCACTGAAGAGTTAGTACATATTTATAGTTTAGCTACAGTATATGTAGTTCCAACTAAGCAAGAAGATTTTGGATTATGTTCAGCAGAAAGTCTTAGTTGTGGATGTCCTATAATAGTGTGGGATGATGATGGTGGAAGTTGTGAACAAACAATCAATAAAGTAAATGGATATCATGCTATATCATATATTACTAGCGACCTTGCTAGAATGATAGATAAGTGTATTAAGGAAGAGTTTAAAATTACACATCGTGAAGAAATATTAGACAGTGCTAAAAAGTTCAGCGAAGAGCATCAAGAGAAGATTTTTATTAATGAAATAAAGAAAGTGATATCTTGTTAAAAACCAAAAGCTTTATATACTAGATAAATTCAATATAATTAACACAATGGAAGATTACGAAACAATAACATCTTGTAGGATATGTGGAAACACAGATTTAAAAACAGTATTTGATTTAAAAGATCATTCCTTATCTGGAAGATTTCCTGGACCAAAAGAAGAAGATCCTAGCAAAGCTCCATTGGTGTTAGTTAGATGTGACGACGAAAAGAATTCAGACGCATGTGGATTATTACAATTAAAACATAGAGTTAATCCCGATGAATTATATCAACACGATTATGGTTATTATTCTGGAATAACCCAAACAATGGTAGATCATCTACAAGGAATAGTTGATCAAATAATAAAAAGAAACATATTAGAAAAAGGAGATATTGTATTAGATATAGGATCAAACGACGCTACCATGCTTAAGATGTATTCTAATGATTATAAAAGAGTTGGAATTGACCCAACAGGAGAACAATTTAAAGAATATTATACTGAAGGTCTAAGATTACTTGGTGATTATTTTACTAAGACAAACTATGACAAGATATTAGATAATAAAGCAAAGGTCATCACTTCAATAGCAATGTTTTATGATTTACCAGATCCTACTGGATTTATGCGAGATATAAAAGAATGTTTACATGAAAATGGAATATGGGTATTCGAACAAAGTTATATGCCTTCTATGATTGAGACAAAATCAATGGATACTATATGCCATGAACATCTAGAATATTATAGTTTAAAAGCAATACAATATATGATGAATAAAGTAGGAATGAAGATAATCGATCTAGAATTTAATAATTCCAATGGGGGAAGTTTTAGGGTTACAGCCACACATAAAAATAATCCCATAGAGCAGAAAATAGACATTGATAAGATATTATTAAAAGAAAAGAATGTATTTAAATTAAATACATCAGCAACATATGAAGAGTTTATGAAAAATTCAGAAACAGTCAAAAAAGAAATAACTAAGTTTTTAACTGAAGAGAAAAAGAAGGGTAAATCTATTTATATTTATGGAGCATCGACAAAAGGAAATACTTTATTGCAATATTGTGGAATAGGAAAAGATTTAATAACGGCGGCGGCAGAAAGAAATCCTGAAAAATATGGACGAAGAACACCAGGAACAAACATTCCAATCATATCTGAAAAGGAAGCTCGTGCTGCAAAACCAGATTACTTTATTGTACTACCTTGGCACTTCAAGAATGAGATCATTAAAAGAGAGAAAGATTATCTTTTATCTGGTGGAAAACTCATATTTCCATTACCAACATTCGAAATAATAAGCAAAGAAGATATTGCATCACAAGATGACAATTAAGAAAGTAGCTATTATAACAGAATTCTTATATAATTTCGGTGGAATAGAAAAGAGTATATTAGAACTAACAAAGGGATTAGAAGAAAAGAATATAGAATACGATATATACTGTGGATTATATGATAAAGATAAAACATTCGAAGATTTTAAATCTATGAATGTTAAATTCTTTACTTCTAGAAAGAAATCAGCTGGAATACATTCTCTATGGTTAAGATGGAAATTTAGTAAATTAAAACTTGAAGGATACGATGGATATATATTCTTCGGATTTCATTCTATAGCAGCAGCTAAATACCATCATCCGAATGTAATCTGGGAACAGGGTCCTTTATCGTATTTATATCTAGACCACGACGCTGGAGTAAAAAGCGGGATAAAGAAAATATTTAAAGATATATATCTTAAACTATTAAAAAATATTGATCAGAGGAACATAAAAGGCGTAGATCATATCTTTAGTTTAGGACAATGGTCCAATAAAACATTGAAAGAATCGTACCCAGATAAACCAAATGAAATTTTATTCCAACCAATAGATATTAAAAAATATAATATATCTAATAAAGGAAAGTATTACCTATCTTTAACTAGACTGCAAAAGAAAGTAGATATAGTAATCAAGGCCTTTCAAAAGATGCCAGATAAAGAATTACATGTATATGGAAATGGATCTGAAGAAGAAAAAAGGAAAATAAACGAATTGGCTGATGGATATTCAAACATAAAAATAAAAGGATTCGCAGATGAGAAAGATCTTCCTAGTATTTTTGGAAACTGTATTGCTGCAATATCTATCAATCCAAACGAAGACTTTACAATGGTATTAATGGAAGCACTCGCAGCGGGCAAGCCAGGTATCTCAGTTAACCCTGATATAAACACGAAAGATCAAATTGTTAAAAATACTACAGGGGTATTGATAAAAGATTATTCTTCAGATGATGTAGCAAATGCAGTTAAGGAGTTAAGTGTGGATGACGCATATGTATTAAAGCCTTTTTGTATAAAAAGAGCTAAGGGGTTTTCAAGAGATAATTACGTTACTACTATTTTAAAAAGATTAGAGAAAAACCAAAAGGTTTATATAGTCTAAATTATCTATATATATATTACAATGGGATTCATACCAAACAAAGAAAACATATTGACATACTTGAGAATAATCCAAGAGGCATCTCCTAAGTCTGAAATATTTAAATATATATCTAGAAGAATAATGGGTAAGAGAGTGGATTTCGATCAAGACGTTTTCATTAAGAACAATGGATCTACTATAAACTGTGGAAGACTTATGAATAATTGTTCAGTGGCATGTTCTCAATTTGAAAAAGATTTATCTCCAGAATTTAAAAATATGTCTATAGTATTAGACATAGGTGCAAACATTGGAAAGCATAGTATTGAGATGGCTAAGACATGTGATAAGGTTATTGCAATAGAACCAGATAAAGATTCTTATAAATTATTGAAACAAAATATTGAATTAAATAATATTGAAGATAAAGTAACAATAATTAATAAAGCATGCGGCGAAAAACAAGGAACGGTTTCATTTTTTAGAGATGCTGTATATCCAACATCTAATTCTATAACAGTTAAGAAAAATGCACAAATGACAGAAGAGAAAGTAGAATGCGATACTGTAGATAATATATGCAATGGAATAGTTATAGATTTTATAAAAGTTGATGTTGAGGGTGGAGAATTAGATACTCTTAAAGGGGCAAAGAAAACAATAGATATATGTAAACCAAAGATTATATTTGAAGCATGGAATAAAGAAGCAGCTGACGAAATAAAATCTTATCTTAAACATTGGGGCTATTCTTTTACTAATTTAGACACATACAATTATCTTGCAGAAGTTAAAAAATCTGAAGGGGATAAATAAAATGTTAAAGGCGATAATTTCCGGTGCCAACGGACAAGATGCGAGTTATCTTGCAGAGTTTCTTCTAAGTAAAGGATATGAAGTATATGGTCTTATAAGACATATGGCATTAAAGGATCAGGATAATAGAATAGGAAGAATAAAACATATCAAAGATAAGATAAAATTAATAGAGTGCGACGTTACTAGCGCTCCAACAGTTTCTAAAGTTATTCAAGATATACAACCAGACGAATTTTATCATCTAGCGGCCCAGAGTTTTGTTAAAACCAGTTTTGAAGATCCAAACACAACATATAACATTAACTTTTTTGGAACAGTAAACGTATTACAGAGTATCAGACAATTAGTTCCAAAATGTAAATTTTATTTTGCAGCTACTTCAGAAATGTTTGGTGAAGTATTAGAAAAACCACAGAATGAAAAAACACCATTTAATCCTAGGAGTCCATATGGAATATCTAAAGTTGCTGGATATTATGCAACGAAGTTAGCTAGAGACGCAGATAATTTATTTGCTTGTTCTGGAATACTTTTCAATCATGAATCACCCAGAAGAGGAAGAGAGTTTGTTACTCAAAAAATAGTTATGGATCTTAACGCAATATATAAAGGAGAAAAAGAAGTTTTAGAGTTAGGTAATATAGATGCTAAACGTGATTGGGGTTTTAGTGGAGATTATGTTGAAGCGATGTGGACAATGTTACAACAAGATAAACCAGATGATTATGTAATAGCAACAGGAGAAAACCATACAGTGAGAGAATTTGTAGAAATTGCATCTAGAAAATTAGGATTTAATTTAGAATGGTCTGGGTTAGGAATAGATGAAATAGGAACAGATAAAAATTCCGGAAAAGTAATCGTTAAAATAAACAAAGATTTTTATAGACCAGCAGAAGTGGAAACATTATGTGGAGATGCATCAAAGGCAAAAGTAAAATTTAATTGGAAACCAACGACAACATTTGAAAAATTAGTTGAAGATATGGTAGAAGCAGCTAAGTAAATAGTTTAGATTAAAATGGAAGAACAAAAAGAAAGAATCAGCCCTATTATTGAAAGAAATAAGAGTATTGGTAAATTTCTAAAAAGTAATTATATATTCTTATTTATAATATTAGCTCTTATTATATTTGGAGCGTATTTACGATATCAACCATTAACAGATCATAATGGAAGACCTGGTCTTTGGGATATTACTACAAACGATTATACATTAGGACCAGACTTAGATCCATATTTATTCTTAAGATATGCAAAATCAATAGATGCAACAGGTTCTATTCCTGAAATAGATTATATGCGTTATTCTCCTCTAGGTTATGACACGAGTGGAGAAACAAAGTTATTATCATATATGATTTTTTATACATACAAAGGAATAAATTATGTTAGCTCGACCGCATACTCTATGGAATATGCAGCAGCTATATTTCCAGTTATTATGTTTATATTAACCATAATAGTATTCTTCTTTTTTGTTAAAGAGTTATTTGTTAATAAAAAAGGAACCAATAAATTTAAAGCATACACAATATCTTCTATATCGACATTCTTCTTAATAGTTGTGCCTTCATTATTATCGAGAACAGTTGCAGGAATTCCAGAAAAGGAATCAGCTGGATTCTTATTTATGTTCTTAGCATTTTACTTATTTATTATTTCCTGGAAAAAAGAGAGTATTTTACAATCTTCTATATATGGATTGCTTGCAGGATTAGCTACAGCTTTAATGGGGTTGATTTGGGGAGGAGTAACATATATCTATGTAGCAATAGGATTGGTTGGTTTGGCTGCATTTGTTTTAAATAAATTTAAAAAGAGACATTATTTCTCATATATATTATGGTATGTGGGTTCTGTACTACCTTTAATATGGTTATCCAATAAGTTTAGTCCGATGAGTTTCTTATTGCACCTAGATCGTAGTTTGGCGTTCTTTGTTATTATTATTATATTAATTCATTCTATAATGGAGAAATTCAAACTATATGATAAACTAAAAGAAAAATATCCAAAAATAATAATACCAAACACACTACTATCAATTATTATATCACTAATAGTAACTATGATAGCAGCATCTATTATTATTGATCCATTGTTTATATGGAATAACATTATGGATTTAAATCAAGTAATGTTTAATCCTAGCGCAGGAGGAAGGTGGGTTACAACAGTAGCAGAAAACCAACAACCATATTTTACACAATGGTCTGGAAGTTTCGGAGTATATTTCCTATGGACATTCTTATGTGGTTCAATACTTTATGTGTGGAATTTATTTAAAAATTTAGATAGTAAAGATAGAACAGTAATAGTCTTTTCATATATATTCTTCTTATTTGGATTAATATTTTCAAGATATGCACCAGCGCCAAGCTTGTTTGATGGAGAAAATATCATAAGTAAATCTATTTATCTATTGTCAGCCATTGCATTTTTCGGATCTATAATATATTATTATTTCAATTATCATAAAAATAATAGAGAACATGTGTTTGATAATATAGAAGTAGAATCAATATTGGCAATAATACTTTTTATACTTTGTCTATTCAGTGCTAGATCTGCAATAAGACTTATTATGGTGTTAGCTTCTATAGCGCCAATCTTTGTTGGGTATCTCATTGTAGAATTAATATCACTAACATTCAAAGAAACAGACAATACAAAGAAAGTGATTATAGGTATATTTGTATGTGTAGTAGTAATAGGGTCTGTTTATTCTGGTATGGCATATCATAATATAACTAAAACACAAGCATACAATCACGTGCCATATTATTACACAATGCAATGGCAACAAGCGATGGAATGGGTTAGAGGGACAACACCAACAGACTCTGTTTTTGCCCATTGGTGGGATTATGGTTATTGGGTTCAATCTATTGGAGAAAGAGCTACTGTGACTGATGGTGGAAACTCTATAGTCTATTGGAATTATCTAATTGGTAGATATGTATTGACAGGAGACAACCAAAAAGATTCATTAGAGTTCTTGTATACACATGATGCAACTCATCTTTTAATAGATTCTAGTGATATAGGAAAGTATGGGGCATACTCTCAAATTGGAAGTGATAGAGATCTAGATAGATTATCTGCAGGCCCTTTAATTATGGTCGCAGATACAAAAAACATACAAGAGAAAAGATACGGTGTAACTAGAGTATATCAAGGCGGAAATTATATGGATGAAGATATAATGTATAATGGAACCGTAATCTTTAGAGAACAAGGCGCAATAATAGGAAGTATAATAGAAACATACAATGGATCATATATACAACCACAAGGTATATTTTATAATAGAGGGTCGCAGAATATTATACCGATTAGATATCTATATGCAAATGGAGAGATGTTAGATTTCAAATCTGGAATAGAAGCAGCAGTATATCCTATACAATCTATTATATCAAATGGCAATGGCTATCAAGTAGAACAAGAAGGTGCAGCTATATATCTTTCTCCTAGAGTATTAAAAGGGTTTTTGGGTCAGGTTTATATATTAGATGATCCATTTAATAATTTTCCAGCATTTGAAGTAACGTATAAACAAAACGATTTTATATTACAACAATTCGAATCCCAAGGAGTACAATTGAATGATTTCGTATACTATCAAGGAATAAAAGGGCCTATAACTATTTGGAATATTAATTATCCTGCTGGACAACAATCTAATCCAGAATATTTAAATGTTGTGTTCCCGGGAGAAATAGATTGGGCATTCTAAATAAAAACACAAATTGGCTTGAAATAATAACTATTGTATTTGTTATCGTATTCTTTAGCACGATGATAGTTATTGCGGCATTATCAACAGAAGAAAGCAGGGCAATCTCCAGATGTAAGTTAGAATGCGGCTATATGCCAAACGATACACCACCAATATTAATAGATGAAAAATGTTATTGTGATCCTTTTTATGATGAGAATGGCGAAATATTAAATAAAACAAACAACACAAATGGATAAACAAAAAGAAATAAATAATAGTTTAGGATACGCATCAGCAATTTTTTTATTAATTTATATATCTATCATGATAGGGTTAGCGTTAATTCCAGGAAACAATCTTCAAGATACTATAATTCCAACGTACTCTGTAGTATTACACTTTTTAGAATTTTTCGTACTAGCATTTCTTGCAGCAATGACATTTTCTTTATTTGATATAAAATATTTCTTTTCTTCTCTTATTGGTTTAATTATTGCTATGTCCATCCTAACAGAAGGAATATAATATTTTGTTCCAGGTAGAGTATTTAGTGGAGCAGATTTTATAGTTAATATTTTTGGTGGAGTAGCATTCATTTTATTATTATTGTTTCTAAATTTCTTATCTACGATAACGGATGGTATATTATAATGAAAATATTAGAAGTGTGTCCATATAGTGCAGGGGCTTGTGGTGTTTTCAATAGAGTATTAACAGAGTCTATCGCCTTAAAAGAAATGGGGCACGATGTTCGAATATTTTCTTCCAATGCTATAAAGGGGTCTAAGGAAGAAGCCAAAAAAGAGGAAATAGTCGGAGGCATACCCACAACTAGATTCCCATACATGAAGCTTGGGGGAGAAAGCTTTATGAAATGGAATTATAAAAAAGAGGCTATGGTGTATGCCCCCGATATTATTATTGTACATAACTATAGGCACCTCCACACAACTCAGGCTCTAAAGATTAAAGAAGAATTGCCAAACTGTAAAGTGATATTGGTTACGCATGCACCTTTTGTTGTTGGTAATATTACAAGAGGGTTTATCTCTAAAATAATAGTTAATATATATGATAAATATATCGGTCCTAAAACATTAAATAAATTTGATGCAATAGTCAGGATATGTAATTGGGAAGAACCATTCTTACTGGATCTGGGAGTCGACACAAATAAAATATATACCATACCAAATGTTCTTCCCAATATTTATTTTGAAACTACACCAAAGGATCCAATAAATAAAAGTGTTCTTTTTCTTGGTAGAATTGCACCAGTAAAGAATATTGAATTTATATATGAGCTAGCAAAACTAATGCCAGATTTTAACTTTAGTATTGTTGGCCCAGTAGAAGAATCTTATTTTTTAAAACTATCTTTAAAATATGCAATAAAACCAAATAACATAACATTCTATCCTCCAATATATAATATAGACAATAAAATAACTGCATATGATAGTCATAAGTATTTTATACTTCCAAGCATAAGAGAAGCAATGCCACAAGCACTTATGGAGGCAATGAGTAGAGGAAGTATATGTATTAGTACGAATACAGATGGTGCTCATGAAATTATCGTACCAAAGACAACTGGATATATCTGCGGAAAGAATACACCAGAAGAAGCAAGAGATTATATTCTTTTCAATGAGAAAAAACCATTAAATACATCAGATATAGTTAGCCACGTATTTAATAATAATTCAATAGATGTATTAAAGAATACATACAATGAAATATTTAAAGATATATCTGAAGGAGATTCAAAATGATAACTTGTATAATCACAGCATTTAATGAGTCTTCAACAATAGAGAAAGCAATATATAGTATGAAACTTTCTTGTATGAAGGCCCAAGTAGATTATGAGATACTTGTACTTGCTCCTGATGCTGAAACTTTAGCTGCAGCTAGAAACTGTTCTGTAAAAAATGTAAAAGTTATTAAGGATCCTGGAAAAGGAAAACCAACAGCTTTAAATATAGCATTTAAAGAAGCCAAAGGTGATCTTTATGTGTTAAGCGATGGAGATGTTTTTGTAAATCAATACACCATACGAGAACTAATACATAATATATCTAAAAATAAATATATTGGAATAGTGAGTGGAAGACCAATATCTATGAGTCCTAGAGATACTAAATATGGTTTCTGGTCTCACCTATTAACAGATATGGCAGATAAAACTAGAAAGAAGGCAAATGGAAACTTTGTATGTTCAGGATATTTATACGCGTTACGTCCTGGAATAGTAGATAGTATTCCAACAGATTGTTTATCTGATGATGCATATATTTCTTACAAAGTTATTGAAAATGGATATTATCTTGACTATGCGCCCAGTGCACAGGTATTTGTTAAATATCCTGATAACTTTAAAGATTGGAAGAACCAGAAAAAGAGAAGCACTGGTGGATACACACAATTGAAAGAAGAATATAATATGGAACCAATAAAAGAGATGAGGAGCTTTAAACAAGAAGCAAAAGGTTTATTAAGTGTGGTTTCTTATGGAAAGAGTATAAAAGAACTATGGTGGATAAAATTATTAATATTTGCTAGGATATGGTTATGGTTAAATATATTTTGGGAAAGAAAAATAATGAAGAAAGGATTTAATAAAACATGGGTAAGGATAGATAGCACAAAATGAGCAATCAAGAATTTAGACTAGAGTGTAAAAAGAAAAATCTTAAATCTAAGTGGATATCCTATACTATATTATTTCTTTTAGTATTACTTTCTGTAGAATTAGGTTTTTCATTTTATCACGAAGAAGTGCACGGTGCAATATATAATCAATACGGGGTTAATTATACTAAGGGTTTTATGTTTGCTGAAGATACATATTATCTTCCTGCATTTTATGTCGTGGCAATAGATTCATCTTATCAATTATGTAACGAAGTATGTGGTAGTCTACAAACAGAGAATGAAATAATAACATATAATGTGCACGCTGGAGTATATGCTTTATGGGGAGTATTTATGATTTGGATGTTTATGAAATATATAGATGAGAGTGATAAATTAAAACAAGAGGAATTAAAATATGACTACCCAGACTGAAGATCGCACCAATAAAATATTAAGTTTTATTAAGAAGCATTGGATTTTAATAAGTATACTTTTAATTGCAACAGTAGTAAGATTATATTTCTTTCAAGGAACTGTGATGTTAGGCCAAGCGTCTTGGTGGGATAGTGCTGAATATTTATCTCAAGGAACACATTATTACAATGGTATTCCATATGATGTGAATCCACAAAGACCACCGGCTTTTCAATATATTATTGCTGGGCTATTATCATTTGGAGCTAACGAAATGATAATAATATTGTTGTTATCATTAATACCATCCATACTAGTTGTTTATCTTACTTATTTATTAACTGCTGGGATGTTAGGAAAAAGAACCGGGCTAATAGCATCTGTATTCTGTGCAGCATCTTGGAATTTTCTATTCTGGAGCAATAGAGCACAACCAGATTATTTATCATTATGTTTTCAATTGTTGGCAATATATTATTTCTGGAAACTATTAAAAATAGATAAAGAAATAAAACCAAATAGTATAGTTAAGACTGCTGTGCTTGCAGGATTGTTTTCCGCACTAGGATTCTATTTTAAAATATCATCATTACTTATCCCTATGTCATTCTTTATCTTTGTATTGATTAAAGATCGCCTAAGTATGTTTAAGGAATCAAAATATTGGATTTACGCTGCATCATATATCGCCTGTATGATACCATACTTTGTGTGGGCATATATTACATTTGGTGATGCGCTTGCATTTACTACTGGATATTCTAATAGTATTGTCGCCGCCATTCCTTTTGGATGGGGAACATTAACATTCTTTAATATCTTTGGATTACAACTTATGTTCTTTACTTTTGCTGCAGGTTTTGTATTATACTTAAGAATTCTTTTATATCTAGATATAATATTAAAAAAGAAAGAACATGAATTTGATTATCGTTTATTGATATTAATAATATTAACTGTTGTTATATCATTCTTCATATTCTATATTCGTGCAGTTGAAGATAGATGGGTATTTATACTACTACCAATAATGTGTATAATGTGCGCAGACATATTGAATAAATTATATGAATGGCTAGATGGGAAGAATTTAAAATGGGTAGGGATTATAATTATCTTAGCACTTCTAGCTGGGTCAGCATATGAGCAAGTAACATATGGTGATGCTATCATGGAAAATAAAAAGGGGTCATATTCGGAAATAAAATTAGCCGCAGAATGGATGAAGGAAAATAGTAATCCTAACGAAATAATGATGAGTGTATCTTATCCACAAACATTATTTTATTCACAGAGAGAGGTAGTGACCTACTCAAACATGAATCAATCAACTTTTGAAGAATATGTTAAACTAAATCGTCCAACCTATTTAATGGTTTCAATAATAGAACCCAATCATCCACAGTTTATATTCCAGTGGATACAAGACGATTCAAAGGTTATGATAGTTGACGCTCACACAGACCAGGCCGGAAATCCACTAGTTATAACATATAGGTTCTTATACTAAAACCAAAAGGTTTATATACTAGAATAAATTATATAATAATATGGCAGAAAAACAAAACAATGGAAGCTCAGTTTATAGGGTAGCTAAAAAGACTAAACAAATTTTTCATTTCGTGGGAAATGTTAAAAGAACATTTTCTAATATAATGACAGACGAGATACTAGAAGGTGAGATGCTTAAACTATTTTTAGAAGATGGAAGGATGCTAGTTATAAATAAGAATAATCTTTTAATGACTGAAATATT